>ENA-OWPI01000149-OWPI01000149.1-marine-metagenome-genome-assembly--contig:-NODE-149-length-103655-cov-11.703480_pt1 | contig 103655 bp, 56 predicted proteins | sample MGYA00238138_ERZ651775 | MGnify/ENA primary metagenome ERZ651775 (study PRJEB26906, sample SAMN06265043) | marine metagenome | isolation source: Helgoland LTER site | place: Germany:Helgoland, sampling... | reverse complement strand
CGACATCTCTTCAATCCAAAACTTCTCTTTCAAATTACCCGCGCGAGACGATCTCTTAATCAACTTTCTCGTTTCACCATTCACTCCGTACAAGAATTTCACATCAGTCCCATTCAATCTCGGAAGAATGTGAGCGAAACAAATATCGTCGTTATTTACAATCACACTCCACAACAAAGAATCTCTCTCATCCCCTCTCCGTCTTTTCTGCCCTCCTTTCTGCGTCTTCATCGCTCCCGAACAAGACGGAAAAGAAGACGAAGAAGAGCGCATCATCATCTCTCTCTGCTTCTTATTATTCTGAAGCACATTTTAGGGAAAAGACAGACTCCTCGAGAGAGAGAAAATCTCTCCAGAGACACACCACGAAGCAGAGAACAGAAGCACTTCCCGCGCTCCTCTTTCGCTGCGTTCGCGGATTCTGCGAGAGAAAGAAAGGGAGAGAGAAGCGCGCGACTTTTTGTGGTGCCGTTGTTTTGCTTCTCTCTTCTTTTTCTTTGCCATTCGAGAAGGGAGAGAAGATATAGAAACACACATGCGCGCTTCTTTCGTCCAATCCTTCCACGTGGCAATGACGGTGCGCGAAAGATGGAGACGCGAAGGACGCGAGCTCCTTCCCGGAACGCGAAGAACGAGCGGTGCTTTGACGAGGCGAACGAAGAAACGTAATACCCGCGCGGTGATGACGACGTCGTCGGATTCTTCTTCCTCCTCTTCGTCGTCGTCGTCGTCGTCGGAAACACCACCGGTATCGATAAAAAATTCAGAGGAAGAAGTCCGGGAAAAGGTCCACGCGAGAGTTGCGAGAGCGAAGGCGAAAGCGATGGAACTGGCGAAGACGACGAAAAGGACGAGAGGAAACGACGAAAAACAGGATGAGGAAAAGGAGGAGGAAGAGGAGAGAAAGGCGGTGAAGACGGCGTCGTCGAAGCGCGTGTTGGCGGCGGAGACTTTGCAGAAAAGTTTGGACCTTTTAGCGGCGAAAGGAGAGGAGGAGGACGAGGAGGAAGATGTGGACGCGAGGAGGAAAAGGAGCGCCGACGCCGTCGTCGCCGACGAAGAGTTTTCTCGGAGTCGTTCTGAGAGTTTTAGCAGTGATGATTCAACGTTTGAACGCGTTGCAGAGAGCGAGAAGGAGGAGGCGCAAAAAGTGTTGGTCGAAGCGCTCGAAGCGAAACTCGCCGAACGAGAGGAAAACGTGAACGCGTTAGAGAGGAAAGTTGAAGAAATGGAGATGGAATTTCGAAACGCGAGCGAGGCGTTGAGAGCGACGCACAAAGAGCTCGAAGAGAAGGAGAGCAAAATGCAAGAAGAACGAGACGCTCGAGAAGAGAAAGAAGTCGAGGCGTTTCTCGCGCTCGAGAGAACGTTTCAGTTAGAGATGGGGAGTTTGAAGAAAGAGCTTGAAAGTTCGGAGAGAGACGCGGAGACGGCGCGAGCGGAACTGGAAGATATTAAGAGGAAATTAGAGATGGACATCGCGCGGGAAAAAGAGGTGAGCGAAGAGCTACGAAAGAAGGTGGAAGAATTGAAAGGAAGGCAGTCGGAAGACGCGTCCGGAGAAGTAGAGAAGAAAATTCGCGAAAACGCGCAATTGACGGCGGAAATCAACGTTTTGAAGGATAAAGTGGCTCACCTGACGGCATTAGAGTCGGAAGTGACGCGATTGAAAGAAAAGGAAACCTTGAATGCGTCTTTAGAGAATGAGATCGAAAAAATGCGCGTGGAAATAGCCAACAACAAACTCAACGATTCGGATGCGGTTATCGACGAAAACGAGTTATCCGCGCTCGTCGACGAAAACGCATCGTTGAAAGAGGAAATCGGAACGCTGAAATTGAAGGTGGAAAGTTTGCAAGAGTCGTTGAAAACAACCAAAGCGACGATCGACGTATTTCAAGCGACGACTGAGAGGTTTGATTTAGAAACGAGCGAACTCATGGACGAACGCGAAACGCTGGTAAAAAAAATCGTCGACTTGGAGCGCATGCTCCAGGAATCGATTGAGGAGCAGAAAGCGTTGCAACAGGCACTCGCGGACGAGCAAGAAGAGAATACGAAATTAGTACTAGCGCAAAAAGAAAAAGCATCAGCACCGGTACCGGTGGCATCGTCGTCGTCGTCGTCGTCTTTATCTTCGACGACGGAAAGAGGTATCCTCATCAACCACCACGACGAAAACGAGTTGCGTCGCCAAGGCGTTCCGGTAGGGGAGGAATTAGACGCCTTAACGAAAGATGTCGGCGATCGCGCGTATAAAAAGCTCTACGACCATCAAGCAGAAGCGTTAATGATAGAAGCCGTCCGAATAGTTGACGCTCGAAATACCGCTAAAGATTCCGTCAAAAAGTTTGACAACGCGTTTGAGAGCGTCCGAAACGTCTACGCGTGCACGTCGAGACCACTCGCCGGGGAGAAAGTAACCATTTTGTACAATCGAAAACAGTTACTTCCTAACAATAGCGCGGTTTCGGGCGAGGAGAAAGCCATGTTTGCGATGGTTGGATACAACGGTTGGAGTCTTCAGCATGCCATCAAAGTAGATTTACAGCCGATTGAAAACTTCCACTCACCCCCCAAAAATCACGATCAAGAAAAATGCGAGTGGTGGGAATTCGCGTTGGATGTTCCGAGCGAAGCGATGGTGATTGATTTCGTCGTAGGTGATTCCAAAGGAAAATTCGATAACAACAATGGGAAAGATTACCACATCGAGGCAGCGGTAGAGACGGATGAAATCGTGGAAGATAACTCGAGAGAGGCGCAAATCGAGCGCGAGTATCAACTGATAGCCGAGAAGAGGAGAGAAAAAAATCATGAAGAGCTGGCGTTTGCGAGAAAATGCGCGGAAAGTGCGGTGAGAGCTAAGGCAGCTTTACTGGCGAAGAAGGCTATATCTTCCATTCGAGGCGAGTTTCGTGTCTTCACGGATCCTTTGCGGCCGAAAGCTGGCGAGCGGGTAACGATTAGGTATCGACCGGATGGGGGGCCGTTGACATTCGCTCGAGCCATTTACGTCGATATAAACTTTAATCGCACTCAAAATCATCCAGCTAAGATGGAAAAAGTGAACATGCGCGCGGGATTAAATGGTGGCGTTTTAGAAACAACCATAGACGTACCTCTCGATGCGCATGTCGTCGATTTTTCGTTCAGAGATAACGGAATTTTCGTGGACGACAACGAAGGCGCGGATTACCATTGCGACGTCATTGGCGCGTCAGGTATAGCACCGAAGTTACGAATTGCACACTTAGCGGTTGAAATGGCGCCAATTGCAAAAGTTGGCGGGCTGGGCGACGTTGTCACCGCTTTGTCGCGGTCTGTTCAAGAACAAGGGCACCACGTGGACGTGTACGTCCCGAAATATGATTGCATGAACTACAAAGAAATCGAAGGGTTGCGCAAAGTCGATCAGTTTCATTACGGCAACGACGTGATAAACATTTATCAAGGCTTCGTCGAAGGTGTGCGAGTGACGTTCATCGATCCAGAATGCGGGCACTTCCGAGTCGGGTGCATATACGGCCGAGGCGACGACCACGTTCGATTCGGGTACTTCTCGGACGCGTGTGTCGCGTACATGAAACGCGCCAACTGTTTCCCAGACGTCTTGCACGTTCACGATTGGCAGACTGCGCCGGCAATATGGAGTCCAGACAGACCCAAAACAACCGCCACGGCGTTAACTATCCATAACTTGCAGTTTGGTCAAGATCTCATTCGCCGCGCGATGATTGAGTGCACGTTTGCCACCACGGTCTCCCCTACCTACGCCGAAGAAATCAAGCACCACCCATCGATTAACGTCATTCCGGAAAACGAATCCACCAAGTTCAAGGGGATACGCAACGGTATCGATAATGACATCTGGGATCCATCGAATGACGAATTCTTACCGCTGCGATACGACTGGCAAACATGTAAAGAAGGTAAACGCGAAGCGAAACTCGAATTGCTTAAACGCATGCGCATGGACGCGACAGATTTTGAATCAAAACCTATCGTTGCCTGCGTCACGCGTTTAACCGAACAGAAAGGTGTTCACTTGATAAAAAAAGCATGTCGATACGCGCTCGAAAAAGGCGCCTACTTTGTCCTTCTCGGCTCCGCCCCGGACGATCGCATCGCGAACGATTTCGCCAACCTCGCCAACGAGATGAAATCCCAACACCCCGGTCGGTGCGGTTTCTTCTTCTCTTACGACGAACCGTTATCCCACCTCATCTACGCCGGTGCCGACATTTTCTGCGTCCCTTCCATATTCGAACCGTGCGGGTTGACGCAAATGATTGCCATGCGTTACGGTGCCGTGCCTTTGGTTCGCAGAACCGGCGGTTTACGAGACACCGTCTTTGACGTCCAACTCGACCCGGCTCGAGCCGCGTCTTACGGAAAATCCTGCAACGGCTACAACTTTGACGGCGAACATGAACAAGACATAGAATACGCGCTCAAACGCGCTTTGGGTGACTACTTCGACCGCGAAAAATGGAATCAAATGAACCTCCCGTCCGTCGGCATGCGCCAAGACTGGTCTTGGACCGCGCCGAGCGAACGATACATCGATCTCTACTGGAACGCCAGGAGGAAAGCGAATAGACAACAGTAATAAGAATAAACAAGCACGTAGAACAAATAGTGAGTTTTGGAGAGAAGAGTTGCTGAGCGCGCGTTGTAATACCACCACACCGAATGCATACCGCCGCGCTCTTCGAATCGCTTTTTGCTCGTATTTCAGTCATCAACTCTTTAAAGAAAAGGTGCCTTTCGAATCTCCACATATTCCCGCACTTTGCGTTGATACTACACACACACACACGAAGCATGCCGCTCATCTACGCCTTCGTCGCCGTCACCAAAGGCCCGACGAAAACTATTTTGGCGGAATACACCGCGTATTCCGGGAACTTTTCCACCATCGCCACGCAGGTACTTCTTCTTCTTCTTCTTCGAGATCTCCCACCGGCAACGGACACTTGTGGGGAACGAAGGACTGACAAAATGTATTCATTCTCTTTTCACTCAAACGTAACAGGCTTTAGATAAAGTCCCTCACACGGACGCTAAGTTCACGTACAACGCGGACCGACACACGTTCAACTACTTGGTGGACTCCGGTTTTACCTACCTCGTCGTCGCGGACGACGATTGCGGGAGGCAGATGCCTTTTCAGTTCTTGGAGAAGGTGAAAACAGTCTTCGCGCAAAAATTCGCCGGATCGATTAACGAGGGGAGCGTGAACGCGCACAGTTTGGACAGGACGTTTGGACCTACGCTGAAAAAAGAGATGGAAGAAACGATGGCGATGGAGCAGTTGAGTGGTGGTGGTGGTGATGGCGTTGGCGGCGCGCAGACCGGGAGTAATAAAGTCGCGTCCGTGCAGCAACAAGTCAGCGAGGTGAAGGAAATCATGATGGATAACATCGAGAAAGTTTTGGATCGAGGGGAGAAGATTGAGGTGTTGGTGGATAAGACGGAGGCGTTGAGGTTTCAGGCGGATAATTTCCACAAGCAAGGGAGGGCGTTGAGGAATCGCATGTGGTGGAATAATTTGAAGATGAAGTTGATATTGTTGGTCTTCGTTATCGGCGTCGGGATTATTATTTTTTGCGTGTTTTGTTTCGGAGGGGAGAAGAATTGCACGGCGAAGAAGAAGAGCAGCGGCCAAGAGACGGCGAGAAGATTGGCGAGAAGACTCTTGTTGGGTTTGGTTGTCGCCGGAGTTGGGGTGGGTGATGGAGTGGACGTGGAGATGGAGAATAACGAAGCAGGGGCGTTTCTCTTGGAAAATTAGAAGAAAACGCACTCAATCGCTTCTTTGTAAAAACACAATTTTTGTTATATATATAATACACATACACGGTACGTACCGAAAAGTGCGTGGAAACATACTCTCTTTACCCGTTCGACGGTTGAGGGCTCGCCAACGGTTTCTTTTCCTGATACTTAAGCGCCTTCTCCAGTTTCTCGTGTCGTGCGAAATCGAACGCTCTCCTCGCCGCTTCGACAATGTTTGCGTGCCACATCTCGAATCGAAAGGCTAACCTCCCATCGCGCGTTTTGCAGCCCGCAGCCAATGGTTGACCGTCGACTATTTTGGATAAATTAAACTGCGCAATGCCTAAATCGCAAATGTACTTTGAAAAGTCAATCTGCGCCTGCCAGAAGCAAAACGTGTACACGTTCTCGGTGTCAAAAACGGGCACTTTTGCTGCCGGTTCAGTTGAACCCGAGGACGAAGTTTTCTTCAATTGCGCGGTTTTGATTTGCTTGAGGTATTTCAAAATGAACTTTCGCCTTTCCGCGTGGCTTAAATCGTTCGGCATGTACTCTAAAAGATTCGTATCTTCAATCGCCGCGCCGGTGACGTCCGGTTCTTCACCTGGTTTTGATACGCATATCGTTTGGGCGGCTAATATTAAAGGCGCGCGAATGAATGGTCGCGCATCGGATGGCGAGGATAAGATCATGGTATATTTCGCGCCAAACGATTGACACACTCTCGTGGCGAGTGCCAGTAACCATCGCGAAGGTAAATTAACCATCGGTCGAACCATAAATTGGCCAAACACCAAATCGTCAATTGGGACGGGTTCTTTGAATTTACCTTGAACACAGATTTGTATTTGCCTCGCTTTCCCGTTGAAGACTTCTTCCGGCGTCGACGGAACGTTGCGTATGAAAAACACGCACTTGCCGCTAAAAAGTTCCGATTCAAAGTGAAACGGTCTTTGCAACGGCACGTCTCCGCTTTCTTTTTGTCGCTCGGAGACGGTATTTCCAACGAGTCGTTGGAACGTATTCAGAGGAGATAAACGTACACCAACGTCTCCATTTTGATTTTCTTTCCAAGACTTGACGTCATCTTCGCCCGGCGGTGGCGAAGCGTAGTCTTCTGGCATAGTTCGCATCTCCTCGCGCGCGCTGAGTTGCGGCTCGATGCTGCTTCGGCGCAATTTCGACGATAATCGTCGACTAACGTTACCGACGGAAATGACGCTCGACGTGCGCTCGAGAAGGCTTGGATTTGCCGAAGATGATGGCGACGTGACGTTGCCTCCGACACCGTATCTCCCTCCTTTAGCGACATTGTCGTCCAACCCCGTCATCTTTAAACTCGTCTCTTCGTTGCTCTTCTCCAAATCGGACGAATCCATAAACATATTCGACAACATTTCACCTCCATCTTGTAAGAACAAACTCACAATCGCCGCAAAGAGCGCAACAATCGCCGTCACTTCCAACGTCCTCGACACGATGATCGACAACACGCCAAATTTAAAAGTAGAATCCGTAGACGCCTCTCCGACACCACTACTCGCGACTGCGCTCATATACATCTTCCTCTGATTAAACACCATCAGCAACACCCCAATCGCCAAAGCGACGACGGCAGACCGCGCCCAATGTAATTGAGTCCGAATAGCCATAATAATCTTTTCCGCTCTCTCCATATTCGCCGCCGTCTCTCGCGCTAAAAACCTCACTCCGCTCTTCGTATTTTCCGTTTGACTCGCCAAATTCTTCATCTCTTCCGTCATCTTCTCTAACTCTACGCTCAGTTGCACGAATCTTTGCGTGGATAAACCGCTATTCGTATCTCTCGCCAACAAATTATTGGAAGAGGAAAACTTTGTATTCTTCTCGTCCACGAAGTTATACCTATACAAGAAACTCCTATTCGCGAACCCGCCCTTGCGTTTCAAAGGCACAATCATGTTGAGCTTCACCATGTGGTTCCCTAACTCTACGCACTCCTTCAAGTTGCTTCGAATCTTATTCGCCAGCATCCATTGCACCGCCACTCTCCCGGTGAAGCAATTCCGATATTGTCTCAATTTTCGTCGGTGCGTCGAGCTGACGATTTGCGTGCTCATTCGTACCGTCAGCTGAAACAGTCTGGCGATTTCATCTCTCGAATCTCTTCTCGCGATGGCATCGACGTCGTCGTTGAGGACTTCTTCGTCCTCTTCCTCGGAGTCGGAGTCGGAATACTCCGAGAAATCCGATTTGTAGCCGTTGTTTGGCGTCTCGCGGGCGGTTTGGAAGATGTTGTGAGTGTGGTCGTTGGTGTCGTCTTTCGTGTTCTTGGTGGAATAATTTTCTTCCCCGGGAGTGGATATTTGGATTTGGCCTCGTCGATCGACGTGTTTACGAGACGGCGACGACGGCATTGTTTACGTCTGCCTTTGTGTGTGTGTGTGTGTGTGTGTGTGTGTGTGTGTATGTCAGCCTCTTTCTCTCTCCGCGTGAGCGTGTGAGAAGCAGAGAGAGAGAGAGAGAGAATATTTGAGGGAAAGAGGTCGTTGGGTTGACCTTTTAAGAAACGAAAGAAACGAAAGGTACCCTTACCTTACCAAAGGGAATGAACGCGTGGAAGTGATAACTAACGTGAAACTGGTGAAATGCACTCTCTATATATTCAAAATTGATAACACGCGGTGATTAATATAGTATATAAATATATAACGAGAATAAACGCCTCTCTTTCGCTCTCTTTATTTCTCTTCCTCCTCCGCCGGCGCCGCCGGTTGGGTGTAATCCATCACCCGCATCACCGGCTCTTCCGCCGGCGCCGCCGTCTCGGCAACCTCTGCGACAAACTGTGGTTCTTCCGCGCTCAATTCTCCGGGGACGGCACCACCCCACGCGGCTCGCTTCGACGCCTCGATCATATCTTCGCTCACGGCGTCGTTCGCCTCCGCCATCGCTTGACTCGCCTTCGCTTGCTCCGTCATCTCAAACTGCACGCTCGCGTTCATCTCCTTAATCCTCTCTTCATCTTCCACGTTAACTTCTCTAATTGGCGGCGGTGTGACTCTCTTTTGCGGCGCTAACGGTTTCGAGATGTCGTCGATCCCAACTTCGTTCGACAACGTCTCTTGAAACTCTTGCGAGACTTGTTGGAGCTCTTGAATCGTAGGTTTGAACGCTCTCAACGTTTCTCCTAAACCTTTGGCCAAATCGGCTAAACCTTTCGGACCAAACACGACTAAAGCGACGACGCCGATGACTAACGCCTCCGGCGCGCCGACGCCGAAGATTGACGCGGAAACTTGTAACGATCCTCTCTTGTTGTTGTTGTTGCTGTTTCTTTTGTTGGTGTTACGATTCGATCGATTTTTTCCAATCGAGAATCGTGTTCTCGCCGCCGGGAACGACGAAGCGGAGGATTGCGCCGCCGAACAACGGCGAGAGGAGAAGGAAGTGGAGGTCACCGGTGCGTGCATGGTCGCCGCGCGGAGCATTTTTGTTACGATGTTTTGTTCGTGTGATTCTTCGAGTGCAATGTGAAAGTGTGGTAAAGTGTGGATAAAATAAGATTTTGTGTATTAAGATGGTTTGGATTAAAAAAATACGCAAGCGTATATGTGTGTCTCTCTCTTTCTCAAACGATTCTCCAGGAAAACGGCAAGGTTTTCGGAACAGAAAATCGCCCCGCGCCGGTGCATCTTCAGGCGATGTTCCCAGTCGGCGCTTCCGTTTTCTTCACCACGGACTCGCCTTTGCCGGGACTGGCGATGCCGTAATCGACCTCGCCGAAGTTCCCCATCGGTACGACTTCTTTTTCGTACGTGGTGTTGGTGAGCTCACCGGCGGCGGCGTAGACCGCCGAGAGGGCGGTCCAGATGCCCCAGCCACCGGTAAACTTCATGAGGAACGAGTCTGAACTCGTTTGTTCCGCCGCGGAGAGGAGGACGAAGAAGAAGGTGAGGTTCGCAAAGAGCAACGCGATGGCCATGTTGATTTTAAACGTTTGAATGAGTAAGATGAATGTGACCACGGCCCACGCGGCTGAGTAGTAGGACAATGTGTTTGCGTCTGGAACAAACACACCGGTCGTTTCCATAATCTTCCAAACGCCGTAGGAGAGCCAAAACCCGCCGTATACGCAAAACGCAGTTGCCGAAAACTCGTTGTTTCGGACAAACTCGATGATACCGGCGAGAAATTGTACGACGCCGCCGAAACCAAACGCAAAGCCTACGGTCAACGCCGCGTTTCGATCTTTTTCGGCGATGGTACACAAACCTGCGGACAGAATAGCAGTTGTTGTACCAAACGCGAGGAGACCGAGTGGAGTCGCGTTTGCAATCGGACGATAACTCGATGACATCTTTGTATCTGAAGAGAGAGAAAGGTAAAGAAGCGGACCGGGTCAGTAGAAAAGTAGAGTAAGTATTAGTAAACGAGACTTATATATCGTTTGGCTCAGATTACTACGAATCAATCACGTTGATTTCAGTAGAAGATCGTTAAGTATTTCTCATCATCATCGCCAACGAAAATCTATCCTCTCTCTCTCTTTTCTTTTCTTTCCCACGCAAGCTTTGTTCAGAGTAGATACAAAAAGAAACGCGTCTGTCCAGGACTCAGATCATCTTTAGGACGATCTTTTTGTACATCAACGCATACGTTCAGAAGTCACTTATTTTCATCATCATCGTCCAAAGCATCGCCGAAATCTTCTTCTCCACCCTGGTGCGTTGTCGTCGGCGAAAGAAGAAGAGAAAGAGAGACACAGCGCGCGCGCGCGCGACGCAAAAAAGAGAGAGAGATACAAAAAAAAACAGAGAGAAAGACCCCCAGAACCGAGAAAAAAACGAGAGAAGAGACTTCATGACACAATCACTCTCGCGCGTGGTCTTCAGAAACGTTCTCATCAGATCTGATCGAACGCGCGCCCATCATCGCTCGAAGATATCAGATAGAGCAAAACACACCTGCTTCTCTTTTATGTATGCGCACGTGTGTGTTTTGTGTAGTGTTACTATATCGAAAGAAACCTCTTTTTTTGTCGCGTATTTTTTGCTTTTTTTTGTTCTTTTTTGGTTAAAATTTTCGCTCACTTTTCCGTCCTTTTGTGTCGTTCTTCACTTTTTAATAACCGTCGTCTTCTTTATCATCATCGGAAACGAAAAGACACTTCTGCGCCGAGAGAGAGAGATAAAGAGAGAGAGAGATTTGAGAGGGAGTTCTTTGACTCGAGGGGCGAAACGCGGTTAGTAAACGCACGCGCACAAAACGTAAATAACACAACCTTTCGATCGTCATCAAATCCCGAGACGAGAAAAAACAGATAACGGTCTCCCGAAAACAATGAAGAGAAATGAATCGTCGTGGAACGCGATCGACGATGAAGACGAGGAGGAAGATTCAGACAAAGAAAAGGAGGAGGACGCCGCGCGTGGTCGAGAAGACGACGACGACGACGCGATGATCGAGGAGGAGGATCAACGAGAATTGGAAGAAGAGAGGAGGACGGAAACGACGACGACAAGTTCTAAAACGAACATGAAACGAGAAAATTCGAGCAACCATTTGCTGAAATACTTGAAAAAATCGATATCGACGATTGACTTACCGGACTTACCGGATCTGGCGTTTGAGGCGTCGAAGGAGTTGATCGAGGACGTTCGAATGAGGATGACGACGTTGTTAAGCACGAGCTCGGAGAACGCCTCTCGATTGATCGCGAGAATGTCGCAATCGATGCAGTCTCGATTGAACTTGGGATACGAGTTGTATAAAACGAACTGGACGAGAGAGAATAGAAAAGTGACTTTATTTTTAGTCGCGTTTACGTTTGCCGCGTTAATTCTCGTTCTGTTTTGGTTGTTCGTGCTCTATTTAGCGTGGAAAGAGTTAGGGAGATGGTTGACGAGTAAAGTTGTGATTGCGATATCGGCGATTATTGGATCCGCCGTGGCGCCGCCGCTGTTCCCGAACATTTTTGCGCACGTGTTGGCGTTCGCATTAGTCGGGATGGAGTTGTTTAGTTTGACGTTGAACTTGATATTATTAGGTGGCGTGCATTTGATCGTGTTTGCAAATCGAGTGTTGAGTTTAAAGTGGTTTTTTGTGAGTCGATTGGAAAAGTCGTCGTTGTTAGTCAACGCGGCCGGGAGCAAGACGAAGGCCACAACCAATCGCGTACAGTTGATTGAAAAATTACGTGTGGCGAAGGATTACAAGGAGTGGCTAGACATCGCTTTGCAGCTGGATGCATTACCGGTGGACACCGGTGAAGGTGGTAATGATTGGAAAAGGGACGAAACGTCGGACGCGTACGATTACGCGTTGGTGAGAGGATACGCGGAGACTATGATTGCGGCGAGGGAAAGGAAAGACGTAAACGCGATTGGTTTAGCGTTGCGAACGGTTTTACACAGAAATTTTGCTGGATTAGATAGATTGATGAAGTTGCAACACTCGCGAGTTGGCACAAAGTTACTCGCCACGCGGTTTAAAGATGAAACTGTGCGCGCGATTGAGTTCATCTCCTCGGACGAGTATTGCGAAGATGAAGATGTCGTGGATACGTTAAAACTCGTCCGCGAGGCGCACAGAAGTTTAGGAAGGACGGGATTGTGTCTCTCTGGTGGCGGCGCGTTAGCCATGTACCATTTTGGCGTCATTCGGTGTTTGTTAGAGGAAGGTTTGTGCCCGTCGGTGGTTTCCGGGACGTCCGGCGGATCTATAGTGGCGGCGTTCATTTCCATGCTTTCCGAGGAGGATCTATTGGGCACGATTAAGGACGATATTAGCGTTCGACACGGCGTTCGATGGTTCCCGCCGGTGTGGAAAATGATCGCGCACTTCCTCCAACATGGCGTCTTAATGTCCGAGGTTGACTTTGGAAACACGACCAAGAAGTATTTCGGCGACATCACGTTCGAGGAAGCCTACGCGATTTCAAAGCGACACGTGAGCATTCAAGTCAGCGTCGGTTCCGGGCATGGTTTCGTTTTGAACCACGTGACGTCTCCTCGGGCGTTAGTGCGAACCGCCGTGTGCGCCTCGTGCGCTTTACCGGGACTCATGCGTCCATCGCCCATTCTTTGCAAAGCCTCCGACGGCAGCTTGGAATCGTTTCATCCTCCGGGCGTTTCCTCGTTCGACGGAACCATCACTCAAGACATTCCGGCCGCGCGCTTAACCGAACTGTTCAACTGCAACAACTTCATCGTCTCCCAAGTGAACCCACACTTGAACTTTGTCTTGCACCTCGCCGAAGAGTCGCACGGTCGACGAAGATCCACCTACGCCGAACGAGGTAAAAATCGCCGCGCCGCGGTAACGAAACTTCTCCGCGTGGCCAACTTCCTTCTCTTGAACATCAAATACTCCATCCAGAAACTTCTCGAAGTCGATTTACTGAACCTTCGAATCTTGCGAACGTTGCAAGGCATCTTAGTCCAAGACTTCCAAGGCCACATCACCGTCCTCCCATCGCTCACGTTCAAAGACTATTGCTCCATCGGCGCCCAACCGAGCGAACAAGACATGCACCGATTCATCCGACGAGGCACTCAAACCACCTGGGCGCACATCGAAACAATCAGGCACACCATGGAAGTCGAAACGGCTTTGAAAAAAGCCACCGCGCGGTTAACCGCGCGAGCGAAAACGTTGAAAAGAGCCGCCAAGAAAACCCCGGGGCCTCCTCTCGCGAACGCGACCCCGCCTGCGAAAGTTCGCGTTCTGAGTACGAGCAACAGTAGCAGAAATAATACCCCCGTGGCGTCCCCGAGAGTCGGTTTAGAAGACGACATGATGCTTCACGATTGATTAGTTTTACTTTAAAATAGAATACTAATAATTTTAGCGATGAAAACTAGGAGTAAAAGGATCTCATCTTTCACACACAAAAAATCTTTATCCAAAAAGGCATCACATCGTCACATCCTCGTCCCTCTAAACTCGAGTGCCTCATTCCTTGAAGAGAAGACAAAACACCTTCAACACCTTCAACACCTTCAATAGCAGTCGCTTTGGTATATCTTTGTCGCGGCACGTCACGAGACACACATATTTAAAAATGTTTTCTCTCTCACACCGATGCCATTCCGCAGTCGCATCGTCATCTTTCCATGTAGCGTCCTCCAAACATAGCTCGTCGAAAACATCGACCATTCATCATCAAAGAGGAGCACACCTTCACCCGCACGCGACCGTCGTCATCAACCACGAAGGAAAAGATTACACGGTGGAAGTGCAAGACGGGGAAACCATCCTGGACGCCGGTTTAGACGCCGGGATTGATTTACGACACGACTGCAAAATGGGCGTTTGCATGATGTGTCCGGCGAAAAAAGTGACCGGAGAAGTCGAGCAAGCGAACGCGATGTTATCCGACGACGTCTTGGAGCAAGGGTTCGTCTTGTTGTGCTGCGCGGAACCGGTCGGGGAAGGCGTGAAGATTACCACCGTGGACGAGGACGAGTTGTTGGAGGTACAGCTGAACGCATGAGTGAGATGATGTGGGTCGCGTTTTAATGGTATTCTGTTATCTGTGTTTATTTACTACTCCGTGTTGAGCGCTTCTGTCATCGGTCGAGCTTTGGACGCCGCGGCGTCGACGACTTCTTTTTCTTTTTGATCGTACTTTTTCTCTCCGACTTGACGTCTTTTACTTTCTTGAGTTTCGACCACGGTGTTTTCGACGGGGAAAGTTCCGGTTGCGGCGTGCTCTCCCCGGCTGCTTTGACTTCCTCTTCTACTTCTTCTTCTCCTCGCTCGTAAAATTTCTTCATATCGAGAGAGTGCTGCCTTCGAACAGGCGAGCGAGGAGAAATATGAGTGGAAACCATCACGGCTGGCGAGACGTACGGTTCAGGAGAGGACGTCGAGGGTGTAATTTGTGGTGGGGACTGCGCGGCGGCAGCTGCTTTCTTGGCAGCTTCATCCGTGAGTTCGAGCGTATCGGTGATAATCTTGCCCATGAGCTTTGCGAAAATAGACAACGGCGACGCGGTTGGTGGAGAGGAGGAGGAGGGCGCCGGCGCTGGTTGGTCGCGAAACTCTTCTGGAGCGTCTTGAGATGCAGGAGACACGCGGAACGCAAACTCTTCGTCGGTTTGATTAGTCGCAGTAGCTGATGGATCTGGCGTCGTCGCTATCGTCGGCAGAGGTGGCGTCACGCCTTCGTACTCCAGCGTCCTTTGACTTCTACTATTATCCATGGACTGGCGTCTCGGTACTTCAGTCGTGGGCGACTTGGGCGACTCACGAACAATCATCGCCATCGCTTCGGAAACAATCAACTTGTTTTCGTGTTCGATGGCTGCTTGCGCAAAATCAGCCGTATCTACTTTTTGGATGGTTTTGAACTCAAACTCTTCCGAGGACGAGGCCGAGCGAGGCGCGACAGAAGCGTCATTCACAGTTTCTCTCGTACTTTCTTCCTCTTTCGGCGTCTTCACTTCTACTTCTTCTGCTTCCTCGATCTTCTCCGATGCCTCTATCGCTTCGTTCATTTTCATCGTCACCAACTCTTTCAACTTCTCTGATAATTCCTCCGTCGGTTGCGCCTTTCTCGAAATACCTGTGCGTAAGGCCAAACACGCAGCCTCCTCGTCGCCTCGCGCGAGCGCCACGTTGCACTTCTTCAACCAAAACACCGATTGATTTGCATTTGGAAGTGATTTAAAAGACTCCTTCTTGGAACCGAGCGACTTGAACGCAACCGCTCTGGCTACCGCGGACGGTGGAGGCGGTGGCGCTGGAATTGGCGCAACGACTGCTTCGTCTTTCTCCTTCTGTTCCTCCTCTCGCGCTCTCATCTCTACTCCTACTTCTTCGACTTCTTCGACTCTCTTTCCTTCGTTTTCTACTACTGCTACCATTTCCAATGGTTTCGGCTTTGGCGGCGGTGCGACGACGACGACGACATCCTTTTCTGCAACATGCGGCTTCTTCTTCTCTTCTTTTTCTTCTTTTTCCTCGTCTTCTTCTCGGCTCGCCACCGCGGGAGGAACTACTACTCCGCCAACGTCAATAGTATTACAATGTACTTTCGCCTTCGCCGCCGCTAATATCCTAGCCACGCGTTCGCTCGTACTACAACCGACGCTCGTCGTTGCCTTGTTCGTCTCCATCATTCTGTGCCTCGCGTACTCCATCGCTCGTTTTACTCTCGGCGACGCCGCCGGTTTCGTACTCTCCGAGGCGGCGGTTATAACTCTCGACACGCGAGAGTGCTCCCGCGCGTACTTATTCGTGTACTTCGGACTGACGTATTCCATCGAATCTCGTTTTATCGTCGTCGCAGTGCTATTATTAGTAGTAGTAGTATTCGCCGGTGAAGGAGACGATGTTGTTTTCATTCGCGGCGAAGCCGACACGTTTGGCGAAGCGACACCCATTTTTCCCTTTGGCTGTTCATTCTTCCTCATCATCACGGGAGTTGTACGTCCAAACGCGACGACGGTCGTCGTCGATTTTTTTCGTCGACCGGATAAAGTCACGCTTGCCTCATAAGGGGAGTCTTTCGCCACGTTCTGCGTTTATGTTTATGCGAAAAGAACAGAGAGAGATGTCAGTAAACAAAACAGGTATTCGGGAAAGCAAATTCATATCTTTTGTTCCCCCCCGATGATGTGATGAACGAACTATGAGTAGTACCTTTACAGCCGGAGAAATGAAGCCCAAATCATCGTCGTTCTTCATTCGCAGAAAAGACGGAGATTTGGAAAACGATCGATGATGCTCTTCTGTCGTCGTCCCGTCTCGCGGCGATCGGGTCGAGGAAGGCGTTCGTTCCATTTCTTTTGTTTTTTAGGGGAAGTTTTGTGGCGATTTCCTTGAAAATTAAACAGAAGGTATTGTACAAGACGGACGAGCCGTCACGAGCGCGGTACGACGACTCGCGACGATCGATGCTAAAAATCCTCCTCCTCCGAACACGCGCCGAATATGTCCCCGTCGTTGTCGTCGTCGTCCTCACCATCATCCTCTCGGAGTCCTTTTAACAAATCTCGAATCCCGGACGCGAGCTCTAACACGTCTCCTTTATCGCTGTTAAAGACAGAGAGAAGAAACGCTTTCCCGTTTTCGCGGTACTCGCGAAGGACGTTTTCGGAGCACGCGACGCAATTGGTGAACGGAGGCGCTTGGAAGATGGTTTGGGTGAATTGACGGAGTGAGCCTCGGATTTGGTGAGGGATTTCGCTCGCTTCGTGGTCGGCGAGATCGTCGTGAATGCCGAAGATGGAGGAGGAGGCGTTTGATTTTTCATCTTTTCGACGAGCCTCTTCGCTCGCGGTGACCCAAAGTTCGACGGCTAACGCGCCGGCAATTTGCGCCAATCCTGGACGCGTGACAGTGCACTGTTGGTCTAAAGACCGGTCGCGCGTGGAGTCGATTGGAGCGACGACGTCGTTACAGAAGTAGCATCCTTTGCGGTTGGAGAGGGCGTCGGTCGGGACGCCGTGGCGCATGGCGAGGTAGGTATCGAAGCCTAACGCGCAGTTGTAGCACTGAATATTGTGCACAGCGCATAAGACAGTTGGTAACCATCGCGATTCTCGCGTGTCCGTCAATAAAAAGACCGCGTCGGCGTTTCGAATCTCCTTTTCGAGGGCATCGATCGATTCGAGAACTTCGTCGCGTTCAACCTCGGCGACCGCGTGACCTGGCATCGGTACCCGCATTTCTATATAGTTTGCGTTAATATCTGGCACGATGTCTTTTAAACGCTCCGCTGCCGCTCGAGCTTTCGGTTTGCCTCCATCTAAGCAGTCTTCAAACGTAAAGAGACTTTGCCGCGCGGGATTTGAAAAGGACACTCGTCCGTCGTCGATGAACGTGATGTTTCGAACGCCCCAACCGAGAAGCGTTCGCGCGACTGAACATCCCAAAGTGCCTGCCCCGACTAATACAATTTTCGATTTTGAAATAGCGTCGACGTGTAATGTGGGTGCTTGTCTCCATCGCATGAGTTTCAAGTTCAAATCGACCGCCTCTCTGGCTAATTTCTCCGGATCCATCGCGCTGGACAAATCTGCTTTCCTCGGTTTCAGTCTGTTCTTATCGTCGCGCTCCCATCCTATGCATTTAAATCCTATCGTGTCAATATTTTTGAGAACTTCGTTCTTGATCGGTTGAACCTGCTTTAAAAACAAACACGTTTTGAACTCGAAAATACCTTTATTGTTTGCGCGAATACACGCGACGTCGATCGGTTTCGTTCGTTGGAATCGAACGTCCAAAAATGTGAGCACGTTGAGAAGAGAAATGCTCGGCGCATCCCCCGTCGCGGTGTCGACGAAACAAATCTCCAGCGTTCTATCCGTACCATCTTCTATTGAGGTAACATCTTTACACAGCTCCATAAACTTGGATAACGCGTGATTGGAAGAAACGTAGGTATTGTTCTCTTTTCTGACGGTTTCCACACACCACGCGAAATCACTTTGCGGCTTATCCAGCCACGATTTCATGCACTCCTCTCTGCTCTTTTTGCTCTCATTCCCGCACAAAGTCTCCTCCTCGTCCCCGCTCCTCTTCTCCACAAACTCGTACGGCGCAAACATGACGCTCGGAAAAAAGAACCAATAGAAAAACTTCCATTTTTTCAAATCCGCGTGCATAAACACTCTGAACGTGTTCAATCTGTTTACGACTACATCTGCATCCATCGTTTTCATCGCGTCCAAGAGATCCTGCCCTATCCTCTTCGCCTCCTCGTTCGGTTTCATTTCAAACAAACGTTCTTTCACGTTGAAGTTCATCGCGTCGCCTCGAGCGCGCCAACATCCAATAATGCCGTCGTTCTTGTCGTTCTTGCCACCATAAGCACCATTCGCATCATCTTCGTCCGCAAGAACGTTCCCTCCGTTCACAAACATCGGCACGTCCACGCCGTCGTTTCTCGACATGTGAAACTCGCTCTCGCACTCGATTTCTTTCTCGGACAGGTGCATTCGATTCAGTTTTAACTCGGCAATTTTGTGCCAAAACGACGGGTCCACCGCTGAACTCCACCCGGTAAATTGAAGAAGAAGCATCGTCTGCGGCTTCCCCTCGTCGTCGCTCTTTTCTCCTTCTCCTTTCCCTCCCAACGTCGTCCTCGTCGCGGTGAGATAGATGCTTCTTCTTCTCTCTCTCTTTCACCCAAAAATCATGTACAAAACGCACCCGACGATGCACCCACACAACGCCGCGACGATGGTTTTCAAATCCGAAGACGACGAAGAAGACGAGGACGATAAAGCGCTCGTCGTCGTTTTTGCAATTTTGTCACGTCTCGCTCCGATTGGCATTTAAAAGAATACGAATCAAAGCAACAGAATATTACTTTTTAAGAAGTGGGGGAAAAGACGGCACAAATTGAAAGAGAGATGATGATGTGTTCACGCGCGGCTGTCGTGGGACGACGAAACGTCGTTTTGAGAACGAGGACGATTCAGAGGACGACGACGAAAAGAAGCGCTGCGACGCGTATGACCACGAAAAATAACAGCAACAAAGACGACGAAGTCTATCGAGTGATGAGCAAAAACCAAGAGCTCTCCGTGATTTCGGTGACGGCGACGAAGATGGTCGCGGAGGCGCAAGGGAGGCACAAAGCCGCCCCGACGGCCACGGCGGCGATCGGGAGAAACTTAATCGCGTCGTTATTACTCGGGTCGTTCAAAGGAGACGAAGAGACCGTGCAAGTGACGTTCCGAGGGGACGGACCTCTGGGGCAACTGACGGCTGTCAGTGACAACTTAGGGAACGCGAAGTGCTTAGTCGGGAACGCTTTAGCGGATCCGCCGTTACGACCGGACGGGAAGTTGAACGTCGGGATGGCGGTCGGGAAAGGGATACTTTCAGTGTCTCGGTCGCATCCGAGCTGGGTGCAACCGTATAACGGGCAGGTGAGCATTTACACCGGGGAGATTGCGGAAGATATCGCGGTGTACATGCGCGACAGCGAACAGACGAACAGCGCGATTTCGGTCGGCGTGCAGTTGGATAGAGAGTTGACGGTAGTGGGTGCGGGGGGATATATGGTACAGGTGTTGCCGTTTGCCAGCGATGAGACGTTAGATTATTTGGAGAAACATATCCCGACTTTGGATTCGCCGAGTACGATGGTGGAAAGCGGGATGACGGCGGAGGAAATCGCCAAAGCCATCTTGGGAGATTTGGGTGCCTTCGAAGAGGTGGAAACGAGGTTGACGCCAAAATATGGGCCGTGTTGTCGAGAGGAGTTGGAAGGTAGAATGTTGAAAGCGGTCGCCAGTCTTGGACGAGAAGAAGCGATGAAAATTATAGAAGAAGATGGTAAAATTGAAGTGACGTGCGAGTTCTGCAAAGAGGATTTGGTATTCAACGAAGAGGAAATAGAGAAGGCATTGCAAGGTATTTGAAACCGGGTTAATCTCATACCTACTACTACTATGACATGTTGTAAATAATAGATATAACTACGCACCCGGTACATGGTACCATGGTACCTTGCTTTTATTACATATTATCGTTCATTTTCACCTCGGCGCTTTGACTCCACTCCCATTGGAGGCGATTTTGTTACTATTGGAGCTCCCCGTATTATTCGTAGCGGTCCCGGTGTTGTTGTTGTTGTTGTTGCTCTTTCTTTCGCGGAAGTTGGTGTATAAATCGTCGAACATGTCGTTCAAATTAACTTGTTGCGGCCCGACGTCCATGAGCGATTTGACCTCGTCGCGGTACCTCACCATTCTGTGACATTCCAACCGTCTCACGCGTTCTTTTTGGTCAAACTTTTGCAAATCTCTCAGTCTTTCGAAAATCGTGGGACCTACTGTCATCTTCGATTCCAAACGTCTCTCTTTGTTCGATAAATCCACGATGTCCATCTTGCTCGGCTCCAAATCCGTCTTCATCAACGTTGAATCTTCCTCGTCGAACGACCCCGAGCTCGCGTCGGACAAATCCTTGATCTCTTCTCTGCCTAAAGCAGCCGCTAAAGCGTAGTCTTCGCTCGCCGCAGTCTCGTTCGCGAACGAGAACAGAGTCTGTCGCGCCTTCAAAAATCGTTGTCGTCGAATGCGTTTCACCCACTTTGCTATTTTCTCGTTTCGCGGTCCAATCCCGGGCACGTTAATTTTCTCCGGTTGTAACGGATCGTAATCAATCGATTGCAACGCTTCGTTTCGTTTCTTCAACGAACTCTTGTACGCTTCCGTGACGATGGCTTTTTGCCTCCACAAAATCCCAGACCCGCCGTACCATCGCGGCAATTCCGCAAACTTCCCGGGTTGGTCGCTGTCTAAATAAATACCCTCGCCGCAGTGCACGTACGGTTGCGTCACCCCTGGTCGAGACATGGGCAAAAACGGAAATATGTCGTCTTTTTGCACCACTCTTAAGATTTTCAACCCGGCTCTTTCTGCGGCGTCTTGCGTATCTTTCGGCCCGAGTTTTGGACTCCCAAACGTCACCACTCTTCTCACTTTCGTCTTGCCTTCGTGATGATAAAGCAACGCCAAGGCTAAAGAGCACGCTCCGCCTAACGAGTGGCCTTGTAAATCAACCTCGTACCCGTCTTTCAGAAACTGGTCCACTTCTCTCTTCACGACCATCGCGATCGTTCGGTACCCTCGATGCATCTTCACGTTAAAATCCGGAAACTCTTCAAACAGCTCTTTCCTCCTCGCGTCGGTGATTGTCGGAAACTTAATCGTCGGGAACCGCCTTTGTTGTTGCTGCTGTTGCTGCGTACCATCTATGTTACTACCGAAACTACCACCTAAACTAATGTTATTCCTAAACGTCGGTGCTGACGTCGTCAATCTTAAATTCTGAGCCGCGTTCACCAACGTCTTCGTCCCTCTTAAACAAATCGTAATCCTCTTCTCCCGATCGTTCACCGCCAAAACCACTCTCTGATCGATCGACGGTACTTCCAACACCCTCGCATCCTCCCCTCGTTTCTTGAAATACTCCTTCACGTCTTCCTCCTTCCAATCGTTCATGGTTGCGATTTCCGCGTGTCTATACAGCTCCGAAAACGTCCCGACGACCGGGACGGCAATTTTATCCACCCGTCTCGATTTTATCGCGCGCGCGATCGAACCAACCACCGGAACTTCGTTTATTAGAGATAACTTATTAGTACTCGTTTTCTTCTTCTCTTTCGTTTGTTCTGTTTGTCCTTTCGATGATACAGATGATACTTTTCCCCCTGACAAAAAGCGGGAGAAGTTCGACTTTTTGTCTTCTTCTTTGTCTTCTTCTTCTTCTTCTTTATCCTTCTTTTTCTTACTCTCATTGAAAAACAAATTCCCGACGAACGAGAGCGACGATCTCTTCTTCTTCAAACCCCCGTCCTCCTCCTGCACCTCGTTCTTCATCTTCATCTTCTTTGTCTTCTTCTTCTTCGAGAAAAGAAGATCAAACGACGACGACATAGAAAAGTCTTCCTCTTTTTCATCCTCTTTTTTTGCCTTTCCCAGCGCGGAAAAGACTGTGAAAACGGCGCCTGTTCCTCTTCCTCTTCTTCCTCCTCCTCGAACGACCGCAAAGCGCATTCTCCCTCCTTTTCCTCCTCCTCGAACACCTCCTCGGGAGGAGGGATGCGGGGAAAAAAGTTGCGCTTCCGCCGCGAGAAGCGACCAACGCATTTGGGATGTGTGGTGCGTCGATAAAGCAGCAAAGAATTTGTGGCGGAAAGAGGAATAAACTTGTTTTTTTATTCTTCTTTTTTAAGATCAAGATGAAAAAGGTCTCATTCAGAAACAAAAGGACAAGATGCAGGTTTATGTATTTTCGTGTGTGTTGTGTATTAAAATCTCGCGTATTATTTCTCTCTCTCTCTCTCTTTCTTTCAATCTCTCTCGCGCTTCTTAAAATCTTCTCTCTCCCTTTACTTCTTTACTTCTTTTTTCATCTCTTTCTCTCTCTCTCTCTCGCTTTACAATGTCATCTCTCGTTCGTACTTTTTTTATTTACTCTTGCTTGGCTCGTTTTCTCGCTTTCATTTCGCTCAACTTTTGGGCCATCATGAAGGACAACTCGATCGCTTGGCTCGCGTTCAAGCGCGGGTCGCAGTGGGTTAAATAACGCAACTCTAAGTCCGTCTGGGAGACGCTCGCGTTGCCGGAACCTCCCGTGCATTCGGTGACGTTTTGGCCAGTCATTTCTAAGTGGACGCCGCCCGGGTGCGTTCCCATTTTTTCGTGCACTTCGAAAAAGGCCATGACTTCTTCGAGGATAGATTCGAACGGTCTCGTTTTGAAGCCGTTGTCGGTTTTGATGGTATTGCCGTGCATGGGGTCGGCGACCCACAAGACGTTCAAGTTCGCATCTTCGATGGCGGTGATGAGTCGGGGGAGGTGTTCTCTTAACGCCTTGGCGCCCATTCTCGAGACGAGCGTGATTCTACCCGGAATGTTGTCCGGATTCAAGTGTTTCACTAAAGAAACAACGCCGTCGCCGTCGGATTTGTCGGAAATTTTGATACCAATTGGGTTGGAAATGCCTCTAAAGTATTCCATGTGCGCACCTTCCGGTTGGCGGGTGCGTTCGCCGCACCATAAGAAGTGCGCCGAGCAGCCGTAGAAATCATTCGTCGTCGAATCCAATCGAGTCAAGGATTCTTCGTAGCCCAAGTGCAAGGCTTCGTGCGCGGTGTAGAAATCGGTCGAATTCATCACCGAATGGTTCTCATCGATCCCGCACGCGTGCATGAACTCGATGGCTCTGTCCACGTCCGCGGCAAGCTTTTCGTACTGCGCGGATTTCGGCGAGCCTTGCATAAACTCCAAGTTCCACTTGCTGACTCTTTGCATCGCCGCGTAGCCGCCGTTGGAGAACGCTCGCAACAAGTTCAACGTAGACACGGATTGGTCGTACGCTTTGATCAATCTGCTCGGGTCCGGTCTTCTCGCTTCCGGAGTAAACTCGCACGAGTTGATGTTATCCCCTCTGTAGGACGGCAAAGATACGCCGTCGATGGTTTCCAAATCCTCCGACCTCGGCTTGGCGAATTGCCCAGCCATTCTCCCCAACTTCACCACGGGCATACCAGCCCCGTACATCAAAACCACCGCCATCTGCAGCAAAACTCTGTACGTATCTCTCACGTTATCCGCTCTAAACTCTTTAAACGACTCCGCGCAATCGCCGCCGAATAAAACAAACGCGTTTCCGTTCGCCGCGTTGGCCAACTGGCTTTGCAACTTTCTCGACTCCCCGGCGAAGACCAGCGGCGGTAAATCTTCCATGTGCCTCAAAACCGCATCGATTTCCGACTGATCCGTGTAGTTCGGCTGTTGCAACGCCTCTCTCGCTCTGTACGAAGACGGCGTCCAATCTTTCAAGTTTGCGCCCGTGGCGGATATTTTTCGCGTTCGGCGTTCCGCGATCTCGGAGAGGTTGCTAAGGTCGAACGACGGCGATTTCGACGGCGGGTCAGAAATCGCTCGAGATCTGATGTTGTTTTTTCAGAAGAAGTTAAAGAGAAGAAGACGTCGTCAGCGTGCGTTTGCGCGAAAGAAGAAGCGCGAAAGAGAACGAAACAGAGAGAGGGATGATCTTTCTTCGCATCATCGAAAGAGAAGGAAAGAGAGATGACTCTCTCAGTGCTATTATTATGAATCTCCGCGTTGTCCGCTTTTTATTATCCCCTTGAAAAAAGAACACGGAAAGCGCTCTTCACGCGCGGAGAGGGCGGCGGCTTTACCACTTGAAGTAAAACGAGGCGACGACGACGACGCAATAAAACGCGAAAACTCGAGCGGGAGGAAAAGGAGGAGAGAAGACCGAGAATGGTCGTCGTTTACGTCGTAAACCCACAACAAATCATCATCTCTCGATGATGGAGCCGTCAAAAACCTACGAAAATCCTTCCAATTATTGTCTCTCGCGTACCTGATGATGCTTCTTTGTCGACGATGCCGCGCCGCGTTGATATTCTTCTTCGTGTTGTTATTATGTGATCTAGTGGTGTTTTTTCGTGCTATTAAAGATGATGTCGACGCGCTCGTCGGGGTCCTCTGACTTTCTCGCGCGTTCATGCCGTGTAACGCCACCGCGTGCGTAGAGAGGACGTTCATTTGAGTTTTGTGTGTGCTTCTTTTTTATGCAGAAAAAAAGCCGAAAAGAGCGCACTCTCGAAGGAACTTTTTGACGCTCGATCGTCCCCTCTTAAAGCGAGGTATAGTGAAAAAGTGTTCGTTTTTGGGTTTTTTCTAGAGAGCCGTTTGAAAGAGAATGGCCCCAGAGCCACACATGACATGAAATTGAAAAAATCTCACAAGAAAAAGCACTTGAAAAACTGCACAAAAAGCAAAGCATATCTTCTCGTCATTTATATTCTGCGAGACTCTCGCGCATATACACAGAGAGATATATTTAATCACGTCTCGCATCTGAGAGCAATATATATAACACGCAGTCGCAGAGCACTCGCGGAACGATAACTCGAGATATAATACGTAAGTCTCGCGCGCGCGTTTGCGGAAAGAGCAGAATATAAATTTTATTCGATGATGATGATGATGAGGACCGTTAACTGCGTCAATAATCATCTTCCCCCGAATTTGTTCTCTTCCTCTTCCTCTTCCTCCTCTCGAAAAGGAGCGAGAAAGAACGAGAACTGTGGAAGAACAAAAGTCACGAAGACGACTCCGACGAGAGCGTCCTCGTCTTCCCTGAGAGGTACTGATGTCTCCTTCTTTGAATAGATCTGCTTTTTGAAACGCGCGAGAGAGAGAAAGAACGCGTCTTGGTTTTATGCGCCCAAGCGACGTTTCGTTTAAAAATTTTGTCTGTTTGTTTGAAAAAAAACTCAAAAAAATATTCCTCTCATCTCTCTCTTTGTTGTTTGAATAAACTAAAAATTTTAACAGACGAAACGACGAATAATACCATCGGCAAAATGTCCGAAAACGTCCACTTGAACTCGCAGTTTACGAATTCGTCGGGAATATCGAACAAAAACGACGGCGATGTGGTCATACAGGACGATTTAACGGAAATGTTATCCATCGTCCCGGAGGACGTGCGCGAGAAGATTTCGAAACACGCGCACAGGTCGAAACTTTTAGAGATTGTTTTGGATTTAGGACGGCAACCGGAGGCGAGGTTTAGCGGGATGGAAGATGTGAAGAAACAAAGCGAGACTTTGAGAGATGATGTGGTGACGCAGGAAGAGTTGGATCACGCGGAACGAGTGGTTGGAGAGTTTGGTGGGGACAACCGCGCGGGCGTGACCGGGACGTTGCATAGGATTTCGTGCATACGGAATCGAAGCGGGAAGATTATTGGTTTGACCTGTCGAGTTGGTCGAGCGGTGACTGGGCACGTGGATATGATTGCGGACGTGTTGAACAGAGACAACGGTGAGTCTGTGTTGTTTCTCGGAAAACCAGGGGTTGGGAAAACAACCGTCATTCGCGAGATTGCGAGAGTGTTGTCGGACGATTTGCAAAAACGGGTGGTGATTATCGACACGTCCAACGAGATTGGTGGTGATGGGGACATTCCACACCCAGCTATTGGAAGCGCACGACGGATGCAAGTGCCGAATCCAAGCGAACAACACAAGGTTATGATCGAAGCGGTGGAAAATCACACGCCGGAGATTATTATTGTCGATGAAATCGGCACGGAGATGGAAGCTTTGGCGTGTCGAACGATCGCGGAAAGAGGCGTGCAGTTGATCGGTACCGCCCACGGACGACTTTTGGAAAATTTAATCAAAAACCCAACATTATCGGATCTGGTTGGTGGCGTGACCACTGTGACGTTAGGCGACGACGAGGCGCGATCTCGCGGGTGTCAGAAAACCATCTCGGAAAGAGCGGCGCCGGCGACGTTTCCGATCGTCGTCGAGATGCACGCGAGGAGCATGTGGGTCGAACACGACGTGGAGGTTTCCGTGGACGACATTTTGGTCGGGAACAGACCAGTGGTGAATTTAAGAACTCGGGACGAAGAGAAGCGAGTGCAAGTGTTTCCGTGCGTGTACGATATGGATTTGGTCGCGAACGAAAGCTTGGATGAGCAGGAAAGTAGTAGTAACGGCAACTTTCGCGCGAATCCGCAACCCGGGTTCGCGGTGTCGAAAACGACCAGCGGTCGAGACGTGAGCGAGTTGACGCGAATCGGAGAGTATAATAATAATAACAGTAGAAGCAATAATAACAGGCGAGGCGGCAGCAGCAATAATAGTAGGTACGGCGGCGGTACTTCCATCGACGATCCGTACGCTTGGGCGCAGAGTTTAGGACAAATTCCCGACAAAGACGCGCTCAACGCCTTGCTGTTTGAGAATAATACAATGAATGGAAAGAAACAAAAGAAAATAAAAAAGAATTTGGGTGCAAGATAATAACCAATATATAATACGATCGATGATGAGATACTGTACATAAATATAAATGTTTGTATATATAGCGATTATTTTAGCAAGGAAACAACAGACAAAAAGAAAAACTAAAGAGAGAGTGCGTGTGTGTTTATTAGCGTATATTTATTATTTACGGATTGAGTACTTTTGCGTGTATTTTACCTTTGGTTCAATAAATGTATTACATCTCGCGCGGCGCTTTTGCCATTCTCTCCAAAATACTCTCCCCTGTTCGGGAAAGCGCTCTCAATCCGGTAAAAAGTAAATATAGAAATAAATATGAATCATCCTCTTCTCTTCTCTTCTCTTCTCCTTCGTTTATCCGCGCCCGTACGCTCGTCTGAAATCTTCCCCAGACGGTCCTGGCTGGACACCGACTTGATGCGGTCGTAAAACGACCGTCTTTTTCACGACTTTGTTTGGCGTGCGTTGGTAAACAACCGTGGGCGTCAACGTCGGCACTTCGTCAGTCACGCCGGGTATCAAGTTCTTCGATATGGACTTCCACGTTTTACCGATGAACATGGCCACAGATACTGTCGTCTTTTGCACGTTTCTGGCGGCTCTTTGCAAGTCACGAACATCTCTCGCGCCAGTGGCGTAGGAACCAACCGCTGAAACGATGACAAAAGACGCGCCAATCGTGGAGGCGGCTTTCGCGACTCGCAGAAGCGCCGGGTGAACGTTCAGCGATCTCTTGTTCTTCTTCTTCTTCTCCGTCTTTTCTATCTCTTGTTCATTCGTCGCGGCAATATCGGTAGCTTTTTCGATTGGCTTTTTGATGTAGACCATTTGTCCAGGCGAGATCATCTTAGCAATCATGACGTCGCTCTCCGTCGCGTCTTCCTCTCCCTCGTCCTCTTCCTCGTACGACGACGAAATGCCTCTGTTCGTCTCTCTGCTTTCCACTGGCGTCAAAATTGTCGAACGCTTCTTCGATTCTTGCACTGGAGTTTTGTACGACGAAACGACAGCGGAAGGTCCCGTGGCGTTCATGGAATTTTCGTTCGGCTCGTCGATGGCGATGATCGAACGCCTGACTTTCGGCTTTTGTTTCGGGTTCTCGCGGCTTAACAAGGCGTTCTTCGCGCCGACGGCAACGTTCGTGATCGTCTTGAACGGGTTAAAGAAAGACGAAGGACGCGTCGTCTTGTCTCTCTTCGAACCCATAGCTCCAGCGTTTTCTTTATCTTCCTCCATGTCGCCGCCGTTTGTAGTAAACTTCGGCACGATCCTCGTCGGCGTGACCGTCCCTACGCCGCCGCCTCTTTGCGCTTGCCGCGCCGGCGTCGGATTGGATTGCTCCGACGCTCTCGCATTCGCCCCCATTCCGCGTCTCTTATTCTCCGCGCTCACCCAATTTGCTCTGCCATTCGCGTGTGCCACTCTCTCGCTTTCCAATCTCTGTCTCTCTCTCTCCGCCGCGCGGCTCGCGCCTTCTCGTACTCTTCGTAAACTCTCCTCCTCCGCTCTCAATATCTCCGCCTCTCTGGCCAATATCGTCGCTCGATCTCCGCTCGCCAGCATATCTAAAGAAAACTCCGGCGAGTCTTTATCCAACTGTCTTCTCAATTCCTCCGCCGCGTCGCGTTTCATTCGATTTTCTTTCTCCATTAAATCCCGTTCCAATCGAGACGCCGAGTCTTCGAACGTTCCGTACGCTTCTCGAACAAAGGTGCGTGCTTTTTTGGTATAATTCTCGTTGGTATTCGTCGGGCTTCGTTCTGCCGCTTCCAGCATTTGGTTCATTTCTTGGAGCACGTCCAGAGGTTCGTCCGGGTCGTAGTTATTGTATCCTTTTCCTCTTCCTCTTCCTCTCCCGGCTTGCGGAGACGGGGAAGAAAAACTCTCAGCGACATTCTTCTTAGCCGTTGGGGAAGACGACAAAGAAAAAGAAGATTTCGATTTCCGATTCGGACTGACGTATTCTTCATCGAACCCGGATAAAATGGTCGAAAATGCCGCGAACTCGTTCGCGGAGTTATCCAATAGTGTCGTCGTCATTTCCTCTCAAACTCTTTCGAATTTTAGGAGATGTTATAAATATGTGTGTGTTTGAAAGCACGTTCGTGCCGTAAAGTCAAACGCTTTCGTCTCTACTCTTTTGTGTTGTTGTAACGGACCAAAAGCTGTCGATGCCAAGTTTGAAAAAAAAATTCTCACATTTTCTGAACCCTAAATACACCCTAAACATTTCTGGTGTCTGTTTTTCTTTGGTTTCTTTCTTGAGAGATTTCTACTCTCGAGAGAGAAAGAGCGGCAGAACACACACACAAAAGTAGTAAACGCTTCTTCGCTTTGCGCGTGTACGCGTGTAATAATTAGAGATGGCAGAAAAAGAAAAGAATATTTTTGACAACGTGGCGTTACTCTCCGCCCTTTTGGCGTTACTCGTCGCGCAATTGTTAAAACCTTTAACGCATTACGTCGGGACGAAGAAATGGAAACCTTCGTTAGCGATCGGGTCCGGGGGATTTCCATCCTCGCACGCCTCTTTCGTCGTCGCGTTAGCGACTGGCGCAGGGGTGGAGAGAGGCACCGCGGATACGTCGTTCGCGGTGGCGGCGGTGTTAGCGATTGTGGTGATGTACGATGCGATGGGGGTGCGACGGCAGGCTGGGTACCACGCGTCCGCGATTAATAGTTTGATTTCAGGCGCGTACGGGAGCAACAGTCAGAATAGGAATAGCAGTAGCGGGAATATCGACGCGACGCTCGAGTTGGAGGACGAGGAAACGCCGACGCCGAAATCGCCGTTATTTAGCGCGGACGGGTTCGATCAGTTCATAAAGAATATACAGAATCAACCTTTGAGAGAGCACATCGGGCACACGCCGGTGCAAGTGTGCTTCGGCGGGTTGACGGGGTTAGTCATCGGTTTAGTCGTCGGCTTGAACGCGCAAATCGAACATCGAGGGTTGTTTCATTCGTAAATTCATTTCTTATTGTTGTTGTACATCTATTATAAAACTGCTATAAATACTAATTTTGAACTGCTACTACCAAAAACGTATACGTACTACTCTTTGTTGTTGTTGTATCATCATAGCTTTTGGAGGATTATGATGATGGTCATCAAGACGCACATGAACATGAGAAAGTATATGCAAATGATGAGCCCGCCGGCGCGTTGAGTGTGCTCGGCTTTGACCAACTCTTTCCTGCCTTCGTCTACTTGCATGGCAGTGGTGGCGCAGTTGTATTCGATGGAATCTAAAATCGTTCCTTGGTCGATGATGAGTTTGGACATGTCTTGCATGACCATCGCTAAATCGGTCACGGACTGTAAAATTTTCTTCACCTCCGTGTCTCTCTCTTCCGCTTCCAAGGACATGACGTCTTGATTCGCAAAACCTTGTCGTTGTTGCATTTGAGAACTCGTCGTACCACCTCCGTCGCTTTGCTCTAAAAAGCCACTGTGACTTCTCGCCACTCTGTTCCGAAACACGTCCTCCAAGGCGTCCACGCCTTCCGCGCCCGGTCCTCGGTCTTGCCTATTCTTCAACTCGTTCAAATACTCTTTCTGTCTCTGTCTAAACGCCTGCGACAGACGACTCAACTCCATCGCCAGCTTCCTCGTCGCGTTCTTTCTCATTTTCGTTCCTATATCGTCGAACTCGTTCGCTGTATTCGTAACCTCCGCGTCGCTCCCTAACCTCTTCAACTGCGCCTCGCACCGTTTGAACAACCTCCCGCACTCGCCCGTTAACTGCTCCACGATTTTCTCGTCGTTCACATCGTCCACATCAAAAGTTGGCAACAAAGCTTTCTGTTGCGCTTTCTGTAACTGTTGAATTTTCGCTTTCGCTTTCCCCACGTCTCTTTGAATGTGTTCGCAAACGTCCACCCACGCCGGCGGTAAAAAAGACGACGACGACTGAAGCTCATCACCACTTTCCCCTAATCCTCTTTTCCCTCCATCATAGGTTGAAGAAGAAGAATCAATCGCGGCTTCGAGCAATCTCGACGTCCCTTTCGTGGCCTCACCGTCATCGTTCAGGTTGTTGTCGTTCCCAGAGTTCCTCCTCTTCCCGCTGGGAAAGGAGGAGGACACGTATTCCTCCCGGTAACTCTCGTATCGTTTCGTTTGGTTTCGAAACGTGCCTTGGAATCCCACCGGGGCGAGATTTTCTTCATGATTTTCCTCAAAATCGTGGTCGTTCTTCATCATCATCATCGAGATCGAGATTTTCGCGAAAAGCGATTATTCGCCAAAGCGCGCTCCGACAAAGTGTCCTCGGAATGATTTCCGCGCGCGCGACGATATCAATTTATATGTGTGTGTTTATAGCGATGTGATGTGTGTGGTCTGTCCTTTTCCCGAAGAAAGTTTGCTCTTACTCTATTTAGGGTTTTGTTAAAACCCTAAACAATTCGCGTTTCGTGTTCCTCCTTCGTTTTCGAACAATACTTTTCAAAAAAAGAGTTGCCGTTTGACTCATTCTTCCAACCGATAAAAATGGCAAAGAAGAAGACGACGACGACGAAAGGAGGTGCAGGTTTTGGTGGCACTCAAAACGACGACGACGAGAGCGGCGTGAAAGAGACGACCATGAACGACGAGAATTTTTCCTTCGACGTGGGCACTCCGGTGTGGGTGAAAGATGCGAACCACGCGTGGGTCGCCGCGTCGATTTCGAAAGTTGGTTCCGGTGACCTTTCCTCCGGTGAAGGCACATCGTCTTTGTTTTTTGAGTGCACGTTCGCGGAGGACGAAGACGACGGACGCGAGGAGAAGAAGAAGAACAACAGTAACGGAGGAAACGGTGGTGGTGGTAAAGGTGGTGGTAAAGGTGGTGACCTGTCGTTGGCGAGCGCGCAACCGACGACGATCGTTATCACCAAAGAAAACGCGAAAGAAGATCTCGCCTTGCGAGAACGGAACACGGAAGAGGACATGGTGAAACTCTCCTATCTTCACGAGGCGGGCGTTTTGCACAACTTACGAAGACGGTACGCGAGAGATGAGATATACACGTACACCGGGCAGATTTTGATCGCGGTGAACCCGTTTCAAAAAATCCCACACTTATACGATCAAGCCATGATGGAAATGTACGGCGGCGCGGAGCAAGGCGAGTTGAGTCCGCACGTGTACGCCGTCGCCGAGGCGGCGTATAAACAGATGTTGAGCGAGGGGGGGTCTCAATCTATTTTAGTTTCCGGAGAGTCCGGGGCAGGGAAGACTGAAACCGCGAAACACATCATGCAGTACTTGGCGCACTCGGCGAAGCACGAAGACGGGACCAGCGGCGTGGAAAAGCAAGTTTTAGAGACGAATCCGTTGTTAGAGGCGTTCGGTAACGCCAAGACGGTCAGGAACGACAACTCGTCCAGGTTCGGGAAGTTTACGGAAATTTTGTTCGACGAAGAGGATAAGATTAGCGGGGCAGCCATACGGACGTATTTGTTGGAGCGCTCCAGAGTCGTACGCGTATCCGATCCGGAGAGAAACTTTCACGTGTTTTATCAAATCTTAGCCGGGGCGTCGAAAGAGGAAAAAAGTAAGTGGCGTTTGGACGGTAAGACGTTTGAAGATTTTTATTACTTGAATCAATCGAAATGCGTGAAATTGGAACGTATTTCCGACGTGGTCGGGTACGAGGAAACCCAAAACGCCATGGAGGTGGTCGGTATTTCGGAATCGGAAAGAGAGGACGTGTTTGGAGTCGTTTCGGGGGTGTTGCATTTAGGTAATATAGATTTCTCGCCTTCGCCAGAGGACGAAGACGCGTCCGTCGTCGCTTCAAATGCGAAAGGAAGCTTAGAAGACGCCGCGTCGGTTTTGAAAGTGGATAAAGATCGCTTAGAGAAAGCGCTGATTTCGAGACAGATTGTCACCGCGGACGGGGCGATTTTGAAACCTTTGAGCGTCTCGGACGCGAAGCACAATCGCGACTCGTTGGCGAAGATGTTGTATTCGCGTTTGTTCGATTGGCTCGTCGAAAGGATTAACCAAGCGATTGGGAATAAGAAAGAGGACGAAGAAGACGCGGAAGATGGAGAGAATATCACTGGCGACAAAAAAAGTAAAAGACGATTCATTGGCGTGCTCGATATTTACGGCTTTGAGAGCTTCAAAAAGAACTCCTTCGAACAGTTTTGCATCAACTTTGCTAACGAAAAATTGCAGCAACATTTTAACCAAAAAGTGTTTAAAATGGAACAAGAAGAGTACGAAAAAGAAGCCATCGATTGGTCGTATATTGAGTTTGTGGATAACCAGGACATTTTAGACGTCATCGAACGTAAAGTTGGCGGTATTATCAGTCTTTTAGACGAGTCGTGCATCATGACATCGACGACGTCTGAGCAATTTGCGCAAAAGCTCTTCTCCGCGTTGGACGACGAGAAACGATTTTCGAAACCAAAACGGTCGCAAATAGATTTTACGTTGAACCATTACGCCGGCGACGTCACGTACGAGAGCGAAAACTTCATCGAAAAGAACAAAGATTACGCGATTTTGGAACACACGGAAGTTTTATCCACCTCGGAAACGAACATTTTGCGTCTCATTTTCGAGGAGAAGGAGAACGAAATCTTGAACGAAGGGAACAAACCGCCGCCGCCGCGCGCGAAGAAATCCGCCATGAAGTTCACCTCCATCGGGAACTCGTTCAAGCACCAACTCAATGATTTGATGAAAAAATTACACGGAACCGAACCGCATTTTGTTCGATGCGTGAAACCGAACCAAGCTTCCGTGCCGAGCACGTTTGAGAACGCCAACATTTTGCAGCAGTTGCGCTGCGGCGGCGTCTTGGAAGCGGTGCGGATTTCCTGCGCCGGGTATCCGTCGAGGAAGCCGATCGAGTTATTTTTGACTCGATTCGGTTTATTAGCTCCCGACGAAGCCGCAAAGTTCTTTACGCCCGGGAAAGAGCGAGAGGCTTTGGAAGGTATTTTGAACGTTGCCAATTTACAAGAGTGGCAAATCGGCAAGACGAAAGTCTTCTTGCGATCGGGGCAAATGGCCGTTTTGGATACCTTGCGATCGAAAAAACTCGGGTGGGCCGCGGTTGAGATTCAAAAGCATGTCAAGCGACGCGTCGCGCAAAAGCAGTACAAACGAACGAAATCGGCGGCGGAAACTGTCAACAAATACGCCCGGGGTATGTTTGCTAGAAAAATCGTTCGGGAGATTCGCCAAACAAAGGCGGTGACTGCCATCCAAGCGTTTGTGAGAATGTCCATCTGCAAGAAGCAATTCGCGGAGACGAAAGAGGCGGCTGTAAAGATTCAAACGCTCGCGCGAGCAGTCAAAGCGAGGAAAGAGTTTTTGGAGCTCAAGGAAAGAAACTTGGCTGCAATCAGAGCGCAAAGCGTGTACCGAGGCCAATTGGCGCGCAACCGCGTCAAGGAAATCAAAAAAGAACAAAGAGACGTGGCGAAAATGTTGGAGGCGAAATCAGAGTTAGAAAAGAAATTAGAAGCCGAACGCGCGCGAGCGAAGATGTTGGAATTACAACGCGAGGAAGAAAAAGTGAAACGCGAAGCCGAGGAGGAAGAGAAGAGGAAAAACGCCGAAAAAGAACGCGAGGAACGAGAAGCCAAGGAGAAAATCGAACGAGAAAAACAACAAGAAGAAGCGGCGTTGGCGGCGAAGAAAGCGGAGGAGGAGCTAAAAGAACTTCGAGAAAGAGCCCAGAAAGAGGAGCTTTTGCGGCAAGAAACCGAGCAAACGGTCAAGAAAGAACTCGAAGAAGCGAACAAAACGGCAGACCAGTATGAAAAAGCGTTGCGCGAAGCGTTGGAGGAAAACGAAAAACTTCGAGACCGGTTGGCGGTGGCTGAAGCCGAATTGGATTCTTTCCGAAACGGTTTGAAAACGCCCGGAACGGCTATGATGACTGGTGGTCCAGGAGGTGGGAAATCGAGAGCTCGAATGATGAACGGCACGCCTTTATCTGCGAGTTCTTTGAATACGCCCATGTCCGCCGGCGGCGGCGAAATGGACCAGTCTGTGGATAAAGAGGTTCCCGATTCCACGTCGCCACAAACGATTTCGTTGAAGGAAGACCACGAAGCGTTGAGAGCTCTGTTGGGTCACGAAAGAGCGCACGAAATCTTCGCCACTCCAGACGGGTCCCCGGCTTTGGCAGTCATCGTGTTCAGATGTTTACTGAGATGGAAGGCGTTTTCGTTGGAGAGAACGTCTTTGTTCGAACGCATCCTCGGAGCGTTTGAAAATTCACTCAACAGGAACGCGAAAGATGACAATAAAGCCGTGGCGTTTTGGTTAACGAACGCGTTTGCGTTGTTGCACTTGCTCCATCGAACTTTAAAGAACAGCGGGAACAGAAATAGACGAGGGGGCGTTGGGATTTTAGACCGCATCAACTCCACCATCTCTTCGAGATTAAAGAGCCCGCCGACGATGTTTAACCAACAACCGTCCATCAGCGGCTCTTCGGATAAAGAAAACGCGGACGCGAATAAAACGCGACGAACGAGTGTTGATGGTAATGGACATGGAAACGGAGGAGGAGGAGGAGGAGGAGAGGAATCCGTGACGGCTATATTGGGCGTGAAGCAAATCGAGGCGAAATACCCGGGCTTTCTCTTCCGCCAATCGCTTGGCATGTTTTGCGAGAAGGCATACGGTATCTTGCGCGATAACACGAAATCAATGATCTCTCCGCACTTGGGATCGTGCATTCAAGCGCCGAGACAACGAACGGGCGCCATCGTCGGCGGTAAATCGACTAACGATAAAGACGGGAAGCACATGCAACTCTCTTCGCACTGGATGTCCATCCTCGAGGAGTTGGATACGATTCTCCTCGCGTTTACGGAAAACAACGTTCCGAAAGCGTTGACGTCCAAGTTTTTCACTCAAATATTTTGTTTCATCAACGTCAACATGTTTAACGCTCTGTTGTTACGAAGAGAGTGCTGTTCGTTCTCCAACGGTGAATATATCGCCGCCGGTTTGAGCGAGCTCGAAAACTGGCTCAACAAGAACGCCGCCGTCGTCGGCGAAGCGCCGAAGAAAGAGTTACGGTTTATCAACCAAGCCGTTCAATTACTCGTGATTAACCAAAAACCGAGGAAAACTCTGAACGAAATAACCTTGGAACTGTGTCCGGTGTTATCTATTCAACAGTTATACCGCATTTGTACCATGTATTGGGACGACAAATACGGCACGGAAACGGTCAACCAAGACGTCTTGAAGCAAATGAAAAATTCCATGATGGACCAGCAATCGAATAACCAACACAATTCATTCTTACTGGATGACGATTCGAGCATTCACTTCAACGTGGAGGAGATTGCGGAAAGTTCGTTGGAAATTACTCTCGATTTCCAATCGAAAGACGATTTACCGGAGGAGTTGGCCGAGAATGAAAAGTTTGCGTTCTTATCGACGCGATTGACGGCGGGCGGAGCGTGATATCGGTATATATAAAACGACGATTATTAAATACTGCATAGCCATTTTTTACTTACAACAAAAGGATATATATCAACTTTCTATTAACCGAGACTTTCACATAAAATCATCATATTATTTTTTGTCTCTCTCTCTCTCAACCAGACTCTTGTATCGTGCGCGCGGGATTTCCGAGTAAGCTCCCGAACCCTTTCCTCCCTCCGCCGCTTTCCCCGGCATCCAATCCACCGCTACCACTCAACGCTAATCCAGAAAACTTCCCACTCCCACCTTCTTTCGTCCCAGCTTCGGCGTCCATGACCTCGCTCAAAGCCAACGCGAACTTGGCGGCGTCGCCGGCTCTCACGCGCATCTCCATAGACGCCTTCTCGCCGCTTTTCGTCGTGTATTGAAAAATCGTCGTTTGCAATTCCGTGTACGCTCGTCCAAAGTGTGTGGAATGGTCTAACCCTTGACTTTCGACGGCGGACGCCACTCGGAGTGGAACTTTCACCACGTTTTCCAAAAAGACAATCGAAGCGTAAATCATCGCCGCGGTGAAAGAAGTGACCACGAGAAGGCCAACTAAAGCCGCAGCTAAAACGTTCCCGGCGTTCTTCCCACACCCTATAAACGCACCGCAGTACGCTCTCTGCGAATCAGGCGTGTTATAGACTAGATTGTAAAAACTTTCCTTGGTGAACAACGCGGTCGCGATGAGCCCCCAGACGCCGCCGAAAAGATGGATCGGCACCGCGTCGACGACGTCATCGATTCGTCTCCTGAGCAACAAACTCGAACTCAAGCTATACACGATCCCGGCGACAATGCCGATCAACACGGCGAGTGCCGGGTGTACCAACGCGCACGATCCGGAAATGGATACCAACCCAGTCAAAATCCCATTATTCATCCTTTGCGGGGAAATTTGCTTTTTGTTTCTCGCCAAATCGAACACGACGACGCTCAACCCGCCAAACGCCGCCGCAATCGTCGTACAAACCGCCGTTCTCGCCACGATATACCTCGAAGCGCCTTCAAATTGATCGCCTCGGACATAAACTCCAACACTTCCGGTGTTAAACCCGTACCACCCGAACCACATTAAAATTGTCCCAAACATTTGAAACACCGGCGATTGCATCGGCAACTCGTTTATCTTCCCTCCAATCCCGAACCGTTCCGATCTCGGCCCGATGTACCAACACGCCACCAAAGCAGCCGTCCCACCAACCACGTGGACGACTAAGCTCCCCGCGAAATCCACAACCCCAACCCCGAACAGTCTGCTCCCCGCATCTACTTTAAACGCAGACATCCACCCTTTCGACGACCACACCCAGTGCGCGACCATCGGATAAATAACCGAAACCGTCAACACCGTCAGCGGGATGTACGCCTTAAAGTTCATCCTCTCCGCGACAGCTCCACTCATAATCGTCGCCGCCGTCGCGGCAAAACTCAACGCAAACGCAAAGTGCGCGTAAAAAAACGCCGCGTCCGCTCGCAAATGGCCTTGCGATATCGACCCGGCGAACGAATTCTCCCCCGAGCTCCTCCTTTTCTCCATGTCTGACAACGCGAATTCCGTGGTTCCAATGAACCCTCCCGACGAGTCGTCTCCGTACGCGAACGCGTACCCCCACAAATAAAAACAGCACGCGGAGATGCACACGTCGAAGGCGTTTTTGAACAAGATGTTTTTCGTGTTCCGGATGGACACCGAGCCGACTTCCAGGAGCATGAACCCGCCTTGCATGATGAACACCAAGGTGGTCGCCCAGAGGAGGAAAAAAACGTTGAGGTCGATTTCAGTCGATTCTAAAGTTAATAAATTACGACTATTAAACAAACGACTACTCTTTTCTCGACTTAGAATTTGGTTCATCGTTGTCATTTTACGCTCTGAAATGCACGCGAGCGCTCTCCGACGCTCTGTCTCTCCAGTTTCAGGCGAGGTAAGAACTATACTGCAGACGAGTGAAGAGATTTCCCTGAGGCGCAAGCCGCCAACGCAACCCAGATTTTTCTGTTTAGGGTTTTTATTCTCTAGGGTTTAGGCACATAGAAGGATGAAGAGAATTTGGAGAAAAATCAGTCAAAAAATGGCAACCACAACACCATGATATGATGGGCGACGACGAAGAAGAAGAGAGAGGAGGAGGAGAACGAGGCGTGTTTACGTGTTTACACGTGGCGGAGAAACCGTCACTGGCGAAATCTATCGCGCAGCTTTTATCGTCGTCGTCCGAGGAGAAGAAGTTGGATGATGATGATGATGAATGCGACGAGAGTTCGTTGGGGAACAAAAGAGGATTAAAAACGAAGAAAACAACCGTCGGTTCGATCGAGATGCACGAGTTTTACCGACCGTTTTTACGGAAGAAATGTTTGCATCGATTCACCTCCGTCGCCGGGCACGTGTGCTCGATCGATTTTCCGGACAAATTTCAAGACTGGGACCTCGATCCGAAACTGTTGTTCGATTGCAAGACGGAAAAGAAAGTCACCGCTGGGAGAATACGAGGGAGTTTAGAACGAGAAGCGAGAACGTGCGACGCGCTGGTGTTGTGGTTAGATTGCGATCGAGAAGGGGAGAACATATGTTTTGAAGTCATGGACGCGGTCGTGCCTCGCATGAGAGGAGGAGGAGGAAGGTATGAGAATGTTTACCGGGCAAAGTTTAGCGCGATATCAAAACCGAGCGTAGAAAACGCGATGAAAAATTTAACGAAACCGAATAAGAACGAAAGCGACGCGGTGGACGCGAGGCAAGAACTGGATTTGAAAATGGGCGTCGCGTTCACGCGGTTTCAGACGAAGTATTTTCAGGATAAGTTTAGCGGGTTTGATTCGAGGTGCGTGAGTTACGGGCCGTGTCAAACGCCGACGCTTGGATTTTGCGTGAAGAGACATTTGGAGATTATACGGTTCGTCCCGGAGAGTTTTTGGCGGTTAAAGTTGAATTTACCAACAGTTGCGGCGGCGAGTTTAAAACAAAGCGATGATGGCGTCGTCATCGTCGACGACGATAACGGAATGGCGACGAAGACGACGAGTTACGAAATAGCCGAATGGAAGTGGCATCGCGAACGCGTTTTCGACGAATCGAGCGCGATATCTTTAGAAGCGTTGTGTTCGGATTTTCTGAAAAAGAAGGACAAGAAAGGCACATTGGTCGGTACGATCCGTTCGAAGCAATCGAAACGGCCTCCGCCAGGCATGAATACGGTTGAAATGTTGAAAACGTGTTCGAAAATGGGCATCGGCGCGCACCGAGCGATGCAAATCGCCGAGAGATTATACTTGGACGGGTTCATTTCCTACCCGCGAACGGAATCGTCGGCGTATCCGCCCGGGTTTGATTTCAAAAGCATCGTCGCCTCCCAAACGAGCAACGACGAGTGGGGCGACGTCGCGAAAAAGATTTTAAGTTTTTCTTCGATTCGAAAACCGTCCGGTGGACAGGACGCCGGCGATCACCCGCCGATTACGCCCGCGGGAAGATTCGGGAATCGAAATTCCATGAACGGCGAAATGTTTCGCGTGTACGAGCTCATATCTAGACACTTTTTAGCGACGTTACTTCCGGATCTAGTATTGGAAAACATAGAGAGCGAAATTGTGATTGCCGAAAGCGAACGGTGGAAAGCGAAAGGGGTGAAAATTCTCGATTTCGGTTGGACCGAGGCGTTGCCGAGACGAGCGCCGAAACTTAAAATAATCCCAGACGCGTATCAATTGTCCGAAAACGAGAGTAAAAATAATAAAAGCAGAGACGTGGACGTGATTTCAGTCACAATTGAGCGAGGCGAAACGCAACCGCCGAATTATCTCACGGAATCTGAACTCATAGGCACGATGGAGAAAAACGGCATCGGCACCGACGCTTCCATTCCAACGCACATCAACACCGTCGAGGCGCGTAAATATTGCGAAATCGTCCCAAGAGACGGACGAAGAGTCATACCAACTGATTTAGGAATCACTTTATGTCGAGCGTATGCGTCCATCGACGAAGAGCTCGCGTTGCCGACCGTTCGCGCGCACATTGAAAAACAACTCGATTTAATCGCCGAAGGTAAAGCGGATAAAAACGCCGTCGTTTCGCAGGCGTTGATGCAAATCAAAGCTAAGTTCATACATTTCGAGAAGAACATCGCCATCGTTGACAACTTATTCGAAGCCTCGTTCGCGTCTCCGAAAGAGCTTCAATCTACCCCACACACCGTGTGCGGTCGATGTCGAAGGTACCTGAAACTTCAAGCGTCCGGGAGACGCCACGGACGGAAAACGTTTAGATTGTTTTGCGAAACCGAGGCGGAAACGTTTGAGTGTCCACGAAACGCGAGCTCGATTAAACCGTGGTCGGGAAGATTTTGCGAGATTTGCGATTTCGAGTTATCCATATACGAAACATCCGACGGCGAACGCGCGTATCCGTTCTGTCCGTTTTGCTATAACCATCCGCCAGATTTTGGGACTTCTTCGAGTAAAAGCGGCGGGTGTCCACATTCCGTTTTACACCCGATCGTGAGCGAACGCGCGATTGCTCCTTGTCCAAATTGTGAAAAAGAAACCGCGAAGGATCCGTATTACTTGGCAAACGCGACTTTGGGTGCCGCGGGATCGTCCTCGACGGCAGCCTCCGTGGTTTCTTTACCGCAACTCTTGCTCGACCCGATTTTACGCAAAGGCGGACGATGGCGCTTAAACTGTACCAAATGCGACTTAATCGTTGGCTTACCCAAAGGTTTAAAAAAAGTTGAGGTTTCCGACGAGCACGAGTGTTCCGCGTGCGACGCGAAGTGTTTGATCATGACAAAAATCTACGGCGAGCGAGACGAGACGGAGGAGTTTGAGAAAATTGCTTGTTGTTTCTGCGAAGACGACATTCGAGAAACGTCGACTGTTCAATTCGCGAGTTCTCTCTCTCTCGGAGGTGGAGGTGGTGGTAGAGGAGGCAGAGGAGGCGGAAGAAGATAGAATTGAGCAGCAAAGGAACGTGGCAATTGTAACAGATGTACTAGTAGTAGTAGTAGAGATAATAGAGATAATAGTAATGATAAGAGCTAAAATTTACGTTTTGTTGAATTAAAAAAATCTAAGTGTGTTGTGTTTCATCTCAATTAAGCCATCGCCTTCTTGACAATCGCGGATCTCTTCGATCTCGCAATCGCAACCTTAAATCTATCAAAATCAGTCAACGCCTTTCTCGCGCTTTGCCTCGCGATCTTTTGCCCCCACTTAGACGCCGCGAATTCCGCCGCCGCGCCTTTGTGCGCCGCCGCCAACGCCGCCGCGTCCGGACATCTCCCCGTGTCCAATTTAATCGGCGTGATTGCTAAGCGTTTCAAGTTGATGATGCATCGCTTGATGCCCGGCGCGTCGACTAAAACTCTGTTTTGGTCCACCAAGTCGACGACGACGACGAGCTTGCCGTACAGTTTGTCCGCTTTCAAGTTGACCAGCGCGACTCGGCCTAATTCGATGTTTCTCTGTTGTTCATATTGGTAGGAGAGGAAAAAGACGTTTTGGTAAGTATGCGTTGCCAAGAGCGAGCAGAGAAAAGTCATCGAGCGCTCTCCCCCGGATGACTTTACGACGACGACGACGAGTGACATCGAGAGGCTTTCGCCCCGAGAGACGGAGAGAAAACAGAACACCATCGCCGCGAAAGAGCGACCGCGCTCTCTCTCAATGAGAGCGGAAAAACCCCATCCGGTCGCAAAGTCGCGCGTAAACGCGCGCAATCGTACGAAAACCCTCTCGCACATCCAACCATCCGGTTCGAAAGCATACGCCTCGAACGAACGACTCTTTGCTGCGCGCGACGAAGCACCCCAACGCGCATTCAAATCCTCGCGCGTGCACCGTCCGCCCCGATTTCCGACTTTCAAAGCGCAAAGCAGCGCAATTTTCTCGTTCGCATCGGGAGACTCGTCTTTCGCGCGCAAAATTAAAAAAATCCAAATCCATGCGACGACGCGTAGAAAGGACGCGACCGTCCAATCCGCCGCGCGTCGAGCGCATCGAATCGCACGAAATGCGCTGAATATCAAAAGAATATAGGGAGAGAGAGAGAGAGAGAGACGAATGTGTCTGTGCGCACCTGGAACGGCATGTTTTTTCTCTACTAAATCGTTTTTGTGGTTTTTATGAAGAAAGGACAGCTCTTTTTGGGAGAAAATTGGAGAAAAAGAAGCACGTGTGGACAAAATTGGGCACTTTACGAAGCGCGCGTTGATATATCATTCGACTTTGCATTCATTCACGCGCCGAGAGAGAGAGAGAAAAAAAGAGAGAGCGTGATACGAAAATGACGATCGATTACTCGAAGTGGGATGCGATTGAATGTTCGTCGTCGGATTCAGAAGAGGCCAATGATGTTGCTGCGAACGATGATTATTACGATGATGATGTCGAAGGTGAAGAGGTCGTTGAGAGAGATGCGGGGGAGAAGAAGAACGATGAGAAGGAAAAAGAACCCACGAAACGGGATGACGAAAAACGAGACGCGTTGCATGAGAACTACGACGTCGTCGTAGGCGAGAGACTCTTTAAGGAGGATGAGAAACTCAATAAAATGAAGGAAATGTTTTACGACTATACCATCGAGCGAGATATGAAGAGGCTAGAGAAAGAGTACCTAGAGAAACAGAAAAGAAATCCGCACGATATTTCAATGACGTACGAACCTTCTGGAGAGAAAGAATGGCGAGCGATCGGGACGAATATATTCTCAGTCGCTTTGTGCGAGTTTCCTAAGACCCTGCGGAAGTTTTTGAAACGAGTTGGACGGGAGTGGGTGGAAACGTTCGCGTGTACGGCTCGCGTGCCGATGAAACACGAAGAATTGAAAAAAGAAGTCTATTTGCCAAAAGAGGATTCGTATCACGTGAGCATATGTTGTGTTCAAGACGTGGCAAAAGATGATGAGAATGTCGGTGTATTAGGGAATCCGGATGACGCGCTCGACGACGAACAGTTGATTGCGATTATGAGAAAACTAGTTACAATTACGAAAGAAACGAACGGTTTTATTGAACTGAAACCAGTCGGCGTTCGTCTCGGAACGGATGGAGGTGTCGTCCTGGCGTGTGAAATAGATGAAACGCTACAAAAACTTAGAGAGAAAACGATCGAGGCAACGATGGAAGCAACAAACGGTCTTTTCACGGGACGCGCGAAACCAATGGTTCTCATCACCGTCGCGCGAACGCTCGAGAATCCAATCGTCACATCTTTTCAAAGCAAAGTTATTAAAATTTTCAAGGAGAAGTACGAACGCGTATATTTAGCGCCGATTCGAATCAAATCAATATTTTTCTCGCACGAGACTCGATGGATGCACGAGAAGATAGAGTATCGTTGCGAATTAATGTTAGGCAAAGATAATGTTGTTGCAGTGGAAGATTTCGAGGAGTATTTAAAACGGAGACGAGAACGGAGAGAGCGAAATGATGATGATTCAGATGATGATAACGATGATGATTCAGATGATGATGACGATGATGATGACGATGATGAGGAATACGGGTGGGACTCGGAAAGAAAGAACTTCCGTATGCCCGGAGAGTTTATGTCGCTAATAAATAGCTACATCGATGAAGGAGAGCAGAGACGGAGAGATCGGGGACGAGGGATATAGCGATTGGGCCGATTTTCTTCATCCGGATCACGCTGTCGATGATGAACAAGTAATTGCAACTATGAGGAAAACGTGAGAGATGAGAGAGAGACTTCGCTCCCAAAAATCACTCGTATCGATAGAGCGCAGATCAGGAAAACTTACTAGTACTTCTGTCTTTGTAACGAAACAACGTACGCCACAACTCACGAATAAAAAAATTCAATACACACATCTCTCTCTTAAACTGCGCGTAGTAATCATGAGGATTTGCGCTTTGACGACGATTCAGACGACGACGACGCGTTGTTGTTGCTCTTTACTTCTGTTTTTTATAGTGACTTTTACGAGAACGATGCATGCGGAGGCGTACATGGCGGCGATAAACCCGGCAAAAGTGTATAATCAGGCGGCAACATCATCATCGGATTCGTCCAATGATTTCGATTTCGAGCCGCTCGGAGAAGGGACGGCGCCGTCGTTAAACCCGAACGATTACAAAGAGTTTAAAGAATCGTACTCAGAACAGGCTTTGATGAATAGAAACGGAGAAGACGAGACGGAATATCACGCGGAAAACGACGTGGAAGGGAACTTGGATTTGTCTTCGAAAGCGACGACGCACGAGATTTTGGAAGCGTTGTCCGATCAGTCCATCGCGGACGACGCGGAGGAGCAAATAGAATCGATCGCGGATGGAGAGGAAATCGCGGATAAAGATGGGTTTGTGGTCGAACACGATCACGGGGACCCGAACGGGCACAGGTGTAAACCGTTAGTCGGGTTGAGAGGTTTGGAGACGCTTCGTAAGAACGAAAAGAGATTGAAGGAGGCGCACGAACGCGGGTTGAATCGGGACGAGTTGAAGAAGAATCCGGAAGGTTTATTAGAGAGAGAGGCGGCATACATCGACGCCGAGGAGACGAGGATTGGGTACGAAAACTGTTTGACGACCGTGATGCCGACGTTGTTAAAAACGACGGATTTTACGGCCACCATACGGTGCGAGACGAAAACCGCGCACGAGAATTTTAACAAATACCGAAGAGACGCTTTGAAGAACAAGCAGTGGTACGACGAGTTACCAGAGCGAGGACGTTTTTCGCACACCCGAGGCACGGTCTCAAAAAAAGCCGGGAAAGTCATCGCGTTATACAACGGGTACGCCGTTTGCGTCAAAGAAACCATCCCGACGTTACATTTACATCTCATGGATTTACACAAGGTTGCGAAAAACAAAGACGACACGCACCATTTAATCGAGCGCCCGAAGTACGATCCGAGAGGTATTTATAAGACCAACGGGAAACCAAGCGGAGGGAACGCCGGGTTGGAGAGAAGCGTCAAAGAGGCGTTTCATTTGTTCAGCACGAGAGATGAAAATGGGAATAAAAAGAAAGGCAATACTAAGAAAGGATCTTCGCGGCGGATGAAATCGTTGTAATATCGAAATGTGCTTCGCTTTAGACTCTTACATTGAAAAAGCAGTAAAAAACACCGGTGTTGTAAAATTTTCTCGAGTCGAATTTTCTTCATTTTTCTTCTCTCGACTAATCGAACGAAAGAGAAGAGCGTTAGTAGAGTCGTATTCCTAAATAAACTGCGATTATTATTGTGAAGAAGAAGAAGAGGAGAAGAGGAGAACCCGTGTATAGATACATATATACATATAAGCAAACTCTGTCTTCTCGCTTTCGCTCTCGTGAGTTGCGCGTAACGCTCGGACGAGGAAGAGGAAAGGAAGAATTTCGATCGATCGGAAACGCAAAACTCATTGAATTCAAATCGGATTGAACGCAAACCAACGCCGCGTTCGCGTTGCTTGCGCTGCCGTTGAAAAGTCGCCATGGCAGAGGCCGAGGAAGAGGAAGCGCGAGAGGAGGACGTTGACGATGGAGAAAACGGATTGAGAGGAGGAGAAGAACCAGAAAAGGCGGCAGCGAAAGGCGATGACGACGACGAGGAGGAAAAATTAGACGCCGGCGTTGGTGCGGAAGAAAACGACGAGAAGGATTCAGACGACGATTCAGACGACGATTCAGAGGATGATTCAGAGGAGGAGGAGGAATCTGGCGACGAGGAACCGTCCGATGCGGAAGATCTCGAGGGTGACGAAGAAGAAGAAGACGAAGACGAAGATGAGAATACTAGGAAAAAGAAGACACAAAAGAAAAAGAAACGCAAAAACAAGTTCATCGACGACGTCGCGGACGAAGACGACGACGAGAACGACCGACGAAAAAAGAAGAAGAAACGAGCGAAAGGTAAAGATGGTAAAGCGGTGAGTCGATTTATCGACGACATCGCGGACGCGGCTGGATCGGACGACGAGGAAGACGAGGAAGGCGACGAGGACGAACCCATCGACGACGCGGAAAGAGAGGCTTTGGCGAGAGAGATGGACACGAGGTTACACGCGAGAGTCGAACAAGCGCAGAGGATTGATGCCGCGGACGATGAAGAGTTGGAGAGAATGGTAAAGGAGAGGTACGAGTCCAGACGGTACGCGGACGCCTACGACGAGGAAGGTCAGAGACGAGGTCCGATCGTGAACGAGTACGTCGATCAGCAGTCGTTGCATCCAACCGTTCGCGATCCGAAATTGTGGATGGTCGCGGTGAAGCAAGGTAAAGAGAGAGAAGTGACGATTTGTTTGATGCAGAAGATGATCAACTTGCAAAAAACGAACAAGCCGCCGATGAAAATCATGTCCGTGGTGACGCAAGATCATTTGAAAGGGTACGTCTACGTCGAAGCCATGCGCGACGATCACGTCAGGAAGGCGTTGCAAGGGTTGAGGCACGTGTATCACATGAAACCTCCGAAATTGGTGCCGTTGAAGGAAATGGTAGAATCGATTTCCGTGGCGAAGAAAGAAGTCGAGGTTATTCGACCGGATTCGTGGGTGCGCATGCGATCGGGGGTGTACAAAGCGGATTTGGCCAAAGTTGTCGAAGTGAACTACGGGGATAACTCGTGCGTGGTGAAAATCTTACCTCGATTCGATTACCAACATTTGGCGGATAAAGAATCCGGCGAGGCGAAGAATAAGCCGAAACCGACGGTGCGACCAGCCGCGAGATTGTTTTCTGAAACCGAAGCCAAAAATAAGAATTTATCGTTCGAGCGCGGGAAATTCGACCGAACGTTGAACGACCGCGTGGACGTTTTATGTGGAACGCACAAGATTAAAGACGGGTACTTGCTGAAACGATGCGCGTTGACGACGGTGAAATTGACCGAAGCGCCTTCGCTAGATGAGATTCAAAAGTTTGCCCCGGGCGGCGATGAAGAGGACGACGACTTTGACGACGAAGAAGACGATGAAGACGGCGGAGCGCGACGAAAGAAGTCGACGAACAACCACATCAATCGTCTCGCGAAACTTACTATGAATGAAAAGAAAGCGAGCAAGAGCGCGGCGGCGAGATTTCTCGTCGGCGATCAAGTCATCGTCGTTGAAGGTGATCTTCGAAACTTGGAAGGCGTGATTAAACGCGTCGATGCCGATGGACGCGTTATAGTCGATCCTTCGCACAAAGATCTCACCGATCCGTTGCCATTCAACCCGGAGCAGTTACGAAAACACTTTAAAGTTGGTTCCACCGTTCGCGTCGTTCACGGCGCTCACGAAGGCGCGAGCGGGATGGTGGTCAAAGTTTCCGACCAAATCGCGACTGTTTTTTCCACGTCCACGAACGAGGAGTTTTCCGTCTTCATGCGCGATCTTGCGGACGATGCTGAAGCGGCGACGCGCGTCGACCGCATCGGCGAGTACGCTTTACACGATTTGGCCATGTTGGATGACGGAAACGTCGGCGTTTTGACTCGAGTTGAGAAAGATGTCGCGTTTGTGCTCACGAACGTCGGCACATTAGAACGACCAAACGTGAAAGCGTGCAAGCTCGCGGATTTCAAACGAAAGATGAACTCGAGAAATCAAACCGCGCAAGACGGTGCTATGGAACTCATCGACGTTGGATCTATCGTCCGAATAAACGAAGGCCAATTGAAAGACGTCAACGCGACGGTAGAACACATCTATAAAGGCACGATTTGGGTCAAAGCCAGAGGCGTTCAAAGAGACGGCGGGATTGTTTGTTTGCGATCTCGTCAGTGCTTCGTCCACGGTGGACAAGGAACTCGACAAGGTGGAGCCATCCCTGGTCTCACGCCTGCCATGCAATCGGCGTTTACCAACGCGCCGAAATCGCCGGGTCATGCGCTCATCGCGCAATCCATGGGTCTCACGGCCCAAATGGCCAACGCGAGCGGTGGCATGTACCAACAGCCAGCGGTGCAACAGCGACGACCGGTTATTCAACAGCGCATGGGCAGAGAACGTGCGGATCCTATGGTTGGTAAGCTCGTTACCATTCGCCGAGGCGTGTATGCCGGATACAAAGGGAAAGTGGTCGATTGCGGACCGAAAACTGCACGAGTTGAGTTACAAGCGCAAGCCAGAACGGTCACGGTTAACAGAGACGAACTCGGTGGTGGACCTGGCTCTACGACTACGTATGGTACGGCTGCTCCAGCTGCGTACGGAGGCTACGGCTACGGACAACAACCGGTGGATCGATACGCGGCGCAAACGCCGGCACACACGGCGGCAACTCCGGCGCACGGTGCAGGCTACGCGACAACGCCGGCCAGAGACAACGCTTGGAACCCAACGATGACTCCAGGAAGAGACGACGCGTGGGGTGCGGACGAACCCGCTGGGGCTCATGCCGGGTCCATCGCCGCCGAATACGGCAAAAACGATAAGGGTGGAAAGAAACAACTCGTTCCTGATGGTTACGACGGCGATTACTTGCCTGGTACGGTCGTGAAGCTCATGAACGGCTCGCAAGGTGTCGTGAAGAGAGTTCACGGCGTCGGCGGTTCAGCGTTAGACGTCCAACCGGGCATCTCCAACGTCAAATCTGGCGTGGAACACTTTGAGAAAATTTCTCGAGGCGCTCGCGCGGAAACCGTGGCGGAAGAAAACGTCGAGTTGGTCGTCCCGCTCAAAGGCGACGACGTCATCGTCGTCAACGGCGACGAGAGAGGGGAAGTTGCCGAATTGGTCATGGTGGACGGTGCAGATGGCGTTTTGAAAATCAAATCGAGCAATCAAGAAAAGAACGGAGAAGTCATCATCGTCGACATGTCGCGATTGGCGAGGTATTTCGACGATAAATAATTTACGATTGATTGAAAAGAAGAAGAAGAAGAAGAAGAAAATATAACAAGAAAATATAACAACACAACAAACATTTTGAGTTGAACATGCAATGATAAAAATACTTACGCTACTACGTACATATCTAGATTTAATTTCTATAAAATACTACCTAACTACTACTCTCTATATCGCTGTTATATTCACGTATCTATTATTTATTTACCCGGTCCGCCTAACAGGCCAACGCAGCCTTCTTTCGAAGCCATGCATCTCGAATACGTCTCGCGCTGAAATTTCACCAAGTTTCCTACAACCGGCTGTCGTTCCACGATGTTCCCATCCGGCAGATAATCTCGATGATATTTCACCAAATCGCTCCCATCTTCCATAAATTTCAACACGGTCACCCCGGGAAGATCTCGAAAGCTCCCTATCCCCAAATCCATGCTTAAATTCCATTCCGCGACGTACTTATCCGCGTCGCACACTTCGTCCGTTACGCTTAACCATTGCCGGGAAAAATCAAACTGGTTCTTCAAGTATTGCCGCATGTTGTCCCGCCCAACAACTCTGGTCAACCCCGGTCCGTCCGTGTACTCCACGTTTGCGGAGTAATGCGACAAGCACGCTTGCTTCCAGTTCTTCGCGCCGGACTCTTGGTTGCAGATTAATATTTGCCTCGCGATATCCAACCGTTCTTTGGAGAAGTTCCCGCACGTTGAGGTCAAAGGCACGCTCGTTTCCGGTATTGGCAGAAACTTCGTCTCTGCAAACGCCACGAAAAATGGGTTGTGGTCGTTTACCATCGTCATCGTCGTCGTCATCATCATCGCTACCGCCATCATCGCCGCCGCTTCGGACTTTGTTTCCTCCATCATATCTATATTTTTACCTTCGCCAAAATCATCATCATCACGACGACTACAAACCTTCCTCCTCTTCTTCATTTTCTTCGCTTTTGCTCCCACGCGGTGGTGGTTGAGCATCGAGTTACGGTGGTTACGGTGGTCGATGCAACAAATGCCAGAAAAAGTCGTCTGAATCGTCGACATTTTTCCGCCTTAATAATATGGTTATGAATGAGGTGGTTTGATGACAAAAAATGAAGCGATTGTGCTCCACTTTTTTCCCTATAATGAACAAGTTTGATGGGGAAGAGTTTCGCGCATAAAAAACGAAATAAAAGAAGACGGGAAAGGGAGAAGGAGGAAAATGAACGACTGCAGAGACTGCGGATGATAGACGAGGAGGAGAGGCGAGGGAACGTTTTGTTGTGGGATTTGATCGTGAATAACGACGATATTTGTTTTAAACATATCATTCCGAGATTGGATTCGAACGATGTGAAATTCTTCTACGAAGTGAATAGTGAAACGAGCAAGTTGATTAAGAGATCATCTCGCGAGAGAGATTTGAAAAAGTGGTTTCATATTGAAGAGATGTCGTCGATATCGACTTTGGAAGTAGCGTGGAAGCATTATTCTTGGGGCGATTATGATCACGATTTTGATATAGACTGGGACGAACCACGTTTCTGCTCTTTAGTTGCTAAAACGAATAAACTCGAGTTGCTCAAGTGGGCGCGAGAGGAGAAAAAGTGTAAGTGGGATGTAGGGACGATTAATAGGGCCGCAGAACAAGGTAATCTGGAAATGATAAAGTATTGCGTTGCAAATGAGTGTCCTATCGGTACGTATGCGTGTGCACGTGCTGCCGAAAACGGTCATCTCAAGGTACTCAAATACTTACACGAAAAAGTCAAAGCGCCTTGGGATTCGCATACTGCCGCTTGCGCGGCTCGAAATGGTCATTTTCATATACTCGAATATCTTGTCAAGCGTAAATTTGATAATTATAACGAAGATGCGTGTGCGTGTGCGGCCTCAGGAGGTCATCTCGAGGTACTCAAATACTTACACGAAGAAGTCAAAGCGCCTTGGGGACCGCAAACTGCCAATTGGGCGGCTCATAATGGTCAGCTTCACATACTCGAATATCTTGTTGAGCGTAAATTTGATCAATTTGACGTATTGGCGTGTAGGAATGCAGCCATGTACGGCCACTTAGACTGTTTGAAGTACTTGCGCGAAACTACCAAAGTGCCTTGGAACAGTGGCGCATTTGCTTTCGAAAACTGCGAGAACGACCACCCCGAGTGTGTACGATACCTCCTCGACAACAACTGTCCTCTCCCACCCGGTTGGCGATACGAAGATGGAACGTTACGCACGTCGTATAATCGTATCGTAAACGCGTGCTCGGATACACAAAATTTACGCGCGCACACGCACAGCTTGTAATGTAAAAAAGAAGATATACTAGTAGTTAGCGATGACCTTTTCCTTCCGTTCTCGCGTGTTTCGCACGAATTTAAGCTCCTTCGCTTGTCCATTCTATCCATTATAACTCGATCATCATCCTCACTTTCTTTCCTCGCGCGCATACAGTAAAGACACTTTAAACCCTTCCTTCTGCTCTTACGAAACCACACGAACAACGTTACGGTACACAATGTTCTCGATGACGAATATTGCGGCGAAATCTTCGCATTTCAGCGCGATCAAATCGTGCACTTTATCCCAACGCGTTCACGTCGGATACCACTGCGCGTTGTTACGAAATCGACGTTCGAAGGTCCGGCACGTGAGAAGTACGTCGGCGTCTTCTTCGGTCGCGCACCCAGAGGACGTGGAGATTAAAATCCCACCGAACGACGGCACCGTCCGCGTTCGGTTCGCGCCGTCTCCGACCGGGAGTTTACACGTTGGCGGAGCGAGAACGGCGTTGTTTAACTGGTTGTACGCGAAAAAAACGAACGGGAAGTTCATCTTGCGAGTGGAGGATACGGACACGGCGAGGTCGACCCGAGAGAGCGAACAGAGCATGCTGGCAGATTTGAACTGGTTAGGTCTGGATTACGACGAAGGACCGGAAAAAGGAGGCGAATTCGGACCGTATCGACAATCGGAGAGAGGCGCTATTTACCAAACGCTCGCGCGGAGATTGATGACATCGGGACACGTGTACAAGTGTTTTTGCACGGACGAGGAGTTGGAACAGATGCGAGCGGAACAAGAGGCGAAGAAATTACCGCCGAAGTACGTGGGGAAGTGGAAGACGGCGTCGGAGGAGGAAGTGAAGGCGATGGAGGCGACTGGCGCGCCGTATACGTACAGATTTCGCGTACCGGAAGGCGAACGCATTGAAATCGACGATTTGATTAGAGGTAAAGTTGGGTGGGATACGGACACGCTCGGGGATTTTGTTATTTTACGATCGAACGGGATCCCCGTGTATAATTTTTGCGTGGCGGTGGACGATGCGACCATGGGGATTACGCACGTTTTACGAGCCGAAGAGCATTTGCCGAACACGTTGAGACAAGCGTTGGTGTACGACGCGTTGGAGTTTAAGAGACCGACTTTCGGGCACATGTCGTTGATTTTAGCGCCGGATCGCTCCAAGTTGAGTAAACGACACGGCGCGACGTCTGTTGGACAATTTAAAGAGCAAGGATATTTACAGAAAACTATGATTAACTTTTTAGCGTTGTTAGGGTGGAACGATGGCACCGAAAAAGAGATTTACGAGGTGGACGAGTTAGCGCCTTTGTTTGCGATTGAACGCATCAACAAGAGCCCGGCGGTGTTTGATACGGTAAAGTTGAACTGGATGAACGGTCAACACATTAGGTTATTACCGGAAAGCGAACAAAACGAAATGTTAGGGTTGGCGATGGAGAAATCCGGGGTGATGAGCGCGACGGCGAGCGACGAGGCGAAGAAAATGGCGATTAGTTTGGTAAAGGATTCCATCGAGTTAACCGAGGACGTCAGCGCGAAAGTGAAGGAAATTTTGGAATATCCGTTGCAAGAGGAAATGAAAACGAACGAACAAATGCAAAAAGTTATCGAGGATGATTTTCAACCGATCGTAGATGCGATCGTGAGTGCGCACGAATCCGGCGAGTTGCAAGAGTGCGTAAAGAACAACGACGTGAAAAAATTCATCAACGCGACGGGTAAAGCGTTGGAAAGAAAAGGTAAAAGGTTGTTCATGCCGTTTAGAATCGCGTTGACTGGACGAACAGCTGGGCCAGAAGTCGGGGACGCTTTAGTGTTGTTGGGTATGTTGAAAGATGGGGATTCATCGAGTGCGGTTTTGTTGGACGAAAGAATCAAAACGTTGAAGGAAACCTTCTCGAAATAATAACTTTATTACGTTGGATGAAAATGCGATCGTACGACCGGTAATAACAATAATAATATATAATATAATAATAAAACAAACAACAACGGCGGACGCGAAAAAGTTTTAAACGCGTCGTTTAATCCTCGTCGTCTTCTTTTGGTTCTTCGGATTCAACCGGGGCCGCCGCGACGACCGGCTTCGGCGTCTCGGATTTTTTCGGGTAGCTGGTCTTTTTCGTGTTGCTCGACACCGTGCTCACGGTATCTTTGACTAACCCAACCGTGGAATTCGTCAGCTCTCGAACGTCCAACCCGGTTTGCGATTCGACCTCGTCTAGCGTTTTAGACAAACCCAAATCGTCGTCTTTGACGACTAACGAGTACACGAAATACGCCGATACGCCCAATCCAATCAATTCAAAAACGTCTCCCAACGCCACCGGCAAAACGACTAAAGAAGAGAAAGAGGCCAAGGAAAAAGCGGCGATCAAACCGTAAGTGCCGATTTCGTCTCTGGACATGTCATCATTCGTCTTCTTTTGCTCTTCTTTCTTCTTCATTTGCACTGGCAACGCGATTTTGACCGCCTTCGCGGCAGGAGGCGGCGCGACCGCCGGAGAAGCAGTCTTCTTCGTCTTCTTCTCTCCGCCGCCGCTCAAACTTGCGAATATGTTCGAAAACACCAAAGTCTGCGCTCTCTTCGTCGCCGGCGCCTTCGTCGCAACCTTCCCTCTCGAATTCACGATTTGCTTCACTGGTTTAATCGGTTGCTTCTTAATCGTATACTGCGACTTGACCGGCGGTCCCGAGCGCTTCAGCGCCGGAAACGGCGTGTACACCGGCTTCTTCTTCTTCGGAACGTTCAAACGTTTCGGCTTTGGCGCCGCGAACGACGACTTCTTCTTCGGCGTCGTCGCGGCGAACGAAATCGGTTTAATCTTGCTGATTGGTTTCGAAATCATCGGTTTTGCTTTCGGTTTCATCATCAACGGTTTCTTCTTTGGCGCTTGAAACTTCTTCTTGTTCGCCCCACCCGAAGCCGAAGACTTGTAGAATTGCGTGCCAGATTTGGCAAATTTCATCGGTTTAAACGTTCCGGCGTAAAACGAGTTCCTCAAACCGACCGAGTTTTTCGTTTTCTTCCCGGCGTCGAGGTACGATTTCACTTTCGCTTTTTCATCGTTCTCTGAAGCAGAGACGACGACTTTGACGCGTCGCTGCGGTTGCTGCTGTTGTTGTTTTCCTTTATTTCCGATGATGGATGATGCGCTTCCTCCGTTGAGGACGATGCTGTTCCCGAAAGAGAAAGAAACCGACGTCATCTCGCACAAAGCGTGTAGTATTACTTAAACGTGTGTTTACGTGTGTTTACGCGTGTAAGTGTTGAAAGTAAACTCGAATTAACGCGCGTTCGTTGGAGAGTCGTCGTCGTACTCCTACGAAGAGAGCGAGTTATACGTTTTGGGGGATGATGTGCGCAAACGATACGAGAAAGATTTTTCATCGATCACTCGAAGAGAAAAGATATTTCGAGAGCAGAAAAGAACGAGAGAAGAAAACTTTTCATAAGAGAGAGAGAGAGAGAGGATTTGGCGAGAGCAGCAATAAAAAACTTTTTTGCTGCGATTGTGGTGGTTCCAAAACTTTTTGTTTTGTTTTCCTTTTTTTCCTCTTCTCCTGCTTTTTCAACAGGCTGTTGTACAGGCAAAAAGAATGAAAAGTTTGGTTTGAACTCTGCTTCGAAACGGCCTCATTGAAAGAGAGACAATTACACTCGAATATCAGCAACTATGGCCAAAAGAACGAAATCGGCGAGAAAAGCCGCGAAATCGGTACGACCAAACAGAGAGCTTCTCGCGCGTGAAGATGAGACGCGCTCTCACCTTTTGCTGCCCTTCTTTTTTGCGCGCTTAAGCGTGTTTATATATATATATATCTGATATATAAATCTCGATTCCCCCAATTCAAAGGGGTTTCCTTCCCCCAATTCTCTCGTTCCCGAGGGGATTAATTTGTAAAATAAAGACACACTTTTGGCGTGAGTATTCACCTTTCTCCCTCCCTCTCCCTTTAAAACAGAAACCGTCCGCCCCGAGACAACGCACGCCCGCGCGTAAAGGCTACAAAGTCTGGACGGAACCGGAAAAGGTAGCCTTGACCGCCGGGGTAGCGAAATACGGTCCAGGTAATTTCTATTTTTTTTGTTATTTTTTGTTGTTGGAAAAAGGGCTGCTTTTTGCTGTATTTTTTAAAAGCTTTCTTCTTCTTTCGCTCTCTTTTTGCGCGGCGCGAGGAAGGAGTCTGTCTGTTTCTTTCGCTTTGAGGAGATGCGGGAGAGTGATGGAGAGCGATGTGGCAGAGAAGGCGTTTCTTCTTCTCTCGTCGTCGTCATCTTTCGATCGAGGCAAAAAAGGGAGGAAAGCCCTATTTTCCCCCTTTTTTTATTTTAAGAGCAAAAAGGAAACAAACGGCTAATTTTTTTTTCAATGAATCGCTCTTTTTGACCAAAAACTCACACAAAAAAATGTTCTCTCTCTTGATATACGTAAAGGCCAATGGAAGAAAATCTTGGACGACCCGGCGTTTGGCCCGAAACTGACCAACCGATCGAACGTGGATCTGAAGGACAAGTGGCGCGGCGCGTCCCCGACGCCGACGAAGAAGACGAAGACGCCGGTGGCGGTGAGCAAAGCGACGAAACCGTCTTCGGCGAAGAAGTTGGCGTTTACGAAGAGTCCGCCGATTGGCGTGAGAAGATCGCCGTCGAAAACGAGACCGAGTTATACGAAGACGAAACCGGCGCCGCCGCCGAGAAGGCCGAGCAGCGCGAGAAAAGCGGCGAAGCCGGTCGCGGCGAAGAAGCCGTCGGCTCCGGCGAAGAAGGCGAGTTCGCCGGCGCCGGCGAAGAAGAGCGCTCCGGCAAAGGCTTCGAGCGGCGGATGCGTTATTATGTAACATGTTTTGAACTTTTACTAAAGAGACCGAGAAAGAGAGAAAAAGAGGGAGAGATGACGAGTGATTAGGAGAGAGAAAGAGAGAAAGGCAATCGTTCGTTACATGTAAATGAAAAATTTTAGAGGAAAGAGAAAAAGAGAGATTGGAAGACACAAACGAGAAGTTATTCGTACTACTTAGGAAAATTTTATATATGAAAAAACTAAAACTATTTTATATCACAACACACGACAGCATCTTTAATCGGAATTGCTGCTGACCATTTCGATCCATTGTCTCAATAAATCGCTAATCGTCGACGGTAATTGGTTCGATTCCTGAACGACCACGTAATACGGAAACGGAAACGAGTCCAAGTATTTCGTCATTTTCGGTTTGCCTTTTTCAAACGACACGGATTGCATGTCCAATAAAGACTTTTCTGGGTTATCGAGGACGATAAACGCGATTAAAACGCCTTTTTGATTTCCAAATTCGCGCATGACTTTCGTTAAGGCTTCTTTCTCGTGGAATTGTCCGTCGGCGATGATGAGGACGAGTTGTTGGAGGTTCGAGCCGGCCTCGGCGCTGCCTCGAGAACTGGAATTTTCTCGCGCTAAAGAAAGTTGCTGGTGCAAACTCTCCAGTAAAGTCACCATCGGCCGATCGGCCAACGTGCTGTCTTGACGAAACGTGAGCTTAGAGACCAGTTTTGGGCCGTTTTGGTCCACAAAAGGTTCACCGAGTGGGTGTAACGTCTTCACGCATCCGCCGAAACCGACGACGCCGATGTCGCCAACTTCTAATCGACTCATCGCTCTCGCCAATAAGACCATCGCCTCGAGCGCCGCTCGATCGCGCTTATTCTCCGACATTGATAACGAATCATCCACGGCTAATACGACTTGGTACCTTCTCTCAGACGGTTTCGATCGACGAAGCCAAATTTTGTCCTTTCGGAAATCGGAGGCGATGTACGGGATGATTTTTCGCATATTCAAACGTTTTCCGGTTCGGTAGTCGCCGCGTAAACGAGATGCTAACGTCGGTTCGAGAATCAATCGGAGTTGCTCGCTCAATTCGCCAGAGAGAGAACCGGTTAAATCTTCTAGAGTTCGCCAAAGATGTTCGGCGGCATCTTCGTCCATTTCAGACAAGGCGTTGTCTTTATCTTCTCGGAACATTTGTAAATCTTTCTCGGCTTCCGCGCGCGCGAGTTCAATCTCTTCTTCGGTTAGTTCGCGCGTTCGGTTGACATTCTCTTCTTCGTTGTTATCGTGCTCGATGTTGGCATTTTTCAGCTCGACGATAGCTTCTTCGAGTAAGCGTTTTTCCTTCAGTTCTTTCTTCTTTCGCTCTTCGTCGGTTTCGTCGTCAGATGCCATTTTTTCATCGTCGCCATCCTTTTCATCGTCGTCATCCTTCACTTCACCTCCATTGGCGTCAACATTTTCTTCGAGTTGCAACTCCTCGTTGGGCGCGAAGTTCTTGTCGCGTTGACTTTTCTTTTTGTTGCTCTTCTTTTGTTGCTGCTTTTCTGCCATCTCGCCGGAGACATCTTCCTCGTTCTTCTCCATCGGATCTTCTTCATGCTTGTTTTTCGCGTCGAGATCAGCCTCATCAACTTTCTTCATCTTTTCGTCTTCCTTCTTAAAGAACTCTTCGGCGTTGATTTCTTTTTCATCGTCGTTGAGCCGTTCATCGTCTTCTTCGCCAGTATTCGCGCCTTTGAGTTTTTGCGTCACGGCTTGTTCCTCGGTCGCCGGAGCCAACGCGGCTGGTCCTTTCTCTTCGTTCTCTTCGCCCCCGTGCATGAACTGAAATTCCGCCGCGGCGTCGTTTTCGTTTTGAATTCTATCGTCCGCATCGCCTACATCCTTTGTGTTTTGGTCTTCTTCGTCATTGTCGTCGCTGACGATCGATAAGTTCTCGCGCCATTTCTTCATTGCCGCGGCGAGGGAGCGGTGAGGGTTCATCTCCGGACCACCGCTCTTCTTCGATTTGTTCTCCTCGTTTTGATTCGCGTTGTTCTGCTCGGCGTCGTCCATGGGTTGTGCGGAAGTCGGAACCGCGGCACCTTTACCAGCGGCTTCGCCGTCGCCGTCGCCATCGCCGGCATCGTCCTCGTCCTCGTTTTGATTCTGAAATCCAGCCGTGGATCGCATCGGCGCTTCTTGCTGTGCTTCTTTTTGCTCCTTCGTGAAATTCTGGTCGTCGTCGTTTTCACGTTCGTCTTGGCCGCCAGCGTTTTTGTTTGGTTGTGTCCGTGCGCTTCCATCGCCGGCCGTTCCGCGTGCACTCGCCGCGCCTTGTTCGCCGCCTTGACCGTGTTGTTGCTGTTGCTCGGATTCGTCGATTTCGCAGTCGTCTCCGCCGCCGCCGTCTCCGGCACCTTTCGGTCCAGCTTGATTCCGAGCGTCTTTATCCTCCTCTTCGTGTGCTTCCTGAGCGTTAGCATCGTTAACCGCGTCGTCTTTGCCGTCTTGACCGATTTGACCGTCTTCCTCTTCTTCCTCGTTATCGACGTCCATGTCGTCATTGCCGGCTTCTTTTTCATTCTCCCGCGCGTCGTCGTCTGGGTTCAACTCGGCGTCGTCTCGATCGTCTCGATCGTCTTTGTTTTCGCCATTTTCACCGGTTAAGTCACCATCATCGTTCATGTCGTCGTCAGTTGGTTTCGATCCGTCGTCTTCTTCACCTTTCTCTTCTTCCGCTTCATCGCCTCCGTCGAGTTGCATGTCGTCATCTCCGAGATCGATATCCAAGTCATCGTTCGCATCGTCGTCCCCGTCTTCTTCTTCACCCTTAGGCGTGATACCAGTAGCATCTTTGACCTCTTGGTCGTTCATGTTATTGTCGTCTTTCGTATCGTCGGCTTCCTCGTCTGGACCTTCATTCGTATCCTCTTTATTAGCCTCCGGCTTGCCTTTCTCCTTGTCGTCTGGTTTTCGAGGAGGTTTCTTTCCGTCCTCTTTCCCATCATCTTTCCCTTCCTCGTCCTCGTCTTTCCCTCGCATCTCTTCGTCTCTGGCATCTTCTCGTTTCATCGCGTCTCCTTTTTCAAACTCATCCGGTCCCTCGTCTTTCCCTTCCTCTTTTTCCTTCTTGTCGTCTTCGTCGTTCCATAACCTCTCGTCGATGATGTCGTTACCGTCTTCGTGGTCCCCCATTTCCTTCTCCAAATCTTCGTCTTCGTTGCCATCTTCTGGTTCGTTTTCCACGTCGTGCGTGACGCCCTCAAAGTCGGATTTCATTTCAATGCCGCGATCTTCCTCTTCTTCTTCTTCTCCGCCTTTTTTCGTTTGTTCCTTCTTTTCCTCGTCTTGTTTCTCCGCGTCTTCCATGCCCAAAATTTGTTCCTCGTTATCGATTTGCTCCGAAACGTCTTTTTTACCTTCACCTTCAGCCGCACCGGTACCGTCTTTGTCGTCCGAGAGCTTCATGTTCTCGCCGTCACCGGTACCTTTACCGTCTCCGTCGTCCTTGGCACCGCAGAAACCTTCCTCGCAAAGACCGCAGAAGACGGCGGTTAACACTTTGGCTAATTTCGTCGACGCTCGATGGTACTTGGAGTACTCGACGATGGTTTCTTTCGCAACTAAAGCGATGGAGCGGAACATCGGAGCAAGTTTTGCCGCGTTTGCGATGACATTTTGACGATTTCTTTCAGTAGAAGAAGAATAGGACGAAGTGATACTTTCCGTGACGCGAGCGTAGGCAAGAGAGGCTTCGCGGATGGCATCGCAGAGCGTTTCGAGACGCTTGGCGCCGACGGCGTTGCCGCAGTGTTTTTCGTACACTTTGAACGAGGCTAGCCCGTCGTCTTCACCGTCGTTCTCGTTGTCGTTTTTGCCATCATCAGTACTCGCATTGGTTGCTTTCTTTTCCGTTTCTTCCTCTTCGTCCGTCATTGCGGCTTTGTGAACCCCTTGCGCCCAAATCAACGCGCGTTCGATGCACATCTCGAGCGATGCGTTGAACGAATTTAAGCCGTCGATTTCGGCGGCTTTAGTCTCCTCAATTTCATTAGTGGTGTTGTTCTTGTTTTCGTTCCTCTCGAAGTGAGTAATCGCGGTGGATAAGATCGTACCTAAAAGTTTGCGCAACGGATCCCAACCTGGGCAGTTCTCGCAATCCGCCGCGTACGTGCCGTAGGTCTCCACGACATCTTTCGATCGCGCAGATTCTATAACCGCATCGTGCGCGGCTTCAATATCTTTCGACGCAACTCTTAGACGATCAAGGGCCACGGAGAGAGCGCGTTTGGCTTGCAAACCGAGCATTGGCACCGCTCGCCACGACGCGAACATTTCTTTTCCAGAAGTAGTATTTTGCGCCGTTGACGACAACCGAGAGCTCGCTTGTGCGACAGCCGCAAATGACAGCTTCACGTACGGATTGAGCGCTTCTCGAGCTTCCTCGCACCTCAATTCAACGTTTAGCAAAGCTTCTCTCGCTGCCTTCTCGCTCCATGAGCCTCGAAGCTTTGGAACGGATTCGCAACTCGAAGACGCGATGGATGCCAAAATGGCATCTTTCGCCGCGTCGGAGACGGCTTCGATGAAGGCGCGCACATTGCACATCCATTGAGCGAGAGTTACACCCGATGATGAACGAAAAAGTGAGAGAGTATCTTCCTCTTGCATGCTACTCTGTTCTTCGGCTTCCTCGACCAGTTTTTCTAACGAAGAAGCGAATTCATCCAAGACATTCTCTGACGCAAGTGCGGAAGATAACGTCTTGCGTTGCGCGCGAAGCCTGTGCAAAAGATGTTCGCACATCGCCACCGCTCTGGTCGTTTGAATCACCTCTAAATCAGGATTGGGAGGATTATTATTCGTCACGTTTTGCAATCTTTGCACCCGAGACATTGCAACGTAATACGACTGATCGGCAGAATCGAGTTCGTCTCCTTCTTCGGGAAGAAACCTTTCTTTTTGCCCGGTGGAGAGCGGTTCTAGAGGCGGTTCGGTAAACCATCGCGCAGGTTCGCGAAATTTTTCCGGAACCGCCGCGCGCTTGTGCGTGATCCCGAGTTCAGGCAAAGTCTTCATGAGATCGTTGAGAGCTTTCTTTTTTATGGCCTTTTTCACCGTTTCGTCTGTGCGCAAAGCTGTAGCTCTGCGCGCGATTCGAGACGCGAATGCGTCTATGTCGACGCCTCCGGCGCGAATTTGAGATCGGCGTGAAGTTTCCATGGTCGACGTTGCCAAGACGGATGTGATCTTTTTCGTCAAAGCATCTACGCGGTGTAAAAGAGACGATGCGTTCCCTTCTTCGCTTTCAATTGATTTCAATCGAGAAACTCGAGCGAATAATACTTTCGTCGAAGTATCAAACGCCCGCTTCTTCACCGTCAAATCGGCATCCAACTGTTCGAGCTTTCTCTTTGCAATCTCTTCTCTTTTGTCCCGCTCGCGTTTTATCGTCGCCGCTTTGACCGCTTTATCGAATCGCTTTTTCTTCTTTTCCTCGTCTTCTTCTTCAATATCTTCAAAGATCACTTCCAAGGGGTCTTCGTCCGTCGGCGCTGCCGTCGCCTCTTCGTCGTCTTTTGATTGTTCCTTCGGCAAAACGGCTAACCCGGTGCTGTTTCTCGACGCAGATTCCAAGATGGGTAAGACGAGTTTTTGCAAAGCGCGATCAAACTGACGAACGTGTTTGTGCAAAACGCGCTCGTTGGATTCCGCTTGTTGTTTCATGAAGTGGTAGCCGCGGTTTTCCCATTTCGCCAACTTGGCGTGATCCTCGAGCTTCCTCGCCGGCGTGGCGCGTTCGTTTTCAATTTCAGTTTCCACAGCAGGTTTGAATTGATGGTAATAACGGTACGTATTGTGCAGCACGCATCGTAAGGCTGCATCGCCTCTTCTTGGAAGTAAGTTCAAGGCGGCTCGAGCGCGGATATCCGCGGTTAAGTGATGTTCGAACGTTTTCACGAGAGAGAGTCGTGCGAGGAATTCCCCTAAAGTGGAGCCTTGGAGGTACTCTTCGAGCGCGCGCGTGATTTCGCGAATGCCTTGAATATCGCCTTCGTCTTCTTCTTCATCGATTTCATCCATGGTAGTGATAGTCTTGTCGTCTTCGACTGCATCGAAAGGGCTGGACGATTGCACGGATTTCAAAAGTCTGTGCAACGCGAACCACGTTCGCCTGGCTCGCGCGGCGTGTCTTTCCGAACACCTCTCTAACAGTCTCGACCACGCGTGTAACTCACGTCGTCGCCAACGCATAGCCACGTTTGCCATAGCCGTAAGCTCATCAAGTAAAGACGTTTCAGTCGATGCCGATTGTTCCCACGTTTGCGCTCGAGCGAGAAGCAACTCGAGACCAGTTAAGAAGGTTTTCACGGGACCGAGCAAAGGCAGCTTTAAAATCCGATCGCAAATCTCCGCGAGTTGCGTCAACAAAGGATGTTCTGGCCATTCTTGCAGCAGCGCGGTAATTTTACGTCGACAATTTGCTACGACTGGGAGCGCGAGAGAGGTTTCTCCCGGTGCGTCGCCTCTGGACATTTCGTGATCGATGGCATCCGCGTGTCTTTGCAATTTTTTGTGGTTGAACTTTTCGTCTTTTGACTGATCGACACCTTCAGGCGAGTCTTCGGACATCGTGCCTCTCGAAACCGCAAGATGTTCTAAACACACTCGGGTCAAGTTACCGAGTTGACTGGTATCATCGAGCACTCTCGGTAACGATTGCATTCTGTCGTCCTTAATCGCAGCGCGTCGCAAGATCATGAAACCGACGTCGTGCGCGTCGACAAACGACGTGGCGCGATTCGCGAGGGGTTCTGTGAGCTCCTTTGCGTTCGTGTGCAAAAACTTAGATGGGTTCACGGCGCGTCGTTCCGTATCGTATGAGGTTTCGATATTAGCACCGATTGAAGTGCTCGCACCAATAGCACACACGACGTCGTGCGTTGCCACGAGCTCGAGGAGCAGAGCGCCTTCGAGCAAACCGGCTGTTTTCGCCGCAATCGCTGCGTTATTGTCCATCTCGTCATCCGAATCGTCCTCTTCTGATTTCTTGTTCTCGTCTCCTTCTTCGACACAATCGTGATCGAGTTGCAAAATATCACCCGGCGCATCCTTGAAATCTTTCCATTGTTCGACAAAGGTACCAAAAGTCATTTCAGAAAATCTCCTCTCAGTTTCGTCGTCGTCGCCTTCCATGATCTCCATCGCCGTCGGCGCCGCTACGACGCGACGAAACACGGCAATCTTATCATCATGTTCGTAAAGGGTGTCATCTTTCTCCATTTCAATATCTCGCACTGATTTCCAAAGATCGGCTAAGCGGTCAAAAACAGAAGACGCGTTTTTCCACAGCTGCGGCGAGAGAGACTTTTCTTTAATCACGTCGTCGCGAACTTTCTGCATAGCGACTTTGAGCACCGCGACGCGGAGTTCCCCTGATTTTTCGAGCTTTTGTAACGATTTGAGCGTGGAAACGTCCGTGAGCAAACTTGACGACGCTCTTGCCATGCTCTCTACTTTTCTTTCTAAACTCTTTTCATCGTACTCGTCGGAAGAAGAAAACTTGAAAAGCTCTCTCATCGCTCTCGTCGCCAACGCTCGAGAAGGGTCTACCATACCCCCGCTTAAACCATCCTCTAATAGTTTCAAGCCTCGGGTAAGCTCCGCCGCGGCGAGTCTCAGCGGTTTCGTGGCATCCGCATATCCTGAATACTGTGGCGTCTCTAAAGTTTCCGACCAGTGTTTAGCGGCATCTGAAAGCACTTTCACTTCTTGGTAAGCTTTCTCAAATGCACCGGCTTCAGAAAAGGTATCTTTCGAAGACGCTTTCAAGGAACCTTCGAGAGATTTTAAGGTTGCTTCGAGCCTTTCTGGCTCCGCTAATCCGCCTTTCTCGTGCGAAAAACGATGAATGTGGCGCATAAGCTGACGCCATTTTGGAACGCTCGGTCGAGGCGCGAACATTCTTCGCAACTTTATTTGATGCGCTTCGAGTTCAGTCTTTGCCTGTTCGACTCGTTGCTTCTCGGGATCGGCATCGCTACCCAAGGCGAGAAGCGGCGATCGCTCGTGAAAGTCAATGATTTCGATTGCCGGAATGCTCTCAAAATTAATTTCTCGATCTACGCGCTTTGCATCGTTACTTGTCTCCGCCATTGGATCCGACATCCCCGAAGGGAACATGCAGTGCAGCCGCAAACACCCGAGACGGGTCCAGGCCATACCTCGAAGGAATCGGTCGCGGTTTGCTCTTTGATGATAACCTATATTACTTATGTAATGCTCAGACAGACATTCGAATAGACCTTCGAGCGTCACGCTCACCGACGTTGAAGAATATTTGAACTGTTGTGTCAAATTTCTGCTCACGACGTTACGCTGCTCATCGAAAAGGGATTGTCGTGTCACGTTTCCTAAAGTAGTATTCTTGGATACCAACTCTTCCCTCAACCCTAATGCATACTCACATATCATGCCATCTGCACCGTAAGCGCACATGGTGTGGACGAAAATACCACGCAACGTATTCCAATCTTTCGCACTCTCGTCCTCAGCATTGTCCCGACGCATTCTCAATTGCCTTGCAGCCAATCGTAATTGCGCGACTCTTTGTCCGCGTTCTTCAAGACCGACGGTGGAGACGAACAACGCCGAGGTCAGGATGGTTTGAAGCGCGCGTTCTGTACGGGCTGGTCCATCGCAGGAGAGCCATTTAGTCTCGAGCTCTGCCAATACTTGCTCATTTTTCGAGCCTATATTGATCGACGATTTTTTAGTCGTCTTCAAAAAATGGGGAAGCTGCGAGAGCGCTCCTGAGCGATGCGCGTCGTGCCAAGATAGAAAAATTTCCAAAGCTCTTCGGGATAGAGCAGACGCATCTACGGTCGTTTGACTGGGATCACTCATGTCCCATAGGAATTTTCGATGGCCTTCGAAATCAGACGCAGCACGCGGAGAGTGAGACACACCGAATGATAAAGCCTTCGAGGTTGCCTCGTGTAGTCGCTCCAGGAGCTTTTCTCTTCTATGATGATCCTTTTCCTCTTCATTACTACTGTCAAAACTCAAAATTAGCGCGAGACGTGCGAGAACTTCTCTATCAAGCTCGAGAGAGCATAACTCTGCAAACGGAGAAAGCTGTGCGTTCTTGAACGTAATATCCTTCCATTTCAAAGTCCAGTGCGGAAAAGAAAACCTCGGCGGAGCGAGAACCGCCGACGAGGTTTCCAGCGACCAAGATTCATCGTCATCGAGCGATTTGACAAGTTCTCGGTTTGGAATTTCAAACGCAAATGGAGCATTGGTGCCATTTCTATCCAAATCGACGGTATCGTTGTCCATTATCATCATCGCATCCGAAATTTCTTCTTCGAACTCGCTCGATGACGACAACGAATCGTATATTTTAAGAATGGCCTTGGCGCGCTCTTGCGTAGACGCATCCCACGCGCCCGAGTCCACACAATGCTGATACAGTTGACGAGAAAGCAGCGATGGTAGTGCCGTAGCATCATTATCTGCTATCCCATTTTCGCTCGAAGTAATACCGACGTGTGTGAAGCTGAAAAAACACAACGCTTCCAAGGCGGTGAATCGCAGTTTCGCCGATGCGCCTAAATTGGCAGCCTCTTTAGCCAAGAATGCAATCGCTCTACTCGAAGGATCATTCCTCGAAGAGCGAGTGTAATCCAAAAGTGTGTTTACTCGGGAGCCGTTGTTTTGGAGTGCTCTAGATGCTATGCGAACGATTTCCTCGGCTGTGCGAAGAGTATCACTTTGCGGCAAGGTTGGTTTCCCGATAGCGTGCCAGAGGAACGGTACTCCTGGAGGCTTGGATGGAACACCAAATGCTTCGTCTACGAGAAGCGAACGCTTTTCATCGCGCAAGCCTGCTCTATCATTAGGAGCAGTAGTGTTTTTATTTTGCAAGGATAACCAACTTTCGTAATTTTGCGCGGCTTGTTTTGTTTGTAACCAAGCCACCGCAAGGTTTTCAAGCGCCGCGTCGAGATTACCGTTGGCCACCTCAAAGTCTTCATACGGCGTTGAACGAATGAGCACATCAAAATGTGACTTCCACGATACGAAACTATTCAAAAGTTTCATTGATTCAATATTCAATGGCCCAGTACACGAGAGCGACTCCTGAAGCAAAACTTCGTTCGTTTCTTCTAATAGCTGGTTCGCGAGAGCTATTTTATCCAGAGATGCGTGCACAGCGCTTTGCCTCGCCTTCTCTTTCGCGTTCTTCGCGCGATAGCAGGACATGGTCAAAGCTTTCATGTCACCAACGTGCGCAGTTGACGATAAGAAGCATGTATCTGTATATGCCTTTTCAAAGGAATATCGCGCACAGAGGGGCGCAAGTAGTTGAACCGTTTCCGCCAAAGGCTCCCTATTTTCAAACAACCGCTGGAAAAGTGTCCAGGCGAGAACACTCGATTCGATTTGCGGAACATTGCACGTTGATGTGATGGCACTCGCGAAAAAGTTCCAACTCACTCGACTTTTAACCAGAGATGCTCCAGATGAGTTCTTTTTAAGCGCGTAAATGGTGGAGGCACGGAAGAGTTCGATTACCTTGCTGTTCCACGCGGCTTCGTCTTCTTCGAGAGAGGTTTCAAACGCACCCCCTTGAAAATACTTCATAAGCTGCGAAGTCGGTAGGTTTGCTACGAGCGATTGCTTCTCGTGCAATATCGGCAGTATGTCTTCGTCTTTGCTTTTATCCCTCGACGTTTTCTGAACAAAGCACTGCGCAGCAAGAAGTGCGGCTGCGTGCGTGGACAGCGAAAATCCTGAGAATTGCTCCAAAGACGTTAGCGCCAATCGATCTTCTCGCGATATCCTATTTGCCGTAGCAAGACGATTCGGCCAACCAGATGGTGATGATATGAACGAATGCAAGGTGTTTCCAGCAAGATACACCGAATTCATATGTGGCACAAATGTTTCATCGTAAACGAAGTTCGATTCTTCGCTGGGCACGTTATACGCGTGCGGTAAACTCAAACGAAACGCTCGCATGACGGGTACTCCCCTATTGACGAGCTCGAGCGCGAGCTCGGCCCATCGACAGGAATCGCGCGACGTTAAATGCACGTGATTTCCAATCGTCATTTTGAGTTTAATGATCATAGCAAAGTGTGTTTGCACGATCGCATCTGCTAGAATACCATTTGGGATACCCTTTGTCAAGACCATAGATTTGATATCCTCGTTAATCGACGGTGAAGAGCTCGGCATTTCCGCCAGTCCCAGTTGTTTGGAGAACAAGCTTGTCTGCTCGTTGTCTGACGGGCTTTCGTATCTTTTTGGATGCAAAAATACCTCAACTCCACGATTGCGCATCGCTCGCGATACTTCCCCTCTTCTTGGATCGACTGCTAAGAATAATCGAAACCCTTCGTGCGCCTTTACGATGCGGCTTTCGCCATTTGGTAAGAAACCGCATTCGTTTACCAACAAAGTCCCCTCCGGTTCCAGCAAAGGATTCAAACGATCGAGCACGGTTGGAGAGCATAGATTTGCGTTTTCGAGTAAAACCCAATCGCCTCGTTCGACGGCTTTTAGCAAAGCCCCGTCGACCCACTCGAATCGACCGGCATCTTTCTTAGGTCCGACATTGAACGAAGTTGGCGTGACAATGGCTTCAAAGTTCTCATGAAGCCAGGAGATTTCAGAATGAACATCGTCTTGCAAAGATGATGCGTTCGAAGTAGCCGCCGCACTTAATGCAACGATTACCTCGCGGAGAATGTACACTGCGTTCTCCGCGTCGTTTTCTGACATTGCTTCTGATGTCTGCGTGGCGGCTCTGTAGGATTCCCACATTTTCCAAGCGCGCGTGGTTGAACTCACATCACCGAACGCACTCGATTCGCAAATGCCTTGGAGTAGACTAAAGATGCGAGATTCAAAGTCCACGCGATCTCTCGACGACTCTTTTTGCTCAAAAGATCCGAGTAATTCGCTTGTATCCGTAGCTGAAGTCAACGCGATGCGTTGTAAATCTTTTCCGGCAAGTCTGGCGAGGGTTTTCACCAGCGTCGTTTTACCAGACGCGGCTTGTCCGACAACGATTGTCATCCATCCGCGATCGATACAGAAAGAAGCCGCTTCGAGGGAATCTAAGTTCCCTCTTAGAATTGCGAAATTTTCCTCTTCGTCGATGCAAGCAATACCAGCATCAGCGCTAGATTTTGATGTAGAGGATGTATGTCTGCGTAAAACTGCATTGCCAATTTCGAGATATCCATCCTTTCGCATTTTCATGTGGGAAGCGGTTGGAATCTCGTCTGCGTTAAGACCGAATGCTCGAGCAAACGCGTGCTTTGCAATTATTCGGTCGTTCACAGTTCGTAAGCGCTGAGTATATAATGCATTAAATACCGATGCACACACCCGGACGTATGAATTTTCATCCATCTCGTTTTCTGGGATGATAGAAGTAACGAGTTCGCACCATCTCATGATATCTCGAAGGTTGAATTCCCACGGTGCACCGGCTCTAGCAAACCTATATCCAGTCGTATCCGTGGTACTACTCAAACGAGCTAACTCTGCGTTACAGTGGACCATCTTTTCGATGACGCTCTCTATAACGTTCGGATGTAGACTTTTCGCGATGTGCTCGACGTCGTTAATACGCATGGGCTCAACGAATACTCTCGTGAAACGATTAAGAAAAGATTTTGGCAATCCTTTTCTTCCACCGCCTTGTGCAGCAGGGTTTTGAGCTGCAAATACTCTAAATGTTGATGGGCATTTGAACGTCTTACCGAGCTCTGGCACAAACACTTCCGCGCGATGATCGAGCGCGGCATTCAAGCCCTCTAAAACCGGTTGCGGCGCCAAATTCAATTCGTCCAAAAGAACCCAATCACCATTTTTCAAAGCCGCTAAAAATGCTCCATCGGACCATTTAAACTCACCGGCTTCACCATCAGATGCTGGTAGATCTGCACCCAGAAGATCCATCATATCAGTCTGCTCCGAGAGATTTAATCTTACCAGTTTGTGCCCCGCAGCCTTCGCCAGAGCCGAGACTATAGACGTCTTACCAACTCCGGGTGAACCTTCCAATAATATTGGTTTCCGAGCGAGTTGCAATGCGCGAAGGAGTCGCGCAACGTTGCGCCTGGTTGACGGGGCAGTTAAAGCGAATTCAGATGTCGAGGGAATCGGATGCGTGCCACAACTAATCGTGAATGACGAGATGCCAAATCGAGTGCCGTTGTCAACTGCAGCGCAGTTGAGGAGATCTTCCTTCTGGTCTTCTGCACTCGGATCGTGCGCATACGACGCTCTTTGTAATATTTGTTCGTTCAAGGTTCGGATCTGTTAGAAAAAGAAAGAGAAGGAAGTTCGGTCAATAAAATCAATGGTGATGATAGTAAAATTGTGAAGGCAGAGAAACTATACCAATAATACGCTCAGGGTTGTAGGGGTTTCTCATCATGGAAGATCAGAAACTTACCAGGTACAACAAAAACTTCACGGCGCAATGTAGTAAAAAAAATGCAGGCGAGATCGACATCGACGTTTCAAAAAAAAAATGTGATTGCTGACGTACCTCTGTGTCTGGTATGCGCGCGCGCAAATACTCGACGCATTTTCGATTGAGCGCTTTAGCTGTTTCCTCTGGCATCCCTAAACCCAGACCGAGGCCATCTAAAAGCGTTAAGTACGCCCCGTGCGCGAACGCAGCAAATCCTAACAGCGCGTTCGGCCCTTTTCTATTCTCTACTTCGTTGATGAATTGAGCCCAAGCCAAAATATCTCTGGTTTGCAAACACGCCTTTGCTTGTCCGGCGCCGGCGATGCTTTGATAGAATTCCCAGAATAAGGCTAATTCTTTCGCATGGTCGTGCGCGTAAATAGTATCCATATTTTGAGAATGAACCAGACGCCGTGAAACTATCTCTTCCATCTCTTTTGCCGAAGATACGCCCCCGACCCAAATTTCTGTGAATCTGTTTCGCAGCGCCGGAGATAACTCCTTCTTTCCGAAATCCCCACCCGGGTTCATCGTTCCTATCAATCGAAAATTCGGGTGAGCGATGAGCTCTTCGACATCGATACCGCCTTTCTCAGGTAAAGTAATCGCTCGTCCGGGTTCTAAGACGGAATTTAACCTCTCCAATACGGAATCTTCTGCGAGTGAAAGCTCATCGACGAGTAAAATATCCCCTTCGCGCATGGCTTTAATCAAAGGTCCATCTTCCCACGCGAATGGTGCGTCTCCTTGTCTTGCAGGTCGAAAGCCTCCTATGAAATCACCAGTTTCCGTGTGTTGGTGACAGTTTAATACACGTAACTTTTGCCCATGAATCATTGCAAGGATCTGCACCACAGTTGTCTTCCCGCAACCAGTTTCACCTACAAGCAAAGCGGGTTCTTTATGCTCAACGCAGGCTTCGACCAAAGCATATAAACGACGCATAGCGGGTGTCCACGCGATAGAACGTGCCATGATGATTTCTTCAGCTGAAATGTCGCAATTTTTAGCCGTCAAAGCAACTTCCAAACGTCCTTCTAAATTTTCACTGGATGCCGCCTCGTACAGTTGTTCTAGAGAAATCTCTGGGACTTTTAAAGCTTTCTCGAGAACTCTCTTCAGCGACATCCTTTCGTTTTCCGATCGCAATCGCTCGCCAAGCACACGAAAGCCATCGCTGGCTAAGTTTTCGTATCCAACGGATTTCCTATTCGCCCAGCGAAACAAATCGCGGGCGGTGATGTATCCATCTTTACCGGCAAAAGCTCGAGAACCTCTTCGCATACCTTGCAAAGCGCGCATAGATTCTACGAGCTTCACGCAATAGCTCGGTGCGATTTCACACCGCTTATTCAGAATGACTTTGAGTTCTTCGTCGGGAATGTCACCGATGTGTAACTCAACGAATCTGTTACGAAAGGCTTTCGACAATACCTTGCGCCCTCCATAAATTGCACCTGGAGGATTTTGCGTCGCAAACAGGACAAAGTGGGGGTGAGGTCTAATCGTTTCTTGTAACTCGGGAACAAAAAGTTCTCTGTTATCGTCTAAAAGTCTATTCAAAGCTTCTAATACATCAGAAGGCGCTAGATTCAACTCGTCAAGAACGACCCAGTACCCTCGGCGTACCGCTTGCACGAGTGCGCCTTCTTGGAAGGTCAAAGCACCTAAAGTGTGAATGAAAATAGAAAGTGGTTAGAGATAATAAATCGATGAACACAAAAGCACAACGAAACGTGAGATACGAACTGAACTGAAGAAGAATATAGCCTTGGAAGTCACGCGAATGTCCTGAGATGCTCCGGTAAAGAGCGACGACGGATTCCCGCAAGCGACCAACTCCCGAGGCGCATAAATCTACGGACTGCTTTCCGATCCCCCGGATTCTATTGTATAAGAACGACGGATAACGAACTAGCGTCCGAAAAAAGAGAAGAAAAAGATAAAAATAGAAGATGCAAGGCCATATACGTACCCTTCTCATCCGTTATGTACGTGCCAAGGTACTCTTGTAGATCTGTATGCTCGTGATTGTTGATGCGCATGAAACGATGTCCAGTACGCTTCGCGAGATATTCAATGATGGAAGTTTTTCCTGCTGAGGTCGGTCCTTGCAATAAAATTGGGTGTCTTCTGAGAAGCACCGCGCGTGCTAAATTCGAGAGGTGTGATTTGACGCTCTCAGTCACGACGTAACCTATGATATGTAAAAGAAAGAGATTAAGTGTCAAAATGAATTTCCAACCAAGGGAAGTACGGAGAAAAAAAACATAAAAAAACATGTTGACGTTGGTGGCTCAGTAGAAGAAATTCAACCATAATATCTTTTTGTGCATCATAAACGAGTTTAAGAAGCGCGGATATGTGTTCATCATTGCCAAGTCGTCTTTCGTTTCAAAGAAAAAAAATGCGCGCAAAGAGAATATGGTTACCTTCGGGATCGACGCGTTCTAATTCTCCGGCTTCTACCCAAAAGTGCTCGATGAGAACGTGTGTATCGTCTTCCGGTGCCGGCGGTGGTTTCATGATTCCCTGTGTATTTATGGTTTAGAGAGAAGAAGAAGTTTATACGGTGTTAGTACTACGAGGCACAACAGCAAAAGATGTGCGGGACAAGTCTTCCGAACATTCATAGAGTCGTGACCGGAATAGGTGTATTGTCCAACAATTGAATATACCGCAGTTTCTAGACCGAGCACGCCATGGAATATTGACAAGCTCAGCGCTTAACTGCGGATACGAACAAATCACGATGATAATAATAGCGCACACTTACCTTGATCGCCTTGCCACCCAACAGATGCTTATGCATCAATTTTTCTAAAATCTCTTGACCTTCCTTTTTTAAAAGCGTCAGGAATGACATCGAGAAACCATCCATCATCGCTCTTTGGACGCCATATAACGGACTCGCCGCAGAAACGTACTCTAAAGCTCGCGCCAGGGTTCTAAGTGAATATCGAGGCTTTTGATCCGCCGAGTCTAAGAGAACCGTGTGCGCCGCTCGTTTCGCTTCAACGTAGAAGTCGACGATTGGGGCTATTACCCCACTCGGAACATCTCTTAGATATCCACGAACCAAGAGCTGCAAATCTTCTCTGGATTCCGTTTCTCCGCAATACACCTCCGCAAAGCGGTGTTTCAAAGCGGGGGGTAAGTCGCGTTTACCAACATCAGTCGCCGGATTCATAGCCGCGAACAGACGAAACCGTGGGTGACGATACACTGGAGTCGCATCCCCGCGCTCGGAAAGAACAACGGAGCCTTTACGCGACTCTAACACGCCATTCAGTCTTTCGAGTGTTTCTGCAGGTGCTAAATTGATTTCATCGAGAAGAATCCAGTGACCTTCGCGTAGTGCTGTGACTAAAGCACCTTCTACAAAGGCAAAAATAGGTCCACCCCCAGAGGACGAGGCCACGTCCCCAATCGCTCGTTCAGCTACGACTAAATCCCGATCAAACGATTGCCAAGATTCGACGAGATCGTCTGAAATCGTGAATGCAGGCTTTTTTGAAGCTTCTTTTTTATTTGTGCTTCCCGCTTTCTTCTTCATAGCAGCGCTTGTTTTTTGACGCTTGTTACTGGTATCGGCAACTGACGAGGTACATACTTTTTCATTTTTACCCTTCTTACCAGTAGTTTGTGAACGCGTTGCCCGTGTTGTAGGCGCGGCAACTGCAGGTGTCGCTTCCTCCATGACATCGTCATTGGTGGGGAGTTCTTCTCCGTCTTCAGTAGAATCAAGCATCTTATCTTCGTCATCTTTATCGACGACGGACGCCACGCGATCCACGCCGGCACGGAACGCCTTCAACAAGTGTATCCATTTTCTTTTTTCTGCAAATTTAGACACTCTTCCTAGAAATTCAGCGTTAGATCGACTCGGGAAAGTTTCTCCAAACAACTCAAGGAACCGTTTCAGTAACGGCAAACACAAATGTCGCGCACCGGCTGGTCGGAATCCTCCAAGAAAATCACTTGACTCTGATTGATTGGAAAGATTCACAACCGTCAGTGGCGCACCAGTTAAACGCGCAAGCTCTTGAACCAGAGCAGTTTTACCGGTACCAGTTTCCCCTACGAGAAGAGCGGGTTCGTTCACTGAAACCGCACACGAAACTCTCTCGAGCATTCTCAGCGCGTGGCCCGTTTTTGCAAAATTCCGAAAACTGCCCACCGTATCCTCGTTTTCTTCGCAAGGTAACATGGTGCGTCCAACGCGCACGCTATCTTCTGACGACAAAACATCCGGTTTACGAAGTAAATCTGTCGTATTCGCAGTCTCTTCAGGATTTAATCCCCAAATTTCAGCAACCGCTTGTAAAGCTTTTCTTCGTCCGATACCGGGAGGCAAAGCGCCTAATAAAACATCAGCCGCTTCGTCATACATCGCCTGGCGAGTTTGTGGAGGAGGCGCTTTACCTTTCTTCATGAGCTTGAGTTCCGCTTTACGCAAAGCGGCAGCTCTTTTTGCCCAACGGAGTAAATCTCGAAGAGTGAATGTCCTACCCACAGAGGCTCGAGACGACGACGCGGCTTCGCTGGACGCTAAATCTTCCAGAGATGTCATCTTTTCCGCATCCTCCGCTGCTACGTCTAATTCGTTCGTATCGTCCGTGTGAACGTTCTCGACATCCATCATCATCACGTATTTGTCATCGTCGGCGTTCGCGTTGTTGTTATCAAATCGTTCGTCGCCTAAACCGGCTAACCGCGTCACATGGCCTCCGCCTTGGCCCACCAGAGTCTGCGCGACTCTCATCGTCTTAAGCATGCGTCTCTTTACGTCGACATCGCCGAATTGCGGATATATTTCCGCGAGTATTCTGCCAGGCTCCTCGCCGCTTGGTTGTTCTACGCTAACACGAGTCCATAAACCGCTCAACGGATCATTCTCGCGATTGGAAACTTTGGACCCGCCCACCGTGGCAGATCCAAACAGCTGAAATTGGGGATGTGCTACAACAGTTTCACCTCTACCGGCAATGTATAGCTTACGTTCTTCCAACAGAGGAATTAAAGCCGAGAGAACTTCGAATGGAGCGACGTCCACGTCTTCAATCAAAACCCATTTCCCAGATCTTACAGCTCTCGTGAGCGACCCGGGTTGCCATTCGAATTCTCCCGGACTTGCTCCGCACACGTACGCTCCAAGGAGTGATTTTGAATCTGTATGAGCATCAAAGTGTAAGACAACGACGTCGTTATCTTCGTAAGATCGTCCGAATCTTCGGGCAGCTTCACGAAGCGTCGCTGATTTGCCACACCCAGCCGGTCCTTCGAGTAAAACGGGCCTATTTTGACACAAGGCGTACGCGACGGCAACCAAGTTACGTTCTGCGGACGGTACTAAAACAAAATCCGTCGCGATTCTGCTAACCTTCTTCTTGTTATTGTTCATCTTACCACTTGTGGAAGCCCTGTTGTCATTTCCTCCATCATCATCATCATCACGTTGTGTGCGCACTTCGATGGCGCCTAAGCGTTCGTATCCGGGCGCCGCCGGTATGCCCTCTTCTCGTACTCTTTCACTCTCGTCTTCTAGCTCTGTGCACTCCAGAGTATGCCTTCCTTCTACTTTGAAACTACTATCATGTTCATTCTGTTCTTTTTCGCAAACTCTGGGTAGCAAAAACGACGCGCGTTCAATCCGAAACGCCGTTTGGCGTTCCTCCCACTCTCGTTGGAACTGTGCCAGTGTCACTTCGTCTTCGTCACTTAAAGTCTTCTTTCTTGCCGCGTGCACCGCATCGTCGCTCAAACCTAAAGCTTCGCAAACTATTCCACACGCAATCCATCGAACGTGAGCGTCTTCGTGCGTCAAAAATATCCCACATTGGCTCCAATCCCAGGAGGCGCCAGAAATCGCTCCTTTCTTACACCCAAAGCACTCGGCGATATCCATTGAACTCCTCAAAACCATCCGGAGATGCGCGAAAAAATCCTCCTTGCTTTTGCTATTCTTTTTCTTCGTGTTACTCGTCGTCTTCTTCGTCGTCGTCCTCGCGGCTTCTGCAGCTACTCTCGAAAACACCGGATGCTTCTCCCTCGCTAAAACTCTCTCCGATATCAACTGCCGGCAGTGCGGCAGCAATTTCGCCACCGATATCAACGCGCACATCCCTCGCTCTCTCTTCTCCACGTCGCTCGTAAATCGCGCGTCGTTTGCATCATTCATAACTTCCACGGCTCTCGCAAGCACGTGCAAAATCACTCCGCGCAAACACGAGGCCAAGACGATGCTCTCTTTCGCGTCAGAGCTGAGCAGCATCTCGGCGGCGGCAGAGAGCGCATTTTGCTCCGATACACTTTTTCTGTTCATACTCGTATCCTCGTCGTTTGACAAGAGCGCGCGTAAAGCATCAGACGACGACGAAGACGCCGGTAAGCGTTTCTTCGCCAGAGATAAAGAGGTGAGCAGTGCCTCGAGGAGAGGAGATGGGTCGTTCGGTTTTCTTTTCCTCGTCGTCATTTTCTTCTTGATGCCAAAACGTGTTTGGGAGAAAATTTAATGAAGAAAACCAAAATTAAATGTACGAGTACAGCACAAAATGTGCATCCGCGAGACGAAAAACGCGACCGGATTTTTAAACGTAAACGTATTATATATGGTATTAAAACATCTTTTTTTTATATGTGTGTTGTGTGATTAATTTTACGCCTTCTTTGGCTTGATCTTATCGGAAAACGCCGCGCACGCCAACGCGGTGAGACAGATGGACATGGCCACGACGCCGTTCGTGTACTCTTTCGGCACCGTCATGGCTTTTTCGCTCATCATGAGCGGGATTTGCAACAAGGCGACGGTCGCCATGCGGTAGAGAGCGAAGGATTTTTGCTCGTTATCCGAGCCGGACATTAACATGAAGTAGGTCATCATGTTGACCATGAACCACATGCTCGAGGTGAACACGTTGATGTCGTAAAAGACGGAGTCTTTAGCTCGGCAGAATCCTCTGCCTTGGCAGGCGATGTAGTTCTGCGATGGGAAATCGCCCAATTGAAAGGTCGTGATGTAGAAGAAGAAGCACGCCCAGTAGATGATTAAGCATCCGTGAGTCAATCCTTTGCAACCTTTTAAGAAGTGTCTTTTCGCAGGTTCCATGCCGCCCGCCAACCCCGCGCTCATCACAAATGTTAACGCGAGCGTTAAGAATCCGCCCATGACGTGTTCCTTGTGAACAAGCTTACCGCCGAATTTTTGGGAGGAGAAGCACGCGTGCACGGCCAACATCAACATGTTATGCATGATTTGACCGTTGCAAACTCTTTGTTGCACGGCTTTGCTACATTTCAACGCCGCGTAGAGCAAGTCGAGCGTCATGACGAACAAACCGAGACCTCCCCAATCGCTCGCAGATTTTCGCATGGCGTTATTCTTCTGACCAAAAAACTTCTCAGAGAACGACGGCATTCCAATTCGGTCCCCGAAGAACGCGGTTAAGTAGAAAGCGCACAACGCCGCTTTCAAGAGTAAAACTTTTTGTAGTTTGGTGTATTCTGCCATCATTTTTGTTTATGCTTGAGTGTGTAAATAATTTGTATCTGTATTTTTAGAGGAGAGATGGTCAGTCTCTAATAATGAATCACCATCGACATCCTCCGCACGCGCGCGCCGAAAAGCGTCTCTCTCTCGAAAAAGAAGTGGACAAAAGGGGCGCGGAAAAAGAAAGCTTTTCACGAACGCGCGCGGGGAAACATCACACACAATTGTGTCTCAATTATATTCTCTCGTTGAAAATTTCCAATCTGAGCACAGAAAATTAAAAGAAAGCCGAAACGCGTCTGTTGGTCTTTTTTGGAGAGAGAAGAGAGAAAGAAAGAACGCCCGCAAAAACAACGCGACGAGAGAGCGAGAGAGAGATGATATGTGTATTTGTGGTGTCGCGCGTGATACAAAAAAATCACCACACGTACCGCAACAAATGAAAGTGAGGAGGAATTGGTCTAGGGGAATATTTTTCTCGTTCCCCCTCACATTTTAAAACCCTAAACTCGTACAACACAAAAAAATTCTTCTCGAAACCAAAACACAACAAACACCAACACGCGACGACGATGCGCGACGACGAGCACGACTGAGACTCCTCGCACACACACAACACTTGCGCGAAACGAAAAATGTCACCACCGCTGCCCCAATCCTCGCGTTCCTCGGAGTATTCCTTCGCGTTTTTCGGGACAAAGATGAGGGAAACAACACCCGGTGGTGGTGGACGAGAACAAAATCACCATCACGAACAACCACTTTCGAAGAAGTTTAAGAAGAACAAACAAAAGGAACAACACATCGCCACGGACGAGCAGGGCCGCCGGCGCTTCCACGGCGCGTTTACCGGAGGGTTTTCCGCGGGGTATTTCAACACGGTCGGGAGTAAAGAAGGGTGGCAACCGAAACAGTTCAAGAGCTCGAGAGCGAATGACGAGAAAAAACAACAACAACAGACGATGGAAGATTTCATGGACGAGGAGGAATTGGAAGAGTACGAGAAAGGGAAGATGAGGACAAACGCAGAGTACGACGCGTTCGGGAAGGAAGGGGAGGTGATGGCCGGGTTCCGACGGATCGAAGGCGAAGAAGAGGAAGAGGAGGAGGAAGACGGAACAACCGGGCGGCGGATGGCGTTCGGTACCGCCGCGGCGGAGGAGAGGACGAAGCGAGAAGAAGAAAAGAAGCGAGGGTTTTCAAAAGCCTTGGCGAAAAGTATACTCGACTACGTGAAACCAGTCATTAGTGGCATCGGGACGAAATTGTTGGTGAAAATGGGATGGAGAGTCGGGAAGTCCTTGGGGAGACGTAAGAAGAAAGTGAACGGTAAAATCGTGTTCAAAGCGACGAAAGAGGACGAGCAGGCGTGGAGAACACGGTACGGGCAACAGCTGGTGTCACTGTTAGGAGGAGGAGGAGGAGTGATCAATGTTAAAGATAACAGTTGGGGCATCGGGTACGATCCGTACGCAGGAGCGGAAGAATTTCGGAAAAGAGACCAACACGAGTTGATGAAGAAAAGAGAGCGATATTCGAAAGAAGGCGAGAAGAAACAGCGAGGCGCGGCATTTGGGTTAGGCGCGTTTGAAGTAGACGACGATATGAACGTATACGACGAAAGACCTAGAGAAAAGAACGCGGAGTATACTTTTGAATTAAACTCCGAGGACGAGGAAAAGGACGACGACGAGAACGATCGATTCGGGCGCGGAGCCGATCACCGGCAAAAAGACGCGTTACGGAATCCTTTAGGGGTAAAACGGTTACCGGATCGTGCAACAAGAGACGCGATCGAAAGAGGGCATAAGTTCCCAGGATTTGTGGAGAGTGATACGGTACCGGAAGAAATAGAGTGGTTTCAAGCGCCGGAAGTGCCGAAAGAGTTTAACGAGCGACACGTTTTCGATACAGACGGCGTTACCAAGGATACCATCGATAAGGAAAAAGAAGAGGACGAAGAAGAAGAATTACCGCCGCCGCCGCCTCAAATGCGCAAACTTTCCGAGGAGAAACGTAAAGTCATCGAATCGTTGGCGCGTTTTGTCGCGCGAAACGGCGAGGCGTTCGAGAAGTTGGCGAAACAAAAGCAAAAGAAGGATAAGAAATTTTCGTTTCTTTTTGGCGGCGAAGGCGCGAGCTCGTACGCGTACTGTTTGAAAAAAGCAAAGTTGGAAGAGAGGAGAAACGCGCGGATAGTGTTGGCGAGCGCGAAAGAAAAGATTGCGCCGTTACTTTCCGCGGCAAAAGGGTACGACATCTCGAAACAGCAAAAGCACGACGCGGAGTCTCGAGGGAAACTTTTAGGAGAAGAACCTTTGAAACGCACGGTACCGCCGCCGCCGCCGCAACCACCATCAGTCCAAGACGAAATGATGAAAATTCCAGCGCGAGGTCAACCAATCGTCGATGACGTCAAGAAGGTCAACCTTTCAGCCGCAATCAATGAAAAAGATAAAAGTCAGATCTTAGCGACCATGTCGAATATGTTCACCACCTCGGGACATATCGTCAACGCGGAAGTGCCGTCTGGTGGTTTACAAACCGCTAAAGAACTCGCCAAGATTCGCGAAGAGAGAGAGAAACTGGAAGCTGTCGAGGCAGCAAACTTGAAGAACGTCGAGAAAGAGCGAGATGCGCAACGCGAGGCAATGTCGAGGATGATTGTAAACACGAGAACGACTATTCCGTGGTCGCCGGCGTTACTCTTGTGTAAACGCCTCGGTATTCAAGACCCGTACGCCGGACGCGAACACGCGCGACCGTCAAAGTTCAAAGCGAGCTTTAAAACAGAAACTGTGGATCTCCTCCCAGAGACGACGCAGATCCGTTTGGGAAAGCAGCCAAAGTTCATGTCAAAAAAGGAAAGAGAAGATATGACGAATAAAAAGACAGACGACGATGACGCAAAAGTGGTGAAGGCGCCAAAAGATGATCAAGACGATGTGGGAGAATTGGACGCTCCAGGCCAGTTGATGCAAGTGCCTCCACCTCCTCCTCCCTTACCTTTACGCGAGAAGCCGATGGATTTGTTCAAAGCTATTTTCGAAGACTCCGACGATGAGGAGGAGGAAGAGGATGAAAGTTCTTCCGAAGAGGAAGAAGAAGACGAAAAGGAGCAGCAACAACGACAACAACAACAACAACAAAGAGAGGAAGTAGAAGGAGACCTCGACAAACCGATGCCTCCTCCGAAATTCATCCCTAGACCGAAAAAATCTGTCGAATCACTTCCTCCTCCACCACCGCCAGTTTTTGGAAAAAAGGAGGAGGAAAAGCCCCCTGTTTTCCTTGGATCTTCCGCGTTTGGAAAGAACAAGAGCGATAGGAAACGAAGTTCTGAAGATGATTCCGACGACGACGACGACGACGACCGACGACGCAAACGTTCGAAAAAGAAAGAAAGAAAGAAGAAGAAAGAGAAAAAGAAAAAGAAAGAGAAAAAGCGCAAAGATAGGAAAGAGAAGAAGAGAAAGAAGAAGCGCAGTCGACGAGATGAGAGTTCATCGAGTAGCAGCAGCAGCGATAGCGATAGCGATAGTTAAATTCTAGTAGTAGTTAGCTCCTAAATGGAATCTTCGTCCTCATCGACGTCGGCGACATCGTCTTCTGCGATGCTCCCGGTCCATTCACCAAAGCCGTCTTCGGACTCCGTCACAGAAATGCCACTTTCCTTTGCGCGCGCCAGAAACGAACGGACTTTTTCCCTCTCTTCTTCCGTCAACTCTTTCATCAAATCTTCGTCTGCGTCGTAGCTGCTTTCCTCATCATCGTCATCGCCGCCACTAGCGGTATTAGACGCAGGAACGGTTTCATATTCCGTCGTCGGTTCAATACTCGCGCCGACAAAGAAAAATACGTTGCGCAACGCGTCGATGCGCATGTCGCTCACGCAATCTACGAACGCCTTGGCGCCGTCAATTTTAAACTCTTCCTTCGGGTCCAAGTGGCCAAACGCTCGAACTTGCACAGAATCTTTCAAACTGGACATGTGAACGAGATGTTGTTTATAACGCTCGTCAATTGCGCGTAAAACCCACAGACGTTCGACATCTTCGAGTTCCTCTCGGATGTAATCCAACCTCGCCAGGCGCGCGAACCGATCTAGGTATTGCTGAATAGCCGCTTCGGAGAGGTACGCTCTCAGTTGCCTCGCTTTCTTCGCGTGCCGTCCGGAACTGAATGCCTTGACGACATCTTTTGAAGAACTTTCTTCTTTTGGCGGCTCTAAGCGCTTTTTTAATCGTTCGGAGATGGCATCTTTTTCAGCTTCCGGTTCCGTGTCGGCGACGGAACCGGATGAATCGGTTTTCTCTAATCCGCCGGCAAGTCCTGAGCCATCGGCATAGGCTAAGTTTACGCCTGAAATAGACGCTCTCACGGCGACAGGATTTGCGTCTAAGGGCGGCATGCGTCTCGGTTCTGGTAACGTTCTCGATCCATTCTTATCGTCCAAGTGTAACAAAGCGTCTTTCAAATCTGCCGCGGAGACGCCGGGCAAATAGTGCGGGTGAGGAGATACCGGTTCGTTATTGGTCAGTCGGAACCTGTCTTTACGTCCAGCGAAAACTTCTCTCAACAAATCCATGAGCAATTCAATATTCCAATCTTTCGCTGGGGTTGAACCGCTCACGTTTGCCGCGACGCAATAGTTGTCCACGATGGCGTCAACGTACCTAAACAGACGCTCGCGCAAGGTTTGTTGACCGCCGACTAACACCATTCTCCGTAACTCGTATACCGCGTTTCTTTGCGAATCTAACACCCTATCGGCATCGAACGTCGATTGCCTTCCCGCGCTAAGATAATCTTCGATGTTTTTTTGGATGCCTTCTAACTGAATGTCGACGAGTGATCCGTACATCGGCTCCTCTGGCGCCAAACCGGCGAAATCCCACGCGCTCGATTGTTTCGACATTGCCGGGCTGTACGTGCGAATCATCTCGTCATCTAAGGAGAGGCAAAATACAGTCGAACCGGGGTCACCTTGTCTTCCCGCGCGACCTCGCAGTTGTCTATCGATGCGTCGAGACTCGTGTAAAGCGGTACCGACGACTTGCAAGCCACCTCGACGAATAACCTCCTGCGACTCGAGCTTGCACAAACGCGCGGTTTCGCGAAGCGTTTGTTCGGCAGCAAAATCAATCGCAATTTCAAAGGGAACTCTTTTCTTTTCTTTCTCGTCATTAATTTCCTCGTCGTCGTCTTCGTTGGTGTTTATCCCTTGCGCTTCCCAGCCAGTCAGCAACAATCTTTGCTTCTTCTGTTCCTCGCGTCTAATTTTCTCGCCCGCTTTCTCCACCGATCGAACCAGCATCTCGTTCGCCGAATCGATATTCATCGGTCCCGCACTCTCGCACGCGGCTTTAGCGATCAACCTCGCTTGTTCCAACGCTATTTGTGCGGGTGTTTCCGATAAATTCACCGTCGCTAGCGATTCTGAAACGCTTTGAAACGCCGTTTCGCGTTCTTCTTCTAACACGTCCCCTAGCCCGAGCGCCTCGAATAAGTGCTCTTTCATCGCTTTTCTCGCTAATCCCTCCGCGTTACCTCCAAGTAAAATATCCGTACCTCTCCCAGCCATGTTCGTCGCAATAGTAACTGCACCTAATCTGCCGGCTTGTGCGATCGTTTCCGCCTCTCTCGCGGCATATTGCGGACGCGCGTTGAGTAAGTTATGCGCGACGCCTTTCACCACGGTATCGTCCGGCGCGCGCCATAAATACTCGTCTAAAACCATCGATAATGTTTCCGAATCTTCTACCGAAGTTGTTCCGACTAATACCGGTCTACCTTCGTAGTGACAGGATACGACAACATTCGCGACGGCATTCCACCGGGTCATCGCGTCTCGGAACATTGCCGTCGGCGCATCGACGCGAGCGTTTGGCCGGTGCTTCGGCACGACGATGACGCGCAAGTTGTAAATAATTTCAAACTCTTCGGCTTCCGTTGTCGCCGTACCAGTCATTCCAGACAATTTTTTATACAGTTTGAAGAAACATTGGTACGATACGCTCGCTATGATTGCGTTTTCGCTGTGAATTTCCACTTGTTCTTTCGCCTCTACGGCTTGGTGTAAGTTATCGTTCCATCGGCGATTCATCTGTACCCGCCCGGTACCCGGATCGACGATGATCACCTGATCGTCGCGAACGATATAATCCACGTCTCGTATGAACAACGCTTTTGCTTTTACGGCTAAAATGACGTATTTTCCCCACGGGTCGACCGGGTCCCACAAATCTTCCACGTCTAACAAAATCTCCGCGTTCGTCATGCCTTCGTCGGTCATTTCGATTGTTTTTTCTTTCCTATCGGCTTTGTAATCCCTCCCTTCGACGAGACTCTCTGCTATTTTCGCCGCCGCGACGTACCTCGGGCCCTCGTCCATATCGGATGGACCGGTTATTAATAACGGGTTCCGTCCTTCATCGATTAAAACTGAATCGACTTCATCCACGATGGCAAAGTTCAAAGGTCTCGTCATCACTACCAACTCGTCTACGCTCGTCGCCATGTTATCTCTCAAATAATCAAAACCAATCTCTTGGTTTGTCACGTACGTGATATCGCAATCGTACGATTTCCTCCTCTCTTCCGGCGAGTCTTCGCTCAAAACGTATCCAACTGTTAGACCTAACGCCCCGTGAATCTTCGCCGTCGTCAACGCGTCTCTCTCCGCTAAATAGTCGTTCACCGTGACGATGTGCACGCCTCTCCGACTCAACGCGTTTAAATACGCCGGCAACGTCGCCACCAACGTCTTACCTTCCCCGGTCGCCATCTCTGCGACCACACCTTTATGTAACAAAGCTCCACCAACTAACTGCACGTCAAAATGTCTCAAACCGAGTTCTCTCCTCGACGCCTCTCGAACCGCCGCGAACGCTTCCACGAGCACGTCTTCCAGCGTCTCCCCTAACCGTAACCGCGCTCGAAATTCCAACGTTTTCGCTCTCAACTCCACGCTCGTCAGTTTTCGCATTTCCGGTTCGAGCTTGTTCACCGGGTTCACCACTGTTTCGTATAGTTTTTCAATCAATCGCGTGGACCTTAACGTTTCGACGTCGCTCGTTTTCGCGTCTTCTTCTCGAGGTCGAACCGTTGGAATCTGAATTTTTTCTTCATCTCCTTCGCGTTCCTCAGAAGAAGAAGAAGAAGAAGAAGCGACCGGTCCATTTCCTCCTCTTCTCGAAAACTCAAAGTCGATTTCCCCCAAATCCTTTTCGTTCGTGAGAAACTCGTGCTCGAGGTCGTCGTCGTCTTCTGCTTCTTCTTCGTTTTTGTTCTCATCAATCTTCGCTTCCATCGCGGTGCGACGGCTTCTTTCATCATCATCATCATCATCAAAAGCAGCAAAAACGCTCCCCCGGACAGGTTTCGTTCGCCTTTGCCTCCTCCTTCTCAAATTTGAGAAGAGATCATTACGAGAAGAAGAACAGTGAGAATACCCTCGCTGTTGTTGGCAGCACGCAGAAGCGCTGCTCATTGCGTGTTCTTCTTCTTCTTCTTCTTCTGTGTGTTGTTTATTCTATACGACGTGTGTTTCGTGTCTCTCTCGCTTTTTTTTTTATGAGAGTCGTTCCAACACAACAAAGGAGAGGAAGAAAAACGCAGGAAAAAAAATTTAGGGTTTTATGACAATTAGGGTTTAGGTAAACTCTCTCGGTCTTGTTCTTTTTTCTCTTTCTCTTTTTGATTCTTTTTTGATCTTCTTTTTGGAAAGAAACACCATAAAAAATGCCAGTCTTGACGATGCGCGTTCTCTCTCCCGCGAAGATGATCTCTTCTTCTCTCTCGTCGTCGTCGTTTTCAAGAAGCGCGACGACGAGTTCTTCCTCGAGGTATTCTTCTGCTACTACGACTCGCAGTCACGGGAGAACGACGAGTTGTTCCACTTCGTGTTCTTCTTCTTCTTCTTCTTCTGTATTCTCGTCTTTGTCTCATTATGGAGGACTTTTACCCCCCAAGAGAAGGAGGAAAAATCAGATCTCTCTCGCGACCAGCGCGAACGTCGAACCGTCGGACGCACCCGGCGAAGGCAAAAAACGGTTCCCTCTCCTCGCCGAAGAGAGCAGACACTCGCGCTCGGAACCGAGGAAGTACAAACACCCGCAAAACGAAGGGTGCGCGGTGACGTATTCGTTCGATACGGATGCGTTCGGGAACTTTAAAGTGGTGGAGATTTGGGAGGACGGGGTGGTGAAACCGATGGACGCGCCTGGGGAAGGGAAGAAACGAGCGCCGGAAGCGATGCAGGAGAGAGAAAAAGACGACGGGTGGGACGCGAAGAAAGGACACGGGTTGATGTTCGGGTACGTGGAGGAGAGGAATCCGGATAACGCGTGTTAGAATTCAAAGAGATCAAACGTGCTGACTGTGTATATACTACTTGTTTAGAGCGAGAGAGAAAGAGAGAGTAACGCCTTTATTCTTCCGTCTGAATTTGAAAATGTTGTAAATATAGATAATTTAATATCGTTATTGAGTGTTAATGGTACGACGACCGACTAATCTGCTGCTATATCTAATCTTCTATTTCTACCCTTTTTATTGCCTATCGTCGTCGCTCCCCGAGGCCGAAGAACCGCCTTGAATCCACTTTTCTAAAAGTTCGTCTCGTTTTCGTAATCTGGCGTCGGCCCAATTTCCGTCCGCGTCGGTGCGTTCCTTCTTCCTTGTATTCTTCGTTTTGATGCCACTCGGTATGTCCTCTTCCGTATCCTCCTCCTCGTCGTTACCGCCAAAGCGACTCTTCAACTCTCGTTTCCTCTGCTCCTCTTTTTCCTTCACCCTCGCCATCTCCTTCACCGCCTTCTTCGCTTTCCTCTTCGTCTCCACGTCTGCCTCCTCGCTCTTGGAAAGTTCCTTCAGACGAGTTTCCACCGATATCTGTATCAACTTTTGCCTCTGCATCGCCTTCCCGGCTTTACACTTCTTCCCGCCCGCGCATACAATTTTCCCTTCGCCTTGGCACCGTTTACACGCCTTCCGCGACCGTTTCGGTTTCCCAATCAACGCCCCAGAATTGTCCCGCGCTTCATTGTCCCACTCTATGTTTTCCTTTTGTTGCCATCCCGCCGCCCACTTCTCTCGATTTTTCAATTCAACCAGTGGAACTTCAATCGTTTGTTCGCGGTCGCACGTGGCGGATAACGTCACGAATTTGCTTCTCGTCTCAGAATCCACTCGTTTCGCCGTCGCTTCGAAATGTCTCCACCCTTTTGTTCGCAGAAGCGCCGTCCAATTGGTCCCGAGAACTTTGTCAAAGTTGATGGAATTTTTCGAGGAGAAGCCGCCAGAAGGGAGCGAGCCGAACCCTTCGCACGTTTGGCACGTTTGGTATCCCGTATCTGAGCACCGCTCGCATTGGAACGGAGACGACGCTTCCTCACAAACAACATTAATGGAATACGTGTTGCGATACCGGTGTCTTTTATTATTAAACGGCGGAAGTTTATTTCGGTTACTTTTAAATAATAAAGGAGGAAGAACAGAGAACGCGGAGGACAGCGACGACGCGCGCATATCTCTCTCTTCCGATAGATAAAAGAGCGCGTAAGCGCAAGTGGTAATAACACAACAAAACTTAAATGAAGAAGAAATCTTTCTTAAAAGGACAGAGTAAAATGTGACTCCTAAAAATATGACTCCTACGAAAGGACGCATGAAAGCGCAAACGTCTTGACGAAGTATCGCGCGTAATTTGAAACGCAATGTGGAATGGTACCGTCGGAGAAGACGACCAGAGTCCAAAGGCAAGACCTGTTCATTGCGGCTTTGAGTCGCGATGATACTACTACTCCTCTTCTTCTTTCATCTGCTTCTTTTTTTGGAGCGGCAACGGAGGAGGAGAGAAGGCGCGAGCGTTCGAGGAGGACGCCGAAGGTGTTCGCGAGGAAGAAGTATATCCAGCGACGGTCGGAGAAGGAGACGTCGTGGAAACAGGCGCTGACGAGGAATGTTAAAGCGATGGCGACAGTTTTGCTCTCGCGTTTGCTGTAGATGTTTCGCGCGAAGAAGTCTCGGAAGCTGACGTGGAAATTCCACCACAGCGTTCGAAAACTGGCGAGACAGTCGTAGAGGAAGAGCGGCGTGTCGTCGGCGACGTCGGTGAAGTGCATGGCGTGAGCGATAACTCTGCCTAAATTGAATGCAATTCGGGAGGTGGCGAAGATGTGTAAAAGTCTCGAGAGAAGACGTAAAGACGACGACGGTGGTGCAGATAATATCGTTTGACTTGTAGCCAAGAAATTCGAAACCAGAAACCAACCGAAAAGATCCAACGCGTCCTTCGCGAATTGCCGCGCGACACGTTTAATAGTATTTTGCTTGCTAGCAGCATTAAAGCGACGCGTGGAGGATATCTTTTTCAGACGTTTGGAAAAAGTATCAAAACCGCCGCGTATTAACGGTCCGCACTGAAACAAAGGCGCGAAAAATACGTAATGTAAGAACGTTATCATGTCCCCATCATCCGTAGCGTTCTGGTTGCCGGCGGTCGCGGATGATAGGTAATAATCAACGACGCGTAGTACGACGTATCTGGCAGCACGAAAAATGTGGAAGGAGGTCTTGCCATACATGCCATCTAAAAGTGACGAACCGGTAGTATCGATGTGACCAGAAGCAGCCAAGAGCGGAGTAGAAGTGTGCTTGCGTTCCAACTGAGCAACGCACGCGAAGGATACGCACGCGACGGGCCAGATGAAAGACGGTTTTCTAAACAGACGCGGTGCTTTCTTCCTCGCTCTGAACGAAAGCACGCAGCATAAAATTAACCACGCTGCTTTTGAAACGCCATGCATCATCACGCAGCTCAGCAGACCAAACCAAGCACCTATCAGATTGATGGATTCGTAACGCTGCGCGCGAGTTATCGCGAAGACAAATTTATAGAGGAGTAAAGATATGAGTTGAAAAGGAACCAGTACATATAACCACTCATTCGCTCGATTGTCGTAAAAGTGCGGTATCACGCGTGGTTGCTGCGCTTTATCATCCGCGAGCATTTGATTACCGTTATGTTGCGCGGCAAATAAGAGTAGGAACAACGCTGCGAACCGCGCGCTCGGAAATCGTTTCTTCGTCGGCGTCTCGTTCTTGGTGGCGATGATGCTATTGTCGTTGAAGCATTGATCATAGTCGTCGTCTAATGCTCGCTTTACGAGTACAGATATGTCTCGCGCGTTCGTACACGAGAGCAGATGATAAGTGTCCAAAGTTATTTCTAACCGTTTCGTGATTTCGATTCCAATTTTTGTAAATTGAACGGACGTTGCCCCGAGGAGGGGCGTTCGAAGCGTCCTCGCACCTTTTCCATCGACACTTTCTTGTCGGACGATCTCGAGCACAACTTTATCGATTTCATCCGTTTCATCATTTTCGCCGTTTTCGTCAGCGTCATCTTCTTCAGCGATAGCTTCAATCCCTTTTTCAATGTATTTTCTGCGGACGGCATATCGTCGAACTTTACCGCTCGTCGTTCTCGGCGTCGAGCGCGGATACGTCAAAAGAACCTCGAATCGCCTTCTGGGAAATTCACCATACGTTTTGAGTACTTCACACTCGATTTCGCGACGAAGTGCATTGACGGATTTAGATTTCGAAAAAAAAGCATCGGATACTTCGACGACGAAAACAATTCTCGCGCTTTCGTGTTTTCCGACGCCGAACGCAGACGCCGAGCCTCTCCGAACGACATTTTGAACCGAACACATCGGCCCCGCTAACGCGACGCGTTCAAACTCGTTCGCTTGAATTCTCGACGACGCACCTTCGCGAATATTATTTGCAAAGAAAGAGATGTCGAGAATATCCACGATGCGTCCGAGAATAAACACGCGTCCGTCTTGGAGAACGAACCCTTCGTCTCCGGTAACGACTTCCTTTCGATGAAAATTAAAAGTCGCGCGGGTTCTCGCTTCGTCGTTTACGTACCCGGAGCAAACGGAACGGGTATTCGTAATCACGATGCGACCAACTTGACCTGGAGCTTTTACCTCACAATTTGAATCAAACTCGAGTATTTTGAAACAGTTTCGCGTATTCACGCCGACGCAAGCGACTTCAATGAACGGTTCTCCATTTTTTGCTTCTTTTGCTACGCGAATGTCTCCGGACTCGAGCGCGTCTCGATTCGCGCGGAAAAACTCGACGTGATGTTCCGTCGCGTACACACAAATTTCGGCCAATCCATATCCGACGCGTAAACTTGATCTCTTCAAACCGTATTGTTGAAACGTATCGAAAAAAACGTTCACGGTTTGCGAACGTACAGGTTCGGATGCGTTCAACACGTGACGAAGTGAGTGCAATCGCAACGTTTCCGCGTTTCTCAAATCGCTCGAGCTAAACTTCCTCGCGGCTAACGTGAATGCGAAATCCGGCGCTTGCGTCATTGTCGATTCGTATTTTGACATGAGTCGGATCCAAACCGACGGATCTTTTGCAAAAGCAATCGGGCTGATAAAAACACACGTCGTTTTTTTCGGAAGTAAACTCACGTCGATATCGTCGTACCCGCACGCGATTGTCAACGGAACGAAAAAACCGCCGATGAGCCCCATATCGTGATATTGAGGTAACCACGAACACAGCGAGTCGTACGGATTCGTTTTGAACCCTTTTCGGATGGCCGCGCAATTTTCAGTTAACGCTCGATGCGAAAGAATAACGCCTTTTGGCTTCCCCGTCGATCCGGACGTGTATTGTATGAACGCCGTCGCTTCGGGATCGCGTTTCCAAATCGGCTCTTTTTCCTCCTCCTCGTCCTCGCGAAATTCACTCGCCGTCTCGAATTTTGTCTCAAATCCATCCACCACCCACATCTGGCAGTTCAACCCGTGCGTGTCCAACAATTTCAATCTCGTCAACTTCAACGCCGTCGCCATCTTCGAACTGCACACGACTCCCGCGCATTCCTTCGCCAGCGTTTTCAAAAACTCGTACCTTTCTCTCAGAACGTCTCTCGCTGTCGTCATGGGATCTATCGGATACACCACGCACGGTACCACGCTCGCACGCATCAGCGCCAAAAATACCGGAAACCAATCAACCCCAGGTTCATAGAGAAATATCACTCTTTTATTCTCCTTTTCTCTCTCCTCCATCGTCCGCGTCGTCGAGGAAAATGTCTTCTCGGACGTGAACATTTTTGCCAGCTTTAGATGCCTCGAACGCATATCTCTCGCCGTGAACTTCCTCTCTTCTGTTTCTTTTCCCGCCGAACAGGACACGTACGTGTACGAAAACGCATCGTTTCCTTTCAAAAGGTTCACCCAGTGATCTAACCCATCGATTGGATGCTGGTAATCGTTTATATCATCATCGTCATCGGTCATTATTGTTGTTATGAAACGCTCGCTTTTTTTTCTCTTTGAGTATTTTTTCTGAAGTAAAAATATTCGTATGGAATTTAAGCGTTGCGTAAAAATAATAATGGAGAAGGGTTTTGCGCGCGCGTGAATTGTTTCGCGCAGGAAACGAAGATATTCCAAATGTGGAGAATACGTTTGTGCTTTTCGCGTCGCTGCCTGATTCATGTTATTACAAGTTTTGTTCTCGCGCCGCCGTTCGATTTTACTCTTTGCCTCGCTTCGGCCGGCGCGCGTGTCTTTTACGACGATGAGGATGATGACGATAATGCGTCAGAGTTCAATCATCAAACTCGTCACTGTTTTCATCGGCAGTGTGTAATGTTCCTCCTTCATAAAGCCAACCATCTGGTAAAGGGCAGTCGTTGTCGAGGAGGTATTGTAAACATTCGGTTTGGTTGTTCTCGTGCGCTTCTCGTAACACTTCTTCGTTCCAAGGCACTTTGGCGGTTTCGTGCAAGTACTTCAAACAGTCTAAGTGGCCGAATGCGGCTGCATACTCACACGCATACTCGAATTCATCATACTTACGTTCAACAAGATACTCGAGTATGTGGAGATGACCCTTTTCAGCCGCCCTTGCGGCAGTACTCGAATCCCAAGGCGCTTTCGCTTCTTCGCGTAAGTATTTGAGGCACTCGAGATGACCGCCACCGGCAGCCCATGCACACGCCCTCCCATCGATATGACACCCATTTGCAACGCAATACTTTACCATTTCCATATAACCTTGAGATGCGGCCTCATTAATCGTCCCTTCATCCCACTCACACTTTTTCTCCTCTCGCGCCCACTCGAGCAACTCGAGTTTATTCGTCCAAGCAACTTTCTCGCAGAAAAATCTTTCGTCCCTCCTTGGGCCGTGCTGCCTTACCAACTTACCCCACGGATAATGCTCCCACGCGACTTCCAAAGTCGATATCGATGACATCTCGTTCACTTTAAACCTCTCTTTCAACTCCTTCTTGCGAGACGATCTTTTAATCAACTTTCTCGTTTCACCATTCACTCCGTGCAAGAATTTCAAATCCGTTCCATTCAATCTCGGCAAAATATGTTTAAAACAAATATCGTCGTTATTCACGATCAAATCCCACAAAGAATCTCTCCGACCGATCTTCCTCTTCCTCCCTCTCGTCGTCACCATCGTCGACTCTTTCCCCTCCAGAGAGTACATATATCTGTGCGCGTATATATATCGCGCTCTTCACGGCATAAAGTTGAAGAAATCCAGAGAGACCAACTGTCACTTTTGATAAAAATCTTCGCTTTTTTTCTCGAGAGAGACGAACGTTTTCGACGCACAAAAACCAGCTCAATTCGAACGAGAACGAAGCATAAACGATACCATTCGAAAGCTCTTTTCTGTGTGTATCGCTCGATGTGCGTTTCGTTTCTTTGCATTCACTTTTATTTACATCCAGAGCGCGTCAAAGATGGTCAATTCTCGAATGCATTCGCTTACATGTACTCGTATTTTTTACTCAAAATCTTCACTCGTTTCGACACATTTCGCGCAGATAACACGAGAGAAATTCAACATGAATCCAGGAGAAAAGCAGGCGGAAATCTACACCTACGAAGCGCCGTGGTTGATTTACGCGTGCAATTGGTCGGTACGTTTACGTTTCTTTTTCTTCATATGTGTGCGCGAAGCGCTTCACGTGTCGCTCTTTTTCTCTCTCTTTCTCTCTCTGTTCATGTGAAATGGAATTCCAATCGGGAGCCGCTCTTTATTCTCTTCGGAATGGGATCCAAATTATATCCACGATGTTGTGTACTTTATGCTGTACGCGTCGGAGCATTCGCGCAAATTTCAACTGACACCAACAAATGCTCTTCTTTTCTCCCACTCTTTCGTGCGATAAACGCGCGATGATAAACGCGCGATGATATAAACGAAAGGTTCGAAACGATAAAAAATTACGCCTGGGCATCGGATCGTTTCTCGAAGAGTACGAGAACAAAGTCGAAATCGTCACCTTGGACGAAGAAACCGGAAAATTTTTAAACGACCCAAACTTACGATTCGATCACCCGTACCCGTGCACGAAACTGATGTTCGTGCCGGATAAAGAGTGCCAACACGAAGATTTAATGGCCACGACGGGGGATTTTTTACGGATCTGGAAGATTAACGAAGACGTCGGAGGGACGGCGAAAGAGAAGGCGAATGAGAAGGAAGAGGAACGAGAGAACGATGATGGGAATACTAACATCAGCAACAACAACAATAATAAAAGAAACTTGAAGAAAGGCGGCGGCGGCGGCGGCGGGAGAGATACGAACACGGAGAAACCGTCCACGTCTGGACAACAAGAAAAGCAACAACAACAACAACAACAAAACGCATCGAACAAACAACAAGAAGACGGTAAAATAGAACTCCGAGCGTTGTTGGCGAATAATAAAAATTCTGAGTTTTGCGCGCCGTTAACCTCGTTCGATTGGAACGAAACGAACGTCAACAGAGTCGGGACGTCGTCCATCGACACCACGTGCACGGTCTGGGATATCGAAAGAGAGTGCGTAGACACGCAGCTCATCGCGCACGATAAAGAAGTCCACGACATCGCCTGGGGAGGTCCCGACGTCTTCGCCTCTGCTTCTGCGGACGGTTCCGTCAGAGTTTTCGATTTACGCGATAAAGACCACTCGACGATCATCTACGAAAACCCAGAAATCGGCGTCCCTTTACTCCGTTTAGGCTGGAACAAACAAGACCCGCGATACATGGCCACCTTTGGCATGGACTCGAAAGTCGTCGCCATAATCGACATTCGATTCCCGACGTTACCCGTCGCCGAGTTAAAACGCCACGCGAGTTCCGTCAACACCTTAGCCTGGGCCCCGCATTCCTCGTGCCACATATGCTCCGCCGGAGACGACGCGCAAGCGTTGATTTGGGATTTAAGCGCCATCAATCAACTCTCCGAAGGCGGCTTAGATCCCGTCTTGGCGTACGAAGCCGGCGCGGAAATTAACCAGTTGCAATGGTCGGCCACGCAACCGGATTGGATCGCCATCGCGTTTAGTCAGAGTTTGCAAATTCTTAGAGTGTAATTTTACTATATCGAATACATATCGAATCACACGTTAAACGAAAACATGAGCAGCGTCTACTATCATCGTCATAAAATCATCCGCCTTTTACTAAAAGTCGTTAGAGACTTTTGGACGCCTAAACATGATCTCATCAAACGACGAAAAAGAAACGAAGCAAAAGAAGAAGAGCACGCAATCGTACAAATGTCAAAACTGCTGCGTTTTCTCCTCCAAAACCTTAGCCGACCGCATGCTCGACGCCATCTGCTATAGCGCCATTTATGCGCAATCTGGCATCAAATCGCTCATAAAATCACCGCACGACGCCCTGCCCGAACACGCGAAAGAACTGCTAAGAATACTCAAAAACGAGGAGGATGAACAACGCGTATCGTTAGAAACTCTGGAACGTAAAATTCAAGATTTCCGAGACCGAAATCGATCGTTCTTTACCGATCTGACGAGCAAGCAAAAGATTGAAGATGAAGTTCGACGGTTGAAAGAAACGTCTTTAACGCAAACGAACGCGATGAAAACGTTCGACCTCGGTCAGATGTTTTTAGCAGCAGACGATGATAAATCGAGAGAAGAAACGAGCAAAGAGATTTTGCGACTGTACGATAGAAAAAAAGGCGTCGCGAGTTGCCTGTTTGAATGCGAAGCGGAAGACGCGGAGGAGTTGCGGAAAATGATTCGAGAGCACGAGGAATCACAGTGCGAGTGGGTCGAAGTCAAATGCGAGAGGTGCGACGAACGGTTTAGTAAAAAGTTTAGGAAAAGGCACGACGAGAAAGTCTGCCCTTTGTTTGAAGTCGAGTGTCCGTTAAAGTGCGGCGCTGTTTTGAAAAGGAACCAGGTGGATTTGCACGCGATGAACCGGTGCGAAAATCGAGCGTTTGAGTGTCCGTACGAGAAACTCGATTGCTGTTCGCCGACGGAACCAATCACGAAGAAAACGTTCGACATGCACGTGCGAGACAATTGCGCGAACCATTTGTTCACGGTGACCCAAAAACTTTTCCCGAAATTAAGCGTTTTAGAACACGAACACGTTCGATTAGAAAAACAACTCCACGACCACTCCCAAACGAACTCGCGCAATCACGAAAAGCTGAAACAGTTCTCCGAGGACGAGTTGAAGTGGACGAAAAACAATTTCGCTCACGTCGAGACCAGATTAAAAGCCGCGGAAATGGCCTTGGAGAAGGAACGAAGAGATACACTCGCGCTCATGAAACGAATAGAAACTTTAGAGAAGGCTATTACGACGTCGTCTTCGGCAGCGCGCGGCAGGAAATAACAATGTACGAGTAACAGAGAGTGAAAACGCTCCAGAGAGAGAGAAAGAAAGAGTACTACGAGAAATAACACACATAAACCCTTCACCACCCATCAGCAGTAGTATTAAATCGCTCGAAAGAAACATCATCGCGCTTCGAAAATTTCTCGTAAACTCAATCTGAGCACTTTTTGTCTGATCTTCTTTCGAAGGATTTTTGAATCGATTTGTTTGAAAAATCTCTTCATTGATCTCCTCTCTTTGCGTTTATATACACACACACGGAAGAGAGTTTATCACGACCTCAACGAAATGACGACGACGACAAAACGAAACTTCTTCGACGCGTGAACGCTCTTTACGTACTCCTCGTTTGAGATAAAATGAATGTAATGAAAGAAAAGAAAGGCGTTCTGACGGTGGTTTTGACGGGATTCGAGGACGAGGAAACGGTACGTTTTTTACGTCACGTGACGCGCTTTTGTTCGCGCTTTGCGCGATGAAAATACCGAAAACTTTGCACGAGGAGACCACGCGATGGTCGTTTTCTCTTTTCGTCCTTCTCTTTTATCGGTCGCGCGCGAAGGCGTCGCGCACAAAGTCGGTTTTGAAACGTCTCTGATGATGCACTTTTCTCTCTTACCTTTTAAACACAAAACAGAAGGAAATGAAACGAAAAGCCTTAAAATGCCAATTATCCGTCATCCAACTCCAAGACGCGAACACAAAGTTCGACGTGTTAATCGCCAACACCTCGCACTCCCCGAAATACGAAATTGCAGTTTTAAGGAACATTCCAATCGTGTCGAGAGTGTGGATGGACGCGTGCGCCGAGAGCGGCGAGTTGACGTACGAGTACGAGAAATTTCCGTTCAAATTTTTTACGGACTGCGTGGTCTGCGTGACTGGGTTTCAGTGGGAGGAAAGGAATGGTATTCAAGAGATGGTGGAGAAGAATGGAGGCGTGTTTAGCGCGGATTTGGAGAAGGACGTGGTGACGCATTTGATTGCGAAACAAACGAGCGCGGGAGAGGAACCGACGGGCGCGAAATACAGACACGCGAGGATGTGGGACATGTGGGTTTTGAGCAAAAAGTGGGTGGAGGATTGCGTGAAACGAGGCGTGAAGTTGAACGAGTACGAGTACGACGTTAAAAACGGCATATCGAATAGCAAACAAACGGATTCGTCCTTGGAAATGCTTAAAAAGCAGCCGGCGGTACCTTTGCCGACCAAAGAAGAGTTGACGAAAGAGTTGGAAGAGGAGTACGACGAAGATCAAACGCCGTGGGGACAACACTATTTGTTTAGCACGAAAGTGTATTTGGTCGGGTTTAGTTGTAGTAGTAATAGCACTTCAACGCCGGCGGGAGGTGGTACGGCAGTAGACCCGAACGATATTTTAAGGCCGAGCGCGAAGAACGCGCGATTGGCGCATAAAATTTTGAGAGCCGGAGGAGCTACGGTCGCCATGAATCCGCAAAACGCCACACACGTCCTCATCAACGACGATTTGGAGTGCCAAAAAGACGTCGATTTCATTTTACGAACGTACATGCGACCTCATCGTGAGAAGTGCGTAACGTTTGAGTGGTTGAAAAAGTGTAGCGAGGAAGGAAGGACGATGCCGAAATCAAAGAGGTTTCGAGTGGCGAAAGAGAGATTTTCGGAAGTTATTGCAGCTCCCACCTTCTGCAACGATCCCGTGACAACCTTCGACGATGATGATAAGAAAACGTCCTTTTTGACAAACTACAAGAACGATAACACATCGCCTCCGCGAAGAATCCCGGAGAGGAGTCCTCTGAAGGTCATCGATAAAGACAAGAATCCTTTGAGAAGACAACCCGCGATGGTAAAGAAAGACGATATAGAAACGCAACAACACGCGCCAGCGGTCGACGATATCGTCGTTAGAAGAGGAAGTGACAAGCAGCAGTCTCGTCGCGACAACAAGAATAATAAATATAATACGATGACGGAACAAATACCGGAAACTCGCGCGGCGATTGGCGAAACCGCTTTGGTGAATAACGAGGACGAGGACGACGCGTTGTTATTAGGTAGAAACGGTTACAATTCGCGAAATGAATCCAGCGACCACTCTTCTAAACAATCGCAGCTTTATCCTTTAGCGAACGTGAAATTGAGTTTATTCGAAGGCTTGTGCATCGGAGAGAAAGAGGTCGCGCTGAACTTGATCAGTCTTCTCGGCGGCGAATATTTACGGGGCAGTTCAACCTCCACGTTAGCTTCCTCGGACTTTATCATCTGCCCGGCGTTACCCTCGATGAGCGAGAAGAAGAAACTGCAGGCGTTAGCGTCGGATATTGCCAGCGCTGCTCGAGAAACCCCGGATGCTATCTTCAGCGCGCGTTTCGTCGCGCCGCACTTTCTCGAAGGCGTCTCTTTGGAAGGCAAAATTTTCAAGCCGTCTGAATCTATGGCGTACCAACCGTACATGGACCACGACGGAAAATTTTTGAGCATGAAAGGTGTCGTCTTGTCCCCGTCGTCGTACACCGAACGAGAGAAAAGTGCAATCCGAATGCTCTCCTTAATCTGCGGCTGCGAGTGTACGGAGAATTTGAAAAAAGGCAAGAATACGCACGTCGTGGTTTCTAAAGCGGAAGGGTCCAAGTATAAAGCCGGCGTGAACTGGAATAAAAAAGTCGTCACGAAAGAGTGGTTAGAAGAGTGCGCGAGAAAAGGACACAAGGTTGATGAGAGTAAGTTTGCACCACCGCTACCGGGCGCGATGTTGGAAGAAACGCAAGGCGAAGAGACATTAAACGACGACGCGACCGCCGACGCAAAGAAAAGATCGGATCCATCGATTGAAGGAGGAGGAGGAGGCAGCGGCAGCGGCGGCGAGAAGACCGTGGAAAAAACGGCAGAGAAGAAGATTGCTTACGCTGAAGAAGAAGAAGAAGAAGAAGAAGATATCGCGCCGCCAATGGGCGCGCCGATGGACGAAGAAGACTATTTTCAAAAGCTGCCGCCGCCCCCGCCGGTCGTCGTAGCGCACCAACACCAAGCGCTTCCAACGAGCGCGATGAAAACGCCTTCCGCGACGACGAAAACGACGACTCACTCGACGGCGACGACGCAAACGACAAACAAGAAGTCGTCTTTGGAGCACGTAAAAACGCATTCGCGCTTTCAACGCACGCCTGGACCGTCGTCCACGGCCAAGAAAACTCCAAACGGAGTTTCTTCTCAGCATACCAACGGCAACAACAAAAACGTAGCGGCGATTCCTATACAAAAAATCACCATCGCGACGGCAAAGAAGTCTACTCCATCGAAGCAGCAGCCTTCACAGCAACAACAACAATTGAAATCGAGCGGTAGCGTGGGGGTCAAAAGAAACCCTCCCTCGCAACACCGTTCGCCGACGCAGCCTTCGATCGACGGTAAACGCAAGTTACCGTTGACGTCGACAACTACGCAAAAGAAGAAGCAAAACAGCGAAAAATCTTTGTTGTTGTTATCGCCGATGTTCGATGGCGAGGATGAAGATGGTAACGTCAACAACTCGGCGAATCCGTTGCCGATGAATCTCTTCAACAACAACAACGAGGCTGCTACCACGCGCAACGCCAATTTGAACATGCTCATGATGAAATCGCCATCGCCGGCAAAGAACAAGAACAACAACACCAACGAAGAGACAGACGGTGGCTTTGATGACAACTCGGACGTGGCTTTGCCTGACTTTAAAGTTGGCGGCATTGGCGCGACGTTACCGAACACGTTGAACATCGCGCTCGGCAGCGCGCGCAAGAATTTCAACGGAGCGGGAGAGAATCCGTCGTCGACTTTGAACATGGAAACGCAAGTTGGGTACGGAAATACCGCGTCGTTACACGCGCATCACCAGACCTCTTCAAAATTAGAGGCTTTACGAAGCAGACGATTGAATACTCGAAGCGGAGGGGGCACGAACAAAAACGCAGGAGGCGCCTTGAAGAACTTAATCGGCGGACGACCGTCGTCCCCGTTGGCGAATGCGGCGACTGATAATATAGATAACAACAAAGACGAGTGGATGAAGTAATATACACCATAATACAGTCGTTTTTACCATACCTCATAGGTGTAGCATACGTATATAGAAATAGAGATAGAGATATATTATAGATATATTATATAGATAGAGATAAACAAGTAAAAGCAGTTTAGTAGCGACAATATAATCACACACGCAACTCCCACATTTTCTTCTTGATAATCACCTTATTGATATTGATCGTAGTAGAAATCACGGGTTCGAATCTCTCAGCGGATCTCTGTACGTGTCTTTACTAATCAAATATCTGGTCCTGTTCTTCCCCAACGCGCCGTACCATTGCGTCACCCACGGCCCCATGTAAATGACGTCGCCTTGTTGCACCGGCATAAAATCCTCGTTCAGGCGATAAATACCTTGTCCTTCCAAAATGACCAACCCGTGTTGCGGATGGTGCAACTCTTTCACATTCAACGTCTCTCCTGGTGCGAAATCCATCACGTGAAAGTTCACGTCGTATTCGAGCGTTTGCGGCAACAGTTTCTTCAACCTAAAAATCTCCCCGGGCGTTTCGATGTTCGGCAAAGCGTCCGTCTCGCCGACGATGACTTTTTGCCCCGTAGGAAACTCATCCGGTGTACCGTTCAATTTCGGTTTCGTAAACGCTTCGTACATGACCAATTCGCACTGATTCTTCTCATCCGTGTATATCTCGTGCTCGACATTCATCGGGAAATAAAAGTACTCGCCCGCTTTCAAATCCTCTCGCGTCACCTCCGCCTCGGCGTCTTCGTCTCGATACCGAATCGAACATTGGCCATCCAAAACAAACGCAAACCGCCACGCGCCCGGTGACGGTACGTACGATTTTGCGTTTGTATTCATAGAGACCATGGTCATTAAAATCGTCGCTTTATTCATCCCCGGCGAGACCACGTACGCGCCGAGCGTATTCGTCCATCCGAACAAACCTCCATAGACTCTGGACTCGTGCGCAATTAATGCATACTCCGGTCTTAACTTGGACCGAGTGAACCCCGGAACGTTTTGGAAGAGTAACTGAGTGTATTTTTGTTCGTCCGAGGAGACCCCGTGGTACGGGGACTTCGTGTTCATCTCGTTTATGTTCGATGTTTCCAACGCGTGCGCGAATTGGAACAGCGGAGGAACACGGAGAACGGAAACGAACGCACACAAAAACACCGTTCGAATGCACACGGGAAGCGTTTTCGGAACGAAGAGTCGTCTTTTAGGAACGCGAGGAGTTGTTTTAAGCGCAGCGGTGCACGTTTCTGCGCGAGGACGACCAGGAGTCTCGAGAAAATTGGACTCTGAATGCGTGCGATGCATTTAGGTTACTTGTGAGGCATCGACCTTCTCGCGGTCGATAGTCGCTCGCTCGCCGTCGGATGACGAACGTTGAACGGTTTGAATACAGATGAACTTTAAGAAAGGTAGTATTATTCGTTTGAGAGATACTTTTGGTTCGCGCGTGTTTATATTCTTCTCTCTCTCTCTGCTTTAGGGAGGTAGGACACAACTTCTCTCTGTCTGCGTCTCTGAAGCGAAGACGCTTTCGCTCCCGCGGCGGCGGCGTTGGTATTCTCCTCTCGCTCTCGCCGTTGCTCTTACGATGAGTAGTACTCCTCTACTAAACTGCTGTTCTTTATTTAAATATCGCGTGGTTAAATCGTCGGTCTCGTGATACTCGTTCTCTCTCACATCTCCCGACTGTAGACGTTTTACGAGACCTTTCGCGACCAAACACCGTGAAACGCTTCAAAACGCATGCGCGTATCGTCAGTGCCATTCGATCTCCCACGGACGTTGCTCGAACTTCTTCGCCGGTACGACGCTCACTTTTTGCACGTCTCGTTTCGTACTTTTCCGCATGTCTAACGCATCCTCCCCTACTATTGGTCCTTTTTTATTCCCTTTGTTCGTCGTGTCGTCGTGTATATCGTCGGCGTTCGACGACGGCGACGGTCCGGCGTAATATCCGAGGACTCTTCGATACGCCGCGTAGCCCATTTTCCGGTACATTTGAATCGCATTTTCGTTGCTCTCTCTCACGAACAAATCTATAAAATACGCCTCCGAATGGAACGTTTCCGTCACTACTTCTAAAGTTTCCATCAATTTATTCGCCAATTTTTGTCTCCTGTACGGAGGGGCGACGGTAATCGCGGTGACGTGTCCGTGGAAGAGATTTGATTTTCCTTCGGATTTTCCCATGACGTACCCGCTGAGTTCACGATTCAACGTCTCCGCGCAGACGAAATATTCCGGCCAATGTGCTAAATAAGAGAGGTAAAAAGATAAGCCGTACGTTTCCGTTAACGCGTCGGTGTTGATGAGGTTGTATTTGAGGAGGTCGAAGGATGTGAACGGACGGAAAGATGTCATTGGTTTTCCGTTTGCGTGGAAAGAGCTGCGCTTTGGTGTGAAGGGAAAGAGGTGCATTTTTTTCCATCGCGTCGGAGGACGTCAACCAACGCTTACGACGAGGACGAAAATATGAACAACGATTCTCTCATCGAACGGATGCTAGTGGTAGTGTTCGCGCGTAGTACACCCGGAAAAGCGCTCAACACTCTCTCGTGTGAAGCAATCGTTGTGCGTTTTGGAGGACATTTTTCTCTGCGTACCAGTACGTAGGTGAATTCTCGTCAAACCGCTCGTGTTCTAATTAGCGTTTATACGGGAGCTCTCTCGTCGCGTACGGTAATTCTCTTCTGCTTTCTTCACCTCTTCCTTTTCCTCCTCTTTCTCCTCCTCTTCTTCCGTAGTAGTCGTCGTCGTAATATTTGTCGTCGTCTGAATCGTTTCTTCTTCGCTCTCCTCCTCCTCGGACTCCTCCTCTGGAACCGTAGTCGTTGTTTTCGTACCGGTCTCTGCTCCCGTCCCTTCTTCTATTTCCTCCTCCTCTTTCTCCTCCTCTATCGTCGCGCTGATGATGAAAACTCCCCCTTCCGCTACTGCTACTATATTTATTGCGATAACCTCCTCCGCCGCCGCCAAAACCGCCGCGAGAGGCGGAGGATTCCGGATCGAAGCCGCTTCTCCCTCGTTCTCTCGCGTTTGCCAAATGCGGCGCTCTCTGACCGACGTTCACGCTCAAACTTTCTTTCACGGACATGACTCTCCCTTTTCCGTCGCCTTTACTCCTCCGCCACTCGCCGATGCCGCCGCCACCTTTTGCTTCCACTTTTTTTCCGCCGTCCAACCACGATTCAATCTTCGCCTGCATTTTCCGCTTCAAAACCTCCGGTATTCTCGGGAACAACGTCTCGAAGTACTCCTGAGAACAGATTAAATCTATCGCGAACTGAGAAAAAGACGTCAACTTCTTCCCGTCCACGGACGGCGCGAAGCTTATCTCTTTTTTATCTTTAAACACGTCTTCGGAGAAAAATTTCATCAAATTTTCCTCGTCGTTGTAAAACTTGTACCTCGCGTACAGCAAACCGATGCATCGTATGTACACGGAATCTTGGTGGTAAATCATTTTGTTCACTTTAAAGTGCGGCACATTTTCCATGGCTAAGATTCGGTAGAGTATGCAAAACGCCGTCGAGGCGCCTCGAGCGTTGCCGGACATCCACGGTTCCACGTCCGATACCTGTTTATTATACGTTTGATTTGAGCGAGACGATGGATATAAAGACGAGTGAGTTTTGCGTTAATACTAAGCACATCGTACGAGACGATTCAGACGACGACGAAGACACACAACAAAGAGAGAGTTAAAGAGAGAGAATGAGACGACCCTGAACTTGAAACGCATTATTAAGCGGATCATAATAATCATCTTCATCGTCCGCTCTCGTCGATCGAAAACACCAACGACCAATTAATTACTCACCTCGTTGTAAATCTCATCGATCAAATCGTCGATATCTTCCGTCGGCACTAACGCGTTTTGGAAGTATTCCTGTTTCGTAAAAAGAAGAACAAAAGAAGTCGTCAGAAATGAGAACGCACACACATAAGAGAGAGAGGAAGAGAAATGCGACGCGCATAAACTACAGAGAGTACATAAACTCGTACCGAATGGATGATGTTTGCGTGCAACACGAATTCCATTTTCTGTGCATCGTTGAACGTATTCTTACTCGCATTCCCGTCGAGAGAAGAATGAATACCACCAGAACTGAACGGGGACCAGATTTTGTGCCCGTGGTTGTCCACGTCCCGGACCATGGTCGTCTTACGTGTGTGTTTTATCGAGCACTTATGCGCGCGAAAATGAAGCAAATTCTCTCCAATTTTTGAGGCAATTTGACTCTGCCCTCTGTTTACTCTGTTCTCGTTGCGAGACGCGACGCGACGACAATGCGAGTAACAGTTCGTTTGATTCGTTGAGTATGTGATGTACATGTGTATATTTACAGAGGACTATGAGAGAGAGCTAATGTTGAGTACGCATGTGGTATTTTAAACCACTCAATTGACGATAACTCTTCTCGCAAATATGGCACTCGTACGGCCTCTCTTTCGTGTGAGTACGCTTGTGCTTTTTCAAAGTATCAGATGTACGAAAAGCTTTATCGCAAACATCGC
>ENA-OWPI01000147-OWPI01000147.1-marine-metagenome-genome-assembly--contig:-NODE-147-length-103836-cov-8.495157_pt1 | contig 103836 bp, 88 predicted proteins | sample MGYA00238138_ERZ651775 | MGnify/ENA primary metagenome ERZ651775 (study PRJEB26906, sample SAMN06265043) | marine metagenome | isolation source: Helgoland LTER site | place: Germany:Helgoland, sampling... | reverse complement strand
GCCGGAATGGTCGATGCGATGGACATGCATATTGGCCGGCTTATGGATTACTTAAAAGAAATCGGAGAATTCGAGAACACAATATTCGTCTTCACCTCTGACAATGGCGCCGAAGGCTCCAACTTAATCGGGGTAAATGGACGCGCAGCTCTGGGAATGGGAAATTGGTTCGATAGAGTGGGTTACAACTCGGACCTGGAGACTCTAGGCGAGGCAAATTCTTTTAATGCAATAGGGCCGAACAATGCGACAGTAGCCGCCTCCCCTCTCGCCTACTATAAATTCTACGCCAGCGAAGGTGGCCTGCGTGTGCCACTGGTTATGTCCGGCCCCGGTATAAACAAACAGAATGAGAAGACCGACGAGTTCGTCTTCGTCACCGATCTTGCACCTACCCTTCTTAGCCTGGTAGATCTTGAAGCACACGACGGCAACTGGAAAGGCGACTCCATCGAAGAGATTATTGGTAAGGACTTTTCTGCGTTTTTACAAGGCGGCGAATCAGATATTCACAGCGTGTCTGAAGCAATCGGCTATGAGCTGGGCGGCAACCGCGCGCTGTTCAAGGGAGACTACAAGTTGGTCTTCAATCGCAGCGCCGTTAATGACCAAAATTGGCATCTGTTCAACATCAAGACAGACCCCGGTGAGGCGCGCGATCTAGCGCAGATCGAACCCGAGCGCTATGCAGAAATGCTCGCAGACTACGAGGAATACGAGAGTAACAACAACGTGCTACCCATGCCGGAGGGCTACATTCAGCGTAGAGAGATCTTTCGCGGCGTTCAATTTAACTAAATGTTTCTGGGGCGCTAGAGTACGAACTGAATCCAATATTCGCTGCTAATAAACACCAAGGCTAGACAAGAACTTGCGGCAAACACCGAAGCCTTCTTCCAGTCCAGTCCGCTCTCTTCACAGCAATCACCGTCACGCACCGCGTTGCCTGCAAAAAACAAACTGCGCCCTGCAAATGCGAATGCAAGGAGCGTAGCTGTGATTAAGAAGGCTTGATATTGCTCAAAGAGCATCAGCTTGCTCATCCATGCGCCGCTTACACCCGTTGTCAAGAGCACTAGCGGACCTATGCAGCAAATGCTCGCCGTGAGCGATGCAGCTATCCCCCCAGCTATTAGGTGGCGATAATCAGCTTTTGACTTTATGAATTTCAAATTTTACCTCTATACACGAGCGCGAAGTTTTTCTGCCAACCACCTTTAAGGTTTTCTAACAACAGACGGAAAACCAATATTCGTGGTGGCAGCTACTAGTAACGACTTATCGATTTCCTCGCTGAAGAAAATCACTGTTGCTGTTTCGTCATCTAGATCTACTTCAACCTTTCTGACGCCTTGAACTTTCTGTAGTGAGTTGCGCACGGCAACAACACAACCGACTCAAGTCATATTTTGCACATCGAGAACGACGGTTTCTTCGCCTCGCTGCAAGGTGTCAGCCATATCAGCATTTGCAATGTTCGATAATAAGAACAACACCGCTATAAATGTCATCTCAATTGTATTGCGGACAAATGATCTAAAATATTTCATAGCTATTCCTCTTCTTTTACAGAGTCTATTCTCGATCAACTAAACCACTCCAACACAGCAAGCGCATCCAGTCGCCGCACTCGCTATAACAACTTCTGCTGCTTTGACATTTTGCTCCGCCGTTCTGCGAGTGGCAGAAGCAATAGAAGCACTTGTGTATTGGCTAGGGTCAGGCTTGGTCACCACTACTTCTTGACCAAAATAACCTGTGTAAACTTGGTATTGATGCTGACCTATATCTGTTGGCACACGAATAGTATTGGCATCAAGTACCTGCACATCGCTAATGGTTGTCCCATCACAGATAACAATAGCCTCGGCTGCGTTAGGCAAATTGGTGATCTGCCAGCTTGTAGCATCACCAACTCTTCCTCGATCGCCTGCGTACGTGCCGATGTGCAATACGCCACTGTCTTTATCATTCCAGGCGCTGTCTACACCAAGACTTGGATACTCAACTCCTTCGAGTGTTGGTGCCGTGTATTTGTCGAGATGCTGCACTTTGAACGCATCTACCCAGTTGCCTTCATTTATCTCGCTGATCATCTGTTGTGCAGAACGTTGACCTCGAGGCCAAGGCTCTCCATTGTTAAACCACCATCCAAACTTATCCATGTCATCGCCAAACCATTTCGGATCCGAGTAACGCTCGGCGGCAGCGCTAAGACGTGATATTGCAGTGTGGTCGCCAAGAGCTTTAGCCATAGCCATACCGTTGGCGCTGGGAAGAATATCCTTTCTTGGGTCGCGCCAGCCTAAGGTCATGGCGGCAGCATCGTAAATCTGAGTGGCTAATTCCGGCGACTGTGGCAACAGAAAAAACGCCGAATTGATAGCGCTTGTGGCACCAGGAGTATTAACTTTAAAATCTTCGATAGGATCGTAATACAGGGTCGTCCACTCGATCTGATTCTGCGCATTGATGCCCACGTAATTGTCTCGCATGAACTGTATCCAATCCTCGAATGCGCCATGGGAATTGGAGACACCCAATTGGTCGGAGAGATACATGCCTAATCCTGCCGCCGAATTACAGATTGGCCAGATCTTGGTGTTCTCACACTGTGGCCCCTCGGGGTGATCTGTGTATTGTCTATGTAGATGTTCGACGATGCGCGGCTGAGTCCATTCGAACTTTTCGTTCTCATAGCCCGCTATCTCCCATGGCTTTTCCCATTTGTCATCACCGGAGACGTATTTGTAGATCGAAAGCAAAAGGTTCAACCAACCGCGAAAGAATAGATTACCGTCGGCACCGATAGGGTCGGGTTGAAGACCCCAAGGTTCGACACCATTCGCAGTCCAACCGGGCGAATCGTAGTTTCCGTGGACGCGTTCTGGCCATGCTTGAGAGCCTGGTGCGTTGGCTGCAACGTATTTATCCCTATCGGGACTCGGACCAATGAACGTGTTCCAATCTATAGCAGCCCAATAAGAGGTATGTCTCGTAGCCAGCTCATCCAAAATACGGGTATAGGCTTCGCGCCAGGCCGGAGTCTGGTCGGCCATCATCATAATCACGTAGCTAGAGTCAGTAAGATCGAAACGTGGATAACTCAGCATGGGCGCGGCACTGTACTGATCCCACCAGGGATGGGGGCCCTTGCCGTCTTCTGTCCAGTCGATCTCTCCCAAAGGCAATTTAATGCCCCAAGGAAGCTCGATATCTTCGGAGTAGCCCCAGTCATCAGGCGTAGTGGCCTTCTGCCACATGAAGCGCATCCAACCCTTGGTACGCTCATTATGCTTTGGATAAAAACTGGGGCTATGTTTGTAGCGTGCATAGGGCTGGGTTTGCGCACCAACACAGGCACCTAAGGAGGAAGCGCCTCCGACAACTGCTGCGCCTTTTAAAAAGTCACGACGGGATTTCGTAGAGTTTTGCGACATACTATTCCTCGAATTGGAGACAGTAGATAATTTTTCTTATTTAGTCCTAAACTTTTTCTAATTGAACCTGATCGCCAATCAGTTTAGATAATTTCTCACGTGATAGCTAGACCGTGCCGTGGTCAACAGAATCAGGCTTGAACAATACTGTTACTGCGTAGTTAAATGAGACAATGTTAATTCATAACCTGCAATCACGGCTCACTTATCTTAGTCTCTTAGCCGCTCTTACCGCGCTCCCACTAGCCGTCAACGGCCAGGAAACTGAAGGTATTTCTCGAACCAGACATGGTTACCCCGACTTTCAGGGCTATTGGAACAATGCCAGCCAGACACCGATCGAACGCCCCACGAGTCTTGGCGACAAGCGCAGCTATACCCTGGAAGAAGCGCGGGCATTGGAGTCCACTGCACAGCAATCGGATACCCAGAAGGCCGCTCCTCTAGACCCTGATCGCGCGCCCCCAGCAGATGGTGGTGTGATCATGTTTCAAGCCGATGAGAACTTCGCCAATACCCGAATCAATATTACCCAGATTAATGGCGAGTACCGCACCTCGCTCATCGTTGAGCCTGCCGATGGCCGCTATCCCTATGTAGAAGGCGGCGCAAGCAAGGATGTATTTGGCCAGTGGAGAGCCGCAGGACTGGGCGCCTACGACGGGCCGGAGATTCGCAGTCAAATGGAACGCTGTCTCCACGTCGGCTCGCAGATGCCGCCGATGATGGCGTGGACCTACAACGCCAACTACCAGATCGTGCAAACCGAAGACTATTTTATGCTCATGTCAGAGATGGCCCACGACGCTCGAATCATACCGATCGGTACCGAACGTAGAGACAATGAATTCTCTAAATGGTTCGGCAACTCAATTGCACATTGGCAGGAAGATACCCTGGTAGTTCACACTACAGGCTTTCATCCGCAGCAATCGAACTTTTTCATGAAGTCGTCTGATCAGTTTGAGGTGACAGAGTATTTTGAACTGGTATCCGATGGTGAGATCTTCTATCGCTATACGGTGACCGACCCCGTTATCTACAAGCAGCCGCTTACACTTGAGATGCAATTGCTACGCAAGACCGATGGCGAGCAGATCTATGAATTCGCCTGTCATGAGGGCAACTACAGCCTGCCTAGTATCTTATCTGGCGCACGTCGCGCTGAGGCGGATGCCAGGGCGGCGCTGGAGAATAACTAGCTAGAGATTTCTTCAGTACTTCTGCTTTCAAATGCTCGGTCATCATTCCAGCTGTGGCCAGGCATTCTGCGCACAAAGCAATAGACCGAAGCCCTTGAGATTCCCCGCCATTTCATTCACTCTTCGTCTTTCGAAACCCAATTCAAATGCAGTCGCCGAAGGAAGCAAAAATGCCTAGATCAACTTACCCAGTATTCACACTCTTGTGCGCATTCGGCTTAGCAGCTTGTAGCCCCGAAAGCCCTGATACTGCTCCAGGCAACGCGGCTGCTGTAGAGACTGCATGTGAGCGGGCTGACTTGGTGCTCTACAACACGACTATTTATACGTCCAATGCCGATCAATGGACCGCCGAGGCTGTAGCCAGCAAAGATGGACAGATCGTTTTCGTGGGCTCTAATACTGAGGCAGAAGAGTATATGTGTGGCTCTGTTCAGGCACTCGATCTGGAAGGCAGAACCGTTTACGCCGGCTTCACCGACAGCCACCAGCACTTGGAGGGAGTAGGACGACGCACCAAGACACTAAGCCTCTTCGGCATTGGGACTCTGCAGGAAACCGTCCAGACCATAGAAGACTGGGCGGCAAATATTCCAGAAGGCGGTTGGGTTCAAGGCCGAGGCTGGATAGAACGGGAATGGACCGACGAACAGCGCTTCCTCAACAAGTATGACGTAGACCGCTTTACAGCAGATAAGCCTCTATTCATGCCTAGGGCCGATGGCGTCTCCGCCCTGGTTAATACAAAGGCGATGGAACTTGCGGGGGTAACAAGTGAGACACCGGATCCCGAGGGCGGTCGCTTCGAGCGAGAATTAGACGGCACACCAACCGGCTATGTGTTGGCGAATGCGATGAATGTGTTTCGTGAAATTCTTCCGCCAGAGACCGACGCCTATCTGAAAGACAACCTGCTGCGCGGCCTGCGTGCCAATGCCTCATTGGGCTGGACTCAGACGCAGGACGCGGGCATGTCCTATCGACTCGTCGGTCTGATGAAAGAGATTCATGAAGAGGGCAACATGGCACATCGTGTGTATGCGGCCATCCCCGTACAGGAAGCGGCGACGATGTTGCAACGCGGCCGTGAAACGACGTCGGACGATATGTTCGATGTACGCGGCATCAAGGTTTTCATAGATGGCACTCTGGGGTCTCGCGGAGCGGCGCTCATCGACAACTATTCCGATGCCGATCATAACGGCTTCATGAATAGAACGACGAAAGAAGAGTTGATGCCCATTCTTTATGCCTCACTGCGACAGGGGATTCAGATCGAAACCCATGTCATAGGCGATCGCGCGGTGCGCTCACTTTTAGACTGGTACGACGAAGCCTACAATTATGTACCGAGAAGCGAGTGGGCTAGCGAAGATTTACGCTGGCGTATGGAGCACGCGCAGATCATTCCACCCTCAGATCAACAACGCTTTGTAGAGTTGGGCGTATTGCCCTCCATGCAGCCCAGCCATGCGATAGGCGATCTAAACTTTGCCCCGGATCGCTTGGGACGCGACAGGCTCTCCTATGCCTACCCCTGGCAGCAACTGGTAGACCGGGGCCTGATGATACTCGCCGGCTCGGATGCGCCCGTCGAGGAAGGCGACCCGCGAATCGAATTCTATGCGGCTGTAGCTAGAAGCCGCCTCAATGGAACCTCAGAGGCAGGCTGGCATCCAGAATTGGCAGTGTCTAGAGAGACTGCTCTATTGATGTTAACGCTATGGCCAGCACACGGCGCATTTCAGGAGGACCTGCGTGGCTCGATAGAAGTTGGTAAGTATGCCGATTTCACCATCTTCGATAACGATATAATGACTATCCCGGTAGCCGACATACTTACCAGCGAGAATGTCATGACTATAGTCGGTGGTGAGATCACCTTTCAGAGAAATTAGCCCGAAAAGGGCATGGGGTAGCAGGGATTACAAATAAATTCCGACGACCCCATTAATTCCTCCGACCCCTTTAATTCAGGTCGGGTTGTGGAATGAATACCGTACCATCCTCAAATTCTATCTCACGCAGATACATCGTGAATTCACGCCGCCCCTTACGACCAGTCGCTTTTACCTTGGCGCCAACCTTGAGAATATCCAGAGATACACCCTGACGCTCCAGAGTCGTCCTCGCACCCGACTCTATGAGCCAGAATGTCTCCTTGCCTTGTTCGTCGGTGTTCTTGATGAGGACAGAGGCGTGGGGATTTTGAAAGCGCACTCGCTCAATGACACCATCCACAGAAATGATTTCCTGAGTGAAATTTGCATTGGTTGAGTGATGGGCACTCAATCGAAATGGAAAGCTTAAGAAACAAAGTAGAACAATAAACAATAGGTCTTTTTTCATTTTATTCTCCGCCTCAGTTCGCATTGAGCTCATCAAACCAATCGTAATTTGCATCGGTACAATTATAATTATTCAGTTCGGTGCCATCGGCTCGCCTGAAAAAATATTCAAGCACCAGTGGCTTCTCGAATATCGACTCGTCGATATAGGTATGGGTTATATGCAGTGTCTCCCCTTCCACTTCTAAAACCTCGATCGCTATGGTGCTTGGAGACTGGGGAATACCTCGCGACGTACGAATATATCCATAGGCATGATTTCTCGACTCAATAATCAGGCTATCGCCTTCAATGCGCGCGAAGGACGAGCCCATCTCGGGGAAAGAATCACCATTTAAGTTTCTGGTGCTGGGCTGGCTGGTCAATTCAGATTCATCACCAACTGGAATCTCTCTTCTTAGATCAAACAGTTCGTAGCTAATCCTTACTAGCCCATCGGTCTGCTCTATCTTAATTGGCGCATTGGGATTTGCCCAAATTCTGGAGGAACTCGCCGGCGTGCAATAGAGACTCGGATCATCTGAGAGCAGATCATACTCACTCTGAATTCGCTTTCCTTCAGCAGTTAGCGCTATCTCGCTCTCTGTCCCAGGACCCTCAAGCATCCAGGTTCCGCTTATAGTCGACTGTGCTAAGGTCGAGATAGAAACAGCCAGCAAACCTAATGTAAAAAATATCTTCACTAACATATCTTAAATGCCTCTGTATTTTTATTCGCAGTCTGAAACTTCGAACATCCAGATCGCGCCGCTGGTTACTGCAATCTCACTTCCAGGGATTTGTTCGCCACTTCCACCCATATACTTTCGCCCCAATTCTGCCAAGACAGGAACGACCTTCTCGGCATCGCCCATTACGCGATCGAGACACTGCTCGTAGATCTTCCCCTCATCCCGTATCAGGATTCGGTTGTCTTCTTCCAAGTAAGCCGGCCATTGCTTCCACAATCTACCTATTGTGGAGTTCATATAGCCACTTACGATATAGAGACGTCCGTCGACTACTGGAACCCACACGGTTCGTGAAGTAGTAGGGCTCAGAGTTTGTATCTCAATTTCTTCTCGATCTTGCAGGAAGCCCCAGTTTGCGGGTGTGCTCGTTAGCTCTCCGCTACGAAATGGCCCGCCTATACTAATGGTAAACCAGGGATAAAATTCCACTGGCCCATCGTTGATTCGCATCAACCCATAGGCCAGGGCAGCGAGCAGCACGATTATTCCCAGGGCAGCAGCTACCCATCTACAAATCATTCCCAGTGCCGACATAAGGTTTATCACTCCTGGTTAAGAGAAAATCTACGTTAGAGAACGAAATACAGCAATAACTTACCGAGCATTTTTTAGCCTGACAGACTATTGCTCACATATACACTACCCGCTTCAGAGAATTGGGTCTAGCGACGCGTTTTGTCAGTGTATACCCGTTTCCAAATTTAGCTAAACAACTGCTATGAGCATGATCCTCACCGAAGTCCAGATACCAAAAAATGCCAAATTTGGCTTATTCTCTCTGCTACACGGTGATCGGCTCGGCAACATTATCGGCAGGTTCGCTATCGGCTCCCAATTCTCCGCGGTTTCAATAGCCGCCATGTTGAGCAATGATAGTTTTTGGCGTGGTTGCTGCTTTGGGTATACCTTCAAACGCACTTGTCTATGGCCAAGAGCTATTTAGTTTATATAACTTCGTATAGGTACTGTCTTATATTCTCCTAAGCGGCATAGCCTTCGTCCTGCCTTTGTACACAGTCACCGATACTCTGCGGGATGCTAAGCAAAAACGCTTGATGTCAATTAAGGAACGTTACGGGGCACTTAATCGGAAACAGAATAGCGGGGCCAATCGTCTACATGCATTGAATACAGATCAGGTAGCCGATCTGAGGGCACTGAAGGCTTTACAACAAACAGCCCGCTCCATGCAGGTACGGCCATTCGACAGCGCAAGTATAGTCAAGTTTGTGTTCGCTACAGCCACTCCTGTCATAGTAATCTTAGCCTCTATGCTGCTATTCTGACTAGCACCCCACTAACACTTCTACCCATTGCCAGGACCACAACTATGATCAAACGCTTCCTGTTATTTATTGTACTCAGTATAGGCCTTATTCCCGCCAGCCACGCGAGCGACGTCTATCGAGACTGTATTAATCTGGTGACCGACTACGCATACTACCGAGACAGATTCGATGCTATCGGATTTTCCAATCTATTCACCGAGGATGCATCCCTCAAAGTAGGGAATGGCACCTGGGAAGGCCGCAGTAATATCCGCGCTCGAATCGAGGGACTGGACAGTAGTGGTTCCATTCGCCATCTGATGAGCACAATCCGTATCCAACCGATCGATGCACTCAATGCAACGGGTGTAAGCTATGCGACCATCTATACAGCCTCTGCAGGGTCGAGTTCGACAGAGGGCTTCGCCATCATCGGCGAGTATCATGATAGCTTCGTACTAACCGATGACGGCTGGAAAATCAGCAATCGTGAGCTGAAGTCAGTTTTCTCCTATGAAGATAAATAGGCTATACCGATCAAGCTAGTATGGCTGCGCACAGAGACTACGTAGATGGCTAAAGGCATAACACGTTTCTATAGATGCGCAGCCCTTGTTCTAGCGTTGAGTTTACTTACCGCCTATGGGGCGGAGAATGACATACAGCTCCTCACCATCGAGGGCGACCTGATCGGGCTTAGTGAAACTTTCGATAGCACAGCCGTAGATCGGCAGGACGCTGTCGGGCTGGTTCACGAATACCATCGACTACTTCCTGAAGGCCTGCGCGCAGATGTAGAGTCTCTGCACCAACAGATGCTCAAACTGATACCGGATTTTGAAGTGGCCTATGCCGCCGCCGATAGCGCAGAGATCACCCATATCATGAGTGAGATCGATAGTCGTTGGGCCAGCATTCAAGAAGTACACAGGCAGACGTATACCTTTACAGTCGTAAGCTTATTGTATGAGGCCTACCAGTTATTACTGCCCACTCTCGACGACGAAGAATAAACCTAATTATTCACACAGGCCTCATTCGTACCAAAATCTCTAAACACACTAACCCGCGGATCGACCTGCAGCAACGCAGCTGGCGGCAAAGGAAATCTTTCTCCCGTTGAGGGCACCGCGTACTCGGTTGAATTACCGTCTAGGGTAACCAGAATAGGAATGTCTATCTCAACGGCGCTATTGTCTGCCCAACTAAAACTAACACCCTCATCGCTGCGATCTTGAATGAGCTTCGGTAGGGCTGCTTGTCTCAGGTACATATCGAAGAGCCAGGATAGATCCTGACCGTATTCCTCACTGGCTATAGCAACAAAATCTCCATTGCTGCGACGGGTCGGCTGTATAGGATAAGAAAGCGACCAGGGATCCTCCGTATCATAGATCAGTCGTCGCACTGAGCGCCAGAATGTCTCCTCACCCATCAAGCCACGCAGAGTATGCAGAGTCCAGCTACTCTTATAATAAGCATCGTTAGATTCGAAGTAATCCATGGTGACATCTTCATCAGGTACGACGGCCTTGCAGTTTGTCAGGCCATTGTAGAAATCCCACATATAGCTCCAGTAACCCGCATCACCAATGACCTGTTGCGCATAGACCGGCTGCATGTAGTTGGCGAAGCCTTCGTGCAACCAAAAATCCGCGCTCTCGGTCTGAGTCATTAGATTGCCAAACCACTCGTGGGAAAATTCGTGTTGCATCAACCAGTCGAATCCATAGGGATCCAATTTAAAGTCGTTCCCATATCCGTTCATGGTCTGATGTTCCATGCCCAGATAGGGTATCTCGACTATCCCTATTTTCTCTTCCCCCCAGGGATAGGGCCCAAGCGTTCTCTCGAAGAACTCGAGCTGCGACATAAAGTCTTGCTTGATCAGCCTCTCTATTTTTTCCATATCATCTGAAATATGGTAGAAAATAACTGGGATAGGCTTCGAAGACAATGCATTATAATGCTGCAGCTCATACTGTCTAAATGGACCAATATTAACGGCAAGATGATAGGCAGAGATTGGGTTCTTCGTGCTCCAGTGATAGGTGGTTCGACCCTCATTGTTTGACTGAGAAACCAAAACCCCGTTCATTACAGCTGTCAGCTCGGAAGGAACAGTTATTAGCATGTCGGCGCCCCTCTCCGGCTTGTCCGATATATGGTCTTTGCATGGCCAGTAGAGATCACAACCTCGGCCCTGAACTGCCGTGGCTATCCAGTGCTCCCCAGATTCTGTATGCGCCCAGACGAAGCCGCCATCCCAGGGTGGGTTTTCGGCCTCATAGGGTCTGCCTCTATAGGAAACGCGGGTTTCGAATTCACTTCCAGATGCAACTACTGCACCCGATAGCATCAGCTTTCCGCCCTGGGTTCGGAACTGCGCTGACTCATTATTGATCGAAGCCGTTAGCACTTCGAATCGGGGATCAAGATCGAGCTCAATCACCGAGAGACTATCCAGAGCGACCGCCTGCATCTCGACAGCTCCCTCCAGGAATTTTCGCGCCGGGTAGACCTGCAACTCCAGCCGGTAATGTTTCACATCATAACTGGCTTGCCGCTCGCCAAGTACACCGCTTGAAATTGCCGTTTGCGGATGCAGCGGAGCGTTCGAACCTGAACAGTTAGCAAGTAGCACAGCAAGCATTGAAAACAGCGTAAAACGCAATGAGGCGCTGAACAGCGTCCGTGCCGCCTCGCCCTCGTCAGAGCAACTTCTTCTTCGAAATGAACCCACTGCGCGCCTATACTGAGACATGGCCGATACTCTCTAATTGAATAGTCTAGTGCCAAGCATAGTATTGAGCTTCGGCGATGCTTTAAAGTCTTATCTTCCAAAATCTTCGAATATGATAAAGTAACGACGCTCTGCAATATGAACTGGGCCACTAAATAGAACTGACCAGGGTTATCGACCACCTCAACAGCTATAAAGCCTGCTTATAGATTTATCGAATCTAAAGCAGAGGATACCTGGCCACGCTAGAGGGCCACTTTAGAAAGTCTATACAATGAATGGAATCGACTTCACATCCGAACCTGTCATTAGGTTAACTGTCTTCATACTGTTGCTGGCATTGCTGGCGCTGCTAGAGAACATATCGCCCAGACGAAAGCCGCGCTACTCGAAAGGCTCGCGATGGATTAGTAATTTTGGTATCAGCATCCTCAATTCAACTTCCGTAGCAATGATACTTCCTATCGTCGGTGCTGGCGCTGCATTACTGGCAGATGAAAGACATTGGGGGCTATTCAATAGACTCGATACCCCCGCCTTATTCAGCATCCCCCTCTACATCATTGCATTCGACCTTACTATCTATGTGCAACATCGCCTGTTTCATAAGTTTGAACCGCTGTGGCGACTTCACAGAATGCATCACACAGATCCAGACTACGATGTCTCTACGGGAGTTCGCTTTCATCCTCTGTCTATTCTTATCTCGGCAGGAATCAAACTAGGGCTAATTCTCGCTCTAGGTCCGCTGGTTATCGCGGTGATAGTGTCAGAGATTGTATTGAATGCCACTTCGATGTTTAACCATAGCAATATTAAACTGCCGTATCGGCTCGACGCGGCCCTGCGTTACGTCATAGTGACTCCTGATATGCATCGTATTCACCATTCGGTTATAGCGCAGGAACATAATCGCAACTTCGGTTTCAATTTCCCCTGGTGGGACAAGCTTTTTAATACTTACAAAGACGAACCCAGCAAAGGACAAGACGCTATCGATATTGGAATCTCGGGATATGAAGAAGATACTTCAATAGGTATCCTGCCACTACTTACGCAGCCTTTTCGTAAAGATAGAGAATCACGTTGAAGAAGCCCATGACATATCACCCGATGAATGGAAATAGTCAGACAGCTCATCTATTTGGGACACTATACTGTTTAGCCCTTTTTTTCTTACTGCCTGCGCAACTGCTCCTCGCAAGTGAATATGATCAGCAATTTATTGACGCGGAGCTTGAGCGCACGATTGTTAATCCAGACAACAGCACGGCCATCGAGGTGGATCAGCCTATAGGGATTGTATTTGATGCCTTGCTCAGTCGCCTGGCAGAATATACCCAGAACATTACCCGCATAGATTTTGATCATTCCAGCGCTGCAGATCCAACCGCCCTAAGCATAGGATCGGAACGAATTACGACAATGGATGATGGGCGCAAGCTGGTGCAGAGAATTATTATTTTCGAACCGCCCAACAGGTTCGCCTACTTCACAGACATGGCCCTTTCGACTGTAAATGTTCCGATCGATTATTCTATTGGCTACTACACCTTTGCAGAACAATCTGACGGAAAGACAGCGGCAACGGTAGCCGTAGCCTACAAGCCAAGTTCGCGACTAACCGCCTTCCTGGTCCGACTAGGTTTTAACCGGGCTTTGTCCCGAGATTTCGAGAAAGCGCAGGCCTATCTAAATTCTCTGGGCCGGAATTGATCACAGCCTCGCTAGATCGCATTTTGCTACAATTATTTCCCCCAAAAATTGCACTAGATGTATTCCAGAACAACTACATTCTAAAGGTTTTCTTGCACTAGGCTATCGAATAGAACTGCAATGATAATTTGTCCAAAGTGACACTACAGCTCTCTGGATCAAGCCCAGACTTTTGACTTTACGTCTGAGCATAGATCAAATCACAGGCCCGAGCTTAGTCTTAGCAAAGAATCATGCGAGCAGACCCGCAATTCCATTTTAGTTTCCAACTCTAGGCGGGCGGCGGTGTACCTGAAAGTTAGGGACGACCACAGAGAATACTTATCAAGTGTCAGGAAACTGAAAGCGCGGAGGGTGAATTCTGTAGTTACACAACCCACAGGGGCTTTCAAACCGTCCTGCGTAGTGATATTTTCAATGGCCACAGAATAGAAGACACACGCTTTGCTGAGCGGGGGCATGACTTGATCGACGGCAGAGGTATCGGATAGTAGCCCTCTCGGTGATGTAGCCGGGTGTGGCGAGACACCTAGATAAAGTATTACACTCTGCTACACAGAATTAAGATCCTGGGGATAACCATCGACTATTACCTATTAGAAAACCGAAAGGAATTGATATGCAAGCTTTGATGATGAACAGCCAACTCATGATTTCGTCGATACTGAATCACGCTGAGTCCAATTTCCCGGAAGTGGAGATGGTTTCCGTTACCGTCGACAACCCCCAACACCGCCAGAACAACAAGACGTTTGCCAAGCGCTGCCGCCAACTGGCGAATGTGCTTGACTCCCTTGGGGCTGAATTTGGCGACAGAATCGGTACGCTCGCCTGGAATGACCATCGTCATATGGAGCTTTACTATGCCGTCTCAGGAAGCGGCATGGTATGCCACACCATCAATCCCAAACTATTCCCCGAGCAAGTGACCTACATAATCAACCACGCTGAAGATAAAGTTCTTTTTGTTGATGTCTTAGTTATGCCATTGCTGGAAGCGCTAAAAGAGCATTTGTCGAAGGTGGAGACGATCGTAGTTCTCACAACTAAGGAGAACATGCCTGAAACCAGCCTTACAAACGTTGCCTGTTATGAGGAACTCCTTGCAGCACAGTCTGATGATTATGATTGGCCGCAATTTGATGAGAACACGGCTAGCGGCATGTGTTACACCTCAGGTACCACGGGAAACCCCAAGGGGGTCGTTTACAGCCATCGCTCCACAGTGCTTCATGCCCTTGCCGGGGCGCTCCCAGACGTTACTCGAGCGTCGAACATGGAGACTAGTCTACCCGTTGTACCGATGTTCCATGTCAACGCCTGGGGCGCGCCCTATGCGGCCCTTATGGTAGGGATGAAGTTGGTATTGCCTGGTCCCAAGATGGCCGACGGAGAAACCCTATGCGACCTGATGAACAGCGAAAAAGTAACCTTTAGCTCTGGCGTCCCTACCATATGGCTAGCGTTACTCGATTATCTCGAGGCCAACAAGAAGTCGGTCCCTAGTCTTTCACGGGTAAGTGTTGGCGGTGCCGCCTGCCCAAGGATCATTGTCGAGCGTTTCAGAGAGCAACACAACTGTATCGTTGTGCAGGGGTGGGGCATGACCGAAACAAGCCCGCTCGGAACAGTCTTTAGCTTGAAAGCCGGCATGGAAGACTTCACCACTGAACAGATTACGGACTTGCAGTGCCTGCAAGGGCGTGGAGTTTTCGGCATAGAAATGAAAATCGTGGATGAAGATGATGAAACACTTCCTTGGGATGGCGTTGCCTTCGGCGCATTAAAGGTAAGGGGGCCATGGGTCGCAAGCGGCTACTACGGATTGTCCGATGCTCCCGGAGATGAAGATTGCCCTGTCGATGATAAGGGCTGGTTTCAGACCGGTGACGTAGCAGCAATAACACCTGAGGGTTTCCTGAAAATCACCGATCGCACCAAAGATGTAATTAAATCCGGCGGCGAATGGATTAGCTCTATCGATATTGAGAATGCCGCGGTCAATCACCCAGATATAGCCGAAGCAGCCGTCATTGGCCGCTACCACCCCAAGTGGACAGAGCGGCCCCTGCTGATTGTTGTATTACAGCCAGAAAAATCCCTAAGCCGCGACGAAGTCATGGAATTCTTGCAGGACAAACTGCATAAAATGGCCAGGCCAGATGATGTCGTTTTTGTCGATGAACTGCCGCACACCGCGACCGGAAAGATCAGCAAGATTGGTTTACGTAAGACGTTCGAGGACTATCAGTTTCCTGCCGCTTAACTGCCAAGATAGACGAGGCATATAGACAGCTCGACGATCGAGAGCCAAGTTTGTTCTGAGCAGATATCGAGTTATATGGGGCTATATGCATTTGACGATACATCACCATGTTTAGGTATATAGCTAACTGTAGGCGTTGTAAAAAAAGTGCGGCATTGTGCACTATTCAACCGGTTCATGCATTAACTTTCAGAGACGAAAAAGCGGGCCAAAGGCCCGCTTTTAGTACTGCTCATTTGACAACCTATAGGAGCTATTGTTCCTTGCGTTCGTAGTGTCCCATCAACATGCCTGTGGCGAGTACATGGCCATCGATAGCAGCTAGAAGCTCGTCTTTATTGAGTCCTTCTGCCAAGCCAAGGTCAGCGTCAATTGCATAGACGCGAAAATGGTAAGCGTGAAGATGACCATTAACCGGAGGACGAGGACCAAAATAGCCAGCACGGCTAGTACCGTTCAGTCCATTGATCATACCCTCTAGGCCATCAACACCTGTGACAACTGCATCTTTAGCCATATTCTCGGGAAGGCCAGAAGCTGACGCCGGGATGTTATAGGCTACCCAATGTGGGAATGGTGTAGCCATCATTCCTATAGTCACTACTTCCGGATCATCACAAATAAGGGCTAGTTGCACTGTGCCCGCAGGTAGATTTGACCAATTAAGATCGATCGACTTGTTCTCGCCGTAGGCTGAGTATTCCTCGGGCACCATGCCGTGGTGATCAAAGGCTGAACTGGTTACCGTAATCGTCTCAGGCGCGTCGGCCCCGAATGCATTAAGTGACAAAGCTAGTGATGCCGCGCCGATCAAGCTGGTGAATTTTCCCATTGTTGCTGCTCCTCTACTGATTCTACATTGAATTTGTTGTGTTATTTACCTAACTTTATCCTGCTCTTGGTAGGCCAGTCCATACATCCCATGATGTCGAATCATCGTCCATCACGGGAGTTGCAAAGACTGTCTTACTTCAGATTGGAATAGTCTGTGGCACTCATCATGAAAGTGTTCGCAGAAATAGGCACTTCGTATTTTTGTCTTAATTCTATCCATTCTGGATCGGCAAGAAAGGCATCCCAGACTTCCGTACGGTGAGCGCGGTCTCTATAAGCTAGCATCCAAACCAAAGTATTTGGATCATCCAACTTCTGCCAAACCGCAATAACCTCGGCGCCATGCTTCTCGAAAATGGAGACTTCTTTTTCACGGAAACGCTGGTGCAAATTGTCGATACCGCCCACTCCATCCTTTATAGGTTCGGCGGTATACATACGAATCTCAAAACAACGAGAAGCAGAATCGACATTACCGGAAAGATCGTCTGACAGGTGTGATGCCGGACCACAGGGAGGCGGCGCGTCAGCTGCGAGCACCAGGCTGCTGTAGCCCAGGCTGAGCGTCAAGCCGATAAGTGTAAATAGATTGAATAATGTTTTGCGCATGGATAATTCCTCATAAGGGCTTGTAGTCAACTAGCTGGTGATACTAAGTTGGCTCGCAATAAAAGTCCATGACTATGGCGACTGGCTTTGTGGCGCTAAACGGCCCTAAATAGCCTCAATTGAATAAATCCTTCGATTCTGGGCCCATTACAACGATAATAGGTAGACAGATTATCGAAAACGAGCAACTAACTATGTTCCGACGCCTAAAAGACTGCCATAACGTGGAAGACTTGCGCCTACTGGCGAAGCAGCGACTTCCAGGCCCTATATTTCACTATATCGACGGCGCCGCAGATGATGAAATCACCTACCGCCGAAACACTTCGGCATTCGATGACTGTGACCTTGTGCCAAACGTACTTGCCGGTGTCGAAGAGGTCGATATGTCAGTCACTGTTATGGGGCAAAAACTAGACCTGCCAATCTTCTGCTCACCCACCGCACTGCAACGCCTGTTTCACCACGATGGCGAGCGAGCGGTTGCCCGAGCTGCAGAAAAGTTCGGCACGATGTTCGGTGTTTCAGCACTCGGCACGGTGAGTCTGGCTGAGATTGGCGGGATGATCTCAACACCAAAAATGTTTCAATTCTATTTTCACAAGGACCGAGCCCTCAACGACGCCATGGTTCAGCGTGCGCAGGCGGCGGGCTTTAATACTCTTGCTCTCACCGTCGATACCATCACCGGCGGAAACCGCGAACGCGATCTCTATACCGGCTTTACCTCGCCACCTCGACTTACGCTTAAGAGTCTATTCAGTTTTGCCACGCATCCTGGCTGGGCGATGAACTATTTCTTCCGCGAGTCATTCGAGCTCGCAGAATTAAAGGACTTTGTGCAGCAAGGCTCGAATGTTGCGGTTTCAATAGGAGACTACTTCGCCGAGATGCTCGATCCCACCATGAACTGGTCCGATGCAGAAGCGCTACGCGCCCAATGGGACGGCCCCTTCTGCCTCAAGGGCATCATGAGTGTCGCCGACGCCAGAAAGGCTGTGGATATAGGCGCCGATGCGATCATGGTATCGAATCATGGCGGGCGGCAGCTCGATGGTTCTCGATCTCCATTCGACCAGATTTCCGAGATCGCCGATGCGGTGGGCGATGATATCGACATTATTCTAGATGGCGGCGTTAGGCGTGGAACCCACGTTCTAAAAGCGATTGCAGCTGGAGCAAAGGCCTGCTCTGGCGGGCGCATGTATTTATATTCACTAGCCGCTGCCGGACAGCCCGGTGTCGAACGTGCGCTGGGTAATCTGAAAACTGAGATCGAACGCGACATGAGACTTCTTGGGGTCTCAAATATTTCGCAGCTAAACAGAGAGATGCTACGGCACCGTTAGTTTGTCGCAGCTTAGTTACTCAGAATCCTAACGGGTCATTTAACAGACCATCGATCTGCAACATTTGCTCCTGCGCTTCATAATCCTTTAGACTCGCTACGCGATAGCAGGGTCCGCATGGAAAACGGCTCCTTAGTTCTATGCTAGTAAAACAGGCGATATAGTCTTCCCAGGGCACTATTGAGTTGTAGTTGGCAGCCTCGGCCTCTTTCCTGATTCGCCGCTTGCACAGCGAGCGAGCGCACTGTCCTATAATAGAGAAATATAATAGAGAAAATAGGTGCTTTTGCATTGTTACTCGCCCCTGTTCAGTCGCAGGCTTTCGGCTAGATACATGGGAGCCTCCAGGGCCTTAGGCTTCTTAGGGCCACGTCGAGGCTAACCAAAGAAAGCTGCCAGAGCGAGCCTCTGCGACTTTATACCTGCTTGTACTCTAGTCGCCAAAGGTTTAAATTGGAGCTTAGTCGAAAAAGCGGTATTCGTGCTAAAGCCTATAAAAAAAAGACTATTTCCAAGGACTTACATTATGAAGAGAGTTCTCAGCTACTGCGGTTCAGCGGCAACACTACTACTATTGAGCGGCCTCAGCCTGGCCCAATCCAGCGACAGCTGGGAGGTCGCTAGAACTATCGATGGCCACCCCGATTTACAGGGCGTATGGGAGAACAATACGATTACTCCCGTGGAACGTCCCGAGGTATTCGGCGACAAGAAATTCCTAACCGATGAAGACGTTGAATTCCTGCAGCAGCGCATGGCACAAATTACCGCAGAAGGCGGTGATGCTCTGTTCGGCGAAGGCGTGCTTGCCGCAGCGTTTAGTGGGGAGATCAAATCTTACGACCCCTCTACCGGTAACTATGATTCCCAATGGATGGTAGATAGAAAGATTCATCGGGGCACCTCACAAGTCATCGACCCTCCCAATGGTCAGTTACCAGCACGAACCGAACAAGCGATTGCTGCGGCCAGAGACCTCGCGCAGCACCGGCTCGATCATCCGGCAGACTCCTATACCGACAGACCTCTGGGCGAACGCTGTTTAAGTTTCGGTGCGCCGCGCTTGAGCTCCGGCTACAACAGTTACTGGCAGATCGTGCAAACAAAAGACACGGTGGCTATCATTCAAGAAATGGCACATGACGTGCGTATCATTCCCTTGGTCGCCAAGCCCCATGCCCATGAAAATATAAAACTCTGGCACGGAGATTCACGCGGCTACTGGGATGGAGATACTCTAGTCGTTGAGACCACAAATTATTCAGACAAGAGCAGCACTGGTCCGGAAACATCACGCAAGGTAAATGTAGAACGAATTACGCGAATCTCGGACGATGCCATTCAGTATCGCTTTACATCCGATGACCCAGGGACTTATACCGCGCCCTATACTCGGGAGATTATTCTCGATTATACGAATGATGATATTTACGAGTATGCCTGTCATGAGGGCAACTATGGCATGACTAACATCCTCTCTGGCCATCGTGCCGAAGAGAGACTCGCTGCTCAGTCAGAGGATTAGAACAGCTAAACGATTAACGGCAAGATAGTTAATCTCGCCGTTTATTTTTCAACCCAATTACTTGCTACACCTCACAGTACTCAGCTACGGCGCAGGTATGGCATGTCCGATCATAGTACTGCCTTCGAATACCGCAGTATCCATAACGTTTTGCTCATCAACAAAAACAAAATCCAGAACCTGATTCTCATTGACGTCTCGGTGCAACATCACGATAAACATCTCACCGGTTTGCAAACCTTTGTGAACCTTGATACTCACATCTGAATTCGTGCCATCTTTCAGATAGGTCGAGGCAACATACTTGTCGCCGTTGGGCGCGCCATTTTCAAAGGGATGTATAACCAACCAGCCGTTGCCATCGATCTGAACTTCCGAGAATGTGAGTGTTCCATCTGCGCGACGCACCCCTTCCGTCGTGATCCAGTTCTTGGCTCCATTGCCGATGGAAATTTGAGGCGCCGCATCAGACTGCGCCTGTACAACTGAGAAACCAACCCCGAATATGGCTATACCAAGTAACGATAGAAATAATCTCATTACTGTTCCTTCTATTTAAAAAGTTGCCCTAAATTTCTGGCGCTAGACCCTAGTTACCCGAGGCAGCAATCTGAATCACAACGTCCCAATTGAAGCGCACGAAGCGGTGCAGTTCGCTAATTAGAATTCTCTCCTGATCACTGTGCGCTCCAAAGCCCAGAGCTGCATCTTCGCGATCGATAGCGGGCCCTATGCCATAACACTGAATACCTCTATTACGCAGGTAGGCCATGTCTGTCGCGCCCGTGCTCATCGTCGGCAGCGTGATAACTCCGTAGTGTTTGTTGATGTTCGCTTCGATTGCACTAAATGCTGGCGTATTGAGACTCGCCTCACCTGGCGGGCGCGTGTTGCGATCACCAAGACTTACTTCAACCGCCGGATCGTTAATCACACGCCGAATCTCATCCAGAAATGCAGGAATGTCTTCATCCGGTAGTGCACGAAAGTCGACACTGGCGGTAGCTTCAGAGGGTATGACGTTAATACGATAGCCCGCATTGAAAATATTTGGCGACAGGGAAGAGCGCAACATAGAAGCATGACGCGGCTCATTGGCGAGAAAATATTCATCGACTTCGCTAGCGAGCCCCGGATCGAGCACATTCAGGTAACGTTGCGCAGCATCCGATGGCGATATCGAGGCAAGCCTCTGAAAATATGCCGCCGTGGTTTCATTGAGACGAATTGGCGAACGCCAATCGGCAATTGCTGCTACCGCTTTTGCCAACCGCGTAACAGAATTGGTTTGGAGTGGTACCGAACCGTGGCCTGCTACACCCGTAGCGAGTAAGTCTACCCTGTAAGGTATTTTCTCCACGGTCTGAATGCCAGCATACTGCACCTCACGATTCACTCGTGCGACCGAGCCGCCTTCTGCCAGACAGAATTCCGATTCGATCTTATCGAAATGTTCATTAACCATGAACTCGATACCGTACTCGGTGGCGCCTTCTTCTCCCGATTCGGCAAGAAAGATTACGTCTCGATCGAGCTGCACATTCTGCCTTTTAAGTTCCAGCATCACCATTAAGGCCGATGCAAGATTGTCCTTGTCATCAACTGCGCCACGCCCATAGACATAGCCATTATCTACCGTCGCGCTAAACGGTGGGAAGGTCCACTTCTCTGGGTCCACATTGACCACATCGGTATGGGCCATTATAAGCAATGGCTCTTTGTCGCCATTGCCCTTTAAGCGTGTTATCACATTTGGCCGCGCCGGATCGGTCGCGAGCATCTCTACAGCGAAGCCCTCGGCTTCCAGAACATCCCGTATGTATTCGGCGGCAGGCAGTTCTCGCCCGGGTGGATCGCTGGTATCAAACTGCAGCAAGGCGCGAAAATGTCGAAGCGTCTCATCTTCGACGGATGACCAGTCCGGCTGACTCGGCTGAGCCAGTAGTGCGGGAGAAAGAAAAAATGCGACGAGCGGTAGTAAATTTCGCATGAGCGACTCCTGAAAAAAACCTGTGTGGCGATGTGGATAGGGCTAGAATAGCAGAGTTTTTACGCATTTGTGCCTGAGGTCACAACAAAAAGTAATTCGACTTGAGTGACACACATGCAGCTATTAATCTTAGTCTATTGAGGCTCGATAGACTTTTCATGATAATGAGTAACAGGAATTCACAATGCTAAAACCTACGCAGTATCTAGTTCTACTGGTACTTGGCCTTTGCAGCGCGAATCCGCTGGGAATCGCACAGCCAGCCACATTTGAAAATAACGTCCTGAGCATTCCACAAGTGGCCACTCTCATAAACGACGAAGCGCTTTACTACAACGATATTCAACTCGCCGCCGATAGTGAGGGAAACTTTACTCTATTGGCGGCACAGCAGAGCACGCTAGTAAGCGTTGAAAATGTGCTGGTTAGTGTGGCCGAGTCACTGCCTGTGCAGGTGAGCCTGTCCGTGACAGGAAATAAGTCGGTACCCTGTGTAGACTTACAAACACCGGCAATCTTCACGAATGAATTCACATTCACTGTCGCCCTTGCTGAGACTAATTTGGGTCCTGCCGAGTCTTGCATAGCGGTACTTGACCCTTTTGAGACGACCATCCCTTTAGATATCACCGGTTTGAATTCCGGAATCTACACGGTGAACGTCAATGGCGTCGAGAGCAGCTTCAGTTTGTAGACCGGCAGATCATTCAGTCATAGACGTAGCGCCTCATCACCGTAATAATGCAACCTGATTAATCCAACTCTCAGAGCTGTTAAGCCACTATGTCCCAAGGCAAATTTCGTCATTTCACGGTAATGGCCGTCGTCGTCGCCAACATGGTCGGCACTGGTGTATTTACCAGCCTGGGTTTTCAGCTGCTAGACATCCGATCAGGCTTCGTGCTTTTGGCATTGTGGGCCGTGGGGGGGCTTGCAGCCGTGTGCGGCGCGATGACCTATGCCGAGCTTGGAGCTGCAATGCCCCGATCGGGTGGAGAATACAACTTTCTCACAAGAATCTATCACCCTTCTGTAGGCTTTGTGTCCGGCTGGGTTTCGGCAACCGTAGGATTTGCGGGACCAACAGCGCTTGCTGCGATGACCTTCGCGGCCTACGGCACCTCGGTTTTTCAGATGGGCGAGAACGCCTGGCTGGAGAAGAGTTTGGCCGCGGCGCTGGTAATAGCACTGACTCTGGTTCATGCCAGCAATCGGCGCAATAGCGGAGCCCTGCAGGTCATTTTCACCATTCTGAAAGTCGCTATCATCGTAGTCTTCTGCTCAGCCGCTCTCTTCGCAGTAGACTCACCTCAGCCGGTCACGTTCCTTCCTGTTGCAGGAGATGGCGCCTTGCTAACGAGCGGCGTCTTCGCCGTCGCACTGATCTATGTGAGCTTTGCCTATACCGGCTGGAATGCCGCAACTTATTTGAGCAGCGAACTGGAAAACCCACAGCGTACATTACCGTGGATTCTCATGGGCGGAACGATGATTGTGACCCTCCTCTATGTGGCCCTCAATTTCACGTTTCTCTATACCACGCCAATGGATGCCATGGTCGGACAGGTGGAGGTAGGTTTTATCTCTGCAGAGGCCGCCTTCGGCGAGTTGGGCGGGCGCTTCACGGGACTCGTTCTTGCCATGCTATTAGTATCGACGGTAAGCGCCATGACCATGGCCGGGCCACGGGTCATTCAGGTTATCGGTGAAGACTTTCCCGCGCTCAATGCGCTTTCCAAAAAGAACAAGGACGGCATTCCCGCAATTGCCATCTACATCCAATCGGCAATCGCCCTGCTCTTCATTTTTTCGTCAACTTTCGAATCGGTACTGGTGTTTTCAGGCTTCACTTTGGCACTAAGCAGCTTTACAACCGTTCTAGGGATATTCGTATTACGTTGGCGACAGCCTGACCTGCCTCGTCCTTACAGAACCTTCCTATTTCCATTACCGCCACTAATCTATCTTGCGCTAACCGGGTGGACCCTCGCATTCGTTCTGATCAGTCGGCCAGTTGAAGGATTGTTTGGACTTGGGATCATAGGTCTAGGGCTCATCTTTTACTTTCTTTCATCAATGAAGAAATAGAAATTCTATTACTCCCATTCATCGTCCACAGACAACTCGTCTATTAATCTAGGCGAAAGATGATTGATCGGGTGAAGGAAGACTGCTGAATAGGTACCGTGTTTTACATCTTGGGATGGCGCTGGTGCCAAAGCGTTGCCTGTTCGTAGGCGTGCCCGATACGACAGAGATTAAGCTCTGACAATCGACTACCGAGAAACTGCACGGCATAGGGATGTCCCGCTTCGGAGAAACCACAGGGCACAGTTATCGTGGGCGTACCTGCAAGGTCTGCCGGAATTGTGAACTGCCCCTGAAAATGCTGAATGACGGGCCTTAACGCCTCCATATCACCGTATTGCGCTTCCTTCTCTACCGCAAACACCGACCCACCTGAGGGGCAGATTACGGCGTCCACCGGCTCCATGGCTGATTCGAATTCCCTGCTTATCTTTTCGCGTAGTTTTGTCGCTTCTGCATAGTCTTGCGCGCTCATCGATGCGCCGAGCTTCAGCGCATCGCCGAAGTAGCCGCCGTATTCGTTTACACGCGACGGATAGTTAGCAGCGTGTGCCCTGGCCGCCTCATAGGCACAGATAGGCAACCAGGCATTGCGCAGATTCATCGGGTCAGACTCGGGCATAGCTATCTCAACTATTTGAGCACCTAGCTGCGCCAGAACTTCGATGGCCTGATGAAGCGCATCTACCAAGCCTGAATTAGTCCCGTTACTTAGATAACGCTCGTCTACTCCGATTCGAATGCTCGACAAGTCATCAGTCAAAGCATCACAGATTTTAGGCACAGCAACCTCTAGCGAGCTTGCATCACTGACATCATATCCAGCGATAGCTTCGAGCATTATGGCCGCGTCTTTGACCGATCTGGTCATCGGGCCTACATGGTCTAGAGAACCCGCCAGCTCCAACACGCCGTGTCGGCTAACCCTGCCGTAAGTTGGCTTGAGACCCACTATTCCATTTGCCATAGCCGGGTAGCGAATTGAGCCACCTGTATCGGTACCGAGAGAACCAAAACATAGGCCCGCGGCTGTGGCTACGCCCGATCCACTAGAAGAAACACCAGCCCACAGGTCTTCTCCCCAAGGATTAACCGGTATTGGAAAATCTCGGTGGTAGCCTGATAGCGCACCTTCGGTTAGATTCAATTTCCCCAAAATTACCGCACCAGAATTAGATAGTTTCTGAACCACTGTAGCATCATGGTCAGGCACGAAGTCACGAAGCACCTTAAGTCCGCCCATGGTGCGAGTTCCCGCTGTAAAGCAAAGGTCTTTCACCGCTATGGGAACTCCATGGAGGGGCCCCTTATAATTTCCTGCGAGTATCTCCCTTTCCGCCTGCCAAGCGGCGTCTCTTGCCTGCTGTGCCATGACCGTTGCATAGCTATTAAGGCGACCATCAATGAAATCGATACGAGACAACAGTGTTTCTGTCAGCTCCACCGGAGATATCTGACCACCCTTAATGCTCTGGGCAATGCTACTGAGGCTGCGATAGTGAATAGGTTGTGCGACAGAACTGCTCAAGGGTGTGACCTCTTCTTATTCCTATGTCTGAATACAAGCTAGCATATATTCTGCAGAATCATTAGTAGTGACTGTCTCATATCAATCCCATCACCTAAACCCAAAAATTTACGTGACTGCCTCCTATTCTGCTTTGTTCCTACGAAGCACAATCTACGTGGCTAAGGCGACAGGTTTTGCAGAAAAGGAAAAATCAGGGAGACTGATAGCTAGATGACAGCGCTAGATTCGAGAAAGAATCCACTACCCTAAGAGACACAGAACAACTCGTCATCGCGGCGGGACTCTCCTTCCTTTCTTTCTTTCTTTCTTCCCACCCGACCCTAACCTACCCTAGGCTTTATGGATATGCGACGGCATGGAGAGGATAGAGCGCTTCGCTTTCGGGCTCCTCTCATACGGCCGCCACACCTACACAGTCGCTACCACCTAATCGAAGTCACTCGCATCGTGTCGCTCTGGCAGTCGAGTTTCTTCCGGGCCCCAGCTACGGTTAACCCGTCGACCGCGCTTTACTGCTGGGCGCTCTTCTATCTCTTTCGCCCAGCGGACCACGTTCTTATACGAAGCCACGTCGAGAAACTCTGCCGCGTCATAAATATTATGCAACACCGCCGCACCGTACCATGGATACACAGCCATATCTGAAATGTTATATTCGTCACCACATAGATAAGCTCGCTCAGCGAGGTTCTTATCCAGAAGGTCTAGTTGTCGCTTCACTTCCATGGCATAACGATTAATTGGATACTCCCATTTCTCCGGGGCATAGGCATAGAAATGACCGAAGCCGCCACCGAGGAAAGGCCCGGCTCCCATCTGCCACATAAGCCAGGACAGACACTCCGCCCTGGCAGATGAATCTTGTGGAATGAAGGCACCGAATTTCTCCGCTAAATAGATAAGAATAGCGCCTGACTCGAATACTCTAGTCGGTGGTGACGTGCTGTGATCGAGCAGTGCAGGAATCTTGGAATTAGGATTGATCGCGACAAAGTTGCTACCGAATTGCTCACCTTCATTGACACGAATCAGATGCGCATCGTATTCCGCTCCCTCATGACCCAAGGCGAGCAATTCTTCCAACAGTATTGTCACCTTCACGCCGTTAGGAGTTGCGAGCGAATAGAGCTGCAGGGGATGCCTGCCCACCGGCAGAGTTCGCTCCTGCTGAGCACCCGCCGTAGGCTTATTGATATTAGCGAACTGGCCGCCGGATTCGGTATTGAATGTCCAAACTTGCGGGGGCCTGTACTTCGACATCTTGCTTTTTACCTTTCAATTCATTAACAAAATTTCAATAAGCAGCTGACTTCTACTCATTCTAGATGAGGCTAATATACAAGAGTTCACCTAAAATTCCCGCCTATGCCAGAAATCTTTAACACGGAAGTATTGAAGATCACGAGGTTTCTGCTACCTTTGTTTTTCCATCATTTTCCTCCACCATAATGAAGACAGCTAACAATGATAAATCGAGAAATAGATATACCCACCAGTGCGGGCAGCATGAATACCTTCATCACTCATCCCGAAGAAGAAGGCCCGCATCCGGTAGTACTTTTTCTAATGGATGCGCCCGGTAAGCGGGCAGAACTCCATGACATGGCCAACCGCCTGGCGACAGCTGGGTACTATGTGATGCTGCCAAACCTCTATTATCGCCGCGTGAGAGAATTCAAGATTCAGGAGTCTGGACGTGACGCGATGCATGAACTTATGGCCTCGCTAAGCAATGCTATGGTGTGCGAAGACGTTCGTTCTCTCATCGAATTCGCAGATCAGGATGCTGCAGCAAGAGATGGAAAATTAGGCTGTGTCGGCTACTGTATGAGTGGCCCGTTTGCCTTCGCCGCCGCTGCCGCATTTCCTGACCGCATCGCTGCCAGCGCCTCCTTCCATGGCGTGTATCTGTATTCTGATCGAGCAGATTCTCCACACCTGGATGCAGAAAAAATAAAGGCCGAGATGTACTTCGGCTGCGCCGAGACTGACGAGTATGCACCGAAGGAGATGGTAGACAATCTGGAGAGCTACCTGGCAACTACGAATATCAACTCTCGTATCGAGTGGTATCCCGGCACCGAACATGGCTTTGTGTTTCCCAAACGCGAAGGCAAATACCACAAGGAATCGGCGGAGCGGCATTGGGAAAGATTATTTGCCCTCTATCGTCGTTGCCTATAACAAGCATATCTGCAGCAGAAATGAAAAACGGAGACAGACTCGCCCATGGCCAAGTCTGTCTCCGCTTTCGATTATCTCACTACCTGGTTTTAGGCAAGAACCTTACGGAACACCTCTACCGCTTGCTGCATCTCTTCCCTACTGCCCATAGAAATACGGCAGTGAGTATTGTGAAACGGCGGAAAGTCTCTGCCGACCAAAATCTTATACTCTAAACAGGCATCGCGAAACTCTTTCGCGGGACGGCCCAGATTGACGAAAATATGATTGGTGTGCGAGTTCGTCGCCTCAAAGCCCATGTCTTTAAATGCAGCCACGACGAAAGCACGAATCTCGGTGTTTTCCTGTCGCTCCCATTCGATATGTTCCTTGTCTTTAAAGGCGGTAATCGCTGCTATCGCGCTTAACATGTTCACATCACCCATGCCCCAGGCAGCGGTGATCGCATCGAGAGTCTGCTTCTGAGCCAGGCCGTAGCCGACACGCAATCCAGCCATGCCATGCGCCTTGGAGAAGGAACGGGTAATAAATACATTCTCAAACTCCAGCGCCAATGGCAGCGCGGTTTGCATAACCTCATCGGCAGCATAGTTGATATAGGCCTCATCGATGAGAATCCTAGTATTCGGGGATTCCCGCTGCACGCGTCGAACAAAGGATTCCACTGCCGCCGGCGAATGCACCGTTCCTGTTGGGTTGTTTGGATTGCAGAAGTAAACCATACCTGCACCCACTGCGGCTTTTGCCAGGCCATCTAGGTCGACGCCCATGCTAGAGCTATCTACGGGCACACGTCTAATCTCTACACCCATGCCGCGAGCGGTCTGTTCGGCTGTTGTGTAGGTAGGGTCAATAGTCGCCAGCGGCTTGTTCTCGGAACAGAACGCCCGTGTCGCCCCCACTAGCAAGGGCGTAGAACCCGTAGACAGAATTACATTGTCGGTACTAACACCGTAACCTTCTGCCAGTGTAGAGCGCAATTCGTTAACGTGGTCTGGCGCATAGCCTCGGCCAACACGCTTGGTTACATGAGAGCGAATTGCCTCCATAGTTTTGGGGCCAGGGCCACGAGCACTCTCATTTTGATTGAGCTGCATGATACCACCGTCATACACAACTTCATCGGCATAGCTCGCTGCGTTGGCATGGCGACTGGTGAGACCTGCACTTGAAAGAAGTCCGGCAGCACTGCCAAGACCGATAGTTCCTACGAAACCGCGACGCGTCATTTTCATGATCTAATCTCCTCTACTTGGGAATACGGTGTCAGACAAACTGGCTCACTGTGGAGCATTGATTGTGGATAGCTCTCCCTAGGCATAAAGCCGGGAGTAAAAAAAGGGTTGGAATTCAATTCCAACCCTTGGGTTTGCTGACCTTAGACTTTGTTAACAGCAGACGCCATCGCGTCGAATACATCCTTGAGCACGAGTCGCGATGAGGCGATATTCATGCGCATATGACCTGCGCCACCGGCACCGTAAACTGAACCCGGATTCAGATACACGCCAGAGTTGTGCACCAGCCAATCTTGAAAATAATGCTCAGGTGATTGTTTGCCGTGTGATTTGTACTGTTCGCTAGCACCAACCGATTCCATAGTTTTGCTGAAATCTAGGAAGGTCATGAACGTACCTTCATTACGTGTATAACCTACCGTAGGCATGTGTTGCTTAATGTAATCCTCGACCATGTCGTGGCTGCCATCTATATAGGCCAGCGCCTGAGCAAACCAATCTGCGCCACCCTTATAGGCCGCCTCGTTCGCAACTACGCCCAACGTACTGAGCTCGGCAAAGTGAAACTCATCGACTCTTGCCTTCAGTTGCGGGTTCTTCGAATAGAAATAAGCATTCTTCATACCGGCCAGATTAAATGTCTTACTGATGGCATTGAAGCTAATGCTGTTGTTTACCACAGCTTGGTCCGGGAGGCTGGCGAATGGTGTATATTTGTGACCAGGCCGGACAAAATCGGAATGAATCTCGTCAGACAAGACAACGATGTTGTGTTCCAGGCAGAGACGACCAATGCGCAGCAGCTCATCTTCCTTCCACACATTGCCCGTAGGGTTCTGCGGATTACAAACGATCATCGCGCGAACGTCTGGAGTCATCTTTGCTTCCAGGTCTTCCCAGTCTATCTCATAGCGGCCGTTGACTTTAACCAAGGGACTATCAACAGGCACGGTACGCGCATTCCGATTCATCGTGTAAAAACCAGAGTAAGCCGGTGTATTAATTAGAATCTTGCCACCAGAGCCTACCAGTGAACGCATAGCGGCAATCATGCCGGCATACACACCATCGGAAATAGTTACCGCCTCCTTGGGAAGGTCAACACCATGACGCTCGCCATTCCATCTTACGACTTCATCGCGCAGTGGCTCGGTAGTACTTATATAACCCCAGCTGTGGTGTTCGTTGCGCTCGGCAATAGCCTCTGTAATACAGGGCGCACACTCAAAGTCCATGGAGGCAACGCCCATGCCATATTTGAAGGATCCGTCAGGGTAATTTCGAGGCGGGGAATCCCAACGAGCCGTATTGTGATTAACTCGGTTATAGACGGTATCGAAATCGTATTTGCCGTTTGCCATTTTCGAGCTACTGGCCCCTTGAGCCGCAGTAGCGCCGGTCGCTATGCCACCGGTTGCCCCAGCGAAGGCTGTGAGACTAGCGTTCTTGATGAATGTTCTTCTATTAATGCCTGCAGTTTTGGCCATTGTTTTACTTCCTCGTTATTGTAAGACCTTCTCGACAGGATATAGGAAATAGGGGTGGTGTAAAGCCCTTCCTAGGCCGAATTGCCCTGTATTTAGACAGTTCTGGCTGTGCGCAAAAATGCCGCACATAAAGTAAGGTTAATTAGACTTCACTGAGTATCCCCTCTTCCCCTCTCGAAAGCACCCTTGTGCCCCTACAAGCACGTACAAATACAGGAGAAAATAGAATAAAGTAGGCACTCTGATACAAAACCGGAGAGCTCCCTCATGTTGAGAGCACTGAAATTTATGGCCGCAGCAAGCGCCCTTGCAGTAGCCCTGACATCGCCCTCAGTACTTGCCCAGCAAGACGACCTTGCCCCGATCGCAAATGGGGACTGGAATTACGAAACAGCTGCTCACCTGCTTGAGAGAGCCGGATTCGGTGGCACCCCCGCTCAGATAGAGGCCCTGGCCGCACTCTCACCACGCGAAGCCGTAACTAGCCTGGTGCATTACGACTCTAGTAATAATGCTCACCTGCTCCCCTTCGAGCATTCGGGAATTCACGAGCCTGGATTAGAACCCTTTCCCCCCAGCCGCCCTGCGACCACAGAACTGGCAAAGCGGACCGGCGAGGCTCTGGGCGTAAGAGTAAAACCTGAAGGAAACCGCCGTTTGCAGCCGGTTGTGAATAAGTTTTTCTACTGGCTGCGAGCCAGCGTATTGGAAACCAACCGCGTCGCCTATTGGTGGGCCGACCGCATGGTCGCATCGAATAATCCGCTTCAAGAGAAGATGGCGCTATTCTGGCATGGGCACTATGCCATCAACGAGAGCAAGGTGCGGGACTATCGCAAGTTACTAAACGAACTTGAGCTGTTTCATGAAATGGGCACTGGCAGTTTTCGCGACCTCATGGTGGCAGTAGCACAAGACCCAGCCATGCTGTCATTCCTCGATGCCGGCGTAAATGTGAAGGGCGCACCTAACGAGAACTTTGCTCGTGAAATCATGGAACTGTTCACCATGGGTGTGGGCAACTATTCTGAGACCGATATTCGTGAGGCCGCGCGCGCCTTTACCGGCTGGAACTATGTTGACACAGACTTTGTCGTCAACGAGCAACAACACGACGATGGCATGAAAACGTTTTTAGGCCACAACGGCAACTTCGACGGTATTGAGATCATCGATCTTATTATGGAACAGCCGGTTACAGCAGAGTACATTTCCAGCAAAATTTATCGCTTCTTCGTGCGTGAAGAGTTAAGCCCAGCGCTAGGCAAAGAATTGGGTACTATTCTTCGTGACGCAGATTATGATGTGGCGACTCTGCTCGAAACCCTCTTCCTTTCAAAAGATTTTTACAGCACTCCCTCAATGGGCAGCCAAATAAAGAGCCCGGTACAACTGGCCGTTTCAACCTATCGCAAGCTTGGTCTTAAAGACGCACCTGGCGTGCCTGATTTTAATCGAGCAACCGGCGCGCTTAGCCAATCATTGTTCCGTCCACCCACTGTCGCTGGCTGGGCCGGAGGCAGAAGCTGGATGACACCGGGGCTGCTTCTTGAGCGTGGAAACTTCGCTCGGGACGTTCTGTTTCCCGACATCAACTTTATACCACCGGATAGAATTAACGGTAGCGCCGAGATACGCAGTGTGGCCGATCGCATTCGGCAAGGTCAGGATATTACATCCGCTACGCAGCCTAGCTCAATGAGCGAAGGCGGGATTATGGCCGAATCGAATATGCTGGCGGACCGCGATGAAGAATTCAACACCCGTTACGGTAGCTTCCGGGGTTGGCAGATGGCTATAGAGAGGGTTAAGCCCATACCTCGGCATACAGCACGGATAAATTTGAGCGAGATGATACTAGAGCAAAACATAGAAACCACGGACGAAGCGGTGAGCTATCTGCTCGCACGCTTTATGCGAGTTCAACCGGGCAGCGAAACGCGCAGCATGTTGATCGATTTTCTGAGCCAGGACTTGGGCACTTCAAACATTGTAGATGCACAAAGCTATATGGAAGATTCTCTGCGCCTTGTCTTACATCTCATTATGAGCCAACCGGAATATCAATTAAGTTAATTTGAAAAGTCTGACTTAGGACCCTGAGTAGACGAGGTAAAAGAAATGAAAAAGAACAAGTTCAGGTCGAACAAAGCACTTAGCCGCCGAGAGATGTTGACCGGCATGGCAGGATTGGGGGCCTTAAGCATGGTGCCTCCAGCGTTTGCACAAGCGGCACAGGCTGCGGCTGCACAAGCTGCCGCCAACGGCAAGGTCCTGGTTATCTTGGAGCTCTCCGGCGGCAACGATGGCTTAAACACAGTAGTGCCTTATGGCGACGATGCCTACTACCGGCAGCGGCCTAACATCGGGATTCCCAAGAATGAACTCAGAGTAATCGATGATCACTTCGGCTTTAATCCTGGAATGGCAGGGTTCGAACGCCTGTACAAAGACGGGAAGATGGCAATTGTGCACGGCTGCGGCTATGAAAACCCTTCCTACTCTCATTTCACCTCTATGGCCTACTGGCATACAGCCGCACCCAATAGTGGCAACGAGTATGGCTGGGTAGGAAAGTTGGCCGATGAGATCGCCCCTTCCGCACCACCCAACTATTTGGTCAACATAGCCGCTAGGCAATCTCTGGCGGTACGCAGTGCAAAACACGTTCCTGTGGTTTTCGATGATCCGAATCGATTTATGCGTGAAGCCTTTGCTGCGGAGAAAGATGCTCTGAATGCAGTGCCCGAGATTGGCGAATCTGAGAATTCATCACGAAGCTTCCTACTGGACATTGCGCGCAGCGCAAATGACGCATCGGCCCTCGTTCGCGATGCCTGGACCAAGTACGATTCACCAATTGACTATGGCGTGAATGATCTGGATCTCCAGAAAGTAGTCGCTCTGTTAGATGCAGGAATGCCTACCGGTCTTTACTATGTGGCCTATCGAAACAATGCATTTGACACACATGTTTTTCAAAACAACCTACACCGGCGGCTACTAACCTATACCTCTGACGCCGTAGCAGGGTTCATTCAAGATCTTGAACGCATCGGTCGTGCCGATGATGTCGCACTCATGATCTTTTCCGAGTTTGGCCGACGCGTGCCAGAGAACGTGAGCCTTGGGACAGACCATGGCGCGGCAAACGCTATGTTTGTCGTGGGCAACCAAGTCAAGGGCGGACACTATGGCGAACTGCCAAGCCTGACCGAATTGGCTGAGGGAGACAACCTAGCCTACACAACCGACTTCAGAAAAGTTTACCAAAGCATGACACAGGGTTGGCTCGGGCACTCTGATTCAAACAAATTGTTAGGTGGCAACTTCGGCACCTTCGATTTATTTAGTTAGAAAAAAGTTGTCTGCAATGAATTTTGGTATTACAAAAACCATACCCGCGTCCCGCGGAGAAGCGGGAATAGAATCTCTGTTCGATGGCTCGGTCGCAGAGTTTGAATTTCACATGGCAGGCAAGCCTTCAAAATTAAAGGTAGGAGATTTCGTCTACGCAATCTTCAATGATGAGCTTAGAGGTCGACTAAGAATTCGCGAGTTGGCCGGTGGTGCCGTGAACCCTAAATCGGGCAGGCCAAGAACTCTGATTCTAGTGGAGTGTCCCGGTGAGAGAATCACCAGGCCTGTTGCCCGCAAAGGACATAGGGGCACACGCTACTATGACGGAACGGATTGGAACTAAGGCTAGACATTCGCTGAGTTGAGAACCAAGCCAACACCCAGAGGCTGATTCAGGTTATGGTTAGCCACTACCGATCCGAGAGCCTTTCATGTTTGACACGAATTATCTGCTTATCAGCCTGGTATTCAGCTCAGTTGGGCTTTGATATTTCATCTATGGCAAGAAGCAGAAGCACACGGTCGCCTACTATACTGGCCTTTGTATGATGATGTACCCATATATGATCACCGATCCGATGTTAATGGCAGGCATTGGTGTTGGACTAATGTTTGTACCGAAATTTGTGCGAATTTAAATTTCCGCGACCTCATCTCACCCATAGTTTAAGCAACCCAATTCAGCGTAGAATACGCCCCTCTTTAACCACGCAACATCCCGGTGATACCTAACTGGGAACGTAGGATTGCAATGCCCGCTACCCAGTCAAGCTCTCCAGTAATAACCCAAAAAATCGCCAATGAACTAAACGTCAAACCGCCACAAGTGAGCGCTGCGATTGCGCTACTCGATGAGGGTTCGACCGTGCCCTTCATCTCGCGCTATCGCAAGGAAGCAACCGGCGGGCTCGATGATTTGCAATTGCGTGATCTGGAGTTACGTCTGCGCTATCTGCGCGAGATGGATGAACGGGTAGAGGCCATTATTACCAGCATAAGTGAGCAGGACAAGTTGACGCCGGAACTGGAAAAGCAAATTCGCTGCGCCGAGACGAAGACCATCTTGGAAGATTTGTATCTTCCCTATAAACCCAAGCGTCGCACTAAGGCCATGATTGCCATCGAGGCGGGCTTAGAACCTTTAGCCGATGAGTTATTTGCTGATCCGAATCTGGATCCTGAGACTCAGGCCCTCAACTACATCGACAACGACTCACGCAAAAATGACATCGAAGATGTCAAAGCTGCTCTCGAGGGCGCCCGTGACATTCTTATGGAGCGCTTCAGTGAAGACGCCGCACTCATGGGCAGACTGCGTAACCACCTTTGGGACAACGGCGAAATTCGCGCCAGCGTCGTAGAGAAGAACAAGGCAGATGCTGCCAAGTTTAGTGATTACTTCGATTACAGTGAACGCTTAAAAAAAATTCCTTCCCACCGCGCACTCGCCGTTTTCCGCGGGCGGAAAGAGGGGTTCCTATCTGTAGAAATTGGTAGCGCGGGTGTCGAATCCGGGGTGACCGACCCCTGCGAGGGCATGATTGCCGCGCATTTCGGTATAGCAAACAAGAATCGCACGGCGGATACGTGGTTAGGCGGGGTAGTCACATGGACATGGCGCATCAAACTCATCTACCGGCTCGAGACCGATCTGTTGGGCCAGCTTCGCGAACAATCAGACGACGAAGCCATCCGTGTGTTCACCGAGAACATGAAAGCTATCCTGCTGGCACCACCGGCTGGCAACAAAGTTACTCTTGGCCTCGACCCAGGCCTGCGCACCGGCGTGAAGGTGTGTGTAGTCGATCGCACTGGAAAATTTCTGGAAGACACTGCCATCTACCCTCATCAACCGAGGAACCAATGGGACGAATCCATTTCTGTATTGGCCAAATTGGCGAAGAAGCATGGTGTCGAACTGATTGCCATTGGTAACGGTACCGCCTCGCGAGAGACTGACAAACTGGCTGGTGATCTTATTAAGCTACACAACGATCTGAAGCTCGATAAAGCCATGGTGAATGAAGCTGGCGCCTCCGTGTATTCTGCGTCTGACATTGCCAGAGAAGAATTTCCCGATCTGGATGTGACCGTGCGTGGAGCGATCTCTATTGCACGTCGCCTGCAAGACCCACTGGCAGAACTGGTGAAGCTAGACCCGAAGTCTATCGGCGTAGGCCAGTATCAACACGATGTAAGTCAATTCAAATTAGGGCAGAGCCTGAATGCGGTGGTCGAAGATTGCGTGAATGCCGTAGGTGTCGATGTGAACATGGCCTCGGCCGCATTGCTAAAACAGGTCTCTGGCCTGTCCTCTTCAATCGCGACAAATATTGTGGAGTATCGCAACCAGCATGGCGAGTTTAGGAATCGGCGCGACCTGAAAGCAGTTCCGCGCTTTGGTGAAAAGAGTTTCGAGCAGGCAGCAGGCTTCTTACGCATCGTTAATGGTGACAATCCACTGGATGCCTCTGCGGTACACCCCGAGTCCTACAGCATAGTTGAAAAGATCGGCAGCGCAAGCAAGAAAAAAGTTGCCGACATGATGGGAGATCGCAGCTTCTTGATGAAGCTAAATCCTGCAGATTTTATCGATGAAAAATTCGGGCTGCCCACGGTTACCGACATATTGAGCGAACTGGAAAAACCCGGCCGTGACCCAAGGCCTGAATTCAAAACTGCAGAATTTAAAGACGGCATCGAGTCCATGAAAGATCTTAAGGACGGCATGCTATTGGAAGGCGTGATAACTAACGTAACCAACTTCGGCGCCTTCGTGGATATTGGTGTGCATCAAGATGGGCTGGTACACATCTCTGCCCTGTCGAATACCTTCGTGAAAGACCCACACACCATAGTAAAAACAGGCGACGTCGTAAAAGTAAAAGTCATGGAGGTGGATGTGCAGCGAAAACGCATCGGCCTATCTATGCGCCTCGATGATGAACTGCTATCGAAGGCTGACAAGGAAAGTGATAGCGGGAAAGATACAGGAAAGGACAGAGGAAAGGAGAAAGGGAAGGAAAAAGGCAAAACCAGCAACAGACCCAACAACAGACCGGCACAAACCAATAGCGGCAGATCAGCATCGGCAAAGCCTGCAGTCGGTACTTTCGGCGCCTTGCTGCAGAATGCCACTAAGGCTAAGAAATAGTGGCCATCTAGCCGGGCCTGTCCATAGTGAACAGTGAATCCTTGTCTACACGACTGTATTCGTTATAGCCCAATCTTCCAATGACCAGCAGTTTAGCCACGTCGACCAGACCCTCATCGGTGATGAAGTCATCATCGATGTGGATCCCTACTACCTCACCGAATATCACCCGGTAGGCATCCGCTTCTGTCCAGCCGGGAATGTCCACACTTTTCAAGTAGTGGCATTCAAGATGCACGGGAGCCTCTTGGATTCTTGGTGCGCCGACGATGCTGGAGGGGATCGCCGTCAAAGAAGAAAGGCTAATCTCATCGACATCCGCTGGCACCGACATCGAAGACCGATTCATCTGCTCCCGCGTGTCCCAGGTAGCTAGGTTACAGACGAACTCCCCCGTCGCCTCGATGTTTCGAATCGAATCCTTCATACCATCCGCCGCCGATCCTACACCGCCAGAGAGCATGACTGTAGGTGGACTATAACTCACCGCATTGAAGAAGCTATATGGCGCGAGGTTGTGAACACCCTCTTTATCTGCAGAGCTTATCCAGCCTATGGGTCGCGGAACAATCAGGCTATTGAATGGATTCTTTGGTAAACCGTGGTTTTTCTTCTTCGGCTCGTAAAACATAATTATGGAATTCTTCTGGTAGATTGAATAGCAAAGCCTCAGAACCCTGCATTTTAGCCTAACGTTCGGAACAGGGTGCCTAAGGTAAGAACTTATTAGCGCTTGACTGCGATGGCTTGAATCTCGAAGCGCGCATCGAATAAGAGACTGCCAGCACCGATAAAGGCTCGCGCAGGAAACTCTTGCGTGAAGAAGGTGCGGTATACATCGTTAAAGACTTGATACAGCGAAAGGTCGGAACAGAAGATTTGCACATAGGTCAAATCGTCCATGGTCATGCCAGCATCCTCTAACTGAGCCTTAATCCCATTCATAACATTACGTGCTTCTGCCGCAGGGTCAGATGGCACTTGACCATCCTCCAAGCCCAGCGTACCAGATATATACAGGGTATTGTCGGTTAGCACTGCACCACTGAAAGGTGACACATCTGCCTGCGATGCATGATTAGGATTGATATACGCTCTTTCCTGAGCACAGGCGCTTGTAGTGGCGAACATGGACAAGACTAGCGCGACAGGAAGATAGCGATTCAGACTGAGCATGGTATTGTTTCTCCGCTAAGAATTCATAGTCAGAGCATGACCGACAATCAGCTGCGGCGCAAGTTGCAGCAATTGCCTATAAGAAAACCCGTGTGCTCTATCTTAACTGCACTTGTGCACCCTTTAAAACACTTGCTCCCTATCCGCTTCACGCCTAAGTTTGATTGTGTTCAAAACCATACCCGTTTAGTGAAGGAGGAATAGATTGATGGTAATAGTTACCGGTAGCATTAAATTCGAATCAGTAGAGGAACTCGAGAACGCGAACCAAGCCCTGGTAGATCGTGCAGTGCGTAGTAGAGAAGATGCCGGCTGTATCGACTCTGTATTTTCTTAAAACCTGGAAGACACCGCGCAGATACACCTTACCGAAAAGTGGGAGAATGACGATCTATTGAAGGCCCATCTGGCAATTCCCGACGAGGAATTTGGCGCACTCATGGCCACTGCAAAAATTGCATCTGCAATAGTTATATCCAGTGAATCTGACGAAGAGCAGGTTCTGATGCAGCGATAAATAGGTCTCGTTTTACCACAATGGCTGCTATATTAAGTGCCGCTTTCCGGGGGTATTTATTGATACCGGTCACCGGAGATAAGAAACATTCATCGTTTTCATAATTAGAGGTACACCATGTCAGTGAATTCAACCTACCTGCAGATGCACTCCACCGTTACAGAAGCCGGAGAATTGCGCCTGGAGCTGAAAGAACAGGAAACACCCGAGCCGAATGCCGATCAGGTTCTGGTCAGAGTCGAAGCAACTCCGATTAATCCCTCCGATCTAGGCGTCATGTTCGGCTTTACTGATATGAGCGCCGCCACGTCTACCGGAACTGGCGGTGATACTGTTCTCACGGCACCCGTCTCCGAGCAGGGCATGAGGGTAATGAAGGCGCGTGTGGGTCAGGCGCTGGCAGTGGGTAACGAAGGTGCGGGCACGGTAGTCGCGACTGGCGACAGTGATGCTGCCAAGAGTCTCGATGGCAAAATTGTTGCGATAGCGGGAGGCCAGATGTACGGGCAATATCGCTGTATAGAAGCTGCCTCCTGCCTACCTCTGTTAGAGGGCCATACAGCCAAAGATGGCGCGTCTAGCTTCGTGAATCCGATGACGGTATTGTCGATGATAGAGACAATGAGAATGGAAAACCATACCGCACTGGTGCATACCGCCGCGGCATCGAATCTCGGCCAGATGCTAAACCGAATCTGTCAGGCGGAGGGTATAGACCTCGTCAATATTGTGCGTAAAGACGAGCAAGTCGCGCTACTCAAAGCTATGGGCGCTAAATATGTGATCAACAGCAGTGCCGATAATTTTATGGCCGATCTGACCGATGCTATCCATGAAACCGGCGCGACTTTAGCCTTCGATGCAACCGGTGGCGGAATGCTCGCATCAAACATACTGTCCTGCATGGAAGCTGCCGCCGCCAGAACGCCCGGCGCCTATAGCATCTATGGTTCGGTCAAGCACAAACAGGTTTACCTGTATGGCGGGCTCGACACCTCACCTACCACATTGAACCGAGGCTATGGCATGGCTTGGGGAGTCGGTGGTTGGTTGCTACCAAATTTTCTTGCCAAAGCCGGAATGGAAGTAGCTGGACGTTTGCGTGCTCGCGTGGCACAAGAGCTCACCACTAGCTTTGCCAGTAATTACACCAATGAGATCTCGCTAAGCGAAGCCTTGGACGCAGACATCATGAAGCAGTATTACGCAAAGCATACCGGCGAGAAGTTCCTGATCTGCCCGCAGAAGTAGCGCAACAGAAAATTAAAAAGGGGTGGTAGGGATTTAAATTAAATCCCTACCACCCCTTTTTTTGTTGCTTATAAATCGATTGACCTTAGAGTAGACTCTAAGGTTTATACTGGGTTCTTGAGTAGATTAGCATAACCACTGCAACACGGCACAGGGAGACAGAGAGTGAGTCATCACGAAGACGAGCAGCAACAGCCAAACGAACTCAAAGACCCGGTCTGCGGCATGAGCGTCTCCGCCGACTCTCAACACCATGTTCACCATGCTGGCGTGGATTACTATTTCTGCTGCGCTGGCTGTGGCAGTAAGTTTGAATCTGACCCTATCAAGTACCTGGAACCGCGCGAACCAGAACCGGCGGATCCAGGCGCCTGGTACACCTGCCCCATGGACCCGGAGGTACGCCAGCTGGGCCCCGGCACCTGCCCCAAGTGCGGCATGGCGCTTGAAACGGAGATGCCTAGCCTAGAAGACGACGGCAACCCCGAGCTGACTGATTTCAGCCGTCGCTTCTGGTGGACACTGCCGTTCTCCTTCGCCGTTTTTATCTTGGCCATGTTCGGTCACGGTCGCGAATGGGTGCCGGCTCACTGGCAGAACTGGATCGAACTGATGCTGGCAGTGCCGGTAGTGCTCTGGGCGGGCCGGCCATTTCTGGAGCGCGGTGTACAATCAATCGTAAATCGCAGCCCCAATATGTGGACACTAATCGGTCTCGGCACCTCGGCCGCATTCACCTACAGTGTGGTGGCAACGCTTGCGCCACAACTCTTCCCCGAATCGTTTGTTATGAATGGGCGAGTCGGAGTCTATTTTGAAGCGGCAGCTGTCATCATCTCTCTGACATTGGTCGGGCAGATATTTGAACTCAAGGCCAGAGCCCAAACTTCATCCGCGATTAAGGCTCTGCTGCAGCTGGCACCGAAGACAGCTAGGCGCATCGATGACGACGGCGGCGAGAGTGATGTGCCAATTGAAACTATACAACTGGGTGATCGTCTTCGCGTAACCCCTGGCGAGACGATTCCGGTGGATGGTGATGTAGTAGAAGGAAACAGCTCTATAGATGAATCAATGCTCACCGGCGAACCTTTACCGGTAAGCAAACACCCCGGTGACAAAGTCATAGGCGCGACTATGAACACCAGTGGAAGTTTGATCATCGTCGCCAAACACGTAGGTGCCGAATCAACATTGGCGCAGATTGTTAACCTGGTTGCTCAGGCGCAGCGTTCCCGCGCACCACTACAACGTCTGGCCGATATCGTGGCGGGTTACTTCGTCGTAACAGTAGTCTCAATCGCCGTCCTTACTCTTATTATATGGGGCCTGCTAGGCCCGCAGCCCAGTTGGGTCTATGGCCTAATCAATGCGGTCTCCGTGTTAATCATCGCCTGCCCCTGTGCGCTAGGGCTCGCCACCCCCATGTCCATCATGGTGGCAACCGGAAGGGCCGCCAGCAAGGGCATCCTGTTTCGCGATGCGGCCGCAATCGAACAGCTGCGTGAAGTCGATATTCTAGTAGTAGACAAAACCGGCACTCTTACTCTTGGTCGCCCCAGCCTACTAAAGACCATAGCGCTAGCCGATCACTCAGAGGAAGAAGTTCTGCGCCTCGCTGCCAGCATCGATCAGAGCAGCGAACATCCGCTTGCCAAAGCCATCGTCGAGTCTGCACGCGCGCAACAACTTCAACTAGAGGCCGTGAGTAATTTCGATTCCGCCTCCGGCATCGGCGTAACGGCTACGCTTCTCTCAGATGAGGGCAACACGCATCAACTCGCACTAGGCAACACGGCTTTAATGCGACAATTAGGCGTGGAAATGAAGGACTTTGCTAATCAAGCCGATGACCTGCGGCGCGGTGGCGCCAGTGTAGTCTTCCTCGCGATGGAGCAAACGCTGCTCGGTCTCTTAGCGGTAGCCGACCCTATTAAGGAGTCGACCCCCATAGCACTGCAAGAACTTCGGGACAGCGGCCTTCGCCTGATCATGGCTACCGGCGATGGCGAGCTCACCGCACTCGCGGTAGCAAAGGAATTAGGTATTGAGGAGGTGCACGCCGAGGTCACCCCGGCCAAGAAACTGGCACTGATAGAGCAGCTACAGAGCCAGGATCATAAGGTCGCTATGGCCGGCGACGGTATCAACGACGCACCTGCCCTTGCCAAGGCAACGGTGGGTATCGCCATGGGCACCGGCACCGATGTCGCCATGAGCAGCGCCCCGGTAACACTGGTAAAAGGCGACCTGCGGGGTATTGCTCAGGCCCGACTCATATCGGAACAAACCGTTGCCAATATGCGCCAGAATCTGACCTTCGCCTTTCTCTACAACAGTCTAGGTGTGCCGATCGCAGCGGGAATTTTATTCCCCGTATTCGGTCTGCTGCTCTCACCCATGATCGCAGCCGTCGCCATGAGCCTGAGTTCGGTGTCGGTGGTTAGCAATGCACTGCGCTTGCGGTTTTGATTTCTCGAATCGAGCCAGATAAGTGATTAGGTCAAGACTTAGACGCTATGGCTCCAGTCCAAGCTGCTCCAGGCGTCGTGCCCCACCCAGAATACCGACCATGCCATAGTTTCCCTCATGACAGGCATACTCATAGATGTTCTCGTTAATCCTCGATAAGGCGTATTCACCGGAAAACTGCGCACTAAACACAGTTGGGTCATCCACGGTAAAGCCATAGATCATCTTGTTATTTGAATCCCGGCGGAAGGTCTCGATGACCGTGAGATTCTCTGTAGGCACACCGTACAGTGTCTGCCAGTTGTTATAGTGCTTGGTTTCAACCACCAAGGTCTCGCCTTCCCAACGCCCTATTGAACTTCCCATCCATTTTCTGTGTGCAGCCGCTGCCGGATTGTGTTCGTCAGTAATCTTAACAATGCGGGTATCGTGGGCCATCTCGGTGGTAATGCTAATGTAACCCGGTGACTGATTGAACGTGAGCAGGCTATTATAGATACTCGGTCGCATTACCGGGCTGCCAAAGTTGCCATTCAGTAGACAACGCTCACCCAAGCCACGCCCCTCCGGACCGTCGCTGTTTCTACCCCGGCTACCTCGCGCCGCCATGCGCTCATTGAAGCCAGCCACGCGTTCAGGCATGCGCCCATTCGCCGGATCGGTAATTGCAGAGGTACGAAATTCACCATCGATAGTCGGTATGAATTTAGCATCCTCTCGCCAGAATAAGTCATAGTTACCAAGGGAAGGTAGAGCCTCACCCACTTCTGGTGGCGCCCGGTCGGGACTCAATGGCTCATTAGCCGCTTCGAATTTCTTCTGTACCGCACCTTCCAGAACCAGAGCTTCTTCTTCGGTATATACTCGCTTCTCACCCAGATCGACAGGCCTCTCGAATGGCATGATAGTGGCGTGTTTCCAGACACCGTGAAAATTAGGCACACCCCATTCTGTTTTGGGCACTGAGTATTCTTGAGCAGTCGCACCAACACTGAAAAGACTGAGCGCTAACACAATATAAGTAATTCTCATCATTTTTCTCCCGTGAAATACCTTCCGCAACCATGTTGCTGAAAGACCGATCGAACTGCTTAGCTTCATAACGCACTAGTCAGAGTATTCTGCGTAAGCCTGCCGCAACCATCCTTCTGTGTTCTCATTCGCCGGAGCGAAACCGTCTGCCGGCTCACTCGCCAGCATTTCGTCGACAGACAAGCCCTGCACCTTCGCACGAACCAGATTGCCACGTATCACAACCAGCATATTACGAAACTCTAATAGATCATCTCGGGTCGCAAGCTGACCATGACCGGGAATAATTATAGTACTCTCATTAATCAGGCCAGCGATGTTCATCAGTGCGTCAATCATACCGTCGGCAGTGCCACCATTGTCTCTATCGATGAAGGGCAGTCCGTAGCGCACAAACATATCACCGGTGTGGATGACGTTGGATTCGCGGAAGAATACCTGCGCATCGCCATCGGTGTGACCGTTACCGGTGTTGATGATGTCTACCGCATTGCCATTGAGGTAGAAACGCATTTGTTCCTCGAAGGTGATCTTAGGTAGACCCACTGCCTCATAGGCTTCCTGCACGCGACCACTGCCGGAGAGAACCTGAGTGCTCTCCATGCGCTTACGCGCATTGTCCTGCGCGACTATATAGGCACCGGCCCTGCCGAAGTTGGTATTGCCGTCTGTATGATCGTAATGAAAATGGGAATTCATAACGAAAGTCACCGGCTTGTCCGAGAGCTCGGCGATAGCCGCCTGAATCTTCATGGTCAACGGGCCAAACTGATCGTCAACGATAATAACGCCGTCATTACCTATAGACACACCGATGTTCCCCCCACTGCCTTGAAGCATATAGATGCCATCGCGCACTGGGGTGGTGGTGATTTCGATTTCGTTAAAATCCTGAGCGACGGCCACTAGCGGCAGTAGTACAAGCGCGAGCAATGTCAGTCGAATCGGCTTACGGCATGATGTATTTTTCTTCATGGGTTTGATCTCTTTGTTGTAGTTAATCTAATGCGCACTCACGTGCGGTGTGATAGCCGAGCACATAGGCCCAGGCAATCAGCGAATATCCTTGTGTAAATCTTTCTTAAATTGCTTGGATTTTGCGACATAGACTTCGGCACTTTTTTCAAGTTGTGCCTGCTGCTGCTCAGTCAGAGTCTTAACAACCTTGGCCGGAGAACCCATCACCAGCGATCCATCCGGAATTTCTTTGCCCTCAGTTACCAGACTGTTAGCTCCTATTAAACAATTCTTGCCGATCTTCGCGCCATTGAGCACGACGGCATTAATACCGATCAGGGTGTTATCGCCGATAGTACAGCCGTGCAACATTACCTTATGGCCGATGGTGACATTTCTGCCTATCGTTAGCGGAGATCCTACGTCTGTGTGCAGAACGGAACAATCTTGCACATTGCTGTTCTCGCCAATGATGATAGGGTCATTGTCCCCGCGTATGACTGCGTTGAACCAAACGCTGACATTGTTTTCCAGTCGCACGTTTCCGATTACGTCTGCACTGTCGGCGACAAAATAGTCTTCGCCCGCAATATCAACTCTACTCTCTCCTAAACGGTACAACATACTTCTATTCCTTGTGCTTCAGTGGGTAAATCAAATTCGCTCAGCCGCGAGGGTCGAGTCGCAGGAAATAGCGCGGCGGAAAGCCAGTGCGAAACCTGAACTCGAAACCGAAACTATAGATTTCTCTAATGTGTTCTTCTTCAGCGCCTTCTAGCGGAACTGCGAGGTAGGACGCGAATGAATCATTACCGGGCATTTTTACTTCTACGTTTGGATTGCCTAGCGCCTGCTTATACCAGGCTCGAGGCCAATGATTCGCAGCGATGTAGTTCTGACCATCGATCCGTTCAAGCCGTACCACCCGTTCGTGGCGTTCGTTGTCGTCGTTGAAAGTTGCTATCACTATTGAGGTGCTACCCTGCGGTTGATTCATACCCAGCTGCGCCTCAAACCAGACGATAGAACCCACATAGGCCAAAAATAATACGCCTAAACCGGCTAGTGACCACTTTACGATCTTATTGTTTTTCATGATTACTCCTAATAACTAGGACAGAGCACTCTTTCTGTATTCCTATTCCAAGCTTTTTAGCGCAAAATCAAACTGCTTAAGATAAAACCTTAGCGGGCGTAACTCAGTTGGTAGAGTACTAGCTTCCCAAGCTAGTTGTCGCGAGTTCGACCCTCGTCGCCCGCTCCAATTCTATTTCCTTGTTCCCTGCCCCTATGGCAGGCGGAAAACATACAAGGTGTTGCCACCGCCGCGCTGGCGAATCTCCGGCGTGTGTCTTCTGTAGTTAACTCCCTCGCCCGCAGCTATCGCGATGTACTGCACGCCATCGACACTATAACTAACCGGGAAACCTCCGGCGGCCGAGTTCAGAATCTGTTCCCAGAGGATGTCGCCACTATCGGCATCGAAGGCGCGGAAGCGTCTGGCATCGTCCGAGACAAACACCAGCCCACCCCCGGTAGTTAGCACCGAACCGCCTATTCCCGCGCGCTGCCTATAGGTCCAGCGTGTCTCACCGGTTGCTACGTCTATCGAGGTGAACTGCCCTACCTGACCGGTGTCTTCGGGCCCTATTTCTGCACTGCTTCTGGCGGAGGCATGATGCAGACCTACGGTTGGCTCCACAGGCCTTAGCGCAAAGTTCATGCAGGTATTGTTGGTTGGTGTATACAATGAATTGGTCTGTGGGCTGTAGCCTACGGAGTTCCAGTTGATGCCACCCTGAGTAGTAGGGCACACCAGCTTCTGCTGGCCTATCTCCGTAATATTTATCTCGGGATTGGTAATGCCCTTACGGCCCTCAACGTCTACGCCGACAATCACGTTCTGAAAATTAGTCTCGGTTGCCCAGAGGAATTCGCCTGTGGCGGCATCCAGGGTCCAGACGATTCCAGGCTTGCCTGGGATGCCGGTAATGACTTTCCTGCGCTCACTGGATGCAATATTAGGATTCATCCAAGACACGGCATCGGCATCGGGTGTGACTTCTGTCTCGACGATAAGGCGCTCGAAGGGATGATCCTGATCCCAATTGCCACCCGGAATATATTGGAAATACCAGTCGATCTCGCCGGTATCAGCATTAAGCGCCAGGGTGGAATTCGTATACAAAACATCGCCACCTCTAGTACCGCGCTGGACTTCTCCCCAGGGGATAGGCACCGCTACGCCGATAAAGATTAGATTGAGTTCGGCATCGAAGCTGGCCGGCATCCAGGCGGAACCGCCACGGCGTTGTTCGTTTGGCAAGTCTCCCCAACTCTCCCAGTTAGGTTCGCCGATTTTAGGCACGGTATTGGTTCGCCAGAGCTCTTCGCCGGTGTCGGCATCGTGAGCGGTAATCCAACAGCTGGTATTAATATAGTAGCAACCGGACATGCCCGTTATTACCTTGCCATTAAAAACCTGCGGGCCTCCCGAATAATGCTGCCCAACCGTCCAATCACCGATCTCTTTTTCCCAGGTGACTTCACCGCTAGTAGCGTTTAGGGAGACTATATAGGCATCACGAGTCGCAATGAGCAATTGATCCTTGTAGAGGGTGCCGTTGCGGTTCGCACAAGACAGCGGCGCCACGTGATCTACTGTTGGACGGCGATATTCCCACAGGGGCGTGCCGTCGGTAGCATCCACGGCCTCTATGAAGTCACAGGCCTGGGGCAGAAACATGATGCCATCGTGCACCAGCGGGGTAGTTTCCTGCTTTCCCGGCTCCATGGTCCAGGACCAAGCCAGTCGCAGGCTATCCACGTTATCCCTGTTTATCTGATCCAGCGGGCTGTAGGCCCAATGATTCGGCGTTCCCCTCCACATAAGCCAGTCGCTGGCAGGCGGATTTGCCAGCTCTTCAAGAGTGACCGGGGTGTAGTTTTCCAATAGTGCCTGCCCTTGAGATTGGGCCAGGGCCGCCGGAGTGGTCAGCAGCAAACTTGTTAAAACTGCACTGGGAAGCTGTTGCAATGCGCGGTGGGAGAGGGTGAGGGCTTGCATGATTGATTCCTTCTAATTCTTATAGACTGATCCGCAACGGCTAATTGACCTGATTTTAGGGGCTGTGACCAGATTCGCTTTCAGGAGCCACAGATTAGCAAACTTCTGCTGAAAATTGACCCACGCGCTTTTAATATCCGCCGATGGAATCAATAGAGCAACCAAAACAAGACGAACTTAGCAGACTTCTTATTCTACTTGAGCAGGCTCAGAAATCCCTGTCTCAGCACTGGCTGAGAGACGGATTTGTGATTGAGCTGCTATTGGCCAGCGTGATTGCACGCGGGCATTTGCTTATAGTAGAGGTCCCCGGCAGACACTGATAGGCCAGTAAATACGGAGCTTCTGGCGATTTTTCGCTAATATTCCACCATCAGTTCCACCATAGGCATGCAATTCCTGGAAATTTGCTTTCGACCACGATTTTGAGGCAGATGCAGAAAATCAAATCGGATATAAAGTCTGCAAAGCCTGTGGCGCCAAAGTTTCCCTTGAAAAGGTTGTAGATTCGTCAGGAGCCTTTATTGGTGGCTACGGTGATGCAGGCGGAGGTGATGGTGGTGGTGGCGATGGTGGCTGTTAGCATTCACCATTGCATAAATCAGCGAGCACTAGAGTCATTTTTTTACATTAGCAAGATCAGCGCCTACTTTTAATCCACCCTATAGGCCTGATCGGCCCAGGGTTCGCGGTCTTCTTTACCACCGAAAAAATCCGGATCATCTACGACTGTCTGCATATCCAGACCGATGCTGACGGCGCGCGGAAAGACGGATAATGCGTCAGACAATTCGGCGACAATCTCTGGAAAATCACTGGCAATATTGTGTGTTTCAAGCGGGTCTGCTTCCACATTGAAAAGCCGAAATTCGCCGCCTGAAGGGCACAAGCCTCAAAGCTGTATATCAGCTCTTGGGAGGTCGAGTAGATCCTGCGCTTGCTGCTCGATCAAGCTTTTCTTTGGACGACCGCCAACGTCTTTAAGCAACTCCATCGCTAGACTTCCTTTCATCAAACTCTCATTCTTAATTTTTTAGTTTTTTAGCATTCTTTTTTGGTTTTATATCGTTAATATTGCCCTGTGTTTCTCCTCTATCCAGAACTTGCTTATAGCAATCTGCTACAGGATAACCTTGTAGTAACAGACTCATTACTTCTTCATTGTTTTCACTCTCTGCATGCCTAATGCTTATTGGCATTGGCCTAAAACTATTTTTTAACTGAAGGCACCTATTTATTCAATTAATTATTGCCGAAAGGAAAGGCTATGCACTACAGCGGTTCTCGCTAGGTGACGAACAGACTATCGAAGAGGTAGAAGACTCCTTAGAGGGATCCCTGACTGTCTTGGCGTAATAAAACTGGACAGGCATAGCTTTTATGAACTAGAACTCTTAGTCTCTACTTACAAGTGGGATATGAAAACATCTACAAGGAGAAACAGACAATGCGATCAGTTCACAAAATATCGAAATACCTAAGCCTTTCCTTTTTCGCCCTTTCTGCCATGTTGGCAACGTCATTTTTGCAAGCAGCGGACAATGACTGGGTCACGCTTATCGATGGTACCGAGGGAATGGAAAATTTCAATATTGTCGGCGATGCAAACTGGACCGCTAAAGACAATGCTATTCAGGCAACTGAAGGCAGCGGTGCTTCCTGGTTGGTAAGCAAGGAGAACTATAGCAATTTCTCGCTACGCGTCGAGTTCTGGGCCAGCGAAGATGCAAACAGCGGTATTTATATGCGCTGCGCAGACGCCAATCGAATCACCGATCGCACCTGCTACGAGGCGAATGTATTCGATCAGCGCCCCGATCCCTCCTTTGGCACCGGCGCAATAGTGCACATCGCTCCGATTGATGAGCCGAGACCCCTGGTTGGGGGGAAATGGAATGTTTTCGTTATCACCTTAGACGGCGACCATCTGGTGGTAGAACTGAATAACAAGAAAACGGTAGATGTCCGTGATGATCTTCTTGCCAGCGGGCCGATCGGCTTGCAATGGGGGCGTGGCGCACTACGCTTCCGCAAGGTAGTCATAAAAGAGCTATAGAACTAAAACGCAAAATCAAAAAGAGGCGGTGAGAAGTTAATCCTCACCGCCTCTTTTTTGCTACTAGGCAATAAGCGAAGGCTATAGGCGTATTGCAATTTCCAACTGGCTACTACTCGGCCATTTCCTTCATAGCAGCGAGAGCACCTTCGAACATGCTGCGTCTTCTCGCGACATCCGCATCTTTTTCGGCTTGAGTCTCATAATTTGAAACATCCAGCATCAAGGTGTAAAGCAACTTAGTGCTGTTCGCACCCGAAGGTCGCGCTTCAAGAAAGCCATGGTATTGATTGTAGAACCCTTCTTCCGGTACTGGCTGGGTATAACCGTAAGACAACTCAGTCTCTGCGACGAGAATCTCGATGACCCTGCCACCCAATAAGGAGCGCACCGTGCCTAGAGCGCCGTCGCCCGAAGTAATCTCGCAGGGTAGATTAAGCCATTCGCTGATATCGCAATAACCACCAACCTTGGACCACACCTCGGCGGCAGGCTTGTTAACGTCGATCTCCATCTCGATAGCGACATATTCGGGCTGCGCCTGGGCCGCAGTGGCAATAAAGCCGATTGCTGCGAATAATGACAAAATAGTACGTTTCATGAGTGTTTCCTTTTCTTTGATTAATTTCGGTTTGTTAGTAGGGAATTGCTAGTTCAGAGGTAAAAAGTCGACAGTCAGCATAAGCAATTATTCTGCTTCCGTCATATACATTCGCTTATTCACAGTATCCAGCGTAATAATAAAGTCTTCAAGCAGCGCCTCTCCAATCGTACCCACAGTTAAGAACTCTGACTCCGGATTGGAGGTCGTAAGCATCTCTCCTCTGCCTGCGTAATGATCATAGGGTACTTCCAGGTGGGGAATATTTGTCTCTACACTGCGCAGCTTCAGTGCGCCTAGCTCTATAGATACATATTCGATGAAGAAATCCGACGCCTCAAGCAAAGAATTATCACCGAGAAACTCTGCATCGGTGAGGCCTAAAGATTCACTGGTCACCCTGTCTAGCAGCATAAACTCTCTGTAGCCACTGTCGACTCTTAGCCATGTATCCAAGCCCTCCACATTCGCCGCAATGGCGAGCTCGGACAGTTCAGAGTTGACATGAAAGGCGGTGCTTGTCTGCGCCTTGAGGTCGACAGAGCTGCGCTCTAGCGTGCAGACTTCCTCACTATCGATATCGATCTGCAATAATTCATTCTCTCCAATTTCCCGCTGTAATGCCACGAGCATGTCGCCCTCAGCATCAAAAAGACTGCTACAGCTAATTTCAGCACTGTAGACAGTTTGGCCAAGACTAAGTCCACAGCTTATTAGAACAAGGAATAATTTTTTCATATGCAGTACTAGGCAGATCCGGTATTTAAGAAGACTCAGAGGCAAGATTACAACAGAATTTCATCTGGCAATAGTCACACAAAGAATAAGGGAAATAGCTCCTGCTAAACCCGAGCTGCTCTAGCTTGGTGCGCAGGCACTCGATTGTGCACAAAACTTCCTCGCTGCAGCTCTTACTCCAGCTCGTTCCCAGTCACTTCTAGGAGATATAAAATTTCCCTACCATAGGATGACGGGCTTGTTTTAGTGGCTTGCACAGTTCCCAGGCGTGGTCTTCCATGGCTCATGTCACGACTGTCATACCTTTTTCAACTAATAATTGTATTGGCACAAGGATTGCAAAAAACGAATCAGTTGCCAATGGAATCACGACTTCGATTGATCTCCACGGACTGTCAATCTCTCGAATCCATTCACGGAAGCCCATTAAGGATTTATACCCAATGCAAACCCATCACCGAGGACTGCGTACATTTTGTAGCGCGGCCCAGCACCTTAGTTTCAAAAAAGCAGCCAATGAGTTATCACTAACTCCCAGCGCCGTGAGCCATCAGATCAGCGACCTGGAAGAGGAGCTTGGCACAAAGCTGTTCAAGCGCATGACTCGGCGCATAAGCCTAACCCACGATGGATCGGTTCTGTATGGTGAAATCAACCACTATCTAAGGGCGATCGATGAGGCCACTAATAAAATTCGCAAGCAAGCGACGCGTCACCCTCTGCTGGTTCAGATGCCCGAGTTCTTCGCAAGCGAACTACTCATGCCACGCATGAGCCGATTTTCCGATGCCCACCCAAGTATTGATCTACAGATAGAAGGCCTGGGAATTACGGATGATCATAATCCAGCCGCTGATATCAATATTGTCCTCTCGCGCAAGACACCGAAGGCGATAAAGGTCGCAAAGCTATTTCCTATACGCTATGTACCTGCCTGCAGTCTGGCACAGAAGGAAAAATGGGAGCACGAAGGCATTAAAGAGTTAGCTGCTATCAGGAGAGCGACAATTCTATTACACAAGGCTAGACCCGATGCCTGGAATCAGTGGGCAGAAAATGCTGGGATCGCGGATCTGCGGCTCAAGAAAATAATCTACGTCGACAGTATGTTCGCCCTATCCAGGGCCGCAGAACAGAGCGTGGGCATTGCGTTGATGCCGCTCCCGGTTAGCCAGGATTGGTTCGACTCAGGATCACTGGTTGCCTTGCATGATTCGCATCTTGTAACCGAGGACTATTATTGGTTAGTGCTCAACGGTAACAGCAATAAAAGAGTAGCACTGACTTTCTGGCATTGGCTAATCGACACATTCAATCAGTAGATGAAGGTTGAGAATTGAAAGTTTGAGAAAGATGAGCGAGGAAAGATGGTTTGGATCAGATAGGTGAGAAATATTCACGCGTTACATTAGGAAGCATACTTTGTCAGCGCAGGCAGCGATCCTTACTATAGACACAAATCGAGAAACAGGCGGCACACAAAACTAACTGCATTTACTCCTAAAGAGTTGCGTTAGTAATGTCAGCAAAAATACCTAAGCACAAATAAATTTCAGCCAGTGTGTTTTTCGATTCTAAAACCTAACTAACCATTAAATGATTTTACAAAGGAACAACCATGAAATCTTTCAAACATTCAAGACTCACACTTGCTGCCATCACTCTTGCATCTTCGTTAGCTACTACTAGCGCATTTGCTGACTATCACTTAACTGCGTTCAGCGAGACGCTAGGTTTCAAGGCACTTATGGCTGAAGACATCACTGCGGCAGAAGCAACCTTTGCATCGCGCAGCGTCAAGAACATGGACTATTTTGAAGCTAACAATCTCTGTGTCGCTCAAATTATGCTGGAGGAATTCGATTCTGCTATCGCCAGCTGTAGCAGCGCTCTTGATAAGGCGGAATATTCTTCAGAGCTTTCTATCGAAAAAGAGAAGATCGCGCTAGCGGCGATCTACTCCAACCTGGCAGTGGCGAAGGCCATGATCGGTGATACTGCTGGCGCGAATGTCGATCTCGAGATGGCGCTAACGCTAAACAAGAGAGACGACAACGCCAATATTAACTATGACCTGATTAGCACCAACCTTCTAGCGGGAAACTAGGCGGTAAGCGCTAATCTAGCAAACAACCGACTCTCCTTGGCTGAACCACTAAGACTGTAAAATAGTTCTAGTGAATTCAGCCTTTTTTTAATGCTAAAAAAAATGGTATCAATTGCATGCATTGATACCATTTTTATAGTTCGTTGCTTGTATTGTTAACGCGCCGCTCGGCCTAGATAGACCTGAAAGGTTCTCTCCACGTAGTCATCCACACCTGGTACAAAAAGTACGGCAAGGATGGTAGCAACGACCGCTACAGCAGTAAAAATATAGAAGTTTTTCATGATTCAAACCCTTTAATTAAGGAGCGACACTAGCTACGCGGTGCAGCCTCGAACACCCACACATCTCCTGCTTCGACTGCTGCACGAGTGGTCGCCGATGGATACTTGGCAGTTATTGCAGCGGTCAATCCATCGAGCACATCACCAGTGCGAAGGCGTTTGAGCTGGCGCTCGTAACGGATACCATTGATGCGAATTACGGCGCGCCCATCGCGTTCGGCTTGAATAGGCCACTGCTTCCAAAGACGACCAATTGGGTTTCCCATATAACCTGACCAGACATATATCTTGTTCTCGTATTCGGCGATCCAGATTCGTCGCGACTGGGCGGGATCTAACAGCTGCATTTCTATCGTTGGAATATCACTAACAAAACTCCAGTCAGGATCCGGGCCCGAATGCAGCTCACCCGCTACAAGTGGGCCGCCAGAGAAGACGCGATTTGGACCGTCTTCGAATCGCTGCTTCGCGCCAGCGGTAGCAATCGCCGCGACAGGAATCAACAACAAGCAGAACACCACAATGATTGTTCTCTTGATTATCTTCATAACATCCTCTTTTAGATGAGTAATTGCTTCTCACAGTTCATATAAGAATGGGGCCTGAGTAGTTAACACCCAAGGCCCCATTAATCGAACAGCGAACTAAAAATTACTGTGCTTCGGACTCGGCTAAGGCGTCCTGCACTCTCGCCCCGCGAAGAATATTTACCATGCCGTAATTTCCCTCATGACATGCATACTCGTAGAGCAAGCCCGCTACCTTCGTCATCGGAATAATGGCGGTAAATTTGTCAGTAAATGTCGCTGGATCGTCGACGGTGAATTCATAATCTACAGTATAGGGGCCGACACGAGTAAAACGCTCTGTGAGCAACTTATCTGCAGACGTTCCAGCCTGACCGAAGCTAGAAGACAGACCATTAAAATTGCGCGTCTGCACAACCAGCGTGTCACCCTCCCAATAACCACGAGAGTCTCCCATCCACAATCGCACATCATCATTAAGTGAAGCCAATTCGCCTGGCGCGTCCACCAGAGGAACAACGCGGGCATCGTGAATCATCTCGGTCAAGATGACAGCGGTATCCTTACTCTGAAAAATCTGCACATTATTGTTGTACAGGCTGGGAATAAACGGCGGGCCAGCATTGAAACCTATGAGACAACGCTCTGAAAGGCCGCGATCTTCGGGGCCATCTGTGCCTATGCCTCCGGCAGAGATACGTACCGGACGCGATTCACCCGTTGTATCGCCTCCGTATACGCCCTGGTTAGCTATCGCACCCTCGACCAGCGCCGGAAGCCTGCCATCGCTCGGGTAGACAATATGCGAGGTGCGTACATCGCCACCGATTCCCGCATTCTCAACCCAGAAATCGTTGTAGGAGCCATCGACCCCCTCGACCGCGATCGCGCCATCATTTGATGCATCTCTGGCAGCCCGTTGCTCTGCAACCGCCCGCACCTCCTCCGGTGTAAGGAATTGACGATCACCGTATCGCGATGGTCGCTGCATCGGTGTATTGGACGAGAAATTCCATACTCCCTGTAGGTCGGGCTGACCCCACTCTGTGCGAGGAACGACATAGCCATCTGCAGCTAAAGCCACTATAGAGAACATGCAGCCTAACGCCAGTCCGGCTAGACTTTGACACGCTATTATTGTTTTTTTCATGAAAGCTCCGCGGGTAACTTATTCCCGATAGCTAAAAGGTAGCTCATTCCCCAGAGCAGCACAATTCATAAATAACGACAAAATGTAGCTAGAAGCACTGAAACTAGGGCTAGTTAGCGGATGAGGGGGCCTAGGGGCAGCCTAGCGCCTTCAATAGCTTCGAAGAGGAGCGCGCACTACTCTCTGGAAAGAGGTCCAAGCTACTCATTAACTCGATCTGGTCGATATCTGCCTGGTATTCGCAGAAACGGTCTGTCTGGGACAGGTCCTGAGGAAAGACAAAGGCAGCGAAGCCGCTTTCTGCGACAACTACCTTGAAGTACGCCGCCGGATTCAGATCCGCACTGTTGACCGAAGCGCTCAAGGGTTGATCGATTAAATAGAGAGGCCCGGTGATGACACCAAGATCGTTCTCACTAGTCACGATACGATTAAGTGTCTGTTCCAGCTGCAGCCATGGTCCGCGACGCAGCGGCGCGGGCATCGGTACCATATTGCTAAGATTGTTGAGTTCAGACCAATACGGCGTCTGCGCAAAGCTGGTCATAGGCGCGAGTCTAGCGCGTTTTTCGGGATCGCCGGCCGGCTCATTGAGGCCGCCATAGGGATTGTTGCCACTGCTGATTTCCGCAAGCGAGAAGCCCAGTGCCTCGGCTTCCGCGAGCTCTTCGATGCCGGACAAACGAACCAGTTCATCGGGCTGCCAGAAACGTGGTAGTAAAGAGGCGACACCGATCGCTTCCTTCGTTAATCGATAGGCCACCCAGTCTGCCATTCCTGTATCCCCATTGAGGCCGGCGGCATAGAGATTGTGGACGACAACATTAGACCGAGTAGCCGCGAGGCCCGAGATATAATCAGGACAGCTTCCCTGGCAGTGGCTAATAGCGATGTTCTGTCCATTTAGGGACAGCGGCAAAAAAACAGAGAATACCGCGCTCAGCAACAATAACAGGGTAGTTGGCTTGTTCGAGTTATTTGTTCTCATCGATATGGCTACTCGGTTCACAGTAAAATTTTTCGGCTAAATTTACCCTTCATTATCAAGAATAACACCCCCAGCACAATAGCCCAAAACCCTTGTACTCACTTATAGCGATGATCTAAGCTAGCAATCTGCCGAAATCAGGACATCTTAATGCACCGAATTACCTCTCTAGCAACACTCTCTCTTACACTATTTCTTGCGAGCTGTGACGAGCAGCCGGCTTCCACAGCGATGCTCGATGACGCCTTTGTTCGTCCCGCTCTGGATCAGTTAAGCGAATCAGCGGCCATAGCGCGCAAGGCCCGCGTATCCGAAATTTCTTATGTACTGAATATTGATTTAGTCAGTCTCGAGGATGCCTATCAGGGCAGCGTAACGACACGTTTCGACCTGACTGATCGCGACCAAGCTCTTCAGATCGACTTTAGTGGTGGCAGTGTTGATAGCGTCATAGTGAATGGCGAGACCCTGCAGCCAGACTACAACGGATTCTTCGTCTCCTTGCCGGAGACTGCTCTGCAGGAAGGGACGAATGAGGTGACCATAGCCTATTCACACCCCTACGGTCAGGATGGCACCGGGCTGCACCGATTCGTAGACCCCCAAGACGGTAAGACCTATCTATATACTTATCTATGGCCCTATTATTCGAATCGCCTTTTTCCGAATTTTGACCAACCGAATCTAAAGGCGACTTATGAACTCACAGTACGCGCCGCTAACGATTGGCAGGTGGTGTCTTCCACTATCGAAGACTCCGTCGTCGATGATGGTGAAACACGAATCTGGCACTTTCCACAGTCTGAAAAATTTTCCAGCTATATTTTTTCTCTACACGCTGGCCCCTATAAGATCTGGGAAGACATGGCGGGTAGTGTACCGATCCGCTTAATGGCGAGACAATCACTGGCCGACTATGTGGCGGTCCAGGAATGGATGGAGTATACAAAGTCGGGCCTGGAGCACTACCAGGACTATTTTGATATTCCCTATCCTTTCGCCAAGTATGATCAGCTAATCGTTCCTGACTTTCTAATCGGTGCGATGGAGAATGTTGCCGCCGTGACTTTTTCTGAAAGCTATGTCGACCGAGGCGCTTCCAATCGCTTCAATAGTCAGCGCCGGGCTGGAACTATTCTACATGAGATGGCGCATATGTGGTTCGGCGACTTGGTTACCATGAACTGGTGGAATGGCCTGTGGTTGAACGAAAGCTTCGCCACCCTAATGTCTTCGATCGCCGTCTCCGAAGCCACCGAGTTTGATGACCTCTGGCATGATTTCTATCTCTCGGAGAACCTAACAGCTATCGCAGCCGACAATGCCGTATCTACTCACCCTATCGAGATGCCAGTGATTAGCACTAACGACTTCTTCAATGTCTTCGATGATATTACCTATGACAAGGGCGCGTCTGTTTTAAACCAATTGTCTCACTATATCGGACGCGAAAATTTTCGCGTAGGCGTGTCAAACTACTTGAAAAAATATTCCTGGGAGAACACCGAGCTTGCAGACTTCATGGGCTCTCTATCGCAACAATCGGGCATAGACCTCAACCCCTGGGCACAGGACTGGATGTACCAGGCAGGCGTCAATACTATCGAGGCCCGATTCAGCTGCGATGCGAATGGCATAACTAGCTTCGCCATACTGCAGACGATGCCGGATAGTCATCCAACACTGAGAGATCAACGAGTGCAGCTAGGGCTCTTTTCCTCGGATAGCAACGGCGCGATTGAACTCGATGCAGCCATCCCCATAGAAATTTTCGGCGCAGAGACACAGGTCCCCGCTGCGATTGGGCTAGCCTGCCCCGATCTGGCATTACCAAACTATGAAGGTTGGGGCTATCTTGAGGTCAGCCTCGATAATGTCAGCATGAATAGCGTCATTAACAATGGCGCGCTGGCGAAGATTGATGACCCACTGATGCGCTCTATGATCTGGACGGCTCTGTTCGATGCGCCAAGCAAGGAGCAGATGGAAAATTCCACACTATTGGAGACTCTTATCAGTTCTCTGCCACTCGAGATGAATGATCGGATAATTCGACAGGTGATGGCCGAACTCGTCAGCAACCTGAATTCACTGGAGAGGCTAGGCGGAGAATTTTCCATGGAGCTGGCTCAGTACGGCCTGTTAGCCGAGCGCCAGTTATGGGAGCTGGTCAGCGCCGGGGCTACTGACGACAGTCAATCCCTTAGCACTCTAAACTTAAGACTGTCACGCTACATAGGTCTTGCGCGCAGCGCAGAAGCCTTGGCGAATCTACGCGGCCTGCTAGATGACAGCATTGAGATTGAAGGATTCGATCTTGGTCAGAACCAACGCTGGAATATTATTCAGCGCTTCAGCGCTAGAGATTATGTTGATGCCCGCAGCTTGCTCGCGGCTGAACTTGAACGCGACCCTTCAGATGCTGGCAGGAGAGCGGCTATTGCTGCGGAGGCTGCACTGCCCGATCTTGAAATCAAGCGACAATGGGCAGACCGCATCCTCGATACCGAGAATCCTCTGCCACTGTCTAATCTTCGGGCAGCGATGGGGTCGCTATTTCCTACTGGGCAAGAGGATCTGCAGCTAAACCTACTCCCTAAATTGACAGAAAATTTGGGCGACCTGGCCGCAAATCGCGATAACTATTTTCAACAGAGCTATGGCCGCGATTTATTCTCTGGCATATGTAGCGAACAAGGCTTGCAGATTCTGTCCGACGCAATTAGTAACAGGGACGCTATCGGTGCCACACTCTATCGGTTCATAAGTGAGAACGAACAGAGTGCCGCCAATTGCCTAGCCGCGAGAAACTAGACCGATCGTAGTAGCAAACTAAGTCAACTGGACAATCTTCCTAGCTGCTGATTATCGACGCATCGATGAATTGAACTTGGCAGAAAATTTCTTTTATTTTACGCGATAAAATCTTGTAAGAAGGAGCCCATCAATGAAAGCAATCTATCTACTAGTATTATCTCCCTCGTGCATAAGTAGTTCCGCCCTGATCCAGAGATAGCCGCCTAGGCAACATTGGCTTGAGCTAGCGCGAAGCAATGCGTCGAGCAGAAACTTCCAGCCCGCACCAGCTTAGCAAAGAGAAGAGATTTCACGACGCTGATTTTTCTTCACTCTCTAACAAAAACCGAAGGCTAAAAAAAGCCGCTTGCTGTAAAACAAGCGGCTCAAAAATCCATTTCATCGAATGGAGAGAGTACCTATGTAGTCGAGGATTTAGATTTCGCCCTAGCAGCCGAAGATGCATTTGCATCTTCTTCCTCTACAAATTCAACAGCGTCCCTGATGGCATCCAAACGAGTAGCAAAATTATCACCGTGTGATAAGCAATACTCATTATTAAGGCCCTTTAGCATCCTACGAACTTCATCATTCATACCCGACACGTAGACTTCTTTGTTGGCAGCGTGTGCATCGCTACCAATAGTTTCCATAGCTCTTGCTGCAGAGACATCGACGTGGGTCACTCTACTAAAATCAAGTATCATTGCCGACTTTCCTTTTGACTTCTCTCGCACTTGATGTCCAACATCAGCCGCGGCACCGAAACTTAGAGGACCACCAAAATCGAAGAGAGTTATCTTATTTCCAGCTCTCTTGAGTAATGCTTCTTCCTCATCAGTGAGATCCACAGAGAGCCCTTCGTTAGTTACATCACCTAAGGCCTTAAGCTGCGCATCTGCGATCTGCTTGACGAAGGCTAGCGCTGCCATTACCACACCGGCAATAACCGCAGTGATCAAGTCAACGAATACCGTAAGAAGGACTACTAACACCATAAGTGCCAGGTCCCAACGCGGCCCCTTGTGTGCCCGCTTCAAATAGGCGATATCGATGATGTCATATCCTGTCTTCACCAGAAGCCCCGCCAATACTGCATGAGGAATCTGTGAAGCGAGAGGACCCAGGGCGAGTACTACTCCCAGCAAGAGAATACTATGAGTCATACCTGATAATTTAGTTAGACCACCGGTGCGAATATTCACCGCCGTACGCATAGTCGCGCCCGCACTGGGTACCGCGCCAAACATACCGGCAATCGTATTACCAATACCCTGACCGATCAGTTCCTGGTTTGAATCGTGTCGGGTCCGAGTCATATTGTCTGCAACTAATGAAGTTAACAGACTGTCGATAGCTCCCAATAGGGCAAGCAGGAAGGCCGCTTCAAGGACGATAAATATAGTGTCCTGACTAAACGCAGGCAGCATAAAAGAAGGCAATCCAGTAGGGATGTCACCAAGAATCGGCGCACCGCCGATCATAACACTTGCTACTGTGCCAATTATCAAGGCTGCTAAAGGTGCTGGGACAAACTTACTCCAAGTTTTTGGCCATTTGAATACAATAACCAGAGTGGTAATCCCCAAGGCTAGAGCTACAAAATTCGGATCCATCACAGAACCAGGTATAGCCGCTAGGGCAGGAATAGTTCCGCCACCTTCTGGCTCATGCCCAAAGAGACGACTAAACTGCAATGCGATAATAATACAGCCGATGCCACTCATGAACCCGGATACCACCGGGTAGGGAACCAAGCGAATGTATTGCCCGAAGCGCAAGACGCCGAAAGCGATCTGCATCAGTCCAGCAAGTACCACAACTGCGAATATTAGTTCAGGCCTGTCACTCAGCGCGGCATATACGCCTGCGAAAACGACTACCATAGGGCCAGTCGGACCCGTCACCTGCGCTCCGGTGCCACCGAATAATGAAGCGAAGAACCCGACAATGATGGCACCATATAGACCTGCGATAGGACCAGCACCAGAAGCCTCGCCAAAAGCAAGTGCAAGTGGCAGCGCAATTACACCAGCGGTGAGCCCTCCAAAGAGGTCACCGCGTAAGTTTTTCGTAGTAATACCAAGCATTACTGATCACCTTTTTTGTGCTACAAGAATAAAAATAATGGCGATGGGGTATAAAGACCCCAGCGCCAGGTCTGGACACTAAGCTGTCTTTAAATCTGACTGAGAATTCGCGTCCGCTATAAGGCTTGCATAACGCTCTTCCGCTGGAATGAACGCCTTCTTCTCTTCGCAGTAGGCATTAACCGTACCATGCTCGATGTCATACACCCAACCGTGCAAGTCTGCTTCACCGGTGCTCAGTGGGCTGGCCACGGCAGGATGCGTTCGCAAATGCTGCATCTGCAGAAGAACGTTCTGCTCTGTAACTTCGCCCAGCTCATTTACCGTTGCCTGACCATGCTTGGCCCTGACGATATCGACGGCAGCTCTGGAGTGATCCAACCATTCTTGAACATGTGGCAGGCCATCAAGGCCCGCAGGGTTCAACGCACCCTTCATTGCGCCACAGTCTGTGTGTCCGCAAACAACGATATGTTTAACACCAAGCGCTGCAACCGCAAATTCGATTGAGGCCGTCACGCCACCTGCTTGCTTGGCGTGTGGAGGAACGATGTTGCCGGCGTTGCGGATGATGAATAAGTCCCCTGGCTCTGTCTGCGTAACCATATTGGGATCGATGCGAGAATCTGAGCAGGTAATGAACAATACTTCCGGACTCTGACCCGTGGCCAAGTCCGCGAATAGTTGCTTGCGCTCCTCAAATGAAGAAGATTTGAAACGCATAATTCCTGAGATTACTTTTTCCATCACCAAACTCCTAAAAACAATTTATCAATCAATGTAGTTGATGGCTTGAATTCTAGGCCCTAGATAGTGATAATAGTTAGTGGTTAATGTTTATTTTGTTATCATTTTTAGTTATCACTAGTACAGGGGGTTTAAATGGACGTCACGGATCGCCTGAGCTTGAAGCAAATTCGCTACTTCACTACGATCGCAGAGAGCGGAAGTTTTCGCCAGGCTGCATTCCGCCTGGACGTTACCCAGCCTGCGCTAAGTAATCAGATCGCGATTTTGGAGAAGCTGCTAGATCTGCAGTTATTCGAGCGCAGCAAGAATGGAACGACCACTACCGTAGAGGGCCGAGAGTTGCTCGCCAGCGCCAAACGCATCCTCGAGGAAGTGCATGGCTTCGCTAGCAAATCCGGTACGCTTTCTGGTGGAGGGCTAGGCACCTATAGACTGGGAGTAACGCCAACTCTGGGCCCCTACCTACTTCCGCACATCCTCACCCCTATTCACGCCAAGCACCAAGACCTGAAATTGTATGTACGTGAAGAGGCCCCCAGCGATCTCGAGGCGGGGCTACTGGACCGACGCCACGACCTGATACTCAGCACACAGCCTATCATGTCGAAGGAGTTAACAGTCTTTCAACTATTTCGCGAACCACTGAAATTCGCTGTACCTATGGATCACCGCCTAGCGCGAAAACCGCGGCTGAATCGCATGGACTTGCTAGGTGAGCAGGTACTGACGATAAGCGAGCATCACCTGTTTCACCGGCAGATTGTTGAGCTATGTGAGCGTGTTGGTGCAGAGGTGCGCCGCGATTTTGAAGGCACCAGCCTGGACACACTACGACAGATGGTAGTTATGGGAATGGGCACCGCTTTTCTGCCAGCGTTGTATGTTAAGTCTGAGATTCGGCAAGAGAACGAACTGCGGATCGCCGATGTGGAAGGCGTAAACGTGGTACGAAACCACGTTCTGGTATGGAGAAACTCGTCGCCGGAGAAGTCATTCTACCGCGATCTAGCCATTGAGATTCGGCGCATCGTCGAGCAAAACCTAAGCGATGTGGTAATACCGATCAGGGCTGAGAAATAGATAGGAGAATGAGGAATTATCCCTAACTGATACTACAGCCCTGTTCGACTCGAATCTAATTTATAAGATTCGTTGCTTCGCCGCCTCGTATTCATCTTTCATTCGCGCAACTAACTCTGCAGTAGGCACTACGTCTTTAATCGCATTGATACCTTGGCCGCAGCCCCAGATATCTTTCCACGCCTTTGACTTACTGCTGCCGCCGGAGCCAAAGTTCATCGCGGATGGGTCACTCTCTGGCAGATTGTCCGGATCCATGCCTGCCGCCTCTATAGAAGGCTTGAGATAATTACCATGTACGCCGGTGAATAAGTTTGTATAGACGATATCACTAGATGCATAGTCAACTAAGGCCTGCTTATAGGCGGGATCAGCATTTGCCTCCTCGGTGGCGATAAACGCCGAACCGATGTAGGCGAAATCTGCACCCATCGCTTGAGCAGCAAGCACGCCGTCTCCTGTCGAAATTGCACCGGAAAGAAGTACCGGGCCATCGAACCACTCCCGTACTTCCTGAATAAATGCCATTGGCGATAGCGTTCCCGCGTGACCTCCAGCCCCTGCCGCCACACAGATTAGCCCATCGGCACCCTTCTCGATCGCCTTGTGCGCAAATCGATTATTGATAACATCATGCAGACAGATTCCACCGTAGGAGTGAATGGCCTCGAAGACTTCTGGCCTGGCACCAAGAGATGTAATGACGACAGGCACCTTATGTTTCACGCACATCTCCACATCATGCATGAGCCGATCGTTAGAGTTATGCACGATCTGATTCACCGCATAGGGAGCAGCAGGGTTATCGGGATTGGCTTGATTATGAGCGTCTAGCTCTTCAGAGATTCTTGTAAGCCACTGATCCAGCACTTCAGCCGGGCGCGCATTCAGCGCAGGAAAAGAACCAACCACGCCGGCCTTACACTGTGCAATAACAAGATCTGGGTTCGAGATAATAAACAGAGGTGCGCCAATTACCGGGAATGAGAGTTTGCCGCGTAGGTTTTCTGGTAATGCCATTGATAGTTTCCTAATTAGTTCTTTAAGTAGTTCTTTGAATAGTTCTGTGAATAGTTTTTTGAGTAGTTCTTTAGCCGATACTGACTAATCTTTTATAAATTATTTCTTTGGCTCGAAAGCCTTGTCTACGGCGCGCTCTACGGCGGCATGAGCTCCCGATGCAATCAGTGTCCCATGTGCCGCAAGCAAGCTATCAAACCTAAGCCCCAATAAGCGCCTGAATTCAGGCTCCAAAGTCTCACCCTCCGGAGTCTGATACTTTAACCAGATTGGACCAACTATTGTCTCCCGGGGAAAACCTATGAAAGGCATCAGTATTTTTGCTGGAATATTATTGTAGCTGTAATCACCATAATTCTGAATCGCATCACAGGTAAACAGAATTCTTTTATCACGCTTTATCAGCAAGGCACACTCGGGTTGAGTGGTGCCGGCGAACTCGAATATCTCTGAGGCCTCGAAGGGAAGCGGAGCGATACTATCCAGCTGCCGATCAATCTTTGGTTCTGTATAGGTAGTACCGCCTGGCTGCGCCCACATCAAGGCGCCAAATTTTTCAACGTAATAGGGATCATCCACACCGTGAAAAGCGCCAAGGCGCATGACATGCTTGATTTTTCCCAGAGCTGTTAACTGCGCCTCGACTTTTGTGTTAACACGCACCGGGTTAATCAGAGTCAGCTCATCACCGTTTCTGATGATTCCCATATTACGAGTAATTCTAAGTAGAGGATTCATCTTAATGCTGCCACGCAGCACAAAAATGTCTTCGACAATCTCTTCTATATTGCCGTGGGGATAAATCGGTATACTACTAGTCATGGTTCACTTCTTACTAATTTAAATCAGCTATATTAACTTTTGGTCAAGCTTACGCGATTCCGGCTCCGCGCACACCTACATAGACAGAATAAAGTGACTGGCTCGCCGTCATAAACAATCTATTTCGCTTCACGCCTGCAAAGCAAACATTGGCGCATACTTCGGGAAGCCGGATAAAACCAATGGCAATCCCGTCCGGTGCGATAACCTGCACTCCGGGCCGCGCACCTGCCCAGATATTTCCATCAACATCACATCGAATTCCATCTGCCGAAGTAATCGTGCCTGCCCCCGGAAGCGTCAATTGTGCATGACGCCTACCATTTCGTAATCGATCTCCATCAAGGTCCCAAACTTTGATCTCACGACCCTCGCCAGTATCAGCCACATAAAGCTTGCCTTGATCGGGCGAGAAACACAGACCGTTTGGGGCAGATATTTCATCAGTTACCTTGCTTATACGTCCGCTGTTTCTATCTACCCTATAAACCGCATTCACTAATTCTGATTCGGCGCTGGATCCCTCATAGTTGCCGCGGATACCATAGGGCGGATCTGTAAACCAAATCGAATTATCGGCCGCGACTACTACGTCGTTGGGAGAATTGAGACGCTTGCCCTCAAAGCTATCGGCAATTACTGTCTCACTGCCATCCGAATTGTAGCGCACTACCCGACGCCCGCCATGCTCGCAGGAAATTTGTCGCCCTTCATGATCAAAAGTATTGCCGTTACTATTGCCAGCAGGCTTGCGAAACTCAGTTACCCTGCCATCATCTTCAATCCAGCGCAGCTGACGATCGTTAGGTATATCGCTCCATACAAGATATCGGCCGACTCCACTCCAGGCAGGTCCCTCCGCCCAAAGAGTGCCGGTGTAGTGCCTCTGTATGGGCGTATTGAACAAGATATAGCGCTGAAAGCGCGGATCCAACGCTATCAGGTCAGGGTCTGGATAGCGCAGAGGCGTATTTCCCGACCAGTCTCTGGGCTTGTATTGTGTAATGGGTGTCTGTGCAGACAGGACCATGGGCAGTGCAGCTGTCAGAGCCATGCCTGACTGTATGAATGCACGACGTTTCATAGAGCCTCCGAGAAAATGTGAAGGTCGGCCAACAAGCACGACATCAGTCGAAAGCCGATCAGTTTCCTATTTTCTTATATTTTATCTTGCGACCAGTTTCCTAACCCAGCCATCGCCTTTAGTTAGCAGATAGAGCTCACCTGCCGCATCGGTACCAAGTCGCAAATCTGCCCGCTTGCCGCCGCCGTAGGTATTTGCAAAACCCGTCGCCTCGGCCATGTTTATCTCATTCCCGTCCATGAAAATACGCAGCTCCTGTATAGAAGCCGGTTTTCCTGCTTCAAGTCCTTCACTCTCGGCGTAGAACACGCGGCCTGACACCATATCGGTAAACACTACTCTGCCCGCCAGTGCTGGAATTTCCGTACCGCGATAGACATAGACACTGCTAACCGCATTGCCTTCATCGTGATCAAATTGGAGAACAGGATAGGTGAACTCCTGACTATCATTTGGCTTAGGGTATACCGGATTCGGTCTGACATTACCGATCCCAAAAGCCGTTGAAAACATACCCTCGCGTAATCGCCAACCATAGTTCGCGCCAGAGACGCCTATATTTATTTCCTCGATCTGATTCTGCCCGATATCGGCGATGTACATAGTGCCATCGCTGTCGAATGAAAAATGCTGGGGATGTCGTAGACCATAGGCCCATATTTCTGGCGCGACTCCCGCCTCTCCAACGAAAGGGTTGTCCTCAGGTATCCCATAGCTCGAAGGATACTCTGAATTCAGGGGATCGATTCTAATGATGGATGACATTGGCGAGGCGAGAGACTGACCGTTCTCATTAGGATCATTCGCTGCGCCTCCATCTCCCAGACTGGCAAATAGCAATCCATAGTCTGAATCGGTATTCGTAGCGGCATAATTAAATGCCAAGGTACCAATGTTATGATTTTGTGCGAACTGCCCTATGCGAAATATTTCTCTCGATGTGCCGGAGAAGACATTAGCGCTTGCATCCGTCGCCGTCCACTCACGAATCACACTCTCATGGTTTTCGGAATTGTCATCCAGATAATTGGCAAGCCCGCTTTGTGAACTAGCACTGAAGGCTGTGTAGAACTTGCCGTAACCCGGCCTGCCAACTTGTCCGAACTGAGGGTGGAACGCAAAACCCGCTAGACCGGTTTCATTGGGATACATGGAGTCATCGAAGCCTACTTCGCCGTCGCGTATATCCAAAAACGCATCGAGGGTGTTCGCCTGCTCATCATAGATATACAATACGCCGCGTAGCTCACTGATCACCAAGCGCCCAGAGTTATCCGGAATTGGCTGCATATACTGCAGGCGAGCATAGGCATTGTTAGTGAGAGGAACCTCATTTGAGTCCAGAGTCTGCGGTAGCCGCAGAAATTCCTGGGCGATAACACTGATCTCGCCCTTCTCAATCTTCGCAGGAATAGGATCAACCAAAGCTTCGGGCAAAGCCTCGGCGGCGAACGAGCCAGCCATCGCACTCATACAGGCAAAACTAAAACCGGCTTCCAACTTCATGGCTCGATTACCCTCCTATATTCTCACCTTTGATTCGGCAGTCTGTAAGCAACCAGGCCGCCAGGAAAATCTGTACGCGAGCTACCAATCTGCACGACGATATACTGCTTGCCTTGATGCATGTAGGTCATCATTCCATACTGGCCCGGCGCGGGTAACGGCACACTGCCTACTATCTCTCCACTATATTTATCTCGTGCATTCAAGGTCATTGGTGCATCAGGAACAAATTGCACCATGCCCTCACTCATAGCCCGGGTCTGCACCAGAAGATCGTCCATAACCATCTGAATCGACCAACCTACGCCCCCGGTATCCGGCACAGCGACTCCTTCCAGAAGCGGATGGTTCTTGATTGCATCGGGAGTAGGACCTACTGCCATGGACCAAGTCTTCTCGCCACTGTTCATCTGATACGCGGTTAGCTGATTATCCATCGGTTTGAAGACACGCAGACCATCTATAGTGGGCAAGCCACCACCACCGCCGGGCAACCATGCTGCAACGGTCTTACCAGTAGTTGGTGTGCTGTTTGGCGTCGCACCACCTTCGCCAGGTATCGGATAGTTAGGATTGTCTCTATCGATGCCATTGGTTGGCCGCATAAAGCCGGGGGCGAAACAGTTGCGTGCATGGGAAGCAAACATCAATCCAGTACTAGGATCACCGACAGGTTGATGAGGAATGACGTTACCACCGCCAATGCAGCCAATATTATTGATGTAGTCGTTATCGTGCCCCTGGGGAAGGGCCGGAACGTAGAGACCACCAACGCGATAACCATTGAGAATTACCATCGCCTGCTCTTTTAACTCGGGCGTGTAATCGATAACAAACTCTTCGGTCAGGCCGTCGGTGACTATTGGATCAACAGGTTCTGGCCAGGTAGGAAAGGGCTGAGTCGGTGCAGTGTAATTCCCCGGCACCTGAGTCTGGAACACTTCACGATCTTCGATCGGCCAGATCGGTTCGCCGGTCTCGCGATTGAATGCAAACACCAGACCCTGTTTGGTGTTCTGAATCAGTGCGGGAATAGTCTGCCCATCTACGGTCAGATCCATCAACATTGGCGGCGTGGGCAAATCGTAGTTCCACTGATCGCTGCGATGAATCTGGTAGTGCCAGCGACGTTCACCAGTTTGTACATCCAGGGCCAACACACTGCCACCAAATAGATTATAGCCAGGCCGATGACCAGCATAGGCCTGAACAGTAGACGCATTAGTCACCATATAGACCAGACCCAATTCCGGGTCTGCCGACGCCGGCGCCCAGGTTGAGATATCGCCGGACCACTGCCAGGCGTCATTCTCCCAAGTCTCATGCCCGACTTCGCCAGGTCTGGGAATAGAATGAAACTTCCAGAGGAATTCGCCAGTAGCGGCATCGAAGCCCATGATGTCCCCGGGCACATTCTCGATGCGAGTCTGACCATAGCTGGGCTGATGGCCCACCAGGACCACCACGACACCATTCACAACAATGGGTGGAGCCGAGGCAGTCACCATGCCTAACTCTCGCGGGATGCCGTAGTCCGGGTCGTAACTGCCACCGGCGACCAGATAATCCTGCCAGGGACCCCAGTCTTCTACCAGTTTGGGAATAAGATCTATTCCGCCGGATTGCTCAAAGCCATCTAGCGCAATCGGTTCTCCCCAATTCTCTAGCGGCCTGCCTGTTTTCGCGTCCAAAGCCCAGAGAAAGAAACCCGGCGTAGTAATATAGACAACACCTCTACCATCGACTTCGGCATAGGCCACACCCTTGCCATAAGCCTGCCGTGGCGAACGCTGATGTCTTACCGTGGCGGGCTCTCGAAAAGTCCAAATATTCTCTCCCGTTGCAGGATCCATCGCTATAACCTGCCTGCGTGGGGTCGCCACCGTATAAAGCATTCCGTCCACATAGACTGGCGTTGAGCGGGAGAAATAATCCAAATTCGGCCCAAAATTATCACTGCGCCAGATCCAGGCCTGTTCGAGATCCGAGAAATTCTCGGCGTTAATCTGATTTAAGGGAGAGTAGCGTGTATTGCCTGAATCGCCGCCCAGATAGCGCCATTCCCCATTCTCGGTGCCGGGCATGCCCTGCGCCGAGGCTTGGCTGGATAACAGCAGGGCCATAAGTGATAAGAGGAGCGAGTGAGGTTTCAAGACTCTGAACATACTGTGCATCAGCTAAGATCCTATGAGAGCGCCGGCTTAGCGCTTCCGCAGCCTTATCTAAAATGGCAGAAGAAGTGAGCTTGCCGGTCTATTGATTGAAATTCTGCTTGACCGGACTCTAGACTAAAAGCTATCGCGCCCGAAGTCTATGACTGCGAAGTCCGATCGCCACGGTAGCCCATGAAAGGCACGATTTCCAAGATCTGGAGTGAAAGCTGTGTATATATCTTGCGAAATCCCATGGGAAATCCGTATCATGTGCAGCATATCGTGAGTTGAATCAGGGAAGCTAACGGAGCTCTAGCTACAGGCCATTTATCGAACTTAACAACCGTCTTCGCAATTAACTATTACCTATACTCAGGTGGTTTAACAATGTTTACTACAGCACTTCAATCAATGCCGGCACTGCTCAATAAACTAGCCTTAATCCCGATCGCCTGTTTTGCGACTATTGCCGGCCATGCAGTCGCCGACGAAGGCATGTGGCAACCCCATCAACTACCCGATCTGAGCGAACAGTTGCTACGTCTCGGGCTCGAGATCAATCCTGAAAACCTCAGCAGACTGGATCAATTCCCAATGAACGCAGTCGTCAGTCTGGGCGGCTGTAGCGCTTCCTTTGTCTCTCCTCAGGGTCTGGTCGTAACCAACCATCACTGTATCTATGGCTCTGTGCAATACAACAGCACCCCGGAGAATAATTTACTGACGGATGGTTTTCTGGCTAAACAATTGGACCAAGAAATTCCAACAGCACCGGGTACGCGAGTCTATGTCACCGAAGAAGTGAGCGATGTGACCGCCGGTGTATTGTCGGGAGTAACCGCATCAACATCCGGGCTAGATCGCTACAACATGATCGAGGCGAATAGAAAATCCCTCATTGCGGATTGTGAATCCTCCGGCAACCATCGCTGCGGTGTTTCTTCGTTTCATCAGGGTCTGGAGTATTTCTTAATCAAGCGTCTCGAAGTTCGCGACGTACGTCTTGTCTATGCGCCTGCAACCAGTATCGGTAAATACGGTGGCGACATCGATAACTGGCAATGGCCCCGACACACCGGTGATTTCGGTTTTTACCGCGCCTACGTAGGCACAGATGGGCGCCCCGCCGAATACAGTGAAGACAACGTGCCCTATACCTCGGATAGCTTCCTGGAAGTAAGCGCGAAGGGTGTTGAAGAAGGTGACTTCGTCATGGGCGTTGGCTATCCCGGCAGCACGAACCGCTACCGCACAACTGCAGAGGTTGAAAATGAGTTCGAATGGTACTACCCCCAGGCACGCGGTTTTCGAGCGGACATAATCAGCATCATCAATGACAACTCCGCCGATGGCAGCGCAGCGCGCATCGCCTACGAAGGAACTCTCGCTAGCCTTAATAACTATGCCAAGAATTTCCAGTCCATGGTGGAGAGCTATGACAAGAGTGACTTCATAGATAGACGCCGACAGGCTGAAACCGATCTGGTTGAATGGATCAACAGCGACAGCGCAAGACGCCAGCAATATGCGCAAGCCATAGGACGTCTGCAGAACTTAATAGAGACGAATCATGAAACTCGCGAACGCGACCTGGTGCGCAGCTATATGGGCTATGCCACTCTGCCATCTGCCGCCCATCGCCTTTACAGATTAGCCAAGGAGAAACAAAAACCCGACGCAGATCGCGAACCGGGTTATCAGGAGCGAGACCTGCGTCGTCTAAGCCAATCTATGCAAGCCATTAGCCGACGCTATGACGAGACTGTCGATAAGGCAACTCTGAGTTACTTACTCGCTAGATATGCCGAACTTCCCGAGCAGCATCGCTCGCAAGCTACCGATTCCTTCTTTGGAATTTCCGGCAGCATCGATCAGGGTCAAGTAGATCAGATTATCGAAGATAGCTATGCGCGGACATCATTAGATGAGGAAGCGACACGGTTGGCATGGCTGGAAAGCTCTGTCGAGGATTTTGAGAACAGTGATGATCCTCTGATTCGTTATGCTGTGGCCTCCTATGCCGAGCGCATGGCGCTCGAACTAGAGCGCAAAGAGCTGAGCGGACAGTTACAGCGCTGGCGCCCCGAATATATGGAAGCGGTGATCGCCTTTAATCGCAGCTTGGGCCAGCCTATCTATGCCGATGCCAATAGTTCATTGCGCGTTACATTCGGTCAGGTAAGAGGCAACCAACCCAAAGATGGCCTGGTCAATCAGCCATTCACCTCACTGGAGGGTATCCTGGGTAAAGACACGGGCCTGGACCCATTCAATGCACCCGCAAAGCAATTGGACCTGATTCGCGCGAAGCAATATGGCGACTATGTATTGCCTTCCTTGGGCACAGTGCCCGTGAACTTCTTGAGCACTCTGGATATCACAGGCGGTAATTCCGGCACTGCAGCAATGAACAGTAAAGCCCAGCTCGTTGGCCTGTTGTTCGACGGAGTCTACGAGAGCATCATTGGCGACTGGGACTTCGACGACTCCAAGAACCGCGCCATCTCCGTCGATGCCCGCTATATGCTGTGGGTAATGGAATACATGGACGGCGCCACGAATCTTCTGGATGAAATGACTATTGTCGAGTAAAGAGATCATGCACCAAAAACTGCTTCAGACCCTAGCGGGCCTCGCTTGCTGCACATTTGGCATGAGCGCACTCGGCCATGACTCGACGGCGCACTACATGGCCAACGAAGGCTTGATGGTAGAACACGGTGACACCAAGATTCTCTTCGATCCACTGTTCAGAAATAGTTACGGACAATACTTGCTGCTACCTGAAGAAATGGAACAGGCCTTGTTTGCCGGAGTAGCTCCCTACGATGGAGTCGATGCCATCTTCGTCAGCCATCACCATGGGGATCATTTCTCTCCTGGAGATATGGTGCGGCTGTTGAGGGAACAACCAAACATCAAACTATATGCGCCGAATCAAGCGGTGATCGCTATGCGTAGCGAAAGCAGCAATAGCGATGCCGACCTGTTCGATCGAGTCATTGGGGTCAGTCTGGAATATAAGGACGCGCCGGTCGCACTGAGCATGGAAGGCCTGCAGATCGAGGCGGTACGTATTCCACACTCCGGCTGGCCAACCGGTCGCCTGGATGTCGAGAATATTGTGTGGCGAGTAACGCTGAATGAGGACACGACTGTCCTGCATATGGGAGATGCCGATCCGAACGATGTGCATTTTGCTCGGGATGCGCAGTACTGGAATCGTAACAACCCGCATATGGCATTCCCTCCCTATTGGTTCTTCAGCTCCGCAAGCGGGCGCGATATTTTAAGTAATAGGATTAAGGCAAAACGCAGTGTGGGCGTGCATGTGCCGGTAACAATTTCTTCTGACCCAATACGAAGACCGGCAGAACTTCGCGGCTTCGACCTCTTCACCATCCCAGGCGAAACCAGAAAAATTTCAGCCGAAGACTAGTTTTCTGCAACAGCCGCATCAGCCTCTTCGGTGCGCCCGGCACGCAGGATTCCTGTCATGGCATAGTTTCCAGAGTGGCAGGAAAATTCATAGATACTGTCATCCACGCTGGTCATCGAAGAGATCCCAATGATCTTATCGGTAAACGTCACTGGGTCATCCACGGTAAACTCATAATCCAGAACACCCGCCGCGGTAGGCGTGAAGCGTTCGACGAGAAGACGATTCTTCGCCGTGCCATAGGCGACGCCGCGGAGACTGAGGCTGCCAACCTTGTCGCTGAAGTTTCGAGTCTCAACGACCAAGGTGTTGCCCTCCCAATAACCACGTGAGTCGCCAGACCACTGCTCTATAGCACTATCGATATGAGGCTTGTCACCCAGGATTACGATACGGGCATCCCAACCCATCTCCACCAATAACACCACGTGCCCCGCGTCTTGAAATATTTGAATGTGGTTATTGTAGCCACCAGTTAATAGAGGCGGACCCGAAACGAAGACCAGGCAACGCTCAGAGAGGCCTCGATCCTCCGGACCAGTCCTGCCTATGCCGCCGTGGGTATAACGCACCGGGCGCGTCTCACCGAAGTCCACATCGGTAGTGATGTCGCCACCTAACTGCACATGAACACCATCCTGTACTGAAGGAATTCTTCCGTTGAGTGGATGCACGATCAACGATGTGCGGCTGTTTTCTTGTAGTGCCATCCTGTCATTCCAATAGCCATTGTAGGCACCGATAACACGGGTCGTGCTGGGAGCCTGATTGCCACCGGTGGCCACGACACGGCTTGGCCTGGCATTAAGAGTGGCTGCATCGACATCACGCAGGAATTCTATCTCGCCAAACCTCTCCGGGCGTTCTAAGGGTGTTCGTGAAGAGAAATTCCATACGCCGCGAAGATCGGGCTGGCCGTACTCGGTCATGGGGGGCTGGTAGTCCTGCGCGTAGGCTGGAAGACCCAAAACAGTAAATGCAGCGCCAAGAATGGTAAGACGAACTAGTGGGGCCAGACCCATAGCACACTCCGAATTCAGATACGGTGAAACAAACGCTACGGCTTAACCTGTAGCATTGTCACCAGTGCCTGAGTGTGTCCGGCAGCTTCCATACCTAGCGTCGTAAGATACCCGCCGTCTTCAAGCGTAATAAAGTTTTTTTGGAACAGTCGCTTTGCAGCGGCGATACGCTCGGGAGCCGCCTCATGATGAATCTTGATTCCTCCCTGTGAACTATCCAGGTTGAACAGGTTAAGAAGTTCCAAGTCTTCGAGAAATTCGCGGCTTAAGCTCATGGTAGGTCTCATCTATTGTTTTTTCGTGGATAGCATAGCACGTGATTCGATAGTTTTTCCCTTGGGACGAATAAATTCATCTATTCCATGGCCCTGCGCGGCCCTACATGAACCAAGGCACCGAGCCTCGTCTCGCGCAGAGACGATCAGGCTAAGTTGGAGTCGAAACTGCAGCTGAAAAAATCGAAGAAGGATGGTTGATACTGCGTTTTTACCCAGTAGCTCAATAAGCAGGTTATCCTTGTTGAGCTATATACCTATTTGCATGCCATCGCCTTAATAAACCCTTCACGCTCCATAAGGCTCTTTAGATAGCGCTGGCAGTTGGGCTTGTAATATTCGTTTAGCCCCAGAGAAATTCCCATAAAGAGTGCATACCCTACTGCGATGTCGGCAATCGTGAATCGACCGGCACAAAGATACTCTCTGTCTTCGAGTGCGGATTCAACGCTACGCAACCTCGATAGATACCATTTCGTATAGTCCTCCACCACCTGTGGCACCCGACGCTCCTCCGGCTCCAGGCGGGTATAGCGCAGCACCAAAGTTTGCGGAAACGTAAGTGTTGCATCACTGCGATACAGCCAATTGAGATACTCGCCATACCCTATCTCATCTGAGGCAACCGCCAGCGGCGTAGGCCCATATTTCTCAGCTAAGTAGTGACAGATAGCCGTCGACTCTGTGAGCGTTACACCTCCATCGACAAAGCTTGGTACCGTTCCCAGGGGATTAACATCCAGGTAGCCGTCATGCTCGAAGCGTGGCGGAAAATTCATAGTGACCAACTCATAGTCGAGCTGCATCTCTTCGAGTGTCCATAGTGGCCGCAGCGAGCGGGAATTTTTACAGTGATAGAGTCTCATGTTAGTCGACTTCCAGGAGGTACAGTTTCTCTATTGTATATCGAAATGAAAGCTCGAGAGTACGCGTAGTCCATGGTTTATAAGGTCTCAAATAATTTGTTTGAGCCTTAGCTAGTACTCACTCGAAAAAACATGTACGCAATATAAGCTGCAACGAAGAAGATTCCAACCTGACGGTTCATCAGTGCTTTACCAAAGATAAAAATGGGAACCAGGAAAAAAGCGAAGATCAGAGAGACCAAAATATCTAAGATACCGCCCTCGGGAACTATTAGCGGCTGAACAAGCGCACTTATAGGCAACACGAACAAACCATTGAATATATTCGACCCGATAGCATTTCCGACACACAGGTCAGCCTCGCACTTCATAGCCGCAAAGATTGAAGTAATAAGTTCTGGCAAACTCGTTCCTATTGCCAACACCAACATACCGATAATTACCGGTGGAACACCCAGTGACTCCGCCAAAGCTGATCCGTTATCAATAGTTAACTGCCGCCTATGGCAAGACCAACAACACCACCGACTATTAGTATCCAGTTAACCCTTTTCTCAGCGTGGGAGACTATATCCAGCTCTCCAATAGTGGTAACCAGCGGATCTTTTTCCTGCCGCAGAAAATCCGTTACGGTTAGATAGAGGGATATGCTGAACAGCAACAACATGACCAAGCCATCGGACCGATCGATGATTGGATTTTCGCCACGCAAGAGTGGATCCAGGGTCATGAACAGAAGGACGGTTGTACCCAAGAGAAGCAACGGCAATTCTCTGCGGATGATTTCTCCCTTCAGAGTCATCGGCGTAATGATTGCCGCCGAGCCCAGTACCAGGCCGAGATTAGCCAGGTTTGAGCCTGTAATATTACCGAAGGCCAGTTCTGTCTGACCCTCTAATGCGCCAAGCACGTTGACTACCAGCTCTGGCGCACTGGTACCGAAGGCAACTACGGTAAGGCCAACCACTAGCGGTGGGACGCCGGAGGCCTCCGCTATTCCCGAGGCTCCGCGAACCATAGCGGCACCGTCACCTAAGAGTAGCAATAGCCCTAATAATAATAGTATGAGAGTAATTGTGTGTCCTCCGAAGCACGATTGCTGCCCTCTTATTTAAAGCATAGCTAGTAATGGCTATCAAGTGCGATTGATCCACCTCTACTAAACACGCTGTGTACTGCCGTAAGATCCAATAGACACGGTACTTAGCGGTAGTCCAAGAGTGGGTTACACTATAAAACTAACATTCGATAAATCATAAGAAGATTGCCTCTATGACCACAAGAACAGCACTGGATCTAGAATTCGTCCGCGCGCAGTATCCAGAGAATCATTGGAACTGGGCCTTCTTCGAGAATGCCGGTGGTGCTTATGTCCCGCATTCGGTGATTCAGAGAATCAGCGCTTATATGAACGAAACTCAGGTGCAGCCAGGCTATCCCTATCCAGAATCATCCGATGCGGCTGAGCGAATGAATCTTGGCCATAGGCTGATGGCGGAATTTGTTGGTGCAGAGCTCGAAGAGGTCACTGTGTCGGCATCTACCTCCTTCAATGTGTATGTACTCGCACAGGCACTTCGACATCTTTGGGCTGCCGGCGATGAGATTATTGTTGCAACACTAAATCATGAGGCGAACTCGGGGCCCTGGCGACGACTGGAAGAATTTGGATTAAAAATAGTCGAATGGCCTATAGCATCGGACACTGCCGAACTCGATATAGATGTGCTTAGGCAATTGCTAAATGAGAAGACGCAGCTAGTTGCCTTTCCCCATGTCTCGAACATAGCGGGCAATATAAACGATGTCGCCGCAATCACCGAACTAGCGCATGCAGCGGGCGCTTTGGTTTGTGTGGATGGCGTTGCCTATGCGCCGCATCGCGCACTGAGCGTGAAACAGTGGGATGTCGATTTCTATCTTTTCAGCTTCTACAAGGTATTCGGGCCACATATGGGATGTCTGTATGGAAAGCGAGATATTCTGCAGAAAGCAAAGGGGCAATATCATTACTTCTTCGGCGAAGATGACCTGCTACACAAGATGAATCCCGCTGGCCCGAATCACGAATCTATCGCCTCATTGGTTGGCATCGCCGACTACTTCGATGCCCTCTACGCACACCACTTCGACGAACAGCGAGAATCATTCTTCCAACGCAGCCAGATTGTCTACGGTGCGATAGCGGAACACGAGCAGCTTCTGACTACAAAATTTCTAGACTTTATCGGCTCCAGAAAAGATATCAGATTAATTGGCGGACATAATCAGGACAAAGATATTCGCGTCCCTACCTTCTCTTTCGTCTCTAACAAGATGGGCTCTGAAGAAATAGCCAGAGCAGTTGCCCAAGACGAAGTCGCCATTAGTTCAGGCCATTTCTATGCGAGACGATTGGTAGAGAGCCTGCAAATAAAAGATACCGAAGACGGCGTTGTACGTTGTTCAATGGCGCACTACAACACCATCGAAGAAGTGGATAAACTAATTCATTCCCTAGATAGAGTTCTAGGCTAAATAGAAACCGTCACTCTAGCAGAGATATAGACACTATGATTAAGCTTGAAGATCCCACACTGTTTAGAACCGAAAACTTTGTCAATGGCAAATGGGTCGCAGGTTCCGCTGGCCATATTGAAGTACTGAATCCAGCGAGCGGCGAACTAGTTGCAAGAACAGTAGACGGCAATGCCGACGATGCAAGAGCGGCGGTCGATGCCGCGGCTGTGGCTTTCAAGAGCTGGAGCAGAATGCCCGCGAAAGAGCGCGCCGCCTATCTGCGTCGCTGGTATGAACTAATTCTGGAAAACGCCGATGATCTAGGGGCGTTGATGACCGCCGAGCAGGGCAAACCGCTTAGCGAAGCTATCGGCGAGGTGAAATACGGAGCCGGCTTCATCGAGTTCTATGCTGAGGAGTGCAAACGCGTGATGGGAGATATTATTCCGACCGTGGCCAACGACCGTCGCTTACAAGTTTACAAGCAAGCAGTTGGTGTTGTTGGCTGTATCACACCCTGGAATTTTCCCAACGCAATGATCACCAGAAAAGCAGCTCCGGCCATGGCCGCAGGTTGCACGGTTGTTATAAAGCCCGATGCGGGAACTCCCCTGTCTGCGCTGGCCCTTTGCGAACTCGCACAGCGTGCCGGCATTCCCGCCGGCGTACTTAACGTTGTCGTTGGCAGCGATGCGCAGGCCATAGGTGAAGTTCTCACACAACACGAAAAAATAGGAAAGTTTACGTTCACCGGATCGACCGCGGTCGGGAAGGTATTAATGGCGCAATGTGCGTCCACGGTAAAGAAAATATCCCTAGAGCTGGGCGGTAATGCTCCCTTCATCGTATTCGATGACGCCGACATAGACGCAGCGGTAAGCCATTGCGTCGCCACCAAATTTCGAAACTGCGGCCAAACCTGTGTCTGTACCAATCGAATTTTTGTACATGAAAGCATAGCCGAAGAATTCACCGACAAACTACAGCAGAGCATAGCGGCGCTGAAGGTTGCCAATGGACTCGAAGAAGGCGCCGAAATTGGGCCAATGATAAACATCCAGGCCCTAGAGAAGATGGATACGCTAATGGCTGACGCGCTGAGTAAAGGGGCGAAGGTATTGATTGGTGGCGCGCGCCACGAACTCGGCCAAAACTTCTTCCAGCCAACCCTGCTGACCGATATTAACGATGCCATGCGACTGGCGAATGAAGAGATCTTCGGCCCCATCGCCGCTGTGCAGACATTCACTACCGAAGAAGAAGTCATCGCCAAGGCAAACGCGACCGAATATGGGCTCGCTGCCTATTTTTTCACACGAGATATAGGGCGCGTTATGCGCGTATCCGAAGATCTCGAATATGGCATCGTGTGCTCTAACTCGGGCGTGTTCTCTACTGAGGTGGCGCCATTTGGTGGCTGGAAACAGTCGGGCATTGGATCCGAAGGCGGCAGGGAAGGTATTGCCGATTTCTATGAAACGAAATTTCATTCTCTAGGGGGTATTTAGAAGTTAGAACATAGTGCCGCTAGATTAGATGAGTCTAATCTTGCTAGGCTGGAATTTGTTCCGCTATAAATAGAAAGGTCGAATCGCAATCCGGCAGTCTATTCAATCGCGGTAATTGATTTGCAGACCCTTCAAAAAATTTCTAAGAATTTGATCTTTGCACTCACGGTAATGCTTATGGCCAGGGCGGCGAAAGAAAGCACTTAACTCATGCTTGCTGATCGCCTGCCCTGCCGATTCCAATATCTCTAGAATTTCATCTGCCTTGAGGTTCAGCGCGATCTTCAACTTCATAAATATCATATTATTGGTGAGCTTTATTTCAGGTTCCGGTACCCCGCCCTCCTTCTCACCACGCAAGGCAATGATCAAGCCGTTCAGAAACGAGGCGAGAGATGTATCGTCACATTCGACCAAATCAGGATCATCGTCCTTCTTCAGCCACGCGGAAATTTCTGCCCTATCGGTTTCCATATTAGCTAGCCCGAAGATAGCAATCATCTTGCTATCATCGAAATCTAGTATGTAGCGTATTCGTCTTAGACAATCGTTATTGTTCATACTCTTATAGACTCTTATTAACTTTTAATGCCTATCGCTTTTCTTCCAGCCTTCTTTGCTACCGGTTTTTTACGCTTGGCTTTTACTTTATCTGCCGCATCGACCTTAGCAGCACCTTTCTTAGAATCAGCGCTAGGGGCCAGCTCAATCGGTTCAGCACTCTGTTCACAATGCATACGATAGTTGTTGCCATCGAACTGAATAATATCGCCCGATAAGATCTTCTTTCTCTTTTGGGTTTCTACTATATTATTCACCAGCACATGGCCTCCCGCAATAGCGGCCTTCGCCTCTCCGCCACTTCCGACCAATCCTTCGAACTTTAGAATTTTGTATAGTTCGATTGGCTGCCTGGTCAGCTCTACAAGCTGTGCCTTAATATCGTCGTCTGCATCTGTCATGGAATTCTCTTTAAACATCTAAGCCAAAAAATAGTAACTGCTTCATGAATTATCCTGCAATGACTCAACGAACAGTTCACACTCACCCAGCTCACTCGCAACAAATAGTGAGTCACCAGATACTGTAATGGATAACTCCATACCTCGATCACAAATTTTTGCCAATGCCTGAACTTGCTGCCAGTTAAACAGGTAAACGTCGACCGGCAACTCTTCCAGCTGCGTTCGGTTCTGCTGCCACCATGTAGGTGCCTTGCTATTGAAACAATAAATCTTTGCGTTCTGCGCAATGCGACTCGACTTTTTTATTCTCTCTGACGATGGCTCTCCAACATCTATCCACAATTGCAGATTCCCATCCAACGAATGTGACCAGAGGTCTGGCTCTTCCGTATCGCTGAGGCCTTTGCAGAATACCAGCTGATCGCCGCTGTTCAGGCAGAAGCCCAGCACGCGAACCATCATCCTCTCCATCGTCTCGGATGGGTGACGTGCGAGCGTAAGATTGAACGAATCGTAGACATCCCTGTTCAGATCGCTGAGTGAGACTTGCAGCTTGTAAATAGTAGGCTTTAGGGCCACGTAAGATCTCTATGTCGGTTTATAGGTGGGCGCTAGCGATAGCCGCTAGCAGCTGTTACGCGGCGCACACTATAGCATCAATAGCGCCTTCGCGTGGGCCAGCAATCCTTCAGACGTTCACCGCTTGCCGAGAATATGTAAGAATGCAGGTCGGGTTACCTTAAGGAACAACTATGAAACATTCTATACAGACATTTGTTCGACGCTCTACTCTCGCATTTCGCTGCCTCGCGATAGCAGCTGTGATATCAATCGTTCCGCTTAGCAGCGCACAGCCGACACTGTTCGGGTTTAATGATAATACCAGTGCGCAACAGAGACAGATGGAAACCCAGTTCGATACGCTTATCGACAGAGCTGAGATGGACCGCTGGCTGAGGGATTTTTCGTCTGAGGCCCACCACGTCGGATCACCGAAGAGTAAAGAGAACGCGGAGGCGATTGCGGCGCTTCTGCGCTCCTGGAACTATGACGTAGAGATTGCCGAATACGAGGTTTTGTTTCCCGAACCACTCACTCGCGAGTTGGAGCTCGTAGCTCCCACGCGATTTACTGCCTCCTTGATGGAAGACCCCATCGATGGCGATGCCAGCACGTCGAACACTGACAATCTGCTCCCTCCTTATAATGCCTTCTCGACAGATGGAGAAGTGGAGGCCGAGTTAGTCTTCGTTAACTACGGCACGCCTGCTGACTACGAGTTACTCGAGCGTTACGGTGTAAGTGTCGCTGGCAAGATCGCCATCTCAAAATATGGGGGATCCTGGCGTGGCATCAAGCCCAAGCTCGCTGGAGAGATGGGTGCAATTGGCACTCTCATCTATTCCGACCCAGCTGACGACGGCTATGGGCCAGGCGATGTATATCCCGAAGGTCCCTACAAGAACGATAGCGGCGTACAACGTGGCTCGGTTATGGATATGCCAACCTATCCAGGCGATGTGCTCACTCCCGGTGTCGGTGCGACTGGAGATGTGAATCGACTTAGCCGCGAAGAAGCGCCGACTATTACCCAGATTCCTGTGCTGCCAATATCCTATCGAGATGCTCTGCCCCTGCTCGAGGCGATGGGCGGAGCGGTAGTTCCTCAGGAATGGCGTGGCGGCTTGCCGATAACCTACCACCTGGGACCCGGGCCCGCGCGGGTCAGGCTCAAGCTTGAATTCGACTGGAAGATGGTGACAGCCTACAACGTCATCGCTCGCCTGGAAGGCACCAGCATGCCGGATCAATGGATTATTCGTGGCAATCATCACGACGGATGGAATCATGGCGCGGCAGACCCTCTTTCCGGGATAGTCGCCATGCTCGCCGAGGCCAAGGCGGTAAGTCGCCTCGCAGAATCGGGCTACCCGCCGGCAAGAACCATCATCTATGCAGCCTGGGATGCCGAAGAGCCTGGACTAATCGGATCGACTGAGTGGGCGGAACATCACGCCGCAGAGTTACAGGAGCATGCGGTTGTCTATCTCAATACCGATGGCAACGGCCGTGGTTTCGTGAACGTTGGCGGCAGCCATGTATTGGAACGATTCTTTAATGAAATCATGAGTGATGTCGAAGACCCCCAAACTGGCGTTTCAGTTCAACAGAGACGTCGCGCGAATCTGCGTATCAATAGCGGCTCTGAGAAAATTCGAAATGAGGCAAAGAATCGCAGTGACCTGCGTATTAGTCCTCTTGGTTCGGGGTCAGACTACACCCCGTTTCTTCAACATCTGGGTATAGCGTCTGCCAATATGGGTTTCGGTGGACACTCCGGAGGTGGCAGTTACCACACTATGTACGATACCTATGAACACTATACTAAGTGGATAGACCCTGGCCTGATCTACGGGCGCACTCTTGCCCAGTTTGCAGGGCGCGCCACACTGCGTCTGGCAAATGCGCCAAGACTGCCCTTTGATTTTCAGGGCTTCACCGACAATGTTGCGGGATATATTGAAGAGATTGAGACACTGGCTGATGACATGCGCGAGAAGACCGCGACGGACAATTTCGACATAGACTCGGGTGTGTATGGACTTGTTCTTGACCCGACCAAAACATTCGGACCACCGATACCCAAACCCGCTGTGCCCTATTTTAATTTTGCACCACTAAAGAATGCTTTGGCGCGACTTGAAGATTCAGCAGATGCCTATCAGAATTTAGCAATGAGCGGCACAGCTGCAAGCGCTAATCAGAACTATCTGCTCTATACCAGTGAGCGCGAGCTAATTCGAGAGGAAGGCTTGACGGGACGCCCATGGTATAAGCACCACATTTATGCTCCAGGCTTCTATACAGGCTATGGCGTGAAGACCATTCCAGGCGTTAGAGAGGCGATTGAACAGAGACAATACGATCAGGTTGCCGGACAGATCGATATCGCAGCCGAAGTACTGACCAATCTAGCAGTGCGACTGGATGAACTGGGAGAACGCTAGGCAATAACACCTAGGTATCGAAGCACGCCATGAGCAAACCGTTTCTGATAATCCAACTTCGCCCCGGAAGATGCAACTGCAGATAACGAGCTGGATGCCATCAAGCACTATGGCGCGCTGGAGGATAGCGAGATAATTGGGCTGCGCGCGGAGCAAGCGAGCCTAAAGGATATCGAACTGAGCGGCTATGCCGGCATAATTGTCGGTGGCAGCCCCTTCGATATCAGCACCCCCGCGGATCAGAAGTCAGCAACACAACGAGAGATTGAAGCCGGCTTCAGTGACTTATTCGATACAGTAATAGCACAGGACTTTCCGTTTCTTGGGTGCTGCTCGGGAAACGGCTTACTGGGAAATTATCTAGGCGCCTCGATATCACAGAAATATGCCGAAGCCGTCGGTAGAGCCACCATCGCGCTAAGCGAAGAAGGAAAGCGCGACCCGTTACTTAAAGGCTTTCCCGATACCTTTAGAGTTTTATTGGGTCACAAGTAGGCCTGTGACAACACACCACCTGGAGCCGTTCTCCTCGCCAGCAATGCTGCCTGCCCCGTGCAGATGTTCAGAGTAAAGAGCAATATCTATGCAACTCAGTTTCACCCCGAAGCCGACGCCGCGGGCTTCACTGTTCGCATCAATATCTACAAGGACTATGGCTACTTTCCGGCAGATTCGGCAGAAAAACTCATAGCGGCTATTGAGAAGGAAGAGTCCCCCTAGGCACAATTGCTGTTGAAAAGATTTGTAGAGACCTATAGAAAGTAAATAGGAGCAATGCCCATGATCTACGAAGTGGAAGGCGATATTTTAATGAGTCGCGCCGAAGTGATCGCGCAGGGCGTAGGGGTGAACGACGCGATGGCCAGCGGCCTGGCCCGTAAGCTTCAAGAAAAATTTCCTAGCATGCGCGATCACTTCCATGAGTGGTGCGAAGAAGCAAATCCAGAGCCCGGCGACATTTGGCTTTGGGAAGGCAATGGAAAAACCAAGATTCTCAATCTTATTACCGGTGCGGCTGCCGATCCAGGGCTGGGACGACCGAGCCGGCCCGAAAAGATTGCGGTACACCGCGCTTTCAGGGCACTCAACAAGGTGGTGGCCGACAAAAGACTAAGCTCTATTGCCATGCCTATGATCGGCAGTGGTGTTGGAGGCATCGATTGGTTAGAGGTGCGCGGTATGATGCACAGTCAGCTGGGCGAGCTACTCATACCAGTATTCGTTTACGTGTCGGTACTCGATGGAATGCTGGCGTCTGAACCGGGCATGTAAGACATGCCCTTATCGAATCGAAATTAGTCCTGAACGTCTACGCTTTCTCTCTCACAAACCAATGCGTGCCAGCGCCACAGATTCGCCAGAGACTCGGCTGGCTTTAATCCAACTAACGAAGTAGCGAAGTCCACCGCTGTTAATAAAGTAATATCGACAATCGTGAACCTGTCGCCGGCTATGTAAGCTGATTCGCCTAGCTCTGTATCTATGCGCTCATAGTAGTTATTCACATTAACGTCGCTGGCTTCCTTCGCCGCCGGAATCTGTTTAAAAATTCCCATCGCAGCGACAATAGGCCCGTTCACCCAAGAAACACCAACTTGCGACCACAACTCGGTTTCGATATGACGATTTCGCATCTCGATGTGGCCTAATTCAAATGCGTCTCTGCCCATAAGATTTGGCTCTGGTTGTATGGCTTCTAGATAACGACAGATTGCAACCGACTCTCCAAGGCAGCGACCATCTTCCAGTTCCAGTACAGGGATCTTTCCGCTTGGATTCTTCTTGAGAAATTCTGGCGTCTTATGTTCGCCCTTGCTCATGTCACAATTGATCAACTCCACCTCTATACCCTTCTCTGCTAGAAAAATCTTAACCCGTCTTGGGTTTGGGGCACGGGCATAGTCATAGAGTTTCATCATCTTAAAAGTTCCATATATATTTAATTAGTTAGTATTAGTGGTGGTCGCTATCCCGGATAGCGTGTCGATCTGTGCTTAGCCCTTGCAGCAAGCGCACGCCTACTCCTTCGTATCCTGCAGCCCACCGAAAGCCTCGAAAAAAGACTTGAAGAAGCCCGATAGCTCAAGCGTCATGACGGCAAACTCCTGATCAAATTTTTGTGCTGCACTCTCAATCTCTTCGCTCGCCTCTTCCTGCTTCATGCCGACAAATTTGAGGCGTTTTATAGAGAGATCATCTCCCAGTGCACAGCTTAAAATGCTATTCCATGTCACTCCCAGGTTCTTAACCTGCTTGCCCGCCTCGAGATGGCTCTCGATCTCATCCGAGAACAGATCCTGCCCCTTGCAGCGCACTATATTGCTGCCATCGGTTGGATTATAGAGTTCACAGTCTTCATCGATGAGGAAGTGATCGCTAGCATGCCGCTCCTTCAGCCAGCGCGTCATCACATCGCTGGGGGCACGATTGGCATCTGGAAGCGACACTTTCAAACTACCAAGACTCTCGCGCAGCAAGCTGAGCAGGGCTTCCGCCTTGGGTGCGCTGGATGAATTTACGACGATTAGATTATCTTTCCCGGAAATATAGGCGAATGTTTGCTGATTACGGGTAAAGGCTCTGGGCAGGAGCGACACAAATACATCGTCTCTTATCTGTCGCTTCTCCTTTCGGTAGATCTTACGGCCCTGTCTCTCTTCTAGCTCGGCCACCTTCTCATCGGTCGCCTCGTTGATCACCGACGTTGGCAGGATCTTCTCCTGCTTCTGAGCGCAGAGCATAATATAGTCACCCTGCACATGGGTGAGCATCTCCCCCTCCTTGCCTAGCGGGCTAATCCAGCCATACTTTGACTTATCGTGACTACTACAGGGATGGAAGATTTGATCGGTCAGCTTCTGTTCTAATTCTTCTGGTGAGACTCTGAGCGCTTCGTTGAGGCAATAGAGACGTATATTCTTGAACCACATAGATAATTTTCCGGCTAGCACAGCAAGTACTGAAGAGATTCTAAAAGGATTAAGCAAAAAGCTTAGCGCGGAAGATTATGCGCGATACAGACACAGTATTCTAGTAGTAGCATACGCTATTACTTTATTATCTGACTCCAAACCGGGCTTAATGAAACACCAGAGTACTAGTAAAGAAAGAATGGCGGCGAACGATTTTTTTATCCTACCAGACCCTTACATTTAGGTACGATAGCAACTACATAAAATAGCAAATGAAACCGGATCATCCCATGAATAAAATTGTGAATTGGATTCTACCCTTGTACATAGCCTTTGTGTTTCTGCAATCGCTGTTCTTCAAATTTAGCGGCTCTGAAGAGACTGTCATCATTTTCAATACTATAGGTACATGGATGGCCGATATTGGCTTGCCTCAGAGCTTCGCGCAAGGCTTCAGCAACTACGGTGGAACTGCAACTGGAATAGCAGAACTGATCGCCAGTATTCTAGTGCTCATCCCCGCCTCAAGAGTATGGGGAGCTCTGGCAGGACTATTGATAATGTCCGGTGCGATCTTCTTTCACCTGTTTACGCCCCTTGGTGTAGTACGCATTGTCGATGCTGCCGGGAATAACGATGGCGGTGTACTGTTCTTCATGGCTTGTGGTGTGTGGTTGAGTAGCCTGGCTCTTATCTATATTGACAGGCAAAAGCTACTAGCAGTAATCGGGCACTAGTCAGGAATAGAATCGCGTTATTCACCCTCAGAATATAACTAACAGGCACTACATGGAGTGTCCTACCCACCAAGGTCATGGCGATATCATAGCCCTTGCCGGTATTGAGCCCTGGCGCGATACCTGCCCCGCATCAGGCCTCAGAAAATACCCGTAACCTCTGTTTTTACTCTGACCCCAATCTCGCCTATAGTAAACCCTACTAAACCCCCACAAGAGCTCATTCGCGATGACCGATACCAGCATTCAATCCAACACGAAACCAATAGAACGCAAGGAACTAACCCTCAGAGTCGTGGTATTGGGACTGCTGCTGGCGGTCGTAATGGGGGCAGCGAATGTCTATGTTGGCCTGCGCGCCGGCATGACTGTGTCAGCCTCAATACCTGCAGCCGTCATGGCTATGCTGCTGTTTAAGATGCTGTTCAAGAATTCCACTATTCTCGAAGCCAATCAGGTTCAGACCTGTGCCTCGGCGGGGGAATCACTCGCCGCGGGAATCATCTTCACTATGCCAGCAATGGTTCTAATTGGCTTCTGGGATTCCTTTGATTTCTGGTCGGTCACCATCATCGCGCTTACCGGCGGCCTGTTGGGCATTCTCTTTATGATCCCCATGCGCAAGGTTTTCATTCTTAACAACACTGAACTCGCCTATCCGGAGGGTATAGCCTGTGCTGCTGTGCTACGTGCCGGCGAAGAGGAGGCGGCCGAGGGAGAAGACGGCGAACAGGAGGGTGCAGCGAAGAATCTGCTGGTTGGCGGCCTACTAGGCGCCGGTGTGGCCATTGGAGCAAAGCTATTCGGAGTGCTTGCAGCGACGCTTGAGGCGGCCACCGTAGTGAGCTCACGCATTTTCTATTTTGGCGGCGACCTCTCGCCAATGCTAATTGCCATTGGCTTCATCGTGCGACTGAACGTCGCTATTCTTATTTTTATTGGTGGCGCCATTTCCTGGATTTTAGCCATACCCCTGTTGGGCTCGGGCGATCAGTATCCTTCTGCCATCGACGGCGCCTACGAGCTATGGAGCACGCAGATTCGCTATGTAGGTGTTGGCGCCATGGTGCTGGGAGGATTTGCCTCACTCTACTCTGTCCGTTTCGGGCTGATCGCCGCCATACGCGAGTTGCGTAACAACCTGACCAGCGGTGACCTGATGGGTGACAGTCTGGAGAGAGATATCCCAACCTGGGCCATCATCGCCCTCACTCTAGGCTGCGTCGCTGTCCTCGCCTTCGTGAATTATCGCTTCACCTCTGGAGTGGGTATCACCATTCTGTCGACCATAGTAATGCTGGTCATGGGCTTCTTCTTCACCGCCGTGGCAAGTTATATCGTGGGGCTAGTGGGCAACTCAAACAGCCCGGTCTCCGGTATGACAATCACCGCAGTCCTCGTCGCCGGGGGTATGCTATGGCTCTTCAACTATACCGGCATGGAAGCCATGGTTGCCACGCTAGGCATTGCAGCCATAGTCTGCTGTGTCGCTGCGACTAGCGGCGATGTCTGTAACGATCTCAAGACCGGCACATTGGTAGGTGCCGCCCCTTTTCGTCAGCAGATCATGCAGATTGCAGGAGTATTCGTCGCCGCTTTCGTCATGTCACCGGTGCTGAATCTTTTGCACAATAATATCGAAGGCGGCATCGGCGGACGCGAACTATCGGCTCCGCAGGCAAGTTTGTTCGCTTCACTCGCGCGGGGGTTCTCCGGAGAGACACAATTGCCTTGGGACATGATCGGCTACGGCGTGCTTGTTGGCGGCGTAATCTTGGTAGTCGATTGGTATCTGCGCGTTAGCGGCAAGAAATTCAGAGCGCATCTGATGCCCATCGCTGTGGGAATGTACTTGCCATTCGGTCTGGCAGCACCAATTTTGATTGGCGGCCTGATTGCACACTTCCATAGCAAAGGCACACCTGAAGCAAAGCACGACAAGGTGCTACATCGCGGCGCACTCTTCTCATCGGGCGTCATCGCAGGCGAAGCGTTGATGTCAGTTGGCCTTGCCTGCCTCACCGCCCTTGGAGTGCAGTCATTGGACTTGGGACTCTCTACAGGCTTGGTAACGGCACTGTCATTGGTGGCTGCGGCTGTAGCTGTCTGGATGTTTTATAAATTTACCCAGCCCTCTAACAGCTCAACAATTTAGGCGGAACTATTGATCAGAACCTGCTTCAGACCTTCGAATGAAACACTCATCCCGTGCTCTATGGCGGGAGAGAATTCATCTGGCGCTATCTCCGTTGTCCACGAGAAATGACAGCCCGCGTCGCTCGCCGTCAGTTGAATTGTTGCTAGATGATGATCCAGTGGCGTCGGAGTCTTAATGGCAGAATACTGTAGGCAGTGCTTCTGGTTATCTAATGTTAGGATCTTTTCCTGCACTTCTCCAATACCTTCCATAGTGAAAGAGCGCACGCCGTCTAGTTCAGTTATCGACTCTACCGCAGGAACCCAATCGCAGCGGGTCACATCAGCAAAAATCGCCCAGACTGCTTCAAGTGGATAGTTTAATTCTTCTTCGATTTTTACCGTTTTCATCATGCCTCACTTTTACAAATCACTAGCTCGAAGGTCGCATCTTCGCCCACAGATAAGCGGGAAGCGCGCAGGACAGGCCTATACATAAGTTGAGGGCAATAAACGCCCAGGGTTTCGGTCCGCCCGACTGATTAGAAAACATATAGATCCAAAATACAAACGAGCTAATCAACAGGTCTGCGCTAAATCCACCCGCCGCGCCATTCACAAATACCGCCATCACGAAGGCCACCAAATCGATACCCTGATCAACTGCAAAATCTGCGAAGAAGGCTATCGGTATTACCGCACCCAGAATCGCAAATAGCAGTTAAGTCGTTCTTAGATTCATCCTTTGCTCCATTAACATGTGATTTTTTATTGGTAGCAGCCGGCTCAAAGCCATGGGCTGTGATCGCGACGCCCTCCGGTCCGGTTAGGCCCCTATTGGCAGCTAGTCTCTCTGAATGAGGTCTGTCATTCAATTACTTATTGGGTAGTAAAATTAGCCAATACTGGGAATCTCAGCCAGTAGATTTTTGTGGTATTCTGCTTGCAAATACCCGTGCGGCTTACCCCCAGTTCGCTATCAGATACTTTGGGGGCGCAGGCCAGCAGAGTCCAGCAGGAGATTGTCATGCATCTAAAACTAAGAAAACTAGCACTTACGCTGTCACTTATCGCAACACTGGGCAGCTTCGGCATTAGCTCTGCACAGGACCCAGAATGGGTCGATCTGGCAGTTCATAACTTCGGCGCCCCCATCAATACCATGTGGGCCGAGGGAGAACTGTCCTTCGCCGCCGACGGCACTATGGTCTACTGCAGCGCAAGAGAGGATATGGCCGTAGCGCCGGGCGATCCGAAGGATCTCTATATCGCTACGTTTAACGCCGAGACTGGCAGCTGGAATACCCCTGTCAATATGGGTATCCCCATTAATGCAGCACCCGCCACCGATGTCGACCCGCTGCGTGCAGGCGATGATCGCGAGCCTTGGATAACCGCCGACGGCAATACGATCTACTTTAAGTCTGATCGACTCGCTACCACTAGCCCACGCAATGCCAATGATTTATTCATTACCCGCAAAGTGAACGGACAGTGGAGCACACCAGAGCTGATAGGCTTTCCCATAAGCACCAACGTCGGTAACGAGCATTGCCCTGCCATTCTTCAAGACGGCGAGACACTGTGCTTCGCATCGATGCGTGAAGGCGGCTACGGCGGGTCCGATATCTATTGCTCTAAGCCCGACGGCAATGGCGGCTGGCAGGAGCCGGTTAACCAGGGGCCGAACATCAACACGGCGGCCGAAGAATTTCACTTCACGCAGGATAAAGACGGCATGGTGTATTTCACATCCTCTCGCCCCGGTGGCTTCGGCGGCACCGACATCTATGGCGCGATGACGCAGGGAGAGAACAGCTGGGGCACGGCGAGAAATCTAGGCTCGCAGGTGAACACGGCTGGTGCCGATATGTGTCCAGCCCTGCCACCGGGTGACAATACATTTACCTGGTTCTCGACTCGCAGTGATAACAGCCTGGGCAATATCGATATCTTCTGGACCAACAAACTAAACGTGAGCAACTAATATGACGGCAGAAATATCCTCGGTTAGGCGCTGCGGCTGGCGCGTTATGGCGACACTAGGGGCAGCCCTGCTTGCCTCCTGCGCAGTCAGTCCGCAGACACAGGCAAAGATGGACGAGTACGCAAGGACTATCCCCACGTGTAGCAGCGACGCCGAGTGTGATCGCAAGTGGGCGCTCGCCCGGCAATGGACTGTAGAGAATTCAGCTTTCGCCATTAGAGGAGAGAGCGATACGCGTATTAATGCCAACAGCAACATCATCAGCCAAAGTGGCGTAGGCGTTCTCGTTAATAAGATTGCAAATGGCTCTAACGGCTCTCAGATCATTGTCGAAGTGGAATGCTTTAGCGCCTATGGCTGCCCGGATCTTTGGGATATGCAAATCGATTTTAATCGCACGGTCAACGGTAACGCGCAATGAAACCAAACATTGCGCAATCAACCACAGGAAATCTTCTGGCACTGTTACTCATGATGCTACCGACAACGGCCTATACTCAAGATGATAGCGAACAGTGGATTAGCCTGTTTAACGGGAGTGATCTCTCTAACTGGATTCCAAAATTTACCGGCCACGAACTCGGCGTTAACTATCGCGATACCTTTCGCGTAGAGGATGGCATATTAAAAGTCTCATATGACAATTGGCAAGACTTCGACGGCGAATTCGGCCATATCTTCTACGACGAGAGTTTTTCTCACTACAAGTTGCTCGTCGAATACAGATTCGCTGGCGCCCAGGTTCGCAACGGTCCGGACTGGGCCTTCCGCAACAATGGCGTAATGCTGCATGGCCAGTCTCCACAGTCGATGACCCTAGAGCAGGAATTTCCAGCCTCTATCGAAGTACAGCTTCTAGGCGGCAACGGCGTCGATGAACGAGCCACAGCAAATGTCTGCTCGCCTGGCACACACTACGTCAGAGACGGTGAGTTGGTTACTCAGCATTGTATCAATTCCAGCTCCGATACTTTTCACGGTGATCAGTGGGTAACGCTGGAAGTTGAAGTACGCGGCGACGAACTCATTAGGCACACGGTGAACGGTGAGGTGGTTTTCGAATATTCGAGAACACAGCTGGACGAGGGCGACCCCGATGCACAGAATCTTATCAGCCAGGGTCAGCCCATAGCGGTAAGCGAAGGATACATCTCACTGCAGGCTGAGAGTCACCCTACGCAGTTCCGAAGAGTAGAACTCCTTCCGCTAGCGCACTAAATCCTAGTCCGAACTAAAAGCCACCAAGCCCCGAACATTCAAGCCGAGAATCGGGTAGCTGTTTGCGAACAATCAAGGCCGCAGGCCCGTGAGCAAATAGCTACGCGATCACTGGCGGCAGGTCTGAAAAAAATACTACATCGCACGCAGCAACGGGGATATTACCCACTCACGGACCTTCGGCCCTGATTGTTCGTTGGCAATATCCCCATTCCTGCGCGCTTGCTTCAGAGATGGATTCTAGAATAATTCCAGCTGTAACCGTAGCTGCCTACAGGGTTCCATCCGCTATTAAATCCGCCGCATAGTGTGCCGCTCTTGCGCTGAATGCCATATAGGTCAGCGAAGGATTCTGGCAGGCAGACGAGGCCATGAACGAGCCATCCGTAATAAATAGATTCGGCACATCATGGGCCTGACACCATTGATTAAGCACCGAATTAGCCGGATCGCGGCCCATTCTTGCACTACCCATTTCATGAATCCTATTCCCCGGCTTCGTTAAACTCACCTCATTTGCAGTGATATTCGTGCAGCCTGCAGCTTCCAACATGGCTACGGCATCCTTACTCGCTTCCTGCAGCATAGTGTGCTCATTGTCGCTATAGGTCACGTTTAACAGAGCCAGCGGATTGCCCCAGCGATCGCGTTTAGAGGGGTGCAGCGTGACGCGGTTCTCTGAGTTCGGCAGTTGTTCGCCGAAAGCGCCGATGTTGACGCGCCAAGGGCCAGGGTTCTTGTGTGCTTCTTTGAAATTTCTACCGATACCCGCGATCTGTCCACCAGCATTACCCAAAGGGCTGGAACCACCCTGAAAACCAAACCCGCGCAGATAAGGCTTATCTTGTCCGTTCAGGTTTGCATAGCGCGGAATATAGATGCCGCCACTAGGCCGTCTGCCGAATACTTTCTGATTGTCGAAACCACTCATCAGACCAACCGCACCTGCGCCACTTACGTGGTCCATCAGGTTTCTACCCACCTGATCGGAACGGTTTACCAATCCATTAGGATAAGTTTCGGAGGTCGACTGGAGTAGAATCATCGCCGAGGCAATGGTTGATGCATTTAGAAAAACAACTTTGGCTGTATAGAATCTCTTCTCGTTAGACTCAGCATCGACGATACGCACACCAGTAACTCTATTGGTCTGCGCGTCATACTCTAGAGAATTCACTATGGCATTGTGTACCATGGTCAGATTACCGGTACGCTCTGCCGCTGGCAGTGTCGCATTCAAGGATGAGAAGTAGGCCTTAAATGAACAACCGAAATGACATCGATTACGCACCTGACAATTCGATCTGCCTAGTTCTTTCTGCTCATCCGTCGCATCAGTAAGATGAGCAATTCTGGCTGGAATAATATTTCGTTCAGGGAAAGTAGTTTCGACTTTCGCCTTAAGCGCTTTCTCTGCATCGGTTAGTTCGAAAGCCGGTTGAAACACACTGTCGGGTAACTGCGGCAGGCCTTCGGCACTGCCGGCGATACCGATAAAGGTCTCTACCTTTTGATACCAGGGCTCTATGTCCTCATAACGAATTGGCCAGTCGATGCCATGACCGTCGGTCTTGTTCGCGTTGAAATCCAGATCGCTCAGGCGATAGACTTGCCGCGACCACATGATGGAACGGCCACCCGTATGGTAACCCCTAAGCCAATCATAGCTAGTTCCTTCCGCTTCTTCGTAGGGATGCTCATCGTCTTTTACCCAGAAGTGCTTATTCGATTCCTTGATCGCATAAGCGACACCGCCATACTGCTTAGGGTAGTGCTCTGCAATCTCGTCCTGCGCCACACTATCTAGGTTTGGACTCTCCCAAGGGGCAAGGTTGTCGACATAGTCTCGCTCGGGAATTATTTCAGGGCCGCGTTCAAGTACTAGAACTTTCAAGCCACGCTCGGCAAGTTCCTTTGCGGACATGCCGCCACTCATTCCTGAACCCACTACAATTGCATCAAAATCTGCCACGGAGTAACTCCCTTTCTAAATCTGTTTTAACTTCTTGCTCTAGTTAGTTCTAAGCCTGAGCCTATATCTCTACGCTGGGGTCCCATCTTCCGGGAACCGCAACCCACTTCAACTCTTCTATGGCGCCACCTTCTGTGGCGAAGAATGACTGGCTCACATAGCCCTTCACCCGTTTATAACCATTGTCGTCTCCCGCAGCCGCAAATGCCCGAGCGTCGAAAACTGCTAGCGCTCGCTCCGCGGTTTCATGATTCACCTGAAGAAAGTCTCCCCCTGCCTGGATATCTAGGCTGTTCTTTATCTGAACTAAAGCCTGACGATGCGCATTCTTCGTCTCAGTGCTTGCCCAATCCATCATGAGGCCGTCCATGTAACCCGGAACATTGACATCCAGGGCTCCCGGGGTTTCGGTGCGAGGAATAATGAGATCACTTACTCGCGACACCAATGCCATCTCAGCATCGGTATAGAAACGCGGCGCCGAACCAGGTTGTGTCGATAACACATTAGCCACGCCACCACATGCGGTGAGTGCCGAAGCACCACCAATTGATACGATCAAACCCTGAAGTACTTCGCGTCTTGTTCTCATGCTCTTGCCTTTTTCTTACTTTCTTTACCGATTTAAATTTTATCTTTACACAATTTGTAGCGACTAGTACACGATGTTACGCACCGTATAAATACTCTCCGCGATCGAGGCGAGCCCGTCTCTTCCTGGCCTGTCATGCTCGACGAAGAAGTGTTTAAAGCCCGCCGTGTCGGCATAGCCGAATATCTCGACGAAATTAATCTCGCCTCTGCCCACGACTGCCATTCTGCCAAACTCGTCCATGTCTTTAACATGGAGCATGGTGAAGCGGCCCGGGTGTTTCTCGAAATAGGGAATCGGGTCAACCCCGGCATTACGAATCCAATAGAGATCTAGTTCCATATCGACAAGGTCGACTTCGGTTTCCTCCAGGATTACGTCATAGGGTAGACGTCCATCGGTCATTACAAACTCGAAGTTATGATTGTGATAGCCCATCTTGATACCGAATTGCTTGCACATCTCACCGGCAACGTTTAAATAATTGGCGGTACGCTGATAGTCCGCGATACTGCGTTGGCTCTCTGGAAGAATAGGTACCACTATGTATTTCTGACCGAGAATTGCCGCACGCTCAACCTCTCCCTCTAGGTCATCTTGTAAGGCCTGCAATTGAATATGTGCCGCTGGGGAGCTCATGCCGTTCTGATCGAGAGTCTGACGAACCTGCACAGGCGATCTACCAAAATAACCGGCGAATTCCATTTCCTTGAAGCCAAGCTCGGCAACTCTAGCCAAGGTGCCGTCGAAGTCTCGGGACATCTCGTTGCGCAGCGTGTAAAGCTGCAGACCTACATTTTCTACGCGACGACTCTGTGCCAACGCAGTCAGAGGCAGACCTGCGCCAGCCGCTAGAATCGTGGAGGAGCGGAGAAACCTGCGCCGACTAAAGCTACGGGTTGTGGGAACGGTCTTGGTATTCAATTTTATTCTCCTGCTTGTTCTTCTGCTTATTCGTCTGTTCATTACATCGAAGGGCGTCTACAGGCCAAGAATCCCTAGTCGCGGCGCCATGCACCACGTTGTAGATAGACTGCAACGATCACTATTATGCCTTGAACCGCGCCATTGAGATAGTTACTTACGGCATCGGTCAGGTTCAAAATATTGCCTATTAGGGTGAGGATAAGCGCACCCACCACCGTGCCTCCAATCCGGCCATAGCCGCCCTTGAGAACGGTACCACCGATAATAACAGCCGCTATCGCTTCAAGTTCCCACAGAATGCCCGTCTGACCCGACGCCGAACCCAGTCGAGGAACATAGATGATGGTGGCGATCGAGACGCAGATCCCCTGTAACATATAGGTTCCAGTCTTCACTCGGTCTACATGAATTGCCGAGTAACGTGCCACGCTTTCATTGGAGCCTACCGCAAAACAGTGCCTGCCAAAAACAGTCATATTCAGGAGTAAATAGCCGATCACAGCCACCGCAATAAAGACCCAGACCGGATAGGGCAGACCCAGAAATACGCCGTAGTAAACTTCGGAATAAATATCACCGATGGTGAAGTTGAGTGATAGCGTGCCACCATCTGCCATGTAAGTTACTAGTGACCGATAGATACCCATGGTGCCAAGCGTGACAATGAAGGCCTCGATCTTGGCCTTGGTCGTTAGCAAGCCATTAATCAGGCCCGCTACTGCGCCAATGCCTAGCGAGGCAATGATGGCCAGAATGATTATCACCAACATCGAGTCGATGCTATCCATTAGCGCATTCATCAATAGAATCATGCAACCGGAGATGAACGCCGCCATAGAGCCTACAGAAAGATCTATACCACCGGCGGTAATCACGAAGGTCGCGCCGATGGCGACAATACCGATGAAAGAACTACGCGCCAGAATATTGCTAAGATTGCCACTACTGAGGAATGCGTCATTAACCAACACGCCAATGATAAAGATCGCGACAAGAGCAATAAAGGGTCCGGTTGTTTTAAGATCAAGCTTGGGCATTGGAAATTCCGCTAGTTTCTGATTCATTCTTTCTGGGTTCGTTATTCTGGAATTTGTTCTTCAGACCGGTGGCATAACGCATTATCTCATGCTCTTCTAACTCATCACCTTCCAGCACCCCACTCAGCTCTCCGTGATACATCACTGCCACTCGATGAGACAAACCGATTATCTCGGTGATGTCAGAAGAAATAAGTATAAGAGAATGTCCCGATGCAATAAGTTGAGCGATAAAATGATAGATCTGACTTTTTGTTCCTATGTCGATGCCGCGCGTAGGCTCATCGATAATAATAATACTGGGCTGGGCCTCGAGAATCTTCGCGAGCAAGAGTTTCTGCTGGTTACCCCCAGAGAGATTGCCGGCCACGATAGACTTATCCTTCATACGAATATCGAAGGTTTTGATTGCCTTCTCGAAGGCAATCGCCTCCGACTTAGTATCGATCAACAGGCGCGAAATTTTGTGCAAAGAGAACAGAGAAAAATTAAAGCTCAGGCCTTTCTCCAGCAGCAGACCACTTCCCTTTCGGTCTTTTGTGAGATAAGCAATACCCTTATCCCTGGCACTGGAAAGCTGCTTAAGGTCGACTCGCTCTCCTCGCACCTCGATACTCCCGCGATTAGCCTTCGCCGGCTTTCTCAGGCCGAGGACGGTTTCCATCACAGCGGTGCGGCCGGAACCGACCAGCCCCGAGAAGCCAAGAACCTCACCCTTGTGCAATTCGAAGCTACTAGACTTGCTGTTTCCAGGAAGGAGCAGATCACTGACCTTCAATACAACCTCGGCCTTGTTGGGCAATGCCGGCATCTCTGGAAATAGTGAACTCAGCTCTCTGCCTACCATCAGGCGCGCCATATCGTCCTTGCTCAACTCGGTCGCCGGGTAGCTGCCAACCATTTCGCCGTCACGAAGAATCGTAATCACGTCGGCAATCTGCTCGATCTCATCCAGCTTGTGCGAAATAAAGACAATCGCCACACCGTCTTGACGAAAGCGTTCGATAAGTTCAAACAACACCTGGCTTTCTTGTTGAGTGAGCACGGCAGTGGGCTCGTCGAGAATTAGAACCCGTGCATTTTTTGCCTGTGCCTTGGCGATTTCAACCATCTGTTTGGCTGATACGGCTAGCCGATCTACCGCTGCCTCGGGATCAATCTCACTGCGCAGAATATCCAAATACTCCTTCGCCTTACGCTTCATAGCCCTCTTATTAAGAAACAGGCGCCCCTTGATCTCATTGCCAAGAAAAATATTCTCTGCCACGGTGAGCTGCTCGGCGAGATTGAATTCCTGATGAATTAGAACAACTCCGGCACGCTCGGCGAGTTCGTTATTCCACTCAGTAAGTAGTTCTGCTTCGCCACTATCTTTTGTCAGCAGCAGCTCGCCACTGCTTAGTGGCTCGAAGCCAGAGAGAATTTTAACCAGTGTCGACTTGCCCGCGCCGTTCTCACCGAGAATCGCATGCACTTCGCCGCCGCGCAGCGTTATATCAAGACCATGCAAGACTTCGACAGGACCGAAAGACTTATGCAAATTCTTGACCGATAGCGTAACGATGTTGTGACTCTCTTCTGACATTTGAATTTAGTTGGGCCGATTCCACATATTTTCCAGCACGGTACTGCCTAGTTCATTCTGACCCTCTATGAGGTGTTCACGCATTCTAGCCACAACTTCGGGATACTCGCGCGTATAGCTATAGGTTTCAGAAGGGTCACGTCGCACATCAAACAGCAGGCCGTTAGGCCCATAATAGGAATCAGGATTATCGAAACTGGGCACCGCAGCTCTATACTGAGATTCCACCACCAGTTTCCATTGACCACTGCGCACCCCCGCGATCCGATCTCTATCGAAAAGAAATAGCGCCTCGTGAGGTGAGGCAGCCCCATCAACCAACATGGGAAGAATGTCTTTGCCATCGATAGCACGATCGGAAGGTAGATCGCCACCCGCCAAATTTAGCAGGGTTGGGAATATATCGATATTCATAGCCGGCTCGTTAGATACCAGCCCGCCCGGTATTGTTTCGTGCCATTTCGCTATGAAAGGCACACGCTGACCGCCTTCCCAGGAACTGCCCTTGCGATCACGGTAGGGGCCGGGGCTTCCCTCAAACCAGGGGCCATTGTCTGAGGTGAAGATAACGAGTGTATCTTCTGCGAGGCCTAATCTATCAAGCGTAGCCAGCACCTGACCGACACTCCAGTCTATAGTCTCAACTACATCGCCATAGAGCCCGGCCTCGGACTGGCCGCTGAACTCATTTGAAACGTAGAGCGGCACGTGGGGAAAAGTATGAGGCATATAGAGGAAGAAGGGCTGATCCTGATTGTTCTCGATGAAGCGAACCGCCTCCTGCGTATAGCGCTGGGTTAGAGTATTCTGATTCACCGGGTTCTCTATCATCTGATCTTGACGGTACAGTTCCAGCGGCGTCATATCGTTGCTATGTAACACGCCAAAATATTCGTCGAAGCCCTGTGTGAGAGGCGACCATTCCAGGCGGCTGCCCAGATGCCACTTGCCAAACAGAGCAGTCTGATAGCCCAAGGGTTTCAACGCCTCCGCTATGCTCAGCTCCTCGTCGGCAAGATGTACATCATTAGTCGGTCGCGCCACATCGCTTACAATATCGAGTCGTATTGGGTAACGACCGGTTAGCAGGCCTCCCCTTGCGGCGGTGCAAACATTGGCACTGGAATAGAAACTGTCCAACCTAGCTCCCTCTAAAGCCATACGGTCCAGGTTAGGCGTCTTGATTAACTTCGAGCCATAGACACCCAAGTCTCCATATCCCAGATCATCTGCCATGATAACGATGAAATTCGGCTGTCGCGCCTGCTGTGCCTGTGCGCCAGCAAAGAGGCTAGCCCCTATTAGCAGCAGAAATAGTTTTCCGAGTCGTCCCATGCTCTTCCCCAGTGTAATTCTCATTGTTTTCAGTCTATCTCGAAATTCTGGCTTCTACTAATTTGCCGTGCCCGGCATGATCTCGAAGCTGGAATCGAATGTAAGCAGCACAGAGGCGAGCTGCAGCAACACGGCCTGGTTTCCCGCCACTGTGCCCGCACCAGCCTGTAACTGTGAGGCTAGCGTTCCCTGCCCCATGATTACTGTCTCTAGATCGCTACGGTCCATGGTGATGGTCACATCGGGAGTATCAGACAAATAGCCTTCGATGTTGGAAAGCGTGCCGCCACTCATCTCAATGACAAAGTTCTGGCCGGTATCGGGAGAGATAAAATTGATCGTAAAGTTCATAGCATCGGCTTGCTCGCTATCGACTCGAGTAGCAAGGGCATCCCACCACTGCGAAGTGGTCATGGCTCTGGCGAGGCTGGGGCTAGTCCCCCTTGCTGCGGCCACCGTGGGAGCACCGTTTCTCAACTCCTGCGCCGAAGCCAGGAAGACGTTGCGCATGCTAGCACTCTCATACTGATAGCCTAGCTGCTCGAATACAGAGGCGAGCAGGTCCTTCGCAGCGCCATTTTCGGGCTGCGCGTAAACCAGCTTGTTAAGAATTTCCATCGCCAATTTATAGTCACCAGAGTCATGCAGGGATTGTGCGCGAGTCATAATCGCCTGTGCGCCCCCCATCATCTCGACGTACAGGGGAGCGGAATCAGAGGGCGAAAGTGGCGCCAGAGTCGCTGGGTTTCCATCCCAGTATCCCAGGTAACGATTTAGTACCGCGCGAGAATTATGCAACTCGGAGCCATGATACTGTCGTGCGCTCCACTGCTGCGCCAGAGAGTCCGGCACTTTGTATTCGTTGTGAATTTCATTGATGGTCACACCCCGATTAGCGAGATTAAGAACCTGATTATTCAGATTCGCATAGGCGTCTCGCTGCGTACGCATGACTTGCTGAATGCGCTCATTACCCCAGCGAGGCCAGTTGTGGGACGCGACCAAAACTTCGGCCTCTCTCCCGAATCGGTAAAGAGCCTCATTGATCTGTTTAGACCATTGCAGTGCATCTCTAACCAGTGCGCCGCGCAGGGTATACACATTGTGTACGGTGGCCGTAATATTCTCAGCCGCCCAGAATACTTTCTGCTCTGGAAACCAGGTATTCATCTCTGCCGGTGCTTCGGTGCCAGGTGTATTCTGAAACACCAGTCTCACGCCATCGATTACATGTTCCTCATAGTCATCTTCGATGACTAAGCTAGGCGCTATCAATCCAGTAGTTCCTGCGGCAAGCGCCTTGCCGATTGCCGAGTCAACCTGTCCGTAGGGCCCCGAAGGAATACCGCGTCCGTATTGCAAGCCTGCCCTTCTAGACATCGCATTACCCGCATAGACATTCTCAGCTATCGCCTCCTCCATAAACCCGGAAGGCGCGATTACTTGCACCAGGCCTGCCTCCACATCCTCCTGGCTAATCACGCCCCTTACGCCGCCGAAGTGATCGATGTGGGAATGGGAGTAGATGACGGCTCTGACCGGCAGCTCACCCAGCTGCTCGTTAGCTAAGGCGAGTGCCGCGGCCGCAGTTTCCGATGTCAGCAACACATCGAAGAGAATCCATCCCGTAGCGCCCTTCACCAGCGTCATATTCGCCAGGTCGAAGCCGCGCACTTGATAGAGAAAGTCCGGCACTACTTCATAGAGGCCGAAGTTCATGTTGAGGGTTGCCTGTCGCTGAAGAGAGGGATGGATACTGTCGTAATCGGTATCTTCCAGCAGAAAGTCATAGCGCGTCATATCCCAAACGACACGACCGTTTGCGGCAAAAATCTGCCGGGAGTCAGGCTCTGCGACGAAGCCTCGACTAGACTCTTCGAAGTCTCGTTGGTCCTCAAATGGCAGGCTACTCCGCAGCTCACTCTGTAACTGCACCGTGTAGCTGCTTGGGCCTGAGCCCTTCTGATTAAAATGATCCTGCGCGCTAGCGGTGCTGGCAGACACGCCAAGCATGAGAATGAAAACCGATAAGCCAGCTAGACGAAAACTTTTTGGACGCAACATGGACATTCCCCTACTTTTTCCCTATAGAATTTTTATAATTTTTTATTACTGTGTTCTCGAAACCGTAGTCAATTTTTTCTATTGCAAGAATGCAAAAAAGCCAAGAGGCTTCGAAACCCGTTGGCTTTTTGCGTGATGCATTGTGCTGCATTGCGACCGAAACACTCAATAACTGATTCGGCACTTACTCACGTTTACAAGCGTGAACGTGTGATCTCAACGTCGGCGTTACGGAAGAAAGACTGAAATTGTCTTTCGACTATGATCGCTTCCTGAGTCTTGCCTTGCGCTTCAAGCGCCTGATACAGACCGAACGTAGTCCAACCATTCTGCTGATTCCACTCCAGATCCTTCATGTAGACCGCCTCAGCTTCTGCCGCGCGGCCTGCCTCAAGCAATACGGCACCCAGATAGAGACGAATAGACTGCGACCAATCCGGTGGCTCGGTGTAGTTAAGACTGTCCTGCAGCTGGATCGCTACATTGTAATGCATGATCGCCGCATCGAGATTGCCCTTCGCTTCCTCGATCTCACCATTGAGAGCGTGGGAAGCCAGGTTCAATACATGGGATGCAGGAGTTGGGCTCACGCCATTATCATTCACGCCATCGGCTGTTATCTGAGCCTGAATGTTTGCCAACTCAGCCTCTGCCGGGCCCATGTGACCCTTCGCCACATGGGCACTGCCCATCACATAACTCCACATACCTTTAAGATAGGGAGCCTCATACTGGCTATTCACCGCGTTGTCTGCGTGAATCTTGTCCCACTTGCCAAATACTTTATCCGTAATCCAGGTATGGGCTATGTTCTTCAGGCCGCTGGTTATATCAGGCTCAGTGCTTCCGGCATTCTTTACCGCCGCTGCAGACGACTCAGCATAATTGCCCTGAAGCATGTTTGCATAGCGCACAAAGTCCAGTGCATGGCCCTTGTGTATTTTATGTGACAGTGGATAGGTGCCTATCATTGGAAAGTTAGTATCTCCCCAGATTTCGGCGAATTGCGCGTCCACTATTTGCGATCTTTCGTTGATATCGATCGCCTTCTCGTACTCACCGACTCGCAGATAGATATGCCCTGGCATATGTACCATATGACCTGAGATAGGCACTGTTGCCTCAAGTTTCTGCGCGGCAGGCATGGCCAGTTCAGGCTGACTGGATGCTTCCATCAAGTGGATATAAAGGTGGTTAGCACCGGGGTGATCGTGCTCCGAGCGCATTGCAGACTCGAAAGCCGCCTGTGCTTCTGCCGTTCCTGGCTTGGCGGCACCATCTGCTTCCCAATAGTCCCAGCGCGTTGTGTTCATATAAGACTCGCCGAACATGGTGGCTATGTCTGCATCGTCTGGATACCTGTCATGTAGATTGCGCATGGCGTCGACGAAGGCAAAGTCTCTTTCTCTGCTATCGGGAATCGCATCCTTATTGTAGAGAACGAAAAGCGCATTGATCATGTCGCGCTCGCGCTGGGTGCCATTATTGGCAAGATCCAGCGCCCTGCGAATCGCCGCAAGACCGGCACCCTGAGGATCGTCCGGAAGGCCCGCATAGCGACTATTCGGGTTGGGACCCGCTGCATGGGCCAGGCCGAAATGCGGCATTGGGCTGTCCGGGTCCAGACGTGCCGCTTCCTGATAGGAGGCGATTGATTCTGGGAAGTAAAAGCTCCAAGCCATTCGCAGTCCCTGATCGAAGAATGCCTGCGCCTCGGCAGAATCCGTGGTGATTTGGCGACTATAAGTGCCCCCGCCTGGAATCATAATCGCCAGAGCTTCATCGCTCTGCGCCATCAAATTCAACTGTGGTACGAGTAATACGGCTGCGGCTGCAACCAACGTGACTAGTTTTCGCATAAACTTAAACCCCATTAACTTACTGATTTTATACTATTATTTAATAAATTCGATACTTCAGATAGCAGCGGCTTACTCTATCTTTCTACTCTCATAGAATAACCGAACGTAGCCTAAAGCTGGCAGGCAGTATAACCCATTGCCAGTGTATTGGAGCCTCTTAGGGCACTTTTGAGGTAATAATCGATTTATTCCCAGAGATCTAAATAACGCGGTAAACCTAGAGCCGAGTCATTCAGACCGACTCTTTAACAAGTCTATAGCTTATTTAGCTTAGGGGGTAACCGGGTCAGCGGTAATTGTCTGTCCAGCGGCAGCAAGAGCAGCGGCGCCGGCCAGGTTCCAATTGCCCTGAGCATCGGCTGTGACGGTAGCCAATTCTCTGCCCCCGGCACTAACCTTCACCGTTTGGCCAGGTATTGACAAGTTAACTACTAGAATCGAGAAAAGCCGCTATTTCCAACTACTATATCGCCGCTGCCTCTTCCCAAGTCGCAAAAGCCCGTTGTCTAAAGAAACGATAATTCTCAGCGGATACTAAGTGCCGCCCAAGGTTGAACAAATTGTAAACAGCTGCATGTGCACCCAAAAACCTCTGAGCTTGCT
>ENA-OWPI01000146-OWPI01000146.1-marine-metagenome-genome-assembly--contig:-NODE-146-length-103966-cov-12.293987_pt1 | contig 103966 bp, 64 predicted proteins | sample MGYA00238138_ERZ651775 | MGnify/ENA primary metagenome ERZ651775 (study PRJEB26906, sample SAMN06265043) | marine metagenome | isolation source: Helgoland LTER site | place: Germany:Helgoland, sampling... | reverse complement strand
AAATGGGAAGCAAAAATCAGGAGAGCAAAACTCCGCACATTAATTCTTTTGTGCGTTCGCTGAAGCTAAACACACAAAAGTAATTGCAGAACCGGATTATTTGGCAGAGAACGTAACCGATTCTAGCGAGTCCTCGTTGGTGGAACAACGTGCACGGAGAGAGTTCAATCCTATCAAGAAGAAGGTTGATAGATAAAAGATTGAACTCGTTAAAATTAGATAGGGAAAAGAGCCGCCGCCTTTTGGAAAGATAGGGAAAAGAGCCGCCGCCTTTTGGAAAGATGGAACAACAACACTTGGCAGACCTAATAGCGACAGTCGAGGCACAAAAGGTACTCACGCGTTCATTACAGACGCAACTCGCGGAAAACCAACGCGAACTCGCGGAGGTGAAGGGTAACGTCCGGCTTAACGGAACAACGGCGGCACAGAGGTTGGTGGCGAGCGCACGCACGCGAGGGCAGAAACTATTTGGCAGAGAACACGCCTTACCAACGTTTACGATAGAAGAGCAGGAACAACGAGGCTCGGACCGCATACCCGTCGTGACTGTGGAAGAGTTGTCGCAGTTGCAAATACTGCCGGAACTGGTAAAGTTTGCGGATAACGGGCTCCTCGAAAGGGTGGCAGGCAAGAGTTTCGAACGACGAGTACGGCCTTTGAAGGAAGGAGGGACACTAGCTGAGCGCCAGAAATGGTACAACCAGGACTTGAACCGCTGGGAAGATCGAATCATGCACTTGCACATACTGCTGCGCAAGATGATGGAGGCGTTCGCCGCGGACGCCGATCTGACGGAGGCAGACGTCCGAACGTGTTTGAAAGACACCACGAAGATCGTAGTCTCGGCGGTGGGAGAAGCGGAGGAACTTATGTCCCCCGACGAACTCCAAAACCTCAAGGAGCATTGCCATGCGGCGAAAAGTATGGCAACGATATTGGCGCACATGCGGTTGGAAATCGACATGCTGGCGGCGAGGGGCTCGGAGTCGGTGGAACTAATCGAGATCACCGCCGAGCTCGAAGAGCGAGCGCGAATCCAGACGACTTTGGATACTATGAGCGCCGAACCCCTCGTTTCGACGAAGCTAAAAGAGATGGTAGAGAAGAGGCACAGCGCGGTGGTAACCGCGCAGGCAAAGGCGACGGCAGCGGCCGCCGCGGCGGCCAAGGCGCCACGACCGAAACCGTTCGTGGCGCCGAGACCGGGTCTTCCTCCCAAGTAAAGGGGGAAGGCCATAACGGGTTGTTCGCAATGTTCTCCCATGAAAAAGAACTTGCATGCAGCGGTGAGTCAAGAGGCGTCGACCCACCGACAGAAGAGGCGCCGGAGGTGGCGCCTCCGATAGACACGTTCGCATGGAAGAGAGTGCGGGCAAATATAGCAACATGGCGAGCGATAGGGGCGAAGCCGTCGATCTTGTCAGTCATAGAATATGGAGTCCCGTTGGAATGGGGGCCGGAAGGAAAAACAAAACCATTTGATCACGGAGAGAGCATGGAGAACGGAACGGAGGATGAGAAATTGTTAATAGACGAGGAAGTACGGAGTTTGATTAGAGTAGGGGCGGTAAAGGTGTCCGTCTTCGCACCAAAATATGTGTCGCGTTTGTTCTTGGTAGAGAAGGCGGACGGTGGACGCCGAGCAGTGATAGATCTTTCACATCTAAACAAATCCATTCGGGAGTACCCAATGACGATGCAGACCTTGCATTTCGTGGCCAAGATTGCTCAACCTACAGATTGGATGCTCAGCTGCGACGTAAAAAATGGGTACTATCATTTGGCGATACGCGAAGACGACCAACGTTTCTTGCAGTTTCGATGGCGGGGGGTAGTATATCAGTACATGGGGTTGCCGATGGGCTATAGTCTGGCTCCGTATTGGTTTTGCACGCTCATGTTTGCGTGGGTACGTTATGTGCAAACGCAGTGGATGGTGCGCATTTTATCGTACATCGACGACTTTCTCTTTTTCTTTACGACGGCGGTACACGCGCGGGATACACGGGAGAAGATAGAGCTGTTATTCCGCGATTTAGGTATCATGCGACACCCAACGAAGGGGTGCTTCGATGAGCCCGTGCGAGAACTTCAACATTTAGGAATGATAATCGATTTAGAGAATAATCAGTTTCGTGCGCCTGCGCAGAAGCTTGCTCGCCTAAAACATCTATGCCAGAAAGCTTTAGTAGAAATAGCAGCGAATAAGGGAAAAATTCGAGTAAAAGTTTTGGCGTCACTAGCTGGCGTGGGAAACCACTTATCGATCGCGATAAACGGTGCTAGATTACACTTGCGTGAGGTATATAACGTCATAGGACCGCGCATAGGAAGACGCGCGTGGACAGGAAGAGCACAGGTGACGCATCAGTTGAGAAAGGAACTTCAGTTTTGGAAAACGCTAGACCTAAAAACGATCGAGAACGGTTTAGAGATTTTCGAAAGACCGGTCACGTGCACGTTGCACGTCGACTCAAGCAAATACGGTTGGGGAGCGGTGTTCACGGAAGGCGACGTCGTTCAAGAAGCTCAAGCGCATTGGGAAGAGTCCGATCTCGTGCACGATCCACCGATCCACTTGTTAGAGCTGAAAACGATTCGAAAGGCGATTTTGTCTTTTGGGGTTTTGCTGGAGAATAGAGTAGTTCGGGTCCACGAGGATAATCAAATATGCTGTGCAGTATTGCAAAAGAATCATTTCACGTCGCCGATCAAGGAGATAATGGACGAACTGCGGATACTGAAGGCGTTGATGGACGAACGGCGGATCGAGATACGCGTCGCTTATATACGATCGAAGGAAAACGTACGCGCAGACGCGTTATCACGAATACGAGAACATACCGTAGTGAAGATGGAGGTATTCAAATCGCTGCAATCGATCATATCGCGTCCGGTGACGATCGATCGTTTCGCGACGGCAGCAAACGCGAGAGTCCCGCGATTCAATTCGCTGTACCGAGAACCGGCGGCAGAAGCGCAAGACGCGCTCTCGCTCGCGGACGCAACCTGGGCGAAGGAGGTGAACTGGTGTTTCCCACCGATCGAGTTGCTCGCTCGGGTAGCAGCGAAGCTACGCACGAGCGGAGCGGAGGCGTGGGTGGTTTGCCCAGCGCGGCCACACGCCCCGTTCCATGCAACGTTGATGTTGATGCGATCGCCGACGGCGTTCAAGGTTCTGCGTTTTTCTCCGCAGGAGCTGTTCTCCCAGAAGGGTTTAGGGGGTCAGACGAAGCAAATGCGGGAGGATTACGAGATTCTTCACATACCGCGTCGCCAACCACAAAATATGTAATGGTGCCGGTATCGCCGGCGACAAAAACATGGAAAGAGACAACGAAAGAGATAGGTGGAAAGTACGGTGTAGATAAGATAGCAGAAGTGGTAACGAGCTTACTCGTAAGTGGGAGAGCTGAAACGACAAATGAAAGAATACACAGCCAACAACAAAGGTTCCTGGCTTTCATTAGGGACGTAGAAAAGATAGACGAGAGTAGCGTTACATTCAACCACGTAGTACGGTTTGTGAGTTTTTTGGCAATCGAAGGAAAAAACAAGAGCGCAAGACCGTTCATGGCTCCGTTGCGAGAGTGGTTTGGGAGCAAAAGAATTCTGTGGACGGCTGACGAAAGAGAAATTGAAAGGATAATGGACGGTTTCGATAGGCTTATCGTACCAAGAGATCCACAGAAGATACGAACCGCATTGCCCCCAGATGCGGTGATGGCGGTATTACAATGGGGGGAAAGTGAATTTCAAACACTGGAGGGAGAAAGACGATCTCTACGACTGCAGTTACAACGAGGCGAGTCGAACAACGTCGAGTCGAACAACGAAAAATTGACCAGGATGAAAGTGCTACGTGACGTCTTAGTAGTGCTCGTGGGGTACCAATTTTGTTTGCGAGCATCGTCGTTAATGACGCTGACGTGTGAATCCTTATATTGGAGAAATAATTATCTGGCGGTAAAATGTTTAGCGCTCAAAGGAAAAACAACAGAGCAGGTCCGTTCGTTGCCGGCAAGGCAAATTCCAACTGAGTGCGCACCGGGAGCAAAACGCATCGCCGGGCTCTTGCATGTATATCTGTCTTTAGCGAAGGAACTTTACGGTAATTACGAGCGAACAACGGCAATTTTTAGATTCGAAGAAGAATATACGATGCAATACTCGCAGTTGGCAACAGACTGTTTGGAAAGAATGTTGGAGAGAACAGGATTCGCGACGGCAGATATGGAAAGTTTTACTTCACATAGTTTACGCAAGGGTGCTGCGAGCGCCGCGTACGGGATTGGGGCGAGGGTAGAGGCAATACAATGGCTTGGAAATTGGGCGCCAGAAACACCGACGGTGATGGACCGATACGTGAACGTCGATCCACGATATGGAGGAGATGACGCACGTGAGTTTTTCTCATGGCTGCTGCAGAAACTCTAACGTTCTGGAAGTTTTTAAATTTAGCGCTTCGCGGGGAATAATGGCATACTAGGTGTTTCGCTCGTTTTGATTTCGCAACCATTTTTTGAAGTGAGTTATTACGAGCCAAAAAATGGGAAGCAAAAATCAGGAGAGCAAAACTCCGCACATTAATTCTTTTGTGCGTTCGCTGAAGCTAAACACACAACCATCCCACCCACCCAACTTGTGAGAATGAGCCAATCAAGAATGCTACGAGTAGATTATATCGCTTAGCGGGTTCATCAGGCAAGGCCTAAACAGGCAAAATGTCCGGCGTCTTCGGTACGTCGTGGCAATAGAATAGAAATAAAATATGTTAGCTATCTATCGAGCGAGACGAGGGCTCTAGTTTGGACGACGGCCGTGCGACGCGGGCTAGAGGCGGATTTAGGAGGTTGCCACGTGGCGATGCTCCTACCCGGAGTGTAGATATTTAGATTGAACAGCCCCGCTAATTGTTATTCCACTGACTACTCTTTATTGGCATACTAGGTGTTTCGCTCGTTTTGATTTCGCAACCATTTTTTGCGAAGAAAAAATGAGTGCGAAATTTTGCAGTCAAGTTGACCACCAAAAGCCCAAAAAAGAGGAGAAGAGAAAAAACTCTCTTGTTTTACTCTTTTTTTGAAGTTTCCTTTCCTTTCCTCACTTTTCATCATCCATCGCTTTGTTTTCTTTCTTTCTTTCTTTCTTTCTCTGCGGCCACGAAACCAGAATTCTTTCTTCTTTTCGCGCGCGCAAAAACAGAAAGAGAGAGATCGAGAGAGGCGTTTGAAAAAGCGTTCTTTGATTATTCGTTTTATTTATACGAGTGTATAAAGGGAAGAAGACGTTGGAAATTTTTCTTTAACGACGCTCCTCATTTTTAACGGATAGATATGATGATGACGATGACTTCGAGCAGCGGCGGCGTGGTGGTGGTGTCGAAAACTGCGCATCTGCAGCAGCAGCGCAGACGAGCGATACCCACCACCACCAGTACCACCACCTTTAAACGCGTGGTCGCGCCGTCCTCGTTCGCGGCTTCTTCTGCTTCTTGTTTTTTGTCGTCGGCGAGTAGAAAGGCGGCCAGAAAAAGTGCCTTCGTGCTCGGGCAAAATAAGCAGAATAATACGACTACGAGGAGGAGTAAAAGTAGGAGCAGTATCCTCGTGGTGAGGTCCTCGTCTGGAGGCAAGAATAGCGGCGGCAACAAGAATATCGTCATGTCGTCTTCGAGTACGTCGTCGGAAGGAGGATCGTGGGTGACGCGACTGAAATCGATCGAACTTTCCAAAAACGCCGGTCGCTTCCTTCTCGGTTTAGTCGCGTTGTCCTACGGCGGTTTGTGCGTGTCGTTGAAAATGGTCTTCGTGAGAGCCGGTCCACCGTCGGTTGGGACGTTAGGTATGATTAGAGGGTTTATGGTTCTGTTGTGTTTCGTGCCTCAGTTGTTAGATTCTTTCAAGAAGAACAAAAGCGGCGAGGTGAAACTGAACAACGAGTTTTGGTCGGCGGCGTTGGAGTTGGCGACGTGGAATTTTCTCGCGCAAGGGTGCTGCAACGTCGCTTTGTTGTTCACAGAAGCCACGAGAGTGTCGTTTTTAACGCAAGCGTCAATTGCGTTTACACCGTTTATTGAAACGTTCTTCGGGGAGACGGTGAAGAAGTTGGTTTGGGCAGGGTGCCTCGTCGCGTTAGTCGGGGTGGTGACGTTAGGAATGGATCCGGGGGGAGGGCAGTCTGTGGAGTTGGTCGGTTCGGTGATTCCGAAAGGATTAAATGCGGTGAATATCGGCGATTTGATCGCTTTAGGTGGAGCGTTGACGTACTCTCTGTACGTGTTTCGCATCGGCGCGTTCACGAAACTTGGGTTGGACGGGTCTCAGTTGCAGGCGTGGAAATCCTTCTTTCTGGCGTTTATGTATTCCGCGTGGGGGTTCACCGATTTCGCATTACACAGAGTAGGAATGACGACGACGACGCCGTTTGCCGGGTGGAAGGACCCCATCATTTGGTTGTTGATTGCATTTTCGGCGATCGTCGGTGGTTACTTGGCGGATGTCGTGCAAGCGAAAGGACAAGAATCGGTTTCGGCTTCGGAGACGCAAGTGATTTTATCCGGCGAACCGTTGTTCGCAGCATTGTTGGGAGGGGTATTTTTAGGCGAAGTGCTCGGACCGTTGGGATATCTCGGCGGCGGTTTGCTCTTATCTGGAGGGTTGATGTGCTCCTTAGCCGAAGGTTCTGGAACGAACGGAGCGGAGAAGAAAGAAGATTAAGGTATAAGACGTCGGGTAATTCGTTCGGTAAAAAATAAATCTAATATTTTGATCCCAGTCACGTTGTGTCACATCGCATCCAGTGTTCTAGGGACGTGTTTGCGAGCGCAATACTTTCCAATGCGTCAAAGAAGCCCCTTTCGATGATGATGCCATGTGTGATGTAAGACTCAAAAGCGCTTTTTAGAATGCCGTCCGTCGTTCGGGGAAACGTCTCATGCGGAAGATATTGTTTATTTTATCTGTTTTAGGGTCGCATTGTTGTTCGCCTACTGCCCAGCCTAACTCACCATTTTCGCTGGAGCCCCACCCGTAGAACCATCCAGTTTTCTCCGCGACTGCTCCGAGATGGTATCTCCCGCTGTGAATCTCCGCCATTCTCACGACGCGTCTCTCGCCCGTTTCCTCGTCCGTGTACGTCGGCATAATCACCGGCTTTGCGACAAAATTAATCAAACTAGGCGTATTCATGAGCTGGTCTTCCCAATGTTCAATGTGACGATGAGGCGGTATCGGCCGGCCGCACGCACCCTTTATATTTTTTCCAACCGTCCAAACGATACCAGAGCGGTCCAAAATCACCGTGTGCATTTGGCCGCCAGAGATATCTTCCGCCAAGATGCTGTAAACTACCTCGTCGTCGATGTCGTTAATTTCTGAATCTAAATCTTCATCCCTCGGAACAACATCGGCCTCCACTTCGATGAGGTATTCTAATTCTTCCGACAACTCTAGGTTGTTTACGCCATATTCGTCGGGATCGCCTTTTTCGTCTATTTCCAAACGTTCATGTTCGCTCCAACCCGTCGTGATATCTTTTATAACTGTTCCGAGTCCATTCTCGCGAAACCATTCTCTTTCACACGCGAGGATTTTCCCTTGATCGTTTCGAGGTGGATTGTCGCACCAGGTCAGAGCAATTCTCCGCGGGTACCACTGGTCTTTCCTTAATTGCGAGAACACGTGCACCGGAAAAGTTGCACCGCAGGCGAAGTGTTGGTTCGATCCGAACGCAAAAACCAAGCCACACGTGGATAGAGCTACGCTATGGTCGCCGCAACACACCGCTTTTTTTATCTTCATCTCTTCTGTTTCAACTACCCCTACCCCACCCCACCCCATCCTTACGGGAACTCTCGGAAAAGTGGTTATTTTCCTCGGCTGGTATTGCATGAAGTTATTTCCAATACCTAATTGACCGCGATCGTTTTTACCAAAACCAAAAACCAAACCATCCACGGTGGTCACCATGGACGTGTGTTTCTTCGCAGAAACGAAACGACACCGTCTAGAAATATAATCCGGACTGTCTGGATGCGCGGAAGTGCCTTTACTGCTATCGTTCTTCTCGCCTTCCTCTCTGATAAAACCTAACAACCTCGGCGTCCGATACTCGAACGTCGTCCTTTTCAAAATTTTCGTCCGTCTCGTCGGTTTCGTATCGTTACCGTCCACCATCATATCGTCGTTTCCTCTCTCGCTAAAATCGTCAACTTCTATTTCGGTGACTGTATTCGCGAACCCCAGCTCCCCATGCTTATTCTTTCCAAACGTATACACCTCTCCGCTTTCCATCAACATCACCGCGTGATTGGTCCCAATCGCGACCCACAAAACTTTTCTCGCCTGCTTGGCGCACCAATGAAAGTCAGGCGCAATCAATTTCCCGTGTTTCTCGTGCAAGCTTCGAATCCTCTTTGATTGCAACGCGGACGACTGGAACCGCTTGAAATATAAAAGCCGGTCCTCGCCGATAAAAACCTCATTCGCTCGAGCTTTCATCTTCGTCGAGCCGATCCAAAATTCGTCGCATAAGTATTCCGTCCCCCAAATCTCGGTTCTCCCGTCTCTGTGCGTACACGTCGTTGTCATCCAATTCATCCGATACTTTTTGTCCTGAATTGCTCTCCGTTGTTGCTTCAAATCTGCGCAATCGTCATCTCGCTCTAACAACAACCCTTTCTTTCGTAACTGCGCGCGTCGTTTCTCTCGCTCTCGCTCCTCCGCGAGCTTCCCGTCCAAAAATCGCAACGCGTCCAACCACGTCTCTTTGTCTTTCCCAAAGACTTCTGCTTCCTTCCCGTCCTCGTCGTCGTCGCCTTTGTTGTCTTTGGGATCACGATTCAAGGGCGGCAAAGTTCGTTTGTCTGCTACTTCGATGTACCTATCGACGAAATAACACTCATAGTAAGCCAAGTTCCCTTTTCCTTCGCTCGGTTTAACATACACTTGGTCGTCGTTTCGCTTATAATTCAGCTCACTTTCCGGCCACGCTTTTAGGACCCGATTTTTGGCCGCTTCCATCGCCAACTGTTTACTGTTTTCCTTCTTGGAAACGCACGCGAATCTTGCCAAATCCACCGCCGTTAATACAGGAGACTCGAGAATGACAACCAACGTTTCTCTCGGAAGGTCAAACATGTGGACCGTTTTGCTCGCCCGTTGCCGTCTCGTCGTCGCTGGCATGGTGTCTGATTCTTCTTTTTCTTTTTTTTCTTAGCTTTCTTCTTCTTCCCTCTCAAACGCGTGAAACGCTCTTCTTCTTCGTAAATCTAATGAAGATATTAATGAGATGTGTGATGGAAAAATCGTGAGAAATCAGAGATACAATGGAGCGCGCAAAAGCAGACGACGACGATGGTAATCGCGCCTTTGGCGACGGCGGCGGTGAGGAGGAGGAGGCGCTTTTAAAAAAAGAAATCACAAAACTGACCAAAAAAGCGCAAACGTTGACGGTGATTAACACCGCGTTGCAGCAAGAGAACGAAAAGCTTCGGGAAATTGGAGGAGGAGGACAAGGAGGACGGGAATTTAACGACGAACAAGTGGCGACGATCATTCGAGAGTTAGAGGAGGACTTGGAAAAGCTCAGGGCGGAGAATTTGAAGCTTTTGGTAGGAGGAGAAGATGGCAAAGAGTATTTGAACGAGGAAGAAGAGGAACGCGTGAAAGCTCTGAAATCGAGAATGCATCAACTGCAAGCGAGCTTGCAAACGAACGAGTTGAAACTCGCGGAGGAGATGAACGAACGCGAACGACTGGAGAGAGTGAGACAAAGACAAGATGGAGAGATTGAAAACTTGAAAGTTTCTGCGCGGGAACGGCAGGAAGAGTTGAGACGCGCGAGGCAGTTTAGCGAGCAGTTACGGGTGGAGTTTCAAAGGAAGGAACACGCGATGAAGAAGCGCTTCGAAGAGGAGCTGAGCAAGAATCCAACTTCGTCGGAAGGAGGTGGAGATCAGAACAGCGAGATGGACATTTTGAGGAGAGAATTGAAGCAAGAGAAAGAGAGAGGAAAAGATTTGGAGACGAGAATAAAAGAATTGGAGGAATCCATGAACGCGATGGAGAGTCGGCACGGGAAGGAACAGGACCAGTTGAGACGAGAGACGAGGATGGCGGAGACTCGAGCGAGGCAATGCGAGGAAGAGTTGACGACGGCAGAAGCAATGAGAGCTGAATCAATTGCGCCACTGATTAAGCAGATGGAAATAGTCAACGAGGAGAAGACGAGAGAGTCGGAGAGAAGAGACGAAGAGGAGCATCGATTGAAAGAGTCTCGCGCGGAAGCGGAGAGGAAAAGGAAGGAGATGGAAGACGAAGTTGCGAAAACAAGAAGAAGTTTACTCGAGGAGAAGAAAAAATACGAGATGCTTTTTAATTCGCTGAAATTGAAAGTCGACGAGGTGGACGCGTTAGATACGAAGAGGAGAGAAGCGTTGGAGGTTGTCAAAGAGACGCAAACGTTAATGCACGAAATGCGAGAGAGGGAGGGAGATTTAAGAAATCAGTGCGCGTCGATGGAGAAGCAGTTGCAACGCGCAAGGATTCAAGAGTCGGAATTGAGAGAAAGGGAGAAAGTTATAAAAGCGCAGCTGGTGGATACGAGGAACGAGTTAGAAGCGAGCGTGAAATTTGGTGGTGGTGGTGTTCAGAGTTATAACAGTATGGAAGGAATGCGAAGAGAACGAGAAGAAGAGGAAGAAGAATACGTTGCGGAAGATGGTTTCGAATTCGGCACAGAATCCGACACGAACCAAACCGCCAACGTCGTCATTCAAGCGCTCAAACACAAACTCAAAGAAGCATCTAATAGGCTCATCAGAGCGGACATAAAAAGAAAAGAATCGGAAAAATCCGCCAGCGAAATGCACTATAAAACCATCGATATCGAACGCGAGCTCGAAAAGCAAAAAAAAGAACACGCGACGTTAGTCGAGTTGCTCGGTGAGAAAATAGAGAGGTTAGAGTTTTTAGAGAATAGCAAATGATATTGCATGTAAAACATGCGATCTGTGTACGGTATATAATTAATACGTCTTTCTTGAAATCGTCGTTCGTTAAACTTTTCGTAAATTTGTAATCTTAAGACTTTTTGAACATTCCGAGCATTCTTTGAGTCACCGCGAAACCACCGGCAACGTTCACAAAGGCCAAGGAAATAGCTACCGCGTTCAACGCGATCGCGCCGACGCCTCTTTTAACCGCCATGCTTCCCAAAGTGTCCATATCATCTTTGATGTCTTTGGTGGCGTAGTCTTCGAGCGCCAGCAAACCGCCGATGACGACGATGCCAGAAATCGCGTTCGAAACGGACATCAGCGGAGTGTGCAAGGAGCTCGCGACGTTGCCGATTAACAAAAAGCCAACCCAGGCGGCCAGGATGAACAATAAAAGGTACGTGAAGAAGCTCGGCGGACAGAATACACCGACGACGACGAGGAAACCGGTGACGAATAAAAGCACGAGGACTTCGCTCAAGCTCACGATACCGCCAAACAGCATCGTTTTTTCCTTTTTAATGGAAAGATCACCGGCGGCACCGGCAGTTTTCTTGGCATCCATTCTCGGCGGTGGTGGTCCAGTACCTTTTGGCGGCGGCCAGGTTAAACCTTGACCGATTTTGGCAACCGTCACCGCGCGAACGATGATATCGTCAAAGTCCACTTGAAATTTACCTTCCTCCGGTTTCTTTGGGTTTCCGCACATGTGCAAGATTAAGTGCAACATGTTCGTGGCGTACATTTGTGAAGCGATTTGCGCGGCTCCGGAAACCAAATCCGTGTTACCAATCATGGTTACTTTATCTTCGTACACGTACGTTTGGTTCGATTTCGTGCACTCGCAGTTACCGCCGGTCAACGCGGCTAAATCGACAATCACAGATCCAGCCTTCATGGCGTCGACGTGGTACTTCTTCAACAGAATCGGCGCTTTGCGTCCTGGAATTGCCGCGGTTGTGATGACAATGTCGCATTCTTTGCACTGTTCGTGGAACAATTCCATTTCTTTCTCGATAAATTCGGGAGACATGGTCTTCGCGTAGCCACCTTCGCCGGTACCGTCCTCTTCGAAGTGCATCTCGAGAAACTTACCGCCCATAGACTCGACTTGATCGCGCGTTTCTAACCTCGTATCGAACGCTCGAACGTCCGCCCCTAACGAGTGCGCCGCACCAACCGCTTCGAGACCGGCAACACCAGCACCAATGACGAGAACTTTCGCCGGCGGATACTTCCCGGCAGCCGTGATTTGCGGAGCCAGGAATGATTGGAACTTATGCACCGCTTCGATGACTGCCCTGTAGCCGGCAATTTTACCGACCGAGGACAAAACGTCCATCTTTTGTGCCGTCGTGATTCTCGGGACAGAATCGATGGAAATTAAGTTACACCCTGAACTCCCAGCTTTCTGGACGAGAGCTTCGGATTCCGGAAAATTCGGCGATACCCAACCGACGATTGTTTTCCCTTTCATCGAAGTCAACTCCTCGTCCGTCGGTTTACCGATTTTCAACAACGCGTCGACTTTCGAGTAAACCTCCGCTTTCGATGAGACAACAGCGACGCCGCACTTTTTATACTCAGCGTCTAAATACCCAGACGCTAAACCGCAATTTGACTCGACGATGCAGTGGATGTTGTGTTTTTCGAGAAGCGTTCGAGCGACTGCCGGCGTCATCGCGCACCGTTTCTCCCCAGGTTTCGTTTCGGAAACGACGCCCAAAGTCACCAACGGTTTCGTACCCGCAAATGGTTTCGGAACCTGCGTGTAATCCGCCGCTTCTTGTTTTTTCTTCGTCGTGATGTTCACGGCGACGTCACCTTTTTGTAAATCGCCTCCGTAATTCGCGCGAATCTCTTCGACTAAACCATCGATGGTACCTTTCGCGTCGCCTAATAACATCGCGTTGTTCGGGTACACAAAGAGCGGATTTTCGACGCCGGCGTAGCCAGAGGCTAAGGATCGTTTTAAAACGATCGACTGCTTCGCTTTCCAGACTTCAAGCACGGGCATTCCGGCAATGGCAGAGGTGGGATCGGTTTGCGCTGCTGGATTGACCGTATCGTTTGCGCCGATGACGATGGATACATCCGTGTCTGGGAAATCGTCGTTGATTTCATCCATCGCCAACACGATATCGTACGGAATAGACGCTTCGGCCAACAAAACGTTCATATGGCCAGGCAAGCGCCCAGCGACCGGGTGAATGCCAAAACGCACTTGTTTCCCGAACGATCTCAACAATTTCGTCAACTCGCACACGGAGTGTTGCGCTCGCGAGACGGCCATGCCGTACCCGGGAACGATAATCACAGACTTGGCGTCCATGAGCGTTTTGACGGTATCGTCTTTGGTGAAGATAGTCGGTTCACGATCATCTACCGGCGCGTTTGGATCTTTTTTTGCGCTTCCACCGGTGTCACCGAACCCACCGGCTAATACGGAAACCAACGATCGGTTCATCGCTTCCGCCATGACGAAGGACAAAATGATCCCAGACGCGCCGACGAAAGCGCCGCCGATAATCATCAATTCGTTATCCAACATGAAACCGGCGAAAACGCCGGCCCATCCGGATCCAGAGTTCAACACAGATATGACCACTGGCATATCTGCGCCGCCAATTGCCATGGTAAACAAATACCCGTACACAGCAGAGAGGCCAGTCATGACGTATAAGCAAATCAAACCGCCGGAGCCGGAAGTCGCGTCAAAACCACCCATAGCCGCGATCACGCCAGTCGCCACGATACCGCCCAACAAGCAGGGCAACCAAACGACTCTCCCCGGTGGAATCATCGGTTTCGTGGAGATCTTCCCAGCCAACTTCAAACAGGCGACGATGGAACCGATGAACGTCACCACGCCGACGACGATGCCAAAGAGGTAAAAAATCGACCTCAACACCTCCTTATTCGAGGACAAATCGTTCGCTTCTTGAAGCATCTTCTCGTGTTGATCGTAATACAACGCCAATCCGAGCAACGCGGACGCTAAACCACCAAACCCGTTGAACAATCCAACCATCACCGGCATCCCGGTCATCTGCACGCGAAAGCTCATGAAAACCGAAACCAAACCCGGCGGTAACGCCACCGCGAAGAATAACCAATACCCTCGAGAATACACAAAGGTGGAGGCTAAAATCCCCGCGAACGCGACGAGAAAACCGAGCATGCCGTAAATGTTACCCATGCGCGAAGTTTCCGTTTTCGATAATCCTATAAAAAGTAAAGTGCTTTTGTGTGAGTAAAAAATCCAAGACACCAATTCAATTCCAACAACCAGAGAACACCCCAAGAAGACAACACACGAAGCCATCATCCAAGAAGGAACGCAGCAGGAACGCGCGCGCAAAAGCACTCGCCGAGAAAGAAAGAGACAGACAGAAGACTCCCTCAAATCTCCACTTTCTGTCACTCTCTGTCTGTCTCGCGCGCGATGACGAGGAGGAAGAAGAATTAGAAGAAGAAAAAAATATCTCCGATAAAAAAAGGCGGATTTGAACGGAAAAGAAATGTGACTCATCATCATCATCTTCTCATAATTCTCTCACCTTTCAACGCGAGCGTGAAGAGTACTATCGACCCGGTGTATATCACCGACAAGTAGTCGTTCGAGGAATTTTGCGACATAATTAATGGATGTTGTTGTTGTTGTTGTTGTTTCGTGTACAAAATCAAGCTCTTCTCGTTGTTATTATGACGCGTTAACGTGTAATGTTTGAAAGAGAAAGAGCACCCTAATTTGTTCTCGAGAGTTGATTGAAAAATATCTTCGCGCGATAACGCCAAACTTTGAAGATACAAAAAAAAACATGCCGCATGTCGTTTGAATCACCCCACTCACCACCGACGACGACGACTCGAGGAGGAAACGGAGGAAACGGAGAACGGTCTGACGAACAACCGTATTATTATTACTCTTCATCACCGAACGAGAATAATAACAACCGAGGAGGAGGAGGAGGAGGAGGCGCGATGGAAGAACGAGGGGACCACAGACGACGTCTTTCGAGGTCGTCCACCTCTCCGCATTGGAACTATTACACGAACCAATATTTTCACGAGGAGAGGAACTTGGAGAACTGGGACCACACGATCGAGGAAGAGGAGGAAGAGATGGACGAGGGAGGAGAGGAGGAGAGAGGGAGAGGGAGACGAGGAGGGTACGTGAATCCGAGATATTTACGGGAGCAATATCTCGCGGAGCAGAGAAGACAAAACGAGTATCACAGGCGGGTGCGACAGGACCAGTTTGAAAGGAGTCGCGTTTTCTCCGATTTTCATGCGGAAGAAGAGGATACTAATGAAATGAAGAGAAGGGAAGCGCGGGAGGCGTTTCGAGACTTACCGGAGGAATACAACGAGAACAAAACAGGTGCCGTCGCGGTGCTTTCGAGAAACGCGAGAGTGATTCCCGTCGACGTGAGAGGTATTATAGAGACGATGGGGAAACCGTGCGGGAAGTACATTTTGGATTGCGATATGCCCGGCGTCGGCATCGAGAATATTGTCTTTAAGACCCTAGAGTGCACGAATCGCCCTGGCGTAGCTTTTTTCATCGAGGTTGTCTCGAGCACGAGAGAGGAAAACGAAAATGGAGAAAGAGAAAAAGAGGAAGAAGAAGTCAAGGAGAAAGAGAACATCGTGCGGAAAATGCTGAGGATATCGAAGAAGAAGGATCCAAACGTCCTCGAACCTCAGAGAAAAGAAGACGTATTTCCGAAAGTAAAATCATATCGGATGGAGCGCGGTACACATCGCAAATACGTGCAAAGGAAGTTTTACATTCCCAAAAGTTACGCGTTGAGCTCGGCGAAATACAAAGACGGCGTCGCGACGTTTGAGTTTACTCTTTGCGAAGAAGGACAACAGATTACGCATCGACAAACGTTCGAGGATGCTTGAAAGAGAGGTCGAAAATAGAAAGTGAGAGAGAGAGAGAGATAACAGACACTCGTGTAGTAAACAGATTCATGTACACATATAAATAAACAACACACATCAAAATAGTAAATAATAATTTTATAAAGTTTGACTTCTAAACATATCAATCCGCTTTATCCGGCGTACTCGCGACGTAGCAGTTGAACACGGTCGGTTTTGGGTGCGCCGCGTCGTACGGTTCTAAGAACATATCCTCGTGATACATCGAGTAATACGCCCGCTCGTAAATCGCGTGTTTATATGAGCTCTGGCACAACTTGATGATGTACCCGTCAATCATATCCGCTCCGTGTCTGGCCAAATACGCTTGCGCCTTTTTAGCAAAGTTTGACGAGACGACGTAGGCTTCTAATCCAGCACCAGCGCCGGCGGATTTATACTTATGAATGTTAATAGTTTGCTTTTCGCTCGAATCGTTCGGGTTGGTCGCGATAAACGTCGTCGCCAACGGCCCCGGCGGTTTTTCCCCGACGTGCTGCGCTCGGATGAGCAAAATGTCCGTATCCACAGGCGCGTGTTCCGCGACTTGTTCGCTCGCCCAAAATGGTATCGCCTCCATGATTCTCGGCGCGTCAGATTCGAAAATTAAAGCCTTCTTTTCGCCTCGGTCGAGCATCAATTGCCACTGGTACAAGTGCGCGAACAAACACCCGATGTGATGCGCTCTCCCGACTTCTTCCTCGGTCAACTTCCCGTCGCTTTCTCTGTGATCGATCGCCATCAACCACGGATGCTCTCGAAAGTTGTCAAACTGATCGATCCAGTTAACCCCGGGCGAAATATCATCCTCCTTTCCGTAGGACAAACCCGAGGGAACGAACGGTTCTTGGCGAACTTTTAAGAAATCCACGAGCGCCGGATCGCTTTTGTGCGTTTGCATGTAACTTCTCAGTCCTTTGACCGCGTATTGCGCATCTTCAATTCTGTTCGGCCATTGCAAAGGATCGATCCCATGCGTCGGCTCTGCGGTTGGAAACACCGTTCGAATTGCCTCGTACTTCTCAAACTCCTCCGGTCGGTCTTCCAACGCAATCACGTAGATGGGAACTTTCGATTTCGACGAGCCGAGCGCGGAGATCAAGTTACTCTTACTCGAGCTGGAAGAAGAAGAAGAAGAAGAAGCACTTTCGCTGCTGCTCCGCCTTCGTCGCTGTTCGACTTTCTCGTGTTCGTACGCTTCCACAAACTTCTTCGCGAACGATGTCGTCGCGGCTCTTTTGTTGTTATTGATTTTGTTGTTGTTGTTGTTGTTCCTCTTCACATCGACGGATTTTGACGACTTTTCTCCCAGTTTCGACTCTCTCTCGATGCCATAATCAGTGGCTCGTCGCTGCTCGTGACTCCTACTACTACTACTACTAAAACTACTACTCGTCAGTCGTCCATCATTTTCCGCCTTCAGAGGGAGGAGGATGTTCGCGTTGTTCGACGCAGCGATGGCGGACCGAGCGCCTTGCAAATAGCAAAACGGGGCCAACGCTAAGGTGGCGCACGCCGTGGCCGCAACGATGGCGACTTTACCCCCAAACAGGGTAGATTTATTGTTGTTCTCATTATTACCACCGGTAAGGCGTTCTTTGTCTTTGTTGTCCGCCGTCGTCGTCGTCGCGCCAAAGGAGGACATGATGATGATTTTCGCTCGTATTCTTCCCGCGGCTTGTTTGTTGTGAGGAGACGAAAATTCTCGAGAAGGAAAAAACATGCAGGAGTTTAGGGTTTGTTACAAACCCTAAATCTTGTGCTTCTGTTACATTTTCTTTCCACAGAAGAGTTCACAAAAAAAAAAAAGCTGCTGCGCTTCTTTATCCGAAGAAGGATGATGATGATGATGTTTTCTCCTCCTCTCTCTCCTCCTTTGCGCGCGCGCGGTGGTGTTGGTGTAAATTGCAAAAAGAATAACAACAACACGAAGAAGAAGAAGAAGAAGAAGAATTTTTGTCGTTTTGCCACCGCCAGTAGTAACGCTTCTTCTTCTTCTTCTTCTTCTTCTTCTTCTTCTTCTTCTGAAATCGACGGCACAACAAAAAGCGTGATTAAAAAAATCGCGCAAAAGTTACAGTCGGGGGAACTGACGTCTCTGCGAGTCACCGAAATGTACCTGAAAAGAATGAAAGATTCGAGTTTGAACTGTTACGCGAGCGTGAACGAAGAAGACGCTTTGGAACGAGCCGCGGAAATGGACCGCGAGAGGATGAATCCCGAGAGAGGAGAGAAGAAGAGGTCTTTGTTGCACGGGATTCCGATTGCGGTCAAGGATAACATTTGCACGAAGAACACATACACGACCGCGGGGTCGAAGATTTTGAGAGAGTATCGGCCAGATTTTGACGCGGACGTGGTGAAACATTTAAATAAGGAAGGCGTGGTTGTTTTAGGGAAGACGAACATGGATGAGTTCGGGATGGGGAGCACGACGGAGAGTTCGGCGTACGCGCCGACGTCGAATCCGTGGGACGAGTCGAGAGTGCCCGGTGGGTCGAGTGGTGGGAGCGCGGCCGCGGTGGCAGCGCAGTTGTGCGCGGCGAGTTTAGGATCCGATACCGGGGGGTCTATTCGGCAACCGGCGGCGTTTTGCGGGACGGTCGGGTTGAAGCCAAGTTACGGGAGAGTTTCCAGGCACGGGTTGTTGGCGTACGCGAGCTCGTTCGATTGCATAGGACCAATCACGTCGAGCGTGGAAGATGCGGCGATATTAATGGACGTTTTGTGTGGTAATACTGGTGATGATAACAACTCGAATTTGGACGCAAAGTACTTTGATAGCAGTAACAATAATAGTAGTAGTAGCGGGTCGTCGTCGTTCACGGATGCGATTGTGAGTAAAGAGAATTTAGTCGACGTAGCCGCGCCTTTGAAAGGAAAGACGTTCGCGGTGATTAAAGAAACTTTTACTGGATTGGACGAAAAAGTTTCCGCGAGCGTTATGGAATCCATAGAGTTGGTGGAAAGTTTAGGAGCGAAAGTGCACGAAGTGTCCTGTCCGACGTTTCTTTTCGGTCTTCCCGCGTATTACATTCTCGCGCTTTCCGAGGCGAGCAGTAATTTAGCGCGATACGACGGCATTCGCTTCGGTGCCCAGGATTACTTGAACATGGATTTAGTCGATTCAATTAAAAGTTCGCGTTTTGAAGGCTTTGGTGCAGAAGTGAAAAGACGCATTTTGATGGGGACGTACACGCTTTCCGAAGGGTACTCGGACGCGTATTATAAACGAGCGCAAGAAGTGCGTCGATTAATCTACGCTGAAATGACGCAACACCTCCAAACGTACGACGGCTTCTTAACTCCGGCAACGTCGTCGCTCGCGTATATGAAAAACGAGAACCAAGAGCCCTTAGCTATGTTCACCGGTGATTTAATGACGGTAAACGTAAATCTCTCCGGACTCCCGGCGTTGGTCATTAGAAGCAAAGATAGCGCGGATGAAAACAACACATTACTTCCATCCGGAATTCAAATCATCGGAAAGAAGTACGGTGAAGCCGAATTGTTAGGTGTTGGGCACATCATAGAAATGTTTTCCGCGGAGCGAAAGCTTTATAAGGACGCGTTCCCGGAAGCATCTTTGTTTTAATACATTAGAAGAAGTACCATAACGTCGAACCTTCGATGAGACCTAAAGCGCTAACATTCTCAATCAACTCATCGTCGACGTCTTTGCTAATCGCGCCTTTTCTCCGTTTACTGACGCATACGACTGTACACATTCCTCTTCGCGCGGCGCTAAAATGCTCAATCGGCAAGTTATTGTACATCTTCCCGATTTTCTTGTCATCTAAATCTACAATCGCGACTATTTTCTTCTTCGCGTTTGCGCTCAGCGCGGTTACAAAGTTACGAGCGTCTCTGCCGCAACCCCAAATTTGGAACTCGTTCCATAACGGTTTGCTCAAAACGCGTGCTTCAAAAATGGAAACCCGCAAATCTAAAAGTCTTCGTCTAGGAACGCGCGACGTCCCGGAAGTTTCAGTCCAACGATAATACAATAAAGGTTCTTCTCGATTACATCCATCATCGGACGCCGCGCGAAGAATGGGGAACTTTCCTCGACGTTTATTCTCTTCGGCGTGAATATCGAGATGTTTGTGAAAAAATATGGTATCTTCAGCTTCGCCGGAATCTGGAGGCGACTCTTCGAAGCCGCCCGGGACGTCGTCGAAACATTTCCTCGCCATCGCCCACGTTGGCATTTGGACGGTATTTTCCCTGAACTGCTCGAGTATCATTTCTTCGTTGGATAATCTGTTGGCCCATTGTTCGTAATGTGCGGTGGATCCATCGGGGAAACGCTTCCACGTCGTTCCAATAATTGAAGACGGACTTTCAATGGTGTGTTGAACTTGCATCTTCACTCTATCGTTCGCCATTATATCGTCGGCGTCAAAGAAAACTAATATCGATCCTTGCGAATATTCGACCGAGCGGTTTTTAGCGAATCCAATACCACCGGGACGATTTTTACATTCACTTTTACTCTCCAATCGCCCGCTCGTGTTCTCTGACTTTTCTGTTATTTTGACATCGATGCCGGCATACCGCAACGCGAGCATCCACTCGCGCATTTTCTGAAAACTACCATCTGTCGACGCGTCGTTAAAGAACGACACTTCCAAAGGACCGTCGTAGCTCTGCGTCAAAATGGAGCTCACGCTCTCATCGAGCCACTTTTCGGCATTATGTACGGGCATTATGATTGAAACGGATTGCCGATGATAGTTTCTCGAGAACGTTTTACTCGAATAAAACGCCTTTGTGACAGTAGAACCTCCTCCTCCTCCTCGAAGTAACAAATCAGTTCTTGTTGTTTGAGCAGTATCATCGTTATCATTTTCGTCGTCGACGTCGTCGTCGTCGTCGTCGTCATCGTCCAATATTCTCAATCCGTGATACACAAACGCGTCTTCGGAGAATCGAATCATTCCATTCATCATAACGCGCAACGAGCTTCTGTGATTCGTCGTTCCGCTATGGACTAACCAAGGATGGAGAATTGCAATCCCACCTTTTTTCCCAACTATTTGTTCTATGTTTCTAATATCTTTTCCTCTGCCGCTATGTAAACTCGCCGCTGGTTTTTCGTAAGACATATACAAATCTCTCGAAACCGTTTGGTCTTGAATGCTTTGTTGCGCGAAGTTATTCAAGTCTTGGTTCGTACCGTTTTCTTCGCCAAAGACGTTCTCGCGAAATCCGTTTCTAATTATACTCCGGTGCGATCCTCGAACAAAGGCGGTGCCTCCACCACCTTCGTGACTATCTGATAATAAAACTAAGAGTATCAAACCTTGCATTGGATGACCTGTTGACCTTCGCTGCGCATCGGCGTCAAAACCAGGCCCGATGTCGATGTGCCATCCTTTTCCAAGAACGCGCCTACGATTTACTGGATAAAACGCGCGCGAACTCGCTGATGTTCTCGTAGTCGCGTTATGTTGGTAAATACTGCATCGATGATCTCCTCCAAACAAGAGTTTATCATTGCTTTCGCTTGGGTTGTTATTATCGTCACGTCTTTTCCCTTTTCTCCTACAAAAATATTTTGGTTTCTTATGGTGCAAGACTCGTCCCATGCTCGATTTCAATCGTCTTCCGTACTCGTGCGCGCACAGTAAAACCTCGTCGACGGGAGTTAAAGAAGAAGAAGAAGATGATGAAGATGCACTGTTACTCTTTCTTCTTCCTTCAACCATCGCATTTAAAACATCCTCGCATTTCGCTCCATCCTCCTCTAAAACTAACGACACAAACTTTGCTCTCCGTCTCTTCGACGAGAAAATCTTCCTCGGGAAGCGCGACGCTCCAACCTCATCCTCGTCCACTCCCGAATCTCCCTCGGGGAACACGAGTGGGCTGTACCAGTGTCTCACTTTACACCTCCCCTCGTGTTCTTGGTTTAACGACACGTGCCAAGCGTTTTCGCCGAGCAACTGGTCGATCAATCGAACGAATTTTGTATTCTTTCTTTTCCTTGCGCTTTCGCTCAACTTCACCCAGTGCTCTCCTTTCCCTGGAGCGCAGACTTCCCATATCCTCCTCTTCCCGTCCGTCTCTCGCGGCCACGTGGAGGAATCGTCGAGATCAATCATCATCGCAGATGATTCAGAGGAGGTAAAAGACTCGGTCGGGATGGACGGCGCGCGAAACTCTCGGAACATCTGCGCGACAAACGCGTCCGCGTCGATGACTTCCGTTTGGCTCCCGTTAACTGTTTTGTCCTCCCTCGGTTGTGCGGGAAGGAAAAGAAAGCCGTCTCGATTGAAGATTTTTCTGACGTCTTCGCCAACAAAGTCGTCGTCGTCGTCGTCTGCAGAGTCGTCCTCTTTTTCCTCCTCCTCCCCATCCTTCTCGGAGGATGGAGAAGACATCTATCTCTTTGTTGTTATCGTTCTTGTGGTGGAGAAATTTGAGGGAGCAGCACACGGGAAAAATGTTGTCATGAATAAAAAAAGAAGAATAAGCGAAGGCGCGAAAAATCTCTCTCTCTCTCTCTCTCTCTCTCTCTCTCTCTCTCTAACACGACAACAAGAGCAACGGGATTGCGTGTGCTACTGTGCAACTAAATTTACTAAACGTATTCTTTAAAACAAATTCCTATTATTATACCGCGTTATCTACTACTTCTCCTTCTTCTTCAAGCCGCCTTTTAAACTTTTCCTTCGGTTGATTTCGTCCAAGCCTTCGGTTTGTTTATGCACGTAAATCTTACCAACCTTATCGCTGATACCTTGACTCAACGCGTTCGCTTTTTCTTCCTTCACTAACGTCTTATCCACGCGCATGGCTTCTCTTTCCACGTCTGGCGGTGGGAGTTTCACTCTCCCTAGAGTCGCGTCGAATCGCGGTCCCATCTCTTCCAAGTGTACTTTCGGTAACCGCGTTCCACTTTTTTTATACTTGATGGCAAACTGTCGAAACAAAATGGTTTTCCCGTCTTCTAAAGCCGTGATGACAATCGCTCGATCGATACCTTTCAAGTTTATTCTCGAAACGACTCGTCCTCGAAACACGTCCGCGAACACGTTCTTCAACTGTCTCAAATTCGCGTCGGTTTCAAACTTATCGCCCAGGAACATCATGCACGGTTTCGAGCCAATCGTCGTGGAAGCCGCGGCGTTACCAAACTTAATAATCGGTACGAACGTCTCTCCGTTCACCATCATCTCCACGCAATCGTAAATCTTGTGGTTATAAAATCGTCCAAACGTAATCGCGTGCGGTCGTTTCTTCTTTTGGTGATTGGCAAACGCGAACGTCGCCGAGTGACTCTTCTCCGCGAAAAACTCCAAAGAGACTTCCCCGCCTCCTTCAAACGGTCGAATCCCGGGATTCTTCCTGTTCATCTTGTGATTTTCTCCGTATTTCATTTGCGACAGGTCGTTTATTAAGGATTTCAGAACCTCCGACGTGACCGCGCCGTGTAAAAGCATCAACGTCTTCGCCGCCACTTCTTTCCGTCTCGGGGCGTTTTTCTCGATGGCTCTTTTCCCTTTGTTCGTTTTCGCGGCTTTCACCGCCAGATGGTGCGTTTGACTGATGTTTCGAGACGAATCATTAGTATTCGTCTCTGGTGCTGATATCGAAACTGCTGCTACCATTATTAGTGTTCGTTTGTGTGTTGATGATATCACCGCGCGCTTCTTATGAAGCACTTCGGGCTCTTCTGAGGTGAAGTTTTTGTCGTCAAAAGAAGAAGGAAAAACTACTTTTTTTTTATTTTTACTCCTAAACCCTAATTTGGTTTCTTGCAAGAGAAAAAAAGCTGCAACCGGCAGCGTGGCCGAGTGGTCTAAGGCGCCGGATTCAGGCTCCGGTCCGCAAGGGCGAGGGTTCAAATCCCTCCGCTGTCATTGTCATCATCTTTTTTTTATGTTACCGCGTGTGTTGTTGTGTTGTCTTCTTCTGGTCAACGTTATTTGTATTTTCGAGATCTCGAAACGGTAAATTGGAACAAAACTCTCCATTATTCTTCAACATTCATCATGCTTTCCGCGACTGTTGCACGACGGAACTTAGTCGCGAGGAGAAGAATACAAGGAGAGATTACGTTCAGCGCAATACGAACGACGGTTTTATCTTCTTCTTTTTCTTCTTTTTTAGAGATCGTCGACAACAACAACAACGTCGAGAGCAGCAGCAGCGGTAGTCGTAGGAGTAAAAAATCTAGTTGGAGGAGCACCTTTGGTAATAACGAAAGCAGTACAAGCAGCAGTTCTTCTTCTTCTTCCGGCGTTGGAAGACCAGGAGCAGGAGGACGTTACGATCATCATCAGTATCATCGTCATCATCGGAGCCACTTTTTTTCAACGACATCAACAACTGCGAAGGAGGATTTGGAGGAGAAGAAGGCTGCTTTTGATGGGCTCAAGGCACAAATCGAGTCACAAATCCCAAGCGAAATAGCGCGCTTAAAAGCGTTGAAAACGAAATACGGGCAGGAAAAAGTCGGCGAGGTGACCGTGAACATGCTCATGGGTGGCATGAGAGGGATCGTCGGGATGCTCTACGAGACTTCTCTGTTAGACGCGAACGACGGGATTCGTTTCCGAGGGTTGACTATTCCCGAGTTGCAAGAAAAGTTACCGGGGAAGCGAGATCGAGAGCCGATACCGGAGGCGCTTTTGTTCTTATTGCTGACGAATAAAGTCCCCACGGAGAAAGAGGTGGAAGCGCTGAGAGCTGATTTAATGGAAAGAGCGGAAAAGTTCGCGAAGGAATGCGCGATGAACGATGCTGGGAATAAGAGTAAAAAAAATGTCTTTGACGCGTTGCGAGCGCTTCCGGAGGAGACGCACCCGATGACGCAACTCTCCGCGGCGTGTTTGGCCATGCAAAACGATTCAAAATTCTCGAAAATGTACGCCAGTGGGACGATGAAGAAAACGGAGTATTGGAAGTACATATACGAGGACGCTTTAGATCTGATCGCAAAGTTACCGGTCGTTGCGGCGTATATTTATAAAAGGTCGTGCGTGAAAGAAGCGGCGAGGAAATCGAGCGAGGTTCCAACCGTAGATGCGAGTTTGGATCTCGCCGCGAATTTCAGTCAAATGATGGGTTTCTCTTCCAACGAATGTAAAGAGCTCATGCGTTTGTATTTGACCATTCATGCCGATCACGAAGGCGGGAACGTCTCCGCGCACGCCACTCACTTAGTCGGTTCGGCGTTGTCCGATCCGTACTTGAGTTTTTCAGCAGGTTTGAACGGTTTAGCCGGCCCGTTGCACGGCTTGGCGAACCAAGAAGTTTTAAAATGGTTGAAAGAGGCGCAAGTAGCGTTAAAAGGCGATTATTCCGCGGAAACTGTAAAAACTTTCGTGGAAAACACGTTAAAATCCGGTCGCGTCGTCCCGGGCTACGGCCACGCCGTCTTGCGACGAACCGATCCTCGCTACGAGTGTCAAAGAGAGTTCGCCTTAAAGCACATGCCAGACGACGAAATGTTTCAACTCGTCTCCCGCTTATACGAAATAGTTCCAGACGTTCTCAAAGCGACTGGAAAAGTCCAAAACCCGTGGCCGAACGTGGACGCGCACAGCGGCGTTTTGCTCCAACACTTTGGCATCAAAGAGGAGAACTTTTACACCGTCATGTTCGGCGTCTCGAGATCGATCGGGTGTTTGAGTCAGTTGATCCTCTCGAGAGCGCACGGGTACGCCATAGAGAGGCCAAAATCAGTCACCAGTAAGTGGTTAGAGGAGAAGTTTCAATAATAATAATATATAAAGATGAAAACGTATCGTCCGCATACGACCAAAACACTTGAAGCGAATTTGTCACACACCCCCTTTGAACTTACAAAACGAGAAATGAACAGCCCTCCAAAAGGAGATTTTGGAGGCAATTTTTTTTCTCTTTTCCCACAAACAAAACTTGTTTTGCAGGGCATTAAAGTAAAGAAATATGGCAGGTAAGTATTGATGTCTCTCTTTTAATAACGTAGTCTCGTCGGTATTCGTCGATTCGATTGCATCGCGCGTCGTGCGAATCTTTCCCGCGCGATGGATGCAGAAACTCGCGTCGGTGGTAAAACACCCTCGCGCGCGCATTTTCGTTCGCATGAACACTTGGGGTTAGCGGCCCCAAAAAGAGGGAGAAAAAAAGAAAGAAATTGCCGAGGATAGACGACGATGCGAAGCTTTCACGGCGGGTGTTGATGGATAAATGGATGATGGTTTAGATGATACTCGTGTAACGATTGCGATTGCGGCGGTCGGGTATCTCTTTTGCCCCGTTTGTGTTCGAAATTTCCTTTTCCTTCGTCGCGTAGTAAAAAAGCTCCTTTGTACTCACACAGCAATTTTCTCCTTTCTGAATTTCCACAACAGGGTCCCAAGTGAAGACGTCCGATCTCCGATCGCAATCGAGAACTGAGCTCAAATCTGCTCTCGAGCAGCAAAAGCAGCAGTTGGCGAGCTTGAAAATCGCCAAGGTCACCGGCGGTGCGCCGAACAAGATTGCGCGCATCAAGTCCGTCCGATTAGCCATTGCTCGCATCTTGACTGTCATTCGTCAAAACCAGTTGAAATCGCTTAGAGAAGCTTACTCCGGCGCCAAGTACACGCCATTAGATCTTAGAGCGAAGAAAACGAGAGCCATTCGACGACGATTATCCCCGGCGGAAAAGAACGCCAAAACGGCCAAGCAAGCTAAGAAGGACGCATACTACCCGAAGCGCAAGTATGCGTTGAAGGCGTAAGAGTGGAAACGCGTAAACGTATTCGTTTCGTTTGAACTTAACGAAGTATGTTTGTTTAGTCCTTTTTAGCAGAGAGAGAGAGAGAGGTTATTAGCTTTTGTTGTGAATACACGAACCGTTTGTGTATGTACGTAGTAGAATAATTATATAGAGTATGTGTCTGTGACGCGAGCTCCTTTTAGACACTTCCTTTCGAATTCGCCATTCTTTAATGGTGTTCTTGCCACCACCTAAACCGCCACCTTTGGCTCCGCCTTCGTTTCCAGACGGCTATCCTCTCAAGTCATCGAAGACGACGACGATTCAGACGACGAAGAAGGAGAACAAGAAGAACAAGAAGAAGAGCGATGACGACGAGCGTGGGAGAAAAAATACGAACGACAACGGAGAAGAGACGAACGCGAACGAAACTGGAGGAGGAATTCGAGGTAACGAACTGAACGCGACGACGACGACGATTCAGACGACGACGACACTACTGGACGAAGAGACGATGCGATGGCGAAACGAGAGGAAGAAGAACTATCCGAGATCAACGAATAAAACGGAAGAGGAAGCAGCCTCTGCGAAACGTAAACGAGAGGAAGAGTTGGAGCGAGTGTTGGAAGAGCAACGACGATTGGGCAGTTTCGAGGCGACGGTTTTGTTGAAAGAAGAAGAGAAGGAGCAGAAGAAGAACGAGAACGAGAACAACAGTAAGAACAACAAAAGCAGAACACCCCGAGGAGAACAAGCGTGCAAATTTTGGACGAGGAAAGGTAAATGCAGGTACGGGGATAAGTGTTCGTTTTTGCACGAAGAAGCGAAACGAGGCGTCGGGAAGAGTAGTAAAAATGATACGAATACTAACGCAAAACGCCATAAATGCGGAGGAGGAGAGGTACCCTTGCTGAGAAGAATATTCAAAAACGATATAGATAGGGATAATTCGAGACTGTTGCAATCGATTCGATTCTTTGTGGAGAATATTGATGACTTGCGAAAGTACGCAGTCGCTCAAGAGAGAAGCGAAGAGTTGAACCGAGAGTACTTGAAGCGCTTAAAAATGTTCTCCTTCGTGGACGATCCCGTGAAACGAACGAAAAATAGCATAGTAAAGAAGCAAGTTATCGAGGAAGTAGAGGAGGAAATGCTTTCATCCGAGGAGGAAGAGGAAAAACAAGAAGAAGAAGAAGCAAAGGAAAATAAGCAATTAGACGTTGGAGGATTCTTTTCTTGTTACGACTCTGATAAATAGAACGTACAGAAAATTTTTTGTAAACTAATAAACGCGAGCGAGCAATAGACTACTACTACCTAGTATACGCTAAGACCACACCTCATCATCATCGCCTTGTTCTCTTTGTCGGTGGAGGACCTCCAGATCGCCCTCCACGCCCTCCGCGTCCACCTTGTTGTTGTTGGCCTCTTCCGCCGGCTTGTTGCTGTTGCGGCTGTTGTTGTGGCTGATTCATTGGTCTTCCTCCTCTTCCTCCCTGTGGAGGACCTCGAGAAGGAGGATATCGATCGCGAGATGCGGAACGTTGTTGTTGCTGCTGCTGTTGCTGCTGCTGCTGCTGCTGTTGCTGGTGTTGCTGTTGCTGTTGCTGTTGACGCATTTGTTGTTGCGGGTCGCGTCCCATTCTTTGCTGTGCTTGTTGCTGCGTTCTGCCACCACCTCGACCACCGCCATCAAATTTACCCATTTTATTTTGCTGTGGTTGCTGTCTTTGTTGCTGCTGCTGCTGTGGTTGCTGTGATTGCTGCTGAGCTCCTCTGCCGCCACGCCCACCTTGTTGACCTCTCGCCTCTTGCGCAGCCCTTCCTCTGCCGCCTCCAGAAGGCACACTAAGACGCTGCGGCGATCGCTTCCGCGCCGCTGGCTGTTGTTCCGTAACCTTTTCTTTTGCCTTCGCGGCGAGCTCGTCCGCGGCTTTCTTTTCTTCCTCCAATTTGTCCTTTTCTTGCTTCTCGAGCACCCATTTCGCGTGGGTTTCTTCGATGATTTTATCAATCTCTTCCTCTGTGAGTTCGTGATGCGACGATTTATCGACTTTTTCACCGTCGATCGTGTCCGGCATCTCAATGGGAACGTCGCGAAAGTCCACTGGATTGTGCGGTTTCCATCCTTTTGGAGGATCTAAACCCAAAATTTCCGGAACAATCGTCTCCAAATCGTTATTCTTCATCTTTCGAAAGGCGGCAAAGTTCCACTGTCGAATCAAACGAAACGCTTTCCAGCGATACATGGTGTCGTTCTTCGTTTTGTATTCCTCCTCAATCTGAGCCTCTGGATCCATCTCGTCGTATACTACTTGCAAAAACTCGTTCATAAATTCTGGTTTCGAATATCTGTTACGTTCAGGATCTGTCATCGCCGCTTCATAACTCGGATACAAATTCCATATTCTCTCCATTTCCGGATTGTTTTCGAATCGGACGTATCCTTCCGGATACTTTGCATTTTCGGCGTCTTCTTTTTCCTTTTCTTTTCGCTCGTATTCTTTCTGTTCAGCGACGACGTCGATTTCTTCTCTTTCAAAGGAAGGGCAGCCCATATCCACCCAAGTGTCGTAGTGTTCGGTGGAGTACATGGTCGCGACGAGAAATATTCGCAGTTTCTTGCCTTGCTCAGGAGATGCGTCAGTTTTCTCGACGACATCCAAAACTTTCTCGAAACACTCCTTCGCAACTGGAACGATTGTCTCTCTCCATATCGTCATTTGCTCTTCCGAGAATCCAAATTTCGGCACATTCACTCGACGGCGCGGTCTGCCATCATCGACGTCATCACCATTATTATCACCTTTGTCAACATCCATCGCGTCACCGTCGCTTTTTTTATCTCCCGTCTTTTTTAATTTTACGCCCATAGCTTCTGCTTCCTCTCGCATGCGATCTTCCGTCTCTTGAATCGCGTCTATGATTATCCTACCTTTCGTTTGTTCTTCGTACAGTTTCTTCATTCTTTCATCTCGCGCTGCGACTTCCTTTGCGTGCTCTTTTTCCAAAGGGCTGTTGTCGTCGCCGAAATGAAAGAGCACAAAGTGCAAGAACATGGCGGCTTGGGCCAAGAAATTTCTCAAGAAGAAACCATCTCGCATTTGGAACGGAAACGCCCGAGCGGTTGAAATTCTTAACGTACCCGTGAGTGCAAGTTGCTCCAGAAGTTCCTCTCTGAGCATTTGCTTCTTAAACGGAGATATAGCTTTAATCTTTTCTAAAACGATATTTAAATTTTTCACGACTTTGCTTTGAAAATCGTCCACAGAAGAGACGTGCAGTTTACACGCCATGATCGGTTCACCGAACAACTCCATAGCCTCCCAAAATGCAAAGTATAACTGCGGAGAAATGATGGCATCGAACTCATCGCCGAAATCCTCGTTTGCTTCGCGGAAGACTTTCTCGACGGTTTTCAAATCATCCAGAGCAATTGCGTTCAATTTCTCTTCCTCATTTTCCTCATCGTCTTTTTGCGCTGGATTCTTTTTGTTGTTGTTGTTGTTGTTATTATTATTATTATTATTATTCGTCTTCGAGACGCTTTTCTTCGACTGTTTGCTATTTTTACCATCTTTTGCTTTCTTTTTTGCAGCTTGATCGCATTCGTCTTCGGCGATGAAATCTATGCCCGCGGCAACGTGCGCGCTTTCGGCGAAGTCTTTGACTCCGTTCGACATTAACATACATTTCCCTCTAAATTCCGCGTGTAATATTTGCGACGATCGATTTAAAAGCTCGTCAAAAGACTTGAGCATGATGACTTGACACTCTTCACCGCAGTCGTATTTTTCGGGCCCGGTCTGGTTGTAAATTTCGCTCGCGCTTTTCATCTTTCGCAGTCCATTCTCGTCGAACTCTTTTTTAATGTCCATGATGACTATTAATCTGTCGTACACGTCCTTCTGAATGAGTTTCGTTTTACTTTTTACCCTCTTTTTCCCCGTTTTCTCTTCGGGATATTTTATGCCGTCTATATCGTGCGGATAGTAATCTCCATCTTCGTATCCTTGATTCTCCTTCGGTATAAAATTTTCGGAGAACAAGTATTTGTTCACGATATCCGAGCAATCTTCCACAGAACTCTGCGCGAAGACGTCTTCTATGAACCGAAACGGCAACAAACGAAGCTGCGTGTCTTTCAACTCCTCCGATTCTGCTATGAGCAAAAGAACCTCTAAGAATGCGCGATACGTCGACGACTTCGCATCGTTAACTTTGCTATTACTACTACTACTTTTTTTACTTTTGTCTTTCCCTTTGTCGTCGCCGCGAAGAAGCGCGTCTGATATAAAGTCCGCCAGAGCGCACTGAGAAGAAGAAGAATCGTCTAAAAAGTCTTCGTACGCCTCGATGAGTGCGCTGGTTATCTTTCCCGCCGCCATTAAAAACGCATCCGCCATCGTCGCGTTCTCTTTATATAACGCTAAAGTTTTAGTAGTTGTAGCAGTTAACAGTTTTTTCTCGAGCGCTTCGTCGTTCTCTCTCCTCGCGTCTCGTAAGATGTGTTTCTCGATGATCTCTTTTCTCGTCCGCGTTATTCGTTTCTTCTCTTCTTCTTCTTTGTTGTCTTCTTTGTCTTCTTTGTCTTCCGTCGTCGTCGTCTCGTTGTTGTTGTTGTTCATCACATCATCATCATCATCATCGTTCTTCTTCTTCGAATTTGTATTCGAGGCGCGAGAAAAGCTTTGCCCGAGTTGCATCTCTCTCAGCGCTGCTTTTAAGCGTCCTTCAAAGCAGGTCGAATAGGATTCAAACGACTTTTCATCGTCTGCTTCCATCTCCTTCTTCATCTTTCTTAAATTGTTTTTGTCTTCTTCTTCTTCTTCTCTGTTATCAAGAAAGAAGAGAGAGTGTGATAAAAACGAGAGAAAGAGAGTAAGAAATGAATGCATGGTGTAAGAGAAACAGAGCAGAGAAACAGAGAAAAAAACAACACAACAGAGAGAAAAAAACAACTCAAAAAAAAAAAACAGAAGAGTCTCAAATTTTACTCCTCTGACTGAGAAAGAAGAAAAGAGCCTCCAGTCAAAAAAACTTAATTATTGTTACGGAGTGTGCGTCACATCAAATTCATATACCACTACTCGAGAGAGAGAGAGATGACGACGATGAGAAGAACGTTTAATAATACTAATGTCTTCTCATTAGTCGCGTGGTTCTTCGTCTTCTTCTTTTCGCTCTTTCTTTCTGTGGACGACAAAAGCAGCGGCGCTTTTGTGTCCGCGTTTTCGAGCAAACCAGTCGCGAAACCGACCGATGTGTTCTTCGCATCATCTTCTGTCGCGTCCAAAAAGAAAGCAGACGCGGCTTCGAATTCGTCGTCGGGAAAGAAGAAGAGCAACAACAACGTCGTCGTCGTCGAAATGGGCACCAAAGAGGATTACGAGAGAGAACACCAATCTTTTTCGTCCGTGTCTTCTTCTTCTGCGTCGTCGAGCAGAGAAAGAACGAGCGAGAGTGCGCCATCGGGGAAAAATCATCCGCGTCGCGTCGGTCCGAAATTAGAAGATGGTGAAGACGAAAAGGACGAGACAAACGCGGTGGAGTTGACGCGCGCGTCTCTCCTGAAAACACCGACAGAGTTTAAACGAGAAATGAAACGGGAAAAGAGCGAAAAAGAAAGACGAAAAGAAGAAGCCGCGTTGGCGTGGTTCGAGAACACGCACCCGAGTTCGCAATATAAAATGGACGAGTTCGAGAGAAGACAAAAGGAGAAAGAGGAGTTCGACGCGAAGATGCGCGAGGAAAGAGAGAAGGAAGAGAAACGGTTGACGAAGAAAATAGAGTGGTTCGACGATCCGGTGAAAGAGGACGACGACGATTTATGGATCGCAGATCGCAGGTGGCAATACGACAAGAACGATCCTTTGATGGATTTCGAGGATTACGAACACGACCAGACCGAAGAGGAGAAGAAAATCGACTACGGCGAGCTTTTATTGAAACGCATTAAAAAGAAGGTGACTTCGATGAAAACAGTGGAAGATTTAATCACGTACCAGAAGGATTTAATGTCCAGTTACGGGATTTTGAACGCCGAGAAGGCGGTAGAAAAGCAAAAGGAAGCGGAAAATGATCAAGCGGCTGAGTTGGCGAAAAAGGAAATCGAGGAGAATCCGGCAAAGGCGACGAAATCGGCGGCGTTTGCGCTCGACGCGGAGTTGTTTGAGAAGGCGCTGCAACGCAAAACGGAGAGAGAAGCAGAAGCGAGAGTGCAAAAGAAAACGAAGAACCGAAACTTGGACTACAACCGCAAGCTTTTCGAGAAGGCGATGGCGGCGAAGAAAGCAAGAGAGGAGCAACAAAAACGACGATAGTAGATGACAACATTTGTAAACTTATATGAATCTTTAAAATGCACGCGCGAATAAATAATAATAGTAAAATTACAACTCTAACCGCTTGGAAATATCTCCATTCTTCCCTTCATACTCCTCTACAATTTTCATGGCGTAACTCGGAATGTGCTCCTTTGCTCGCTCCTTGCCGTAAATTCTATTCACGTATAAATAGTTTCGAATGGTGTGATAATCTAAACTGTACATGCCAAATTCTTTTCCTTTCGGCCCGACTTTGTTCAACACCCACGCGATCAAATTTCCCACGAATCGAGGGGCACCTTTTTCAGGGCCTCTGCCTAAATAAGCCTCGTCGTCGGAGATGACGGTTTGTAAAACGAACGGTTTGCGGTCGCCTCTCGTGGTGGACGGCGTTATTTGCAAATCGTTTTTTATTAAATCAATCATTTTTTGTCCTCTTTCGTTTCGGACGGTGACGTATTGCGGGTGCAAATTCATCGGGATAGATTCGTCATAATCGACGCCCATGTACCCGACGACGAGATCGGCGAGACCGTTGACGTAATCGAAGCACGATTTACAACTTTCGGCGATGACGCCTGACGATAACTCCTTCGCCGGTAACGAAAAATACGGAATCTTCTCGTAACTTCCGTCTCTCATCTTCAGGTGCACCTTGTAATCCGGCATGAATTCGTAGTGTAAAACCTCGTCCGGTTTATCCGTCGCGTTGTTTACAAACTTATAAAACCCATCAGTCCTTCCGTTATCCGCACAATTCGTTCCTAACACGTATAAATTATCCAATCCTAAATATTGCTCGACTTCTCTCAAAGCGACGACTGAACACCCGACCCCGATGTACAGAACGTTTTTAATCTCCGGATTGGTTTCAATTTCCGCGAAAACTTTCAAGTTTGGCGATAACGACGGTTTCACTCCTCTGCACGCTAAAATATCTTCCTCGGTAAAGCACAACTTCGGTTCCGGGTTCCTCGCGTCCGCTTCTCCGGAACCAACCGCGACGACGCAATCGACCGTCTTCGTCCTCAACATCTCCAACGCGACCGACGTCACGATCCCAGTCCACTGCGCTTTCTCCATAGGCTGTTTCTTCTTCGCGTAAAAAATCGATTGCGAGCTGTTATTCGTGTTATCTTTCGTGTCCGAATTCAATAAAACCCCCAACCGTAACTCGTCCGTTTCCGTATTCCTCCTCTTTCCGTGCACTTTTTCTTCCAACTTTTCTATTCTGGACATCCCAGGTCCGAGAAACGCGCACGCGTCTTTCACGTACGATATGAGAGAAGTATCGCACAACCCGCAGTTCGAGCAGTGCTCTTTCGCCGGGTACGACTGTCCTGGTTTGATCGGTTGGCCTTTGCGTTCGCTGATTGTCGACGACGATGATGAAGTCGAAGTCGCGTTCGTTCGTGTTCTCGTTCGTGTTGTTTTACTCGAGAACGACGACAGCGAAAAAGACCACGAGTTTGGTGAAGTAACGGATGATGATGATGATGATGATAGGTGCATGATTATATCGTCGTATTTATTCAGCGATGTGTGTGTTGTGTTTGTGTACGACACATAAATGAAGGAAACTACTCTTCTTCTTCTTATATTTTTTTTTTAAACTTCACGTCCATAGCGCATAAAATAAGCGCCACGAACAAACACACACACACTCTCTTTCTCTCTCTCTCATCTTCCTAAATCTTTTTCTTCTCCTCTCTCTCTACTACGTTGGTAACAACGAGGCGCTTCTCCGTCTCGCGTGCCCTACACTACCGCCGGTCGGTAAAACCATTCCTACGAACCGAAGCGCTAACAAAAACGTTGGTTTTACGACAGTCGCGTAAGCGACTTTACAGACGACCCGGAAACCTTCCGCGCCCATCGGGAAGAAACTCAACTGATAATACAACAAGGCCAACGCCTGCGCTATGGAGGCCATCACGGTGAGAAAGTAAGAGTGCTTAATTAACGCGGCCCATAAGGTGAATAAGATAGTTCCGACGAACCCGCACGAGACGTATAATCGTTCCGGATCTAACATGTGTTTGATTTGTTCGTTCGCGCCTCGCAACGCGCCGACGGCGCAAATGTTTGAAACAGAAAACAAAGAGAAGCACAGAGCGAATTTGGCTGGGAACAACGCAATCGTGGCTATACCGACCGTGAACGCGAGCGTTAAACTCAACCCGCTGACGAACGTAAACGCCATGCTCCACGCGATGCGTTCTCGATCGAGACTTTGTAACGCCGACATCGTATCCTTCGCCGCGTTGGTCGTGAACTCCGCGGCGTTCGACGCCGCGTTCGCGCTCATATCGTACGCCGAATTGGCGTAAAATTTAACATTCGTCGTCGTCGACGCGACCACGTCGTTCACGCCGGATTCTCTTAACGTTTCCGAAATCGATTGGGACGCTTCGTTGAACGAGCTCGTCGCTTTCGCCGCGAACGACTTCCAGTCCGACATGAAATCCCCTCCTGTCGATGATGAATTCTCTGACGACGATTGATTTTGATGGTCGTTTGGACTGCTGCTCTCTGGTGTCGCGGTAAGAGTAGTAGTAGTCTCTTCGCTTATATTCGTATTCGTACTCTTTGTCTTTTCGTTGTTGTTGTTGTTGTTGTTCGTCGATATCGTGTTCAGTTCTCCCCCCAAAACGCCTCCTCCGCTCGAAGACATTAATATATATATGTACACACTTTAACAAATCTCTTATTATAAGTCTTCTTCTTCTTCTTCTTCGTCTTCTTCTTTAAAATCGAACGAAGGAGGGTGCGCGAAAGGCTCTTTTGGAATGGGGAAATGTGTTGCCGGTTCCTCTCTTGAAACATTCCTCAGAAGATTTTGTCTGTCCTTTAGTGTCGTCGTTTACGTCGTCTCTCTCGTATTCTCTCTCGTATTCTCTCTCAGCGAAACGTGTGTTTCGGCGCGGAGTATCAACCAACACTACTCATACCAGTCGTCATCGTCGCTTTCGAAAGATTTAAAGAGAAAACAACAACGAACAACAACAACAACAACAACAGATGTCCGCCTCCAATCCGGAGCAATTCTTAGTAAAAGAGAAACAACAGAAAGAGAAGGAGAAGCGAGTGCAAGACTTGCTGAAATCGTATTACCACGAACAGCAACAACAGCAACAGCAAGAGGAGGAGGAACAAGAACAAGAACAGAAACAATCTTTCTCGAAGAAGACGAGGGAGATTAAGGAACAAAACGAGCAAACGAACGATGGAATGAAAAGTTGGACTAAAGAGGAGGAAAAGGCCCACGCGGGAGCGACATCGACTACGTCTCAACTACATAGCGATGAGAACAAGAAGAAGAAGAACAACAACAGTAGCATTCAAAACAAAAATCTCATAGAAATGCTAAAAACGAAAACGATCGGAGAGTTACAGAACGAATACGTGAACGTTTCCCGAGAGATCAAACGTCTCGAATCGCACGGGACGCACTCGGTGTACGAAAACTATTCAAAGTTTATCAACGCGGCGGACTTTATCGAAAACGCGCGACCGGAAATTGAGCAGTTGACGAAGAAGGAGAGCGTGAAGGTGGAGAAGGCGACGAAGGAAGCGGCGGAGGCAGCGAGGAAATTGAACGAAACGTTAGACGCGAAACGTTTTGAAAGCGAAAGAGCGAGGGAGGTGCAAAACGTATTGTTTAATATCCAAGAAGCTTTGAAGGCGCCAGCGACGATTCGAAACGTTTTATTTGGGTCTGTTTCTTCTTCTTCGGAAAGCGCTCGCGTGGAGAAGGCGGTGAGAATCATAGCGAAGACGAAACCGATGCTCGAGAAGTTTTCTTCTTCTCCTTCTTCGGGCGTTAGCGGCGAACAACAACACAAGAGCGGGAAACTTTTCTTGGAAGCGAAGAATGAAACGATGAAAATCTCGGATGCGATTGCAAGTTTGTTGAAGAAACGAGTTCGTTCGAGCTATCATGCGACGGCTTCGCAAACGGTTGGCGTCGGCGAGGGAGGTAAAGATGATTCCAACGCGCTCGAAAATCTCGTGAACAAGCTTTCCTCGCACTCGTGCGCGGAGTGCTTAAAGTTGTTAGGCGTGCCTCGAGACGAAGTTCACGAAGAATTCTTATACGCAGAGAAGGATAAATTGGAGAAAATTTTAACGGATTTAGAATCCGACATCAGGAAGAGTAGTAGCATTCGTAGCGATTCAGGTGGAGCCGCCGAAACGTCCACGACGGTGGACTCGTTATTCAAACCAAAGCTCGGGAAAGTAAACGAGCTATTTTTGAACGAGTTCCAAAAGTGCGCGGCATCGTATTTGGAAGTTTTCCCCGAGGATAGTCGTCAGCCTTTAGTTGACTTTGCTAAAGTTGTTTTCCGCAGATATTTTGAGCTTTTGAAAGTTATTTTTATCGACGGGGAAAGCGCGACCAAAGAGGAGGGGAATATGGGAAATTTGTCCTCGGTGCGACACATGTGCGCGGCGTTGGGTAACATGGCTGCCGATTTGGCATCTGCGCATAAGCTACTCCCAGAGTGTGCTCTCGGCGATCGAGTGACAGAAATTGTAGAAAAAAGTATTCGAAAACGCATCGAAGACGCGCATTTACGACGAGAGTCCATCTTATCGGAGAAAATTTCGCAAATCGAACAGTTGTTGTCGTCCTCGGGGAGCAATACAGCTGCGGCGTCGCCAACCATCGTCGCCGATGCCGTCGAGGATTTCTTGAGCACGCACGAAACTACAGCTAACATCATTATCGCGGATATTAAGGCGTTTTCGGAAGAGCGTCCTCTTTTGTTACAAAGTTGGAGAGACGAGTTTGGTAGATTTTCACGCGCCTTGTTCGCGACGAGTCACCACGCTCTGTGCGCGCGACTGGTTGGATTTGGTAGTTGTCGTGCCAATTCTTCTTGCATTCCGTATTTATCCCCGTCGCAAGGATTACCAAATAGTCCATACTTGCAACGCAACAACAAGACTAACGGAGGTTCCTCGACGGCGGCCTCTTCGCTCATCGCATCTGTCTTGCTCTTCAAAATTGGCGACGAAAGCTACACACTTGAAAACGGACTCGCAAAAATTTTTCCTTCTCATGTGGTGAGCGAAAAAGGGAAGAGGAGTGCGGCATACGACGAAAGATTACTTCGCGCAATTGCAATGGCTTGTTTTCGAGATTGTTTTCGAGAGTTTTTGATGCTTTCGACGTCAAAGTTAGATGCGTTGTTGATCCAGTACGAAAACGCTTCTATAACGGACTTATTCGTGGACGCGTTGGAAAAAATCAAGCACGACGTGAAAAACATTGAAGCGTCGCCAACGCTCGTGCAGATGTTGAACTCCTCGACGTCAGAACCGTTAACTAACGATGTGGGTGTTGTGCTAGATGAAAACGCGTTCGATATCTTCGAGTGCAAAAATAAGTTTTCAACCGCGCGAATCGTTCGGAGGTGCGTGGAAAGCTCGCTCTCCAACTTTCAAGACTATATCTTTACGAATGTTCCTACCTTTACTAAGGAAACATTGAAGCATTTCGAAGGGCAATGCGATGCTATTGAGCAAGAGTTGAATAGAGAGTTCCACGAAAATACGGAGACGCACGAGACGTGTTTTGCTTCGCTGAAGACTCTGGCTCGCAAACGCGACGTCGACGGAGCGGCGCACGCCTCGTCTGTAGAAGCTTCGAAGTTACTGAAAGATATTCAAAAGATCTAATAAAGAGTTCTTCTATACTCTACATAATGTAATATCACTAAATACTTCTAACGATGCTATTGCTTTTTCCTAATTCCTAAAGATCAAGTGCACACGTCGAGCACGTTTGCCACGTGCAAGATTTTCCAAGCGTTTGTTTCCATCGACCAATCGTGGAATATGTTTCCGCTGTGCACCTTTGACTTTCTACCTCCGTATTGATCTAAGTTCTCCCCCATCGCGTTTCTCTCCTTCCACACGCTAAAACCATACACGGATACTCTCCTACATTTAGAGAGGAAATAGAATAAACCGTGTGCCCCCGTGGTGAGTTGCAACCAATTGTCGTAATTTTTACCTAAACCTAAACGTCTGCTTTCGTACCTCATTTTATTCATCTTGGCGACGTACCCTGGTATTTCTCTATCGCTCAACGCTTTTGTCTTTATTCTGCGCTTTTCGCATGCCGACTTTATCACGTTTTGTTTCGCTGGGAACCACATGACGTGATCTTTCGCATGGGCACCCATCTTCGCCGATCCTATGCAACAAAGTCTTTTGCTCGCTTCGTGTCCGTTTACCCAAACATCCGTTCGATTTCCCACGTGTTGTTCAAATCCACCAATTGGTGCCATGTTGAATCGAACGATGACGTCGTGATTGTTGATATACTTGCCAAACTTCTTCCTCAAAACAGAACCGCCGTTACCGACTAACGCGCACGATTCGTATTGATATTTTTTACTACTACCACCACCACCACTTGTCGTTGTCGTCATAAACCCAGACGTTTTGGCGATACCTTTCGCGGCTTCCACCGCATTTATATTCACGCAATCCTCTCCTCGTTTCGTAGTCTCCACGCATTTTTTTAGCATTTTCTCTCCTTCATTTTTAAACGCGATTCTAGGCTTTGCGCCTTCGCCAAAGTTTTCGTGCTTGACGAAACCCATCTTTTCGTCGCACCCGGTTGGCATGGTCAACCCGTTTCTATTTGCAAACGCGCGCGCTCTGGATATTAATAACTGCCGTCTTCTTCTTCTTCTTCTGTCGTGATTATGAAAGGTATCAGGTTCGTCTTCGTTCTCGTCGTCGACGTCTTCTAAAACGTTTTTACTCGTCTCCTCCTCCTCCTCCTCCTCCTCCTCGTTGGAGAAAGAGGCGTCGAAAAACACCGCCAAATCGTCCGGCAAAAACGCCTTTGGCGCGTTCCCGCACGCCTTCCCTCTTCTCACACTCGCGTCACCAATACCGTTGGTGGATGAAATAGTAGTAGTAAATCCCCCCGCGTCATCGTCTTCCTTGTCCCTTTCTTCTTCTCTTCTTCTCAACGCGATTTGCGCATCGTCAGATTCGTCGTCAAAGAGATTGAACGAAAGACACAAAAAGAGGAGGAGGAAAAGGAGGAGGAAAGCGCAGGACGACGACGACAACAGCGAAGAACATCTTTTCTTACTCGTTTTCGTCGTTTTCGTCGTCGTGTTTGCGTTCGTAGTGCTTCTGCTGTGAAATGCTCGAAGCAGCAGCGACATATCTCACAACGTCATTTTCGCGAGCAACAGAGAATCCATTGCTCCCCTGAAAAGAATGAAGAACATGTTCATCAAAAGAGAGCAAAAAAAGGCAAGAATTCTGGAGAAAATTTTCATCTAAAAAGTCTCGTCACAAAAGAGCAAAAAAACACAAAAAAAAATTCAAACGAGTGGAGAAAGTCAACACACGTAAACACACAAAACAACATCTGCAACAACAACAACAAGAACAACAACAAGAACTTTAATAATTAAAGATGATGGAAGAATCCTTGCACACGATCCGAAAACGAATCATCAAGTCCTACGTGACTCGATTACTTTTAGCCGGACAAATGAAGGTGAGCAACAACAACAAAGCATCAGAGATTTTTCGACCGGAATTGAGCACGAAGACGTTGGTGGAGGAGATTCACAAGACGAACTCGGACGCGATGAGGATGGCGACGAAGATGGAGGAATATCCGTTCACGATGAAAGAGTGCGAGCGAGCTTTGGATGATTTGATCGCGAAAGAAGAGGGAGAGGAAGAGGAGGAAGAGGACGATGGAGGAAAGAAAAAGAAGGCGAAGAAGGACGAATCGTCCAGGACGCCTGTGAGAGCAACCTTGAAAGAGAGAAAAGCCGCCTGGCTCGAGAAGAAGAAAAAGCTCATCAAATGGTCCAAACGGTACGAGAAGAAGAATGGTGAAGAAGAAGTGGCCGTTTTCAGCTACGGGTACACGACTGTGGAGAAGAAAATGAAGGAAGCGGCGGCGGCGGCAGGGTCGTCTCTTGAGGCGGCGACGGATCCGGTATACGTATCGCAAAAAAGGAAGAGCAAATTGGAGAGAGAATTGATTTTGAAGCACGTGCTGACGGGGAGAAACAGTTATTGGGGACGCCACGAGGATTCCGATGATGAGTTGGATACTTTTGCGGCGGCGACGACGACAACACCGAAGAAAGCGCCGGGACCGCCGAGAGCGGTGCCAAAGAACAGCCCAATTCCAAAGCCTTCGCCGACGAAGACGTCACCGACCACAATGAGAACAGCAAGGAATGAAAAGCCAACGTCAGTTCCTCCAGATCGAGTCAAAGCGTTCGCGCGCGTGCTCGATCCAACCGTCCCCGTCAATCAAGTACAAAATATTCCGAGACAACCCATTTTGGAGAAGAGAAAACGAGTACCGGCGACCGCGAATAAGGTGGACGATCCGCTGAGATGTAGCACTTGCGGTAAGGTGTTTCCTACTGCGCATGGATGTAGTTTGCACGCGGCGAGGTATTGCAACGCAGCAACGCCGTCGGTGGCGGATGCTAAAAAAGAGGTTCCCAAGAAAAGCGCTAAAACGATCAGGATGGAGGAACTTATAGAAAAGAAGGCAGCGGATGAAGCTGTAGACGGCGTGACGGAAAAAATGACGAGTTCTTTGATAAAAAAGCATAAAGATGCTAAGAATGGACAGGTGAGCGCTCGAGATGATGTGAAGAAAAAGAAGAAGAACCAACGTAAAAGCAAAATCGACCCGGATGATGGAGACCACTTTGCGCAAGTCAAATGGATCGGTGAGAAGATCCCCCAACAAAGTAAATTGACTTCCAATCGCATGTATTATGAAGGATTCATCAAGTCTGACGTTGAATACAGAGTTGGTGGGTGCGCGTACTTGCTTCCTGGCAATCCTGAAGAGCCAATGTATATCGCCCAAATCGAATCTTGTTTCGAAGATAATACCGGGAAATGGTGTGAATGCAGATGGTTTTGGCGCGCGCACGAACTGACGGGCGCCGGTGAAAAATCTCTTCCGCCAGTATCAAAGAATGGGAACGATAAATTTGATCCCGAACGCGAAATCATGCTCACGCAGACCGTAGACAAGCAACCAATGACGTGTTTAGAAAACAGTTGCCAGGTGTACGGATCGAGAAAAGAAGCAGACGCGAGCAAGAAAACGGAAGAAGGCGGTTCAAACTTTGAGCAATTATATTGCAATTGGGCGTATACGGTCATTTCTGCGACGAAGCAAGGAAAGGTAAAAGGAGTCTTTACAAAAGTGTCAAAACGTAAGGGGGGCAAAGGATTCGAGTTCCCAAACGCGGTTTTTAGCGAGAAGAAAAAGAAGAAGTAAACCGTTTCGTAGTCGTAGAGAAAGAGAGTGCAGAGCGTATTTTTGGATCTAAATCCAAATTTTGTAACCCCCCGTAGTAGTAATTCACCTAATTGACATAGAACGAGTGCAGTTTCTCTTCGAACATTGAAAGACTTTCCGCGCAACTCTTGCGTTTCTTGGCCGATACTACCGCGGTACCACCACCATTTTTAACATTCAACGGAACTTCAGGATGAAATCCTCCACTCAAAGTGCTCGCCACTCTCGCGCACGACCCCGCCGCAGTTCGCGCTTTCGAAAAGAGAGAAAATTTACCCTTACTTTTGCCGTCGTTTTCCTCCTCGTTACCTCCCTCTTCAGTTGCTTTTCTCTTCAAGGATGTGGGAACTACGTCTTTTTTCGACATTTTGTGTGCAAATTGAAAGATATCGTCGAATTCATGGTTCAAGACCGCTGTCGCAGCTCCCGCAACCACCGGATTGAAATGGTCCACCAATAAAAATAACTCCCAAGCCGTCGCCACGCCTCCATTCGCTTTCTCTGGATTAACCGAATCACTATTGAAGCGATTTATTGTAGACGACGACTTCTTGTTCTTCTTGGACTTGTACTTGATACGATCGCTCAATCCACCACCTGCAGCTGTAGGAGCAAACTTTCTTTCCTTTGTAAAATCCAAGATGTCTCTCGTCTTTGGCGCTCTTCTCAGGCATTCTGCCATCGTGAGTAAGAGTCCAAACGCTTCACCGCTTTCAACCGTCTCCACCGAGACGTTTGTTATTTTCTTTATAAAAGCCATCGCCGTAGATGTATTCATTGCCCCAAACGCTTGCGAAGCGACTCTCTGCGTCGACGCAGAGATGTTCTCTCCCAACGTTTGCGAGTTGAGAAACGCCGCGACGGCATCTACTCGTAAAGAACCCTTTGCCTTTGCTTCGAATTCATCGTATGAGTGATCAAATCTAGTTTGAAATTCCTCATTATCATTATCTGGAGGTTGCGGCAAACCCAGACTCTTTACGAATTCCATGCAATCGTTTGTTGCTTTGTACTTGTCGCAACACAAAATTTCAGAAAAAACTTTGTTTCGCGTGGAGGATAAATCCACATCCGCCAACGCGCTCTCGATACCGCCTCCTGCGAAAGAATCTACCAAGCATAGCACAACTCGACACTTATCAGCAATTGTGAACCGTTTCGACGAGAGCGCTTTCGTAAAAAGCGAAGATAAGTCTGCCATATAATCGACATCAATTAAGCGAGAAATATTCGGAAGATTTTCCAAGGTCGGCGCGAGGAGCGCAAACGTGCCTCTCTTGCGATTTTGATGCATGTGTCTACGCTGGTTCGCCACAACAGCCTCGTCGTACTCCGAATCTGGATCTGAGTCGTCCGATGAGTCACTGTTATTTGCAGTACCAACGCTGTCGTCAATATCGTCGGTGGCTCTTTTCAACACCCGCACGTACACTTCGAACACTGCTTCAATCATCTTGCTCTGGATTTTAATCTTCTCCTTCCAGGACTTTGTCTTACCACCTTCGGCTTCGTCTAAATCTTTCTTAATCGATTTCTCTAATCTTCTCTTGAACGATTTATCGTCCGAATCGGAGTCATCCTCGTCGTTGTTGGCATTAGGATCGCCAGTGAATGGTTTCATTCTATTTTGCTCGTGCAACGCTTTCGCCATTTTCGCTCTTTGCTTTCGACTCAATTCACGTTCACCTGCTCTTTCTTTCCTCTCTTGTTTTCTTGTCATTTTCTGAAACCGTTCTTCTTCCGGTTTCAAAGCTGACACGGCTGCGTTGAGATTGATGCTTTTGAACCAGGCGATGGATTGCGGCCATATTGATTTCATATTCTTCTTTACGAGTTCAGCCATGAGTTGCAATATTTCAAGCGTGTGATCTCCGTTTTCATCTCCTCTACAAATTTCCGAAAACGCCTTTGAGGCTTCTTCAGCAATCGTCACGTCGCTTGACGTAAACGAGGAGGAGATAATTGCTCGCAATATCTCGCCTCTGTAGTTTGAATTTGGTTTTTTTGACAAGAATTGAATCAAGCACTTCCCACTCACCGAAGGCGAAGGACCGGAAACAATCGAATTGGCACCTTTTTTCGCATTCTTCGTTAATAAACGAAGGAAAGATTTGTACGTCTTGCACAAGAGGTCTTCTTCTTTTCTTTGCTTCTTGACCTTATCAGATAGGCCTTCTAATTCATTTTTATCTGCGTTTATCTCGCGCAGTCTGTAATCCGGAAGAATATCAAGCAAAAGTAGCGTCATACTAGCGCACGCGTCTTGCGCCACTTCCTTCGAATGTGGATCGTCGCACAACGTTTTAATGAGCTTCGCGGCATCTTTCATTCTCGTTTCTGGCTGTTCGATTGCTTTTTGACAGAGTTCAGCCATGAATTGACGACAAGCTAATCTTCGTCCGGATGGATCCGCCAAGTATTTTTTCGCCGAGAACGTAAAATCCACGTTCTCATTTTCCATCTGGTCGTCACTTGATTCGTCGTCGTCATCGTCATCATCGCTATCATCTTTTGAATCCTCGCCTTGTGCGCCCTTCTCTTTCGCTCCTTTCTTTTTATCGTCCTCTTCCCACCAATTTACTTTCTTCTTCTTCTTTGTAGAGGCGTCCTCGTCTGAAACGTCTTTCTGTTTCTGTTTCGTCTCCTTCTTCGCTTTTTCTAATCCTAAATCCTCGTCATCGAGCGATTTCTTTCTACTGTTGCTATTGCTACTCTTACCACTATTGTCGTCGATATTCTGGAACGCTTCAAACTCGTCCGTTCTTCCTCTTTTACCCTTCGCACTCACTTCGGTTTCTTTTAAAACGGGCTTCTTCACGAGAGTTCCATCTAACCGTTTTACTGGAAGGAGCAAACGCACGTCGCCTTCTTCATCGTCGTCGTCGTCGTCGTCGTCTTCATCACCTTTATTTTCTTCTCTCATCTTCTTTTTCTTCAACATTTCTCTTTGTTTCTTCTCCCACGCTTCCTTTTTCTTCGCTTTTTCCTGTTCGAAGAACATGCGCTCTACGTTATCGTCGTCGTCGTCGTCTTCATCGTTCTTCGCGTCTCCGTGACTTTTATTCTTCTCATTCTTACCTTTTTTCTCTTCTTCAAGTTCTTTCGAATTTGCCAGCAATCGTTTGGTGAACAGCGCGTTTTTAGTCACAAACTCGACGTCTTCCTCGTCAATCGATAGGCTCTCTTCTGTATCGGAGGATTGAGTACTTTTTGTCGTGTCTCCATCGCCTCCTTTTTTCTTCGCGTTGTTGTTGTTCATGCTTCTTTTGTTGCTCTTCTTCGCGTTCTTCCGCTTAGCCTGAAAGAAATGAAAGTCGTAAACGTCCTCCAGGTCAGCGCTTTGGTCTCATCATCCGATGATATTAAAATACGAGACGGCGTTACGAAAAACGATGATGATGATGATGCGTTCTGGCGGCCGAAAGATGAGAGATTTCCAGAACGCAACGCAACTTGACGACGAAAGAGTCGTCAAAGAGAAAAGAAAAGAAAAGAAATAGGAATCGCGCGATACCTTATTCGGTAAGGAAGGAGTTTTAGCAGCAGCAGCAGCACCCGGTGACTGCTTCTTCTTTGATGCGGTCCCTTTTTTCCCCATTTTCTCTTTTGTCTTGTTGTTGTGCGAAACAACTGTGAAGAAATACGAGAAAATGCAGAAGATGTCTCTCTCTTTTGTCTCTCTCATCATCATCATCAGTCTTTTCTCGGGAGAAAAAAACACGCCGACGCGCATCATCTCACTCACACGTCGCGCATGCGCAGAGGAAAACTCGTCGCAGAACTGTGTTTTGGTGGTGGTAATAAATCTTTCGTCGTTTCCGTCGTCGTCTCTCGATTCTTTCTTCTCGAGAGGAGGAGTTCTCTGAAAAAAACGAGAGACAGTTACGTTCATTTGAGACGGCCGCACCCGGCTTTGAAAAACGCGTTCAGAACGCTGACCAGTGCTGCTGCTGCTGCTACAACTGATACCACAACTGCTACCGTTTGCGGTTTCGATTGTTCTCGTTCATTGGGGGATATAGGGAGACGTGAAACGAGAAGGAAAACGCACAGCGCCTCGATGGCTTGGACGAAGGATATGAACGAGAACGAAGAAAAAATAGAGGTGCCAGAAGGTTTAAAGCTGAACGCTGTTCGGATGGTCAAAACGGCGTACGAAACGTGCGCGAAAGCGAACAACTACGAAACTAAAGAAAAAGGACAAGAGGAGATGCCAAACGTTATATCCGAAGCAACCGCACAGCAATTCGTTCGAGAACGAATCGAAAGCGACGGCGAGAGCGACAACCGAAGACGAAGAGAGTATTTGAAAGCAATAGCCGAGGACGTGAAACTCGCGTCAAAACTCATAGCTTTAGACTTTGTCGTGTGCAAAAGAGCACTGGTGGAAGGAGCAATGACGCTCAGTGAAGTAGCCGAAATGGCGAAGAAGGCGAACGAAGATCATTTTTGGCGGAAAACAGTCATAAGAAGTGTTCACGAGAAATTGAGAGATGGGGCAGAAGCGAACGAGGAAGATTTACAACAATACAGCAAGGCGGCAGCGGCAACCGGAAAGAGTAAGTGGGTGAAAAATGCGCTCACGTGGTCTTTCGAATTCTTTGAACATTATTTCGGAAAGATGGAAAGCAATGTCGAACACGATGGTGACGAGGATGGGAGGCAATACGCAAAGAGTCGAAGAAAATTGATAACAAGTCTCGGTGAAGATGTAGGAAAATTAGCGCCAACTCGAATAGCTTTTCGTCGGGGTAAACGCAAAAGAGACGGAAGTAGCGAGGGAAATAACGAAGAAACAGCTCGCGTCGTGGAGGCGCGCAACGCATCGATAGATCGCAATAGGCGGTACGGTAGAGTAAATAGAAGTAAAAGTAGTAATAGCAGCGGTGACGGAAACGATGATAAAAACGGAGAGACGTTTCGGCTTTTAGATGTGGGTTCGTGTTGGGACTTTTATCGCGAGTACGAGCGCAAAAGTACGCACTTTGGCAGCTGCAAAGTCGTCGCGTTCGATTTGGCACCGGAAGATGGAGCAGAGAATGTCTTAGAGGGTGATTTTCTGAACGCACAGTTTTTTGACCGCATCGAGGACGAGAACGGGGCTGAGACGCTGCTCAAAACATCTTCCTCCTCCTCTTCGAAACGACTTGAAGGGCTTAAATTGTCCTCATTCAACATCGTGGTGCTTTCGCTAGTCCTCACGTACGTTCCGACGCCCGAAAATCGATTTCAGATGATTATTAACGCTCGAAAATGCTTGAAAGGAGATGGAGATGGACTCTTGATGATTATCGAACCGCACGGCTTCGATAAATCGAAAGAAAATTTAGTTGCAAAAACCTGGCAGCAAACCATTGAAAACGTCGGATTTAAAGCGCTGGTGAACTCCAAAACGCGAGATGGTTTACATATATTGATTTTTGAAACGTCTTCATTGCCCACTTTATCCGCTGTACGCGGGGGAAAACTGGTGATGGCGCTTGACGAAGAGTATAAGAACAAGTGATAAAAATTCTTTAAAAAATTGGGGTGTATGTTGTTCCACATTTACAAATTCTAATCTCGCACACGTAAACGGTTCCTAGGTACCATGGTACAGTATATGTTGATGTATACTGCTAATTTATTTACCGCCATCTCTATTCCACTGGATGAGGTCTTCAAACGCTTTTCTTTGCTCTTCGAAGCTTCTAACAGTTGCCGCGTTTCTCTCCGGTTCTAAAAATCCCGCCGCTTGCCAAAGTTGCGCAAACTTTTTCTCTGCTCGCTCTAAATGATCTTTCGTAGCGCTCTGGTTTTTTATTATCTCTTTAACCGCTCGATAAAAGGGCAGGGATACGAAATAATGATCCGCAGATTCCTTGTCCTTGTTTTTAGATAGCTCTTGAACTTTATTCTTTAAAGCTCTGACGTTTGCATCATCGAAACACAACTCTGGCGAGGCTTTGGATATTTTCTCGCACATTTTTGTGATCGCTTTCAGTTCATCTTCGCGTATGTAATCGAATTCCCAATCCTCGCTTGGCGCTAAAAATAAACGAGTCCCTTGGAGGAGTCTCGAACGAAGCGATAATTCGGGCGGCTGGTCCCATCGAAATAAAGAATACAGCGTCAACGGATGGACGTTTACTCTATCTCCAATCCCGAGAAGCTGGTCGTCATCCAAAGCAAAGTACGCCGGTCCTTGCACCGTATCCACTCGAACGCCTCTTCTTCCGTGGCCGTATTTTAAGTGATGTTCCTCTTGCTCCGAAAGTTTTACCGTGCCTCCTGCTGTTTGTTCGCCTTTCTTCTGTTTCTTCTTTTCTTTCTTCGCCGGTCTCTTTTGGAACTTCACCGCCAAAGCGTCGTCGTCGTCGTCGCTGCTGTTGTCGTCGCGCGTCTTTGCTTTCTTCGAGGCACGTTCTTCTCGTTCCCGTTCAACGACTTCCTTCTTCAGTTGTCGCTTTTTCTCCTCTGCCGAAGTGTCCACCGAAGTATCGATAGAGGGGACCCTGTTCGTAATCGTCTGAGCCGGCACTCGCGCCGCGTACGCGTCTCTTCTCGGATCGTTCGGTGCAAACGTGCGCTCCTTTTTCTTTGCAATTTTAGGTATGCGCGCTGAAGTCGTGTGCGCCGAGTCGTGTGGCGTTAGCGCGTTTGTCGTCGTCGTCGTGGTAGGAATAGGCGCCGTTGGTGTTTGCACGTCAACAATCTTATTCTTTTGGTGCTCGTTGTGAAGACGAGGGACTGCATTCGGTGTCGTCGTCGTCGTCGTCGTCGTTCCGGTACTCGCGTTCCCTGCCGCGCGTCTCATCATGACCAGCGTCTTCACATCGTCCACCTCGCCATCATCATCGGGGTTGGTATTTTGATGATGATTAGGTAGCTGTGATTGTCGTCGTTGTTGTTCTTGTGATTGTTTGCGTTCGCGAGCCAATTCCGCATTCAAATGTTTGTTCTTCAATTTTTCAGAAAGATTTTCCTCTCGTAAACTCTCCATCTTCTTCTCTAAAGTCGACACTCGCATCATGACCGTTTTCAACACGTGCGCCGTCTCCAAAATCTTATCCGAGAGCAATCGCGTCTCTTGCAAGAGACTGCCTTCGCTCGTCGATCCCATGATATTGATTTTATTTCGAATTCGTGTCCTAAGATTCCTTCTCTTTTCTGACGAAAGAAAGCAAAGAAAGGTGTTTGAAATGACCTGATTTTGGTGGTTTTTTAAGTGCTCAAATTTGCTTCACAAAGAAAGAGAGTAAATAGTATACTTCGTATATAATAAAGATGATGAAATAACAACATTAATATAAAAGCTAAAGCGTAGTGTGTGTGTGTGTGTGTATATATGTAGTATTTAGCGCACCATGGCGGTGTTGAGAGGCGCAGAGTTACCCGAACTCATCTTTTTGCTCGCCGGTAAATCCGGAACGGCAAAGGCGGCGTTCGTCGCATCCACCCCGCCTCTGACGACTGCATCCACGAGTTTGCACGTAGAAAACAGCTTCTTGGCGCCGAAAACAGAAGCGTTCGATCTTCGCAACGCTCGTCTCAAACTTCTCTCCGTATTTTCTTTGCTCGTACCAAATCCAAAAGCGCATTTCACATCGTCTCGCGAACCGATGGAGTCGTTCGAAGCGTCGGCGTCTTCAACAGTTAATCTCATATCCAGACTGACATCTAAGATGCGTCCTCTTCGGACGTCGCTAAACGTCAACGAGATCTTCCCGTCTTCTTCCAACACTATGTTTGAAATGCTTGTAAACGCGTCTCTGCACTTTTCGCACTCTTTTACAATCGCCTCGGCGGCTCTCAGTCTCGGGCATATGTTTTGTAAAACGCCGGAGCATCCGGCACCAGGAATGATAATCTTGGATGAGCTTTGATCCCCGATGTTCCACGCAAACGGTGCACCAGCTACGGCAGCGGCAAATTTCTTCACATTCTCAATGCCTAACGGCGAATCGCTGTTGATGTTGTTATCGCTGGACGATTGAACCAGAGTGCACCTCCCGGCGCCGGTTCGCGCATCTAAAGTGACCAAAAACAACTCGCCAACTCTCAAAGTCAATTCCGCCGATTCGGCGCCATCGACGCGTTCCAAGGAAAACGGAGCTAAAGATGCGATGATAGAATAGTCATCCGCCAAACTTTCAGCTTTCTTTGCTTTCTGAGAAAGACGAACACGGCTCGCGAGTCTCATTTTTCCTGGAGTCTGTGCGTTATTGGCAGCTATGGAAAATCTACTATTACCATTTCCAAGAGCCTTCATTGAAGATGCCGTAATCATTCTAGTGAGATTCATCGTCAATTCCTGATTGTTTTCTAAAGTTGGATCGTTCTGTACGGCAATTCGCATCTCCTCGACGCGCTCTTTCAACGACTCGACTTCGTTCGGGAGCGCAACTTGCTTCGCCTGTTTCTCGGCAACAGTCGTTTCGAGCTTGATGTCTAAGTTATTCGCGGCCTGTAAAGCTGCTCGAGAATCTAAAACTGCATTCATAACGTCCGTGCGAGTAGCATCCGGTTTCTTCGCATTTTCGATAGCGAGCATTTGCTCGGAACGCTTTTTACGCAAAAGTTCGAGTTTACGTTCGGCGATGTGCCTCAACTCGACGAGACGTTCGCGCGACTGACGCACGGATTCCTTGGAGTTTTGGGCAATTTTTTCGTGCGCACGCAAGGCTTCATTGACCGTTGTTTCCGCGTTGAGCTTTCGACGATCAAAGCGTTCGTTCGCTTCCATTTTGCATTTTTTCTTCAGCGCTTGACCAGCTCTTGAAACTTCTCGCTTGTGCTGGGGATCGTCCGAAGAAGCTAAACGAAGGAACATCGGTTGCGCAATTTCGACTTCCGAGCGTAATTTCTCAACCTCTGCGGATAACGAGTGCATTTTTTCACCAAGATCCTCGTGAAACGATTCCAACGCTTCAATCAAAGGATTCACGAGACAGACAATCTTCAACCCGTCTTCACACGTTTCTGGAGGCGGAAGCGTCGCTAACTGACCAAACGCGATTGAACTTCGTCGCATGTTCTCCGCCGGAACGAACGAAACTTGACACGCGTGATACAAATCGGAGAGTTCCAACGGTTTCGCGTCTTTCGCTAATAACGCATCCGGAATCGGCGGTAATTCGACGGGTAATCCTTTCAACGCACCTTTTCTCGCCGGCGTTCCAAAGTTTCGCGCCTTGTCATTATCGAACGTTGGCGTGTAGTGACCGTGGAGCTCGGATCTATCCAGTAACATCAAAGCAGATGAGCGTCTATTTCTGTTGTATCTCGCACCCGGCGTGTTGTACATTTGACTTTGACGACGAAAGATATCGTCTTTCGTAACCGTGACCGAATGCATATTCGTGTCATTTCCATCAACTTGATAATTCATTCGCATCGTTTGCAAAGCCTCCTGACCGTGCTGTTGCTTACGAAGCGCTTCTGCCATACGAAGAGTAGATTCACCCGGAGTGAAACCATCGTGTTCGCTCTTTGCGTTTGAACTCGGAGCGTCGAATGGCGTTTGAAGTTGCGTAGTATTCGCATTGGCCACGTTACCCCCAAGGGTCATCGAAGGTGTTTCTTGAGCAGAAGATGATAACGTGTTAGTCGAATTCAACGGCTGCGTTCCGGTCAATCTTCGAGTCGCGTTGGCGCCTGCTCCATACAAAAATTCGTATGTCTCTGTTCCCATCTCCTTGTTCGCTTTTGCTCTCAAGTCAATCTCGTCGAAGTCTTCATCGTCGTATCCCATAGTCACATTCATTGTTCCAGTATTTATCGTCGTAGTGTTGTTGGTGGTGGTATTATTCAATCTCGTCGTTGTGTTCATCCTCGTCGCCGTCGTCGTCGCCGTTGCCGGCGTGATTGTAGCATGTTCTCGAGAACTTCCATCTTTATCGACGAGATCCGGATCAAGAGAGCTATCAAATCCAAACGTAAAACTCGGCGTAATCGGTTGCTGCTTGTTATTGTTGTTGTTGTTTTGCATCATCGAATCATCGACAGAGTTCGTGACGTTCAATTTTTCGGTTCCTCCCGAGGTATACTGCGATGCTATCGATTGGTTGTTGTTCACCGTGACGTTCAAAACACTTCCGAGAGTAATTTCATCTTCTTGTTGCACTACTTGCTCTGCGGAGACATTCGCATCCACGCTCCGATTTTCAGTGGCGCTAATATTCTCTTTATCGTGTTCTTCATCTTCGTCCAATAATCTCGACATTGATGGCACCGCCTCCGTAATCAAGGCTGTCGTCGCGCCTTCATCACCTCTTCCTCCCGCACCAACATTCTTATCCCTTCCTTCTTCTTCGTCATCGTCGTCCTCTTTTTCGTCTTCTTCGACCAAATTGGCCATGCTCGGAATAACCGACGTCGTCAAACCTTCGGTGGGTTGATAGCTAAATCCAGTCGTTGTCTGATTCCTCGTGACGTCGTCATCCACGTCTCCATCCTCTTCTTCCTCTTGCAACGGTTCTAAACCACTCAACTGGAAATCAACGTCATCGTTCACGATTGATGAATCGTTCAATAAGCTTTGGTTGAGCATAGTCTCATCTAATGCTGCTCCTCCTTTTCCTCCTCCCGCTGTTCCAAACGAATCGCGCGTCTTTGTGTTCGAGTTGTTGCTCTCCTGTACGGGTTTTATAAATGTGATAAAGAGTTTCATGATGGTTGGTCAGTCGATGTGTCTGTGATATTCTGCGTCGTCGTCGTCAAATATATCGCGAAAACGAAAACAATGGTTGGTGGATAAACGAGAGAGAGAGAGAGAGAGAGAAGAAAGAAGAAAGAAGAATTCACAACTTTTGTTATTTGTTCCCCTTCTCTCTCTCTCTCTTTGAGTAAAAAAACAAAATTGTGGGGTAGTGTCCCTCTTCGTTACGCACCTTGTAATACTCTCTCACTTCCTCCAATTCTCTCGGCTGAGCGAACGAAACGCGTCTCCCTCCGAGACTTTGTCTTCGTTTCTTCTTCGCTTGGAACGAAGGCGATTGCGCTATCGTTCGCGATTGCGGATCAGCGACAACAACGCCCGCAGTTTGAATTTTTTGCGCTCCTACTAATTCTCTCGTCGTTGTCGTCGTCGTCGTATTATTATTATCGTTTTCCATATCTACTTCTTCTTCAGTGTTGTTGTTATCTTCTTCTACTTTTCGCCTGGTCGACGCGTTCGGGGCTAACGCATCTCCGAGAGCTTGCTTTCGTTCCCGCTTTAGTATCTAATTAGAGAGAGAGAGAGAGGTGAGTTTTGGTTAAAATTGAAAGAGTTTTCCCGTTTGAATTTTGGCCTCTCAAAGAAGGCGAGAAATGAAAAGTGCGATACATAACGAAGAAAGAAAAAGAGACACACGACGCACCGATGATGGCGTCGTCGCCGCGCTGTTGCCATTGTTGTTGTTGTTATTGCTATGAGTTTTGTTCTCTTTACTCGTGTCGTCGTCCATTTTCGACGACGCGTGCGTGGTGAGAGGGGCAAACTTTTGAAAACTTTTCTGAATCTCCGCTTCTCTTTTCCCTGAGTTTAGGGTGCTCGGCTTATTTAGGGTGTCCAAAATTCAAAAATCGGAAATATGAACCACCGTGGTGTTCACTTTCGGTTTTGTTCGCGCGAATGGTTAGTTGAATAATAAAGACTGTTTTGAGGGACGATATCTTGTAAGCGCGCGTATTTATGTACCAGAAGCAATCTCTGTTAAAGTTTTATGGTGCGTTGTTGAAGTATGACGGAAGAAGATTCGATGAGAGGTGTTCTCGTGCGCGCAAAGAGAAAAGAGAGTAAAAAAGAGAGGAGAAGAAAAGAGAAGAGAAAAAAATTTTCTTTCTTCTTCTTCTTTCTCTTCTCTTTTTTCTGGAAAGACCAAAACGAGAGACCTCCTCTGTTTTTTTTGCAAGAAGAAAAAAGAAAAAAAGAGTCGAGTCACTCATCAAAACCAAAGAAAGAAGAAAGAAAAGAAAACCATAATAAAATATATTCCTCGCGCGCGAGTAGAAATGTCGAAGCGGCTTCAAGTGCAGAGAAGAAAACGCCCACGAGGAGGATACACAAAGCGCGTTCGTCGTCTGTTTTGATGATCGGTTTTTATATCGCACGTCTGCGCGACTTTTACTGCGCAGACAGAACACGTATTTTTTCTCTTTTTGTTGTGTTCGAAGGAAGAGAAGAAAATTTGTCCTCTCTCGCGCTCTCTCTCTTTCTCTTGTTTGAAAACCACCCAGCAAAAACGAGAGGAAAAGAGAAGAAATGAAAATGAGAAAAAACTCATCAAAAAAAATATTATAAAAAATGTCGCGGCTCGTGCGCTTCGTAAAACGTCAGTACTCTCGTTCAGAGTTCACCACGCGAGGGATATATTCGTAATGAATCGATGACGATCCAGCGTGTTCTTCATTTGAACCAGAATGTATCTCTACATCACCGTTTATCCTCCTCTCCTTTTTTGTTTATGTTTTTTTTCTTCTTCTTCTTCTTCTTGTTTTTTTGGGACTCTTGCAAAGGAGGTTTTTGCCTTTTCGATCAAAAAAAGAGAAAGAAAGAGAAGCTTTTTTTTGCGTTTCTCGTCCCTCTCTTTTCTCGTCCTTTCCGGCGCCTTTGAAAGAGACAAAAAAAAGAGAGCTCTTTTTTTTCTTCTACTATCTGACGCGAACAAACGAACGAACGCGAATGCGTCGCTGAGATTGAAAAGTACGACAGGAGGAAGAGTCCAAAAAGACGACGCTCGATTGAAGAAGGTACTTTTCCTTTTTTGTTGTGTCGTTTTGTGTTCTTGTTTTTGATCAGGATGTTGTTTCGTTTCGAGAGGAGAGAGAGAGAAAAGGGAACCACCAAAAAAGCCCAAAAAAGGAAAGAAAAAATTCTCTCGTCGGTCCAAAAAATTCGGGTTCCTCTTCTTCTTCTTCTTTTTTCTGTTCCAAAAACGCGAGCCGCCAAAGAACGAAGGGGGTTACAAAATAAATTCTGGATCGTGTCGAAAACTTTTATCGCTCAATTATAATTGGGCAATTCAAATTCCAATTGGCGTCATAAATTTAAACACACGTACACATACCTTATATATAAATATGCCAGCTAAAGCCGCCAAGAAAGCCGCCCCGAAGAAGAAGCCAGCCGCCAAGAAGGCCGGCGCGAAGAAAGTTGCGAAGAAAGCCACCAAGAAGGTAGCGAAGAAGGCTGCGCCGAAAAAGAAGGCAGCGAAGAAGAAGGCCCCGGCCAAGAAGAAGGCTGCCAAGAAGAAGGCGCCGAAGAAGAAGGCTGCCAAGAAGGCTGCCCCGAAGAAGAAGTAAGCGTCGTAAACTACAAAATGCACTTCAATACGGACACTTTACAAATGGAAGGATGGATGGAATCCGGTCGTGTATCTCACCCGGCGACAGGATGTTTTTAAAAAATCAAAATTAGATCGTTGGAAAAATAACAAGATTCAAATTCTCGAATTTGAACCGCGATGTTTTTCTTTTGTAATAACAATCTAAACCAGAAAAATATATACATGTCAGGATATCTAATGAACCACCACAACATACACTATCGATCTATCACGTTTTTGTTCTCTTTTATTGAATTCTATGGGCCTTCTAAAAATTTCGCGCTTTGACTAAAAATTTGTTCGAATTTGAAATGCCTTCTCTTCGAAAACTCGCCGCGATGAAAAAGACACAATCGAGAAAAACAAAAATATTACATAACGAGCGTGAACGCGTATGGAAAGATGCTCTGACGTATTCGCATCATCTCAAACGACGTAAGGATATACTTTCTATCATCTCTAGAAGTTTCAAGTCATTTAAATCAAAATTAGTTCTTAAAAGCGACGCAGAGTTCTTTACGCGGGTCAAACGCGAGAAACCGAGCGAGACGGCTCGCTCGGAGCTCGCTTATTTGTCCCCAAAAATCACCAAGTTGGAACAATCTTTATGAAGCGAAATCCACGTTCTGGTGACAAAAAACAAACTAGGATCGATATCCTGCGCTCTTTTTTGGCGTTTTAGAGGTTTCCTTTCCGAAACTATCGGTCCGGAGTTTCCGCGCTCGTTCGAACGACGCGGGTTTTATCGTTGCGACGAAACCGCGCGTTCATATCAAATTTTCGTCGTTTACTCGCGCAGAACGACGGAGATGTCCTCGAGTGACAAATATGCGACTCGTTTTCTGCTTTTATGCGCGTTCTTTCACCGAAAATCAACCGCAGAATCGCACTTCAATTTTTTTTCAAGCGCGACTTTTCTCGTCTTCCTCGTTCTAAAATCGATCCAGCAACACTCAAAAGAAGAAGAAGCGATAAGAATTTCACTCAGAATCGCCAACTTTACACAACAATGCTCATCCTATTGATGATCATATCGCACAAACGAAAGCACATTCGAAAAATCTAACTTAGCGCTCGCTTTTTTGTTCTTAGTCCGGACATTGTTAAGCGGTCTAAGGATGTCTATTTTTCGGTTGAAAACCCGACAATTCAATTTGAAATCGAACGCGATTCAATCGAAAGAAAAAAAAAATTGTTCTTCCTGATCGAGTTTGTTTTTTTTTCTCTCTGTCCTCGTCACTCACTCAGCCAAAAACAGCCTGTTCAAACACGAGAAGAAATTTCTTCTTCTTCTTCTCTTTTCCTTGATTGTAAAACAATTTTCCTCCAAAAAGAAAAAAAAAACTCCGAGTTTTCCATCGAAGAAAGAATCAATCACGCGCGCTTGAAAATCAAAACCTTACGCACGCATCGCCCGCGTTAACACCGTTTTCGCGTTCCGTGCCTTCTTTCATCTGTTTTCTTGTACACGTTCCGGGAGTGGGAGCAAAGTTTATGAGCGGTTTTTTTTTCTTTTTGTGTTTTTTCTCGTGTCTTTTTCTCTCGAGAAAAAATTGTTCCTCTCCTTCTTCTCTTTCTTCTTCTTTTCTTTCTTCTTCTTTCTCGAGAAACTCTCTTTTCTGGGGGTGAGAAAAAGAAGAGAAAAAATATATCTCTCGAAAGAAGCGCGCGTTTTCGTTCAGAGAGAGAGAAGAATATTCGCACCACCACTTACGCTCGAGAGGTACAGAAGGAAAGGAAACTCTCGCCGTTATTACTTCTTCCTTCTCTCTTTTTGTCGTTGTTGTGTTGTTCGTTTCGCGGCGGGGAACAAAGTGTGTCATCAGTTTGTGACAAAAAAGGGGTGCTGGAATATTTTCGGGACGACCGACCAAAAAGAGAAAGAAGTGAGGAAAAGCGAAAAAGAGGGGGGAGCGGATTCAGCTGAAACTGCCCAAAGCCCAAAGGGAGAAAAAAGATTCAAAACACTTGTCTCCACACAAAATTATTTATAACATATACGCGATGCTGTGCTTACCATCAACCAGCGGCAGACCAAACGTATTATCGTTGTCTCGGGGCAATAATAATGTTTATTCTTCTTTTTCTTCTTCGTTGAGAAAGAGCAGGGGCCGAGAAGGAATAAAAGCTTCATCAGCGAGTTCAAAATCATCATCGGCAAAGATGAGGGGAACACAAAAAACTTCTTTCACCTCTTCTTCTTCTTCTTCTCTTTCTTCTTCTTCTCGAAAGAGCTTCGACACTTCGATGGGTAGTAGCAAAAGTAAGAAGAGAGAAGACGGAATCAAAACGTCGTTTTCAGCCAGCGCTTCTGGGTTCTTCAGCGCCGCGAATAACGAAGTGAACAACGTGAAAAAGCTCGACCAGTCCGTGAGCTTATACGAAAAGCTCGAGCGAGAAATTCGAACTTCGGACGGGAAATCGTTATCGCTTTCCGACTGCGTGATAAAGCTCGCGCTGAACGAACCATCGGTAACGTTGAGAGACCGAGTTATGGTGAGTTTGTGCGCTGAAGCTATGTCAATTATCCCAGAGTGTGGATTAGAGAACGCGTCATTGGTGATATCCATGGCTTTAAAGCACGCTTTGGTTGAAAACGGCATCGACGAGAGCACAGTTGAAGTGAAAGTTGGCTACGTGAAATCTACGAAAAAAAACGACGGAGGCGTCCGATGTGATGCGCACGTTTGGTTGGAGGTGGACCAAAGAATAATAGATTTGAGCGTAGATGGGGTTCAAATCGTGGAAATGGCCAGGAAAGCGGGCATTTCGTACGAGGATGTCGGGAAAATGGCCGAGCACTTTTCGCCGGAAATCGCCAAGGAAGTGAACAAAGATATTCGACCGGCTACGGTTTTAGGCATACCAATCGTATTAAACGAGTGCAGAAAGAACAGACTGATGTTAAAAGAACCACCCTTGACGGTGGAAGGTGCAGCAAACGCTATTGAAACGGCAAAGAAGTATCAGCAAGCGATTCAGACCATGTCTGTGAGCGATATCGAGAAGAATTTAGAGAACAAGGCGGATTTGAAGAACGCGTTTTTACGGCTATCTGGGATTAAAATTGAACGCGTTTCATCCGCAAAGAACAAATTCCACGCTTTTGAAGACGCCGCTGAAAAGATGGACAAAGCGCTCCAGACGCTCGATCGTTTGAAGGGAGCAGGACCGCGGTAGTAACTTCTTGCGACGACAAGTACTTGTATTCTTATAATAGAAGGCTTTCGCGGCAAAAAAAAGGAGAGACCGCCGAAAGCACCTTATGTAAACTATAATCGAAAATACTTCATCTTATATAATAATAATTATTAAAAACTGTTGTCGCGATCACCTTCGTTCTCTTTTCTTTTTATTCTTATACGTGCCGTTGTTTTATACTTTCCAGACAAAAGCTTGGCTTGCTTTTTTAAGCCGTCGTTTCTTTGTCTTTGTGTTGCTGCTGCTGCCGTTGCTGCTCCTCCTCCCCCTCCTCCTCCTCTCCTGTTTCACTCGTCGATCCTCTCGCAGTAAATTTGCTACTGCTACTGCTATTACTATTGTTTGCGGTGTCCGAAGAATCCGCGCTATTACTATTTTTCGATGATGACGAAGACGAAGTACTTGTTGTATCCTTGCTAGCGTTCTTTTCCGCTTCAATCTCAGCGTATCGTCTCAACAACTGTTCTTGTTCTTCATTCATATCGACCGTTTTCGGCACTTTGACTTTAAACCTGACGTACATGTCTCCCTTATACATGCCTAAACCATCGAGTACTGTAGGTAAACCTCTCCCTCTCAACCGGACGCGATCGTTGTGTTGAGTTCCGGGCTTTACTTTCACTCTCAAAATATCCTCGCCTGGGGTTGTAGTTTTCACTTCGCCACCAAAAATAGCCTCCGTGAGATTTAACGAAACCGAAGTGACGATATCAGCACCTACTCGATCAAACTTCGGATCCTCTAATACTCGAACGGTAACGTATAAACTTCCTGGTTGTCGTCCTTGCACTTCCGGATCGATACCTTGTCCGTGCAATCTCAATCTCTGTCCGTCTTCAATCCCGGGTGGGATATCAACCACAACGTCCCTGCCTTTCACTGTTTTCCTCTTTCCATCCTTATCTTGAACGATAGTATCTGGCACTCTCAAAGTCTTTTTCGCTCCAAAATAGACTTCTTTTAGAGTAATCGTCGTTTGACCTTGCACATCGAACGATTGACGCCCAAACGGAGACTGTCCTTGCCCGCCGCCAAACATCTGCCCAAAGAGAGACTCGAAAGGATCTCCGTCGCCCATATCACCCTCGTAATGCACTCTAAATCCTCCCCCAGGTCCTCCAAAACCTTGAAATCCTTGGAAACCACCGCCTTGACCGTATGCACTTTGTCCCCCTCCTCCTCCACCACCACCACCTCCTCCATTTTGCATTTGTTCGTACGTGTCGTGCCCCACCGCGTCGTACGTCTGTCGCTGGTTTTGGTCTTTCAAACACTCGTACGCCTTCTGCACTTCTTGAAACTTCTTCTCCGTGGCATCATCTTTCGCTTTTCCGGAAGAGTCTGGGTGGTATTTCTTCGCTAATTTATAATACGCCTTCTTAATCTCGCCTTGAGAGGCGCTTTTTGGAACATCTAGAGTATCGTAATACGTCTTCGCGAACAGAGACGTAGAGGACGAAACGAAGGTTCTTCCTCCTCCTCTTCTACTTCCAAAAGAATTTTTTTCTCTTCTTCCTCTCGATACGTCGTGTGTGTCGTTCAATAATACTCCACCTCTTCCAGAGTAGCAGCGTTGGCTTTGGTGATGGTATCTTCGTCGACTACTGCTGCTGTTATTACTCGCAGCGCTCCAACTCCTCGTCTTTCCGTCGCGAAAGTCAGGCAAAGAAGATGATTGTTCTTCTTCCACCAGCTTGCCGCCAAAAGAAGAAAAAGACTGCCGAATTATCGTCGTCATCTTTTGAGAAGAAGACATCTCCGTCGTCGAGGCGACCATCTTCGTGAACAACGCGGTGTGCGCGCACCTCCGCATGATGATGATGATGATGATGATTACGAAGACTCTTCTTACTCTCTTTCACTCAACGCGCGCGTGTGTATCCCGATTATTATTCTTGTGGAAAAATTTATCTCTAAATTCTGTCTTCTGACAAAAGTCCTTCTTAACTGATGAGAGTCTCGAGTCTCGAGGGATGAGTTCTCCCTGCTCCTCTCTCTATGCCTGTCTACTCATAGTCTCTCTCTCTTATTATATCACCTCTGGATAAAGTGTTCTGCTTAAAAAAAGTTTACCTCAAATCAAAAGAGGAGAAGCACGCACGCACTCCTTCGCACTGCGTTCTTCTGTCTCTATAATACACGCACAGACACCACACACGCGCGATCACTTTTTCTCTTCGAGAACGAACGAAGAGTCATCTTCATAAAGGACGCAGAGAGAGCACAACAAATAAAAAATGATGTCGGCGACTTGTTTGACGGCATTACCAACAACACCATCGGCAACGTCGTCTTCTACTTTAAGCATGAAGCGTTCGTCGACGATGACGACGACGACGAGAACGACGACGAGAACACAACAACAGAACAACAGAGCAGGAAATACTCCGAAAAGAGATACGAGGGTATACATGGGCAGAAAAGCCGCGAAGGTTGCACAAACGAAGAACAAAAACGATGCCATTCGAACAAAGTTGTATGGGAAGTTTGGGAAAGAAATCGCGCGGGCGGCGAAAGAAGGCGGGACGGGGACGGATAACGTGCGTTTGCAAGGCATTTTAAAAGATGCGAAAAGAATGTCTGTGCCAGCGGATTTAATCGAGAGAAACTTGAAGAAGGCGGGCGAGGCAAAAGGCGGCGATTTCATGGAGTTGACGTACGAGTGTTACGGACACGGCGGCGTCGGCATCGTCATGGAAGTGTTATCAGATAACGTGAATCGATGCGCCGGAGACATCCCAGCGGCGGTTAAGAAAGGTGGCGGGAAAATGGCCGAGTCCGGTTCGGTGTTGTTTAACTTCGAACGAAAAGGTCTCGTGTATTTGAAATCCGGGGACGAAGATGCGATTTTTGAAGCAGCCATTGAGGCTGGCGCAGACGATGTGAAGGAGAACGACGAATTTTCCGAGGATGGTTACGTTGTTATCGCGGAATACCAGTCATTTGCGAGCGTGAGAGATTCGTTGATTGATGGTGGATTTGATGTAGACGCCGAGAACTCTGGATTAAAGTTGTTACCATTAGCAAACGTAGAAGTTTCTGAGGAAGATGCGGAAGCCAACGAAGTCCTGTTGGATAAAATTTTGGAAATTGAAGACGTCGATGCCGTGTTCACGCAAATGGATAGCATACTTTAAATCAGTTTTTGTTGAAGTTGAAACTACATATATACAGTATATATAGATTGACATTACAAACGAGCTTGCGCGCAACTCTCACTCACTGCCTGAATTAACTCTAAATTTAATACAGCACGCAAAAATAACCACCGTGAATAAAACAGCGCTTTTACTTTCCTAAGAGGCCTTCTCTGACTCCTTCTTCGTCAGGAACGATACCTAAAACCCTTCGAGGTATGCAAGGCAATATTGTTTTTGGGTTGAAGCCGGTCTCCCCCGGTCGTAACTGCGCCTGCTCGTAAAAAATACCACTCGCCATGATCAAGCACACCGCCCCCGCGCCTTCCAGTGAGGCATGGTTTTTCCAGATGAAAAAGTTCACAACCTCGGCGAGAAACTTGTTGCACGTCGCAACAACCGCACACGAAGTTGCACTCAACGCATCTCTGATGAGCATGGTAAAAAGACCCATCCCAACGCCAAAAAAACACGAGCACACCAACGCAATAAGTCCTCGGTTTCCAAATTTCAACGCGTTTCCGTTCGCGTCCATGCCATTTTTCACGTTTTCAGCTTCACCGGTAAGGAGAGACAAAACGATACCGACCGGTATCGACAAAGTGTTCACCAAAAATGTTCTCGACCACGAGTTCATTTGATATCTATTAATCGTATCTTTTGCAACCCCCCCTTCGATGCACGCCATGAAAACAAAAACTGCGCAGTACAGGTATGCAATTTTTTCCGATTTAACATCGCCAGATACGTACCAAACCGCCCCGCCGGTGATACCAGCCATCGCACAGAGTGACTTCAAGCTTGGAAATGTTCTCCCCATGAACATATAATCTAACATTGACAAGACAATGGGTGTCGTCGACTTGAACGCGATAAACGTCTCTAAAGGAGCGACTTTCATCACCCACATACCCGAGCTCAAAAGAGCAAAGAAACACGCCACGAACGGTAAAAATCCAATACACGTTCTCATGTTGATATTCTCCAACTTAATCATTCCAAACATGTGCGCTAAGCCGAGCAAAAACGACGCCGTCGCGAATTGAATGACCAAAATAACATTAGGGACAGGGATATCGGTGACGGCAATTTTATTCACCACGGAAAGTTGCGACCCGATGAGGCAATCTGTTGTTTTAATACACACGAGAGAGAAAGAGAGAGAGAGAGAGAGAGAGATCAAAGTTGTAATTTAGCGTAAGAAACAACATCGCGTTGAAGGTGCGAACGAACGATGCGTAAACGCGACGATGTTTTACAAACGAACGAGAGAGAGAAGAGGAGAGAAAAAGAGATCCCTCTCAAAATCCTCCTCTAAAATCTTCCCGCGGCAAATCCAAGGGACGTGCGGTGCGCACACGACGCATACTTACAGCAAGTGATGATACCCAAAACCTTCATGTTTCGCCACAGATACGTGGTATCGCCGTAGTAATCGGCACCATCGACGTATTTCTTCCCTGGTTCCGCCATTTTGTGTGATGATTGATGTACAAACACACACGCTCGCGCGGAAACGAGAGGAGGAGAGAATGGGGAAAAGGCTGGATGAAAATTTTTGGTGTTGTTTTGGTCTCGTTTTTTGGGAGCTCAGAAACAAAAAAGGGAGCAAAGAAAAGCAAAGAGAGAGAGGAAGACGGAGGAGTAAAATACTTATTTGTTGTAATATATCTCAATATAAAACACACTGACAACCAGGCTACTAGATAAAGCTAAAAACGACTATAACTGCTGTGATGTGAGGAGTCGATGGCCCGCACCGCGCGATTCGTGAAAGAGTTTTTTCTCTCTAAGCGCTCTCGAATAAAGGTAGACGAGAAACGGATGTAGCGAGAGAAAAGTTTAGGAATACGAATCGCGAGCGGAGCACAACGCGCCCCCGATATACACGACAACGTGATTGATGATAAGAATAAATCTTACACAAACACGCGTCAATTAACCGTGGACACCACCCTTACTCTTTGAGTCCCCACCGATTTCAAACGTCTTGCAACGTTTGATTTTGTGCATGCACGAGCGCTTGCACGTGTTGCAGGTAAGTTTCAAGACGATCTTCTTCGTGGTCTTTGCTTTTTTGTGAAACACTGGTTTGGTTTGACCCCCGTAACCAGATTGTTTTCTGTCGTAACGGCGTTTACCTGCAGATGATAAAATAGAGAAGTCGTGTGAGTAAAAAAGAATATTAAACGCGTGCGTGCGCTTCGTTCCAATCGCGCGAGCGAGACTTTGTTTCCTCCTCGAAAGGGAGAGTTTCTGCGTTTTTGACCCTCTTCGGTGAAAAATCTCACCAACGCGTACGCGCTAGGAAAGCACCCAAACCGCTAAGGCGTGCACTCTTTTCATTTCATTGCACGCACAAAAGTCTGCACTTTGCCATTCGTCGACTTTTTCAAACTCTAGACCTTCGCGTCACCGTCTATTCCCGGTCGAATTTCACTCGCGCGCGCGCGTTTTACACAACGACGCAAAAAAATGGGAGAAATTTTGCGTACCTTGCGCGTACAAAGACGCCTTCCCGGTTTTGTACTGCGTCACTTTTTGGATCGCGTGCTTCTTGCATCCCTTGCAATACGTTCGTCGAGTTTTTGGAACCTGTGTATGATGTTCGGAAGAGACCGCGTGGGGTTAGTTTCCGGAAATTTCTCGCTAAACTACCACTGATGATTCAAAGTCGTTTCGCGGAGGTGGAAAAATTTTGTGCGCGCGCGTATTAAAAAAAGAAAGGATACGCCCAGACGCGAACGCAGAATCGTCGTAAAGTTGCGTCGCGTTTGAGAAGAAAAACAATATCGTTTAAAGTGGACGCACGTTGACCATGATGTGTGTGTGTGTAAAGACTAGCTAAATGTGTGAGGATGTGCTGAGTTTTGTTTTTGGTGGGTCTTCTCCTTTGGTCTTTTTTCGAACGAAAATTTCGTTCGTCTGTCTTCCTCAAGAAACTCCCCTCAAAATCGTCAAAACAAGAAAGAGCAGAAACGCGTCTGTTTTCTTCTCTCTGTTTCAAGTGGCATAGAAAGATGGAAAAACACCACAAATTACGACGACCAGCGGGATCGAGCATCCACGCGTGCAACATATGCGGCATCGAAGGCCACCAAGCCATGAACTGCGTGAACGGCAACGTCGATTGGTCCAGAAAATGGCCGAAAGAAATGTTTCAATTCGAACAGTTTGAGTACGCGAAGAGAAGAGAAGAACCGGATTACAACCAGATCGCGAGAGAGGCAAAAGCGTACGCAGCGAAGATGCGAAAGAAAATCGATAAAAGAGAGAAGAGAAATCGAGGCGAGGACGTGAGCGAGAGCGAAGAGGAGGAAGTAGAGGCGAAAAAGTTGGACGAGAAAATGCGAGCGAAACAAACGAAAGAAGAAGAAGAAGAAGAAGGGAAGAACAAAAATACGACTAAAAAGAAAGACGGGTGGTTGGTGTATTACGATAACTTAGGACGCCCGTATTATCATAACGCAAAGTTAGGGAAGACCCAATGGACGCCACCAGATACGAACGTTTAATAATAACTTTGTAATAATAGTAGTTCCTGTACGTAGAAAAAGAGTTTTAGTGAAAGAGTGTAAAGTGTAAACCCCGAAATCGAGGAGGAAAAAGAAAAGTTAGTTTTCAGCCTTGATGTAGTTTTTCGAAGTCTTTTGTTCGTTCTAAATAATAGCGGTAAAAAAATATTTCTTCTAAACCATGCGTAAAAAGAGCGCGTATTCGCTCTCATCCGAGATGTACGACTTCATTTCCTCCTTCGTGACCCACGCGAAATCGTCCACGCTGGACGATAACGCGACTTCTCCATCTAAATAGGTCGCCCGATGATAAAAGTTTGTGCCGTCTTCAAGCGCATAGTGCGCCATGGGACAGTTCCCAACCATCTGGTATTCTAAACCTCCTCCCTCGCTATACTCGCTAAAGTCTTCCTCTTCCTCGTCACCATTACTACTATCACTACTATCACTTGATTTCTTTTTACCGACGAATCCTTTAAACATTTTCGCATTCTTGAACGCCTTTTCAACCGCATTCTCCGCGGTTAAGCGCATCGTCCAATCGTCTTTTCTCTCAGCTCGCGGGAACCCCCACGTCTCTTTTCCTTTCTCCTTGACGACTAGAAACAAAAACTCGCGCAATTTTCTATTCGTGGTTTTCACATTGTCTTCCTCGTTCGTCTCAACGCTCGCCGGTTGAAACTGCTCTAGCGTTCCCGCTTCGCCTTCTTCGCCTTCGGTACTCTCCACGGGCACTTTCGCCGCGATCAGTTCGTCCGGCATAATTTTCTGAAACTGTTCGTTGTATTCTCTGGACCAGTCTTCGTACTCTTTTTCCCACTCTTCTGGTAAGGATTCAACCACTGGGAGTCGTTCGACGATCACATTCGCGAAGAACGGTTCTCGAGCTAGCTCTTCTCCTTTCTTTGGTTTTCGTATTTTATACGTGGTCGTCTCACTAAACGGCGGAGGCAGTTTCTTGTTCTTCGCGGCTGAAAGGCTTCTTCGTTTCGTCCACGTTCTCTTCGTTTTCGTCGAATAATAACAACAGCGTCCGCGAGAGAAGGTGTCTCGTTCTCTTTTATTATCGGGGCTAAAAGAAGTCGCGACCGACGAAGAAGAAGGCGTAAAAAGCCAAGAGCTGATTCTTCTTTTGTGTTGATGTTGTTGCTGCATCACCATCACCATCGACTTCATCATCGTCCTCATCGGCGACGATGAAGTCGAGGCAATGGAAGAAGATTTAGGAATGGACGTCGCGTTCGCGGGAAACCGCGAGAACAGCTCACAGAGCGCGTCAAGAGAAGCTCGATTCGCGCCGCGACGGAACATTTTCAATCTTCCCTGCTTTGGTACTAATAATATAAATAGGGTGGTGGTTGCTTGAGAAATTTGAGGGAAGTGTTTCTGTGTGTCTTGATGTTATCGGAAAAAATTCTAATTCTAAACTCCTAATAAACTTGCGCTTTAAAATGCGGTTTAATAAATCATTTCTGATTGCAACAGTTCTACATTGCTAAGCTCTTTCTGTGCTACTTAAAACTAATTTTCTATTCTATTATTTAGCGCCACCAGCCGCGGTAGCTTCGGATTGCTGTCGAGCCTTCAAGAAAGCGTCGTAACTGGCCTTTCGGATTTCCTTCTCCTCGTCGTAATACGCAAACGCAGCGTCCATCGATCTTAAAATTGAACGAACTCTTCGAGAAGCCTCGTTGCGCTTTTCTCCCGATAACGCTGATTTTAAATTCGAAATTGCATCGTAAAGTTCGCCCAACGCATCGTTGAGTTTGCTCGCAGACTCCCACGCGGTGGCGGTAACGAACGGCGCTTTTCGCCAAAAGTGAATCAAATATTCTTCGACTTTCGCGGCAATTTTCTTCAACGCGAGCGCTTCGCTCTCCGAAAGTAAGCGCTGGCGATTGTCGCCGTCTTCAGTCTTCTCTAAGGAAGAGAATGAATCGAAAGAAGAAATGTGCGAGGTTGTTTCGCTCTCGTGGCGCCAGAGCGACTGCGTGATAGACTCCAATGTTTTCAAAGCGGCCAATCCATCCAGTTCTTCATCTTTCACTTCGTTTTCTTCTTTACCAAAAGAACGCGCTAACTCAATAGCTTGTGCAAATGATTTTGCTTCTATTTCCGCTTCGTCTCGTTTCCTTTTCGTTTTATCCTGCTTTGACTTTGTCGTTGATTTCTTTGCAACTGTCGTTTCTGTAGATTTTTTCTTGCGGAAATACGCCGAAGCATCAGCCACTGCGAGTTCCATTTTTTTCGGTTCTTCCTCCTCTCGATTCAAATCTTCCAATCGAAGCTCTTCTGCGTCGTCATCGCTGACGTTATCATCTCCATCTCTATCCGCATCACCATCTTTGAGTCGTTTACTCGCCATCGAAATCTTTTTCAATCGGTCTTCCAACGCGTCTTTGTCTTCCTTTTCTGCAATCATCGCTGCGGTTGTCGCATTCGTTGCGACTGAATCGTCGCCTTTCGGTCTCCCTCGAAGCACGACTTCACCGTGTCTATTTAAGTCTCTCGCGATGTCCATCTTCGAGAGCGAGTCATCGTCGCCGACAAAAGTAGTCGCTTGACCTCCAGCCGCGCCTTTCCCAACTTTTTTCTTGACTTGTTCCTTCGTTCCTTGGTAACGATCGAAAACGCCGTACGCGGATTGCCCGGTGACGAGCGTATCGTCCTTATCCGCCTGTAAGTTTACAAACTCACTCACGGACTCGACTTGTTTCCTTTTCCCCGCCTCGTCTTCTAAACGTCTGGAGAACAAAATCAAATCGTTCTTTTCGGCTTCGGATTGCGCCTCGCCACCGTCTCGCATCTTCTTCATGTACTCTGACTTTAAAAACCGGTGCCAAAACTCCCTCTCTGTCAACTCCTTACGTTTCACGCAGTTATCTATGAATGCTTTTCTAACTCCCGGACGTTCGGCAAAGATTCGGTGCATTTTTTCCGAAGTTAACGTGGCTCGTATTTTATCTCTCTCTACCGAAGCGCCGTCCCTCGCGCCGATATCGTCCGCATCCATCTCGCTCTTTAATCCCGTCTTTTGCGTTAATCCTAGGTGCGAAGCGATCGAGGATAGCTTTTTTCGTCGCGCATCCCAGAATTCCGCCTCCGATATTATGCCTTGGCCAACCGTCGCGTCGAAAAGTTCTTTCAAATCTGGGTTCGTCTCCAACAGTTGTCTTCTCGCCTCTTGTTCCACTCTCGACGGCATCGACGCTTTCTCCACGTCTATTTTCGTCTTTTGCTCTTTAATCGCCTTTGAGATGTCATCTCTGTCCTTTTCGGTCTCAAATCGAAGGACAATCGCTCCTCCTCCTCCTCCTCCTCCTCCTCCTCCTCCTCCCGAACTGTCGTGACTCACTCTCAGAGCGAAATAGTCCGCTCCTTTCTTCGCTTTTGATTTTTGTTGGTTCGTCACGGATTCAATGGAAATAACTTTCGCGCCTTTAAACGAAGAGCTCTCATCATCGCTGCTCTTCTCGATGGCGTTGAAAACGACGTCTCGTTCGGTCACCGAAGCTTCCCCTTTCGCCCGAACCCCTTTGGCTATTTCCAACTCGCACTTTATTGGTTTCAACACCACCAACATTCTTCTTAAAATTTCTTCTACAAACTCTCTTTTCTTCTTCGTTGATGTGAAGAAGTGAAGTTGTTTTTGTCTGTCTGTCTGCCCTTTTTTTTTTAAGAGAAAAAATGAATAAACAAAATTCTCCTCATCAATGTACTCATCACAACTCACATCTTAGTAAAAGACTAAAAGACTTACGAAGATGAAGAAAAAGAGAGAATTCGTCGTCGTCCTTCTGTTTTTGGTCTTCGTCTACTTCTTTCTCGCCTCTTTTTTTAACTCCTCCTCTGCATCTTCCTCCTCCAAAAGTAGGAGTCGTGGTCACGGTGATGGTTTTAACAACATTCAAGAGAAGAAAACTTTTGATACTCACGGTGACGGATTATTTTTCTCATCAAAGAACAACAACAAAGACAACGTTAAAGACGAAGAAAACTTGCGCGCTCTGGAGGAAATCTTTTTAGAAGAAGAGAGTCAATCCTCGGTTTCGGCGGACCCGTTAGATTTACAGTTTCTGGGATTGCAGTCCTCCTTGGGAGGCGCGAGCTCGTCGTGTAAGTTTCAGTTTGAGATTGCGTCGTGGAGAGAAACGAGACTGTTTTTCGCGTTGCACCCGGAGTGCAGACATTTAGATAAGTGCGAATCAGAGTTACCTTCGCAGACGACGCTGAGTAAACAAGTGTTCGATAGTGGTGGGGGTGGTGGAAGTTCAGTGGATTCGAGAGACGAGAAGAACGAGATGATTATTAAACACAGCACGTACGTGAAACGGTTCGACGAAGATTTAAGATACGCGCACATGGCGACGATTGCAAAGATGAAAGACGAGCGGATGATTTTACTTTATCAGGCAGCACCGGCGGCAAAGAAAGATGTTGGCGGTAGCGATGGAGGAGGAGGAGACGATGGTAACGGTGGTGGTGATGGTGGAGATGCCACGTATTACGAGTATAAGTTAGCGACGGAGGGATTACAAGACCAGCACATCGAGTACACGCAATCGAAGGATTTAGAGGGAAAACGATGGACGCCGCCGGTGAAGTTGCCGATATATAACGACGCTGCGGTTTGGAGTCCAGTCGTACACATAGATAACAACCAAGTGTACGTATTTTACTCTGAATCTACTGGATGCAAGAAAGCGATTCCGTGTAAACCTCCACAGTGCCCAAAAGGTGAAGTTTGCGAAGTCGACTCGCACGCGGAGATGTGCCATCACACGCCGAAGTCGTTGTGGGTACCGGGAGGAGATATTAAATACATAAAATCCATCGGAGACCCAGCTGAGAACAAATGGACGAAAGCGGTGACGATTTTGTCTCAAGATGAAGGAGGAGGGATACCGAAAGTTATCGCGAACTCGCTGATTGTTATGAAGAAGACTGGACACTGGGTACTTCCGTATTGGAGAGAACAACAAAACGCCATCGAAGACGGAACGTGTACTCGCAAACCAGAATTCAAAGGTTCCAGCGGACCAGATTGTCGATGGAATAAACGATCGAGATGCATGACTGGAGCGCAACCATTTTCAGGTGTTTTGGTTTCCGAAAATCGTGGGAAAACGTGGCAACCGAGAGGTCAAATCACGCAATCGAACACGAGCTTGATTGAAGGTTCTATTGCCGAGTTGAACGACGGAAGGATCATCCAAGTCTTTCGAACTCGCGTGGGATGTTTGTATAAATCGTACTCTAAAGACGAAGGAAAATCATGGACAGAACCCGAACCAATGCCAGTTCCGAACCCGAATTCGAAGGTGTTCTTAATGCGGTTAGAGCCAAACGGGGAGTTATTGCTTGCGTTCAACAACATGAAAAATCAATATCGGTCGCGAAGAGGCGCCACGAAGTGCCGAGCGTGTAGAACGCATTTACACGTGGCAATATCTAGAGATGGAGATGGAAACGAGTGGGAAACGATTGCGAGGTTGGAAGATGAGATTGGCTACGAAGCGCCACGAATTCATTACCCTTACATGGCGCAGAAAGACGCCTCGAGCGTTTTAGTGGCGTACACTCGCTTTTACTTGGGGAAAAGGAAAGGCTTGACGAGTCTCGATCAAGGCGTCAAAGTCGCAGAAATAGATTTAAAATCGATAGTTTAGTTCAAGATAAAATAGCGTTGCATCAGAGAGTTAGATAGAAGTTAGCATTACATGTAGTAGATGTAGTAGTATTAGTAGTAGAAGTGGTAGGAATCGCTCGATTACTTTTTCAACAACTGCTTCTCGACTTTGCGCGCAAACTCGTCGAACCGTTCCAAGTCTTTTCCTATGATGGAGCCGACGAGCGGGCTGACGAGTTCTCCGACTGGTTTCAATACCGCAGGAACTTCGTATTCGATCATCATTTCTATCTTCGTGCTATTGTTTCCTACGTCTTTGAACGTGACGGATCCTCTATTTCTTAAACCGTCCTCGGACTTCCAGGCTATTCGCTCGTATTCTACCGGTTCCAAGTCTTTCGCCGTCCAAGAAAATTGAAGTTTTTGACCAAACTGTTCGGTCTCTAAAATCCACTTGGTTTTCGTCTTGTCTATGTCGTCGTATTCCACTTTTGCTATCCAAGGCATCCAATTCGGAATCCTGGTTCGATCTTGCCACAATTGCCAGCAGATCTTGAGTGGAACTCGCGTTTCAACCGAAGCGACATTTTTGACGTAGTTGTCGGAGGCGTAGGAGACGCGTTTGTTGTTTAAACGATAATTTCTTTGTTGATGTTGTTGTCGTCGTCTCGCTCGAGAATCTCGAGAAAGAAATCCATTCGTATGAAAATGTCTCGACGACAAAGAAGAAGACGCCGACGAGGAGGAAGAAGAAGAAGAAGAGGGTAAGGATAGAGACGTCAATCGCGCAGTTGGCGCGTTGGGGAGAAGACGAGCGTTCATTCTCGCTCAGAATATGTACGGCTTTTTTTCTTATTGTGACGTATTAGTTGGTGACCTGACAAAAATTAAAAAATTAAAAAATATATTCTTTCACTTTTCCCCATCATATTGATAAGTTTTTCACACTTTTTATACACATTCATACACAATCATATTAATTATTTATATTTACGAAATTATGTTTGGGAAATACCGAGTCATACGCGAGAATAATTAAAATTTACGGAATAATAGCAAAATAAATAATAAAAGTTTTAGAATTTTTCATTCATTTTGATCATAAATGTATAGTTCATCCCCAAATTGAACATAAATTATAATATTAAAGTGAATAAGGATGAAAAGATAAAAACCAGTAGCCCATTACTGATATGTCGTAGATTTCGGGAAAGTGAGTTTTAATTTATTTACTTATTTATTGAATTATTTACATCTTACTTCTAATGTGTACAATTTCAAAATGGAAACAATAACTAAATAAAATTCGGGAACTTCACAAATACTTTGAGCAAGTACTTCATTTGTTTAGGAAGAAATTTTTACGCGTTTTTTGTACTTTGATTTGGCTGCCTAATTTAATTAACTTACATATAAATCATTTTCGAGAACTGTTGTTCCCGCGAATACTATTGCTATTATGTTTGCTACTACTTCGTTGAGAAGACGGTGGTTGTTTAGGATTCGGTATCGGTCTCTTCTTTCCAAAGCATCCTCCGAAACATCCTCCAGGCTTTTCGTCCCTCAATTCTCCCGCTTCTGCGAGTTTCGATTCCTGGATTCTTTGCTCCGCGCTTGCCTCGGTTTCGTTCCATCTCAACACGCCTGCTTTGGTCGATAGAGTTTCCAAGACGTATGTGATGTGATAACTGGCGAAACTCTTGTTGCTTCCAGCATCCGCGTCGTTCTTGCCCTCTTTATTGTGATTGAGATTGGAACTGCTCGGAGAGAACAAACCGCTCAGGAAGCCCATGCCTCCGTTGGATGAACTCGCCGATTCATCTAGATTATTAGTATCATCTTTACCGTTGTCCTTCTTTTTCGTCATCGGAGACGGAGTTCGTAAGTCGTCGTTGCTTTTTTTGCCGTCACCGTTTCCATTTTTTACTGGTGTTGACATTCCGTTATTCGTGCTAATGTTGCTATTTCTCTCTCTTCTCTCCTTGGCTTCGTTCTTGAGTTCCGTTTCAAACTTTTTAAGCTGGTCGTTCACGTTTCTCTCGTACTGCTTCAAGCTCTTCGAGACACCTTTGATTCCTTTCGCTATTTCAGTTGGAATCTTTGTACCTACGATCACCGCTTGCGCTCCGGGATAATCGAGCATATCATCTAATAAAATCGTCAGTTTATCGGCTTCGGCCGTGAGTTTTTTCACCTCAACCGAAGCTTCGTCACCCATGTACTTTAACCCTTTCGATACGTTTTCTAACGAGCTCACCAGATTTACCAAGTCATCTAAAATGGTTTCCACGGAGACCTCTTTTCCGTTACTACTCGAAGTCTCTCCTGAAGAGGCACCGATGATGCCGTCTTTGCGGTGTGGACTCGCGATCACGTTCCGCGACGACCTTTTCTGTTGCAACATGCCCGAAGAACCTCTCACCAAGAAATCGTCTTCTGCTGAGGGCATATATATGCAGTATTCTTTCTGCTTATATATATATATATATCTGTGCTGGTATAGCCTTTTCGTTTAATTTAGGTGGAGACGTTCGACAAAAGTATCCGTACTCGCTCGCCTCGCGTTCTCTCTCTTCTTCTTCAACAGGAAAAACGAGGTCTTCTTCTCGAATTTTCTCTCTTGTTCTCTCGTTCTCTTTCTTCTCGGGGATTCCTCGATGAAACAGGAACACGAACGGGTCTTACTTAAACGATGAAGTACACAAGAAGGTTCCTCCTAAACCAGTGATTCAAATCGAATCGTTCGTTGACTCTCTTCCTTGCTTTCCTTCTTCTTCCCGTAAAAAATGTGTTTCAGCCGCAAACGAAGCACAAAAATCAACTGCGGGTAAAAGTATCTTAACTCTCTTATTATTATATTGTTATTATTAGTAAATTAATATTTTAGTATCAGAGCGGAGAAGCAGGAAGAGACAGGACAGAAAGAAGCACCACAGACGACGACGACAAGCCAGAGAGTCTTCTTTGTCTTCTTTTGGTGCGTGCTGCTTGAAGGTGATGATGACAAATAGTTTTGTGACGTGATGATGAATTTTGCCCGAACAACAACAAGCTGACAAAAAAAAACAAACAAAAGGGAGGAGGAGAAAATCAGACAACGAAGAAGTCATGGAAGAGGCTGCTTGTGAACCGACTTTTTGAAAGATTTCATCACGAGTCATCAGAACAGACAAAAAATCTCGACCGGGGACGAAGAACCTCATTCCTCTTTAAACGTTTATCATCGTAATAAAAATACTCACTACTTACAGAATGAACGCTATGCTCACATCATCGTCTACTTCATCATCGTCTGCGATGAACGCCGTTGCCGCCGCGCGACGACCGTCCTCTTCTTCTTCTTCTTCTTCTTCTTCTCCGTCTTCGTCGACGAGGACGAGAGGATATCAAAAATTCACCATCACGAACAGATATGGAAGAAGAGAAAAAGAACACCACCCAGCGTCGTCAAAAGAAGTAGCCAAGAATACGAAGAATAGCAGTATTACGAACAATACCAACAGCAACAGTAATAAAGTGTTGTTTGCGTCTGGATTGGGAGCCTCGCTCGTTGGTTTGCTCACGCCTTCAGCCGCGATGGCGATATCGATAACCGATCCTGTTTTCGGAGATATCGAGGTGTGGCAGTTTCTTATTTTAACCGCCGGTTACTGGATCGCCATCGAAGCGTATTTGGACAACAAATACGACGAAGATAAGAAGACGGTCATGCCAACGCTTAAGAAGAAGGACGAGGACGAGGACGAATAAATGGTTCATCATACACTTATCATCTAAAATTACTTTTATTGTTTTATTATATAACTGAACGAAACACACGAAGAAGTTGTTGTTTTCTACATATATAAACGCTTCAAAGCAGCACGCGTAACTTTACACAAATAATGCTCTCTTGCTCTTCGCATCGTTGTTCTCGTTATCGTTTACTTGCGAGCGAACGGATTCTTATCCCCTCCAGCCGACGTGCGCGCTTTCTTCTTCAAAGTAGACGGCGTTGACTTTGATGAGTCTCTCTTCTTCCCAGAGGATCCCACTGCGACGTTTTCTTTTTGCACTTTTTGTTGTTTCGCAACAGACGAAGGTTTTGGAGCTGGAGTTTTGGCTGCCGCCTCGAAATCGTCCTTAACTTTCTCCCCATCGTCTTTTTCATCGTCCTCGTCCGAGGAATCCTCGTCGTCCTCATCGTCTGAGGAATCTTCCTCGTCGTCTTCGTCCTCCGCGAGCATGAGAATTCGTTCGGCCAAGTTGGATTTCTTCATGGCTTTGGCAAACTTTGCTGCGGCATCTACCATTGCCGGACGCTCAAAAGTGACGGCAATATCTCCAGCTCGTGCCAATCTATCAGCCTTCACGGCTTCTACCAGGCATTTCATCATCGCCTTGTCAAAAGTTGCCTTGGCTTCCGCGAGCTCTCTGTCTCGCGCTCGCTTGGCATTCGCGTTGCTGAGCTTCTCTGAAGCAGCGGCGTTGCACACATTGAGTGCCAACTTTGCAGTCAACCCCTTCTCCTCGATGTCAAAACTCGATCCTTCCAACTGTAATGCCGGAACAGAGAGTGGTAAAATGCTCAAAACTGGTTTCGGATTCACCGAGGGACCGTATTCCGCAGATTTACAGACGACAGTTTTACACTCTTTATTCGATAAACTCACGATCCAATGCTTCTCTAAATCAGAATCTCTGGCTTTTTTCGAATCGAAGCAAGGGACCCAAGATCCACTGAACGTTTGTTTGGAGTAAATTCTGCAGATGCCAGTAGAGTCGCAGATCGCGAGCGCGCTTTCGCTCGAATTTTCGACAAAGCCCATCCACGTTAAGCGAACGATATTCTCTTGGGATTTATCGGCCTCTTCCGAGTCCGGACAAGAAAGAGGTACGTTTCCTGCGTACTTTTCTATTCGCTTCTCGACATCATAAACTTTGAACTTCAACTTGCACTCGGAAAAATGCTCTCGGTAACACACCGCTAAGGAATCGTTAGCAGCCGCGAGCGTAACAATCGGACCTTCAAAGTTGAGAACTTCCTTCTGTGCGCCGTAGGAGGTAAAGATTCGAAGCATATTCTGTGAAGTAGCGACCGCGACGAAATCATCGCCACACGCAATACTCGTCGGTCTTTCATCTTCTGGCATTTCCAAGGTCCATTCTGAGTCTTTTGTCCATGACTCGTACGGTTTGAAGAAAATTTGCGATTTCGCAGCTAATAAAACACCGGTTTCTCCACACACGCCGAGATCGTATCCTACGTCGTCGGTAATTGTAGGCATGCGCCCACCTCTGGAAGTATCGTGAAAAGACATCTCGACATTTTTCAAACCAGAATTTGTATCTTCGGTTGCTACGACGCTTCCAAGAGTGTTGTAACATAGAAATCTGCGCTTTTGAACACCAACGGTATCCGGATTCACTTTAGTCGAGTTTACTTGGAAAGAGCCTTGCGGTTTCGGTCCTTTCGCAACGATAACCGGCGCAGAGACGTGCGCCGTAGCGCTAGGCCGCCCAAGTTCTCTTTTGCGGTTTTCTTTCTCGTCTTCTTCATCTTCTTCCACAAATCCATCATCGTCTTCCATGTCATCATCGTCGTCCAACTCGCCGTCGAGCATCGCATCTTTCGTTGCAAACTTGGAATCTTCTTCATTAGAAAAGAATCTCAACTCGTCCGCGCTCGTGGCTTGGAAAAATGGGTTCGTCTTTGAACCGCCCTCGGCGATAAGTTCGCTGGATGATAGAACGTTTTCCCACTTCGCCCATTCCCCATCTGCGTTTGTCATCACGACAGCATTTTCACCTTCTATCCAGTCCATGGAACACACGTTCGTATCGCTAACATTAAGCACGACGATTGGCTTGTTCTTTTTCACGTTCCAAACGATGCACTTTTTGTCCTTTGAGGCGGCGAAGCAAAACTTCCCGTTTGGTGAAAAGCTCACCACCGAAAAGTTTTCCTTGTTGCCGTGTTCCAAATCCGAGCACTGCAGATTCTTCCTCTCGTCTATCTCTTTGAACGTTTCCAAATTGAAAAACTCTACGTTGTTCTCGCGCCCCGGAACTGCGACGACTTTCCCATCAAATCTTACCGAAACCGTATTCATGCTCTCCGCGGCGTCGATATCCGTCACCGGACACACCGTCGCTCGCAACTTCACGTCTCCAGGCTCGTCGTAATCGTTTTTATCCGTCTTATCCGAGTTATCTGGTTGTAACGTCCACACGGTCATCACCCCATCCACGTCTGAGGCGACTAAAATCGATTTATTCTCGCCGTTGAATTGCAAACTTTTAATCCCTTTGGAAGGTATTTTTAACGAAAATTTGATTTCACTCGTTTCCACGTCGATGACTTTAATCATGGTGTCCTCTCCCCCGCAGGCGATCCATTTCCCGTCCGAGGAAAATGCGACGCACTTTGCCGGCAGAGCAAATCTCGTGATGTTCTTCTTAAACTGCCACTTCTTCTTTTCCCCTTCTTCTCCTCCTTCTTCTTTCGTGAAGAGTTTCACCGAGTGATCGTCCGACGCGATGGCGATATATTTGTCCTGGAACGTCGCCACCGCGTTGATGGGTTTCTGTTCTTCTTCTTCTTCTTCGTCCGTCGATTTCTTTTCTTTAGAAGAAGAAGAAGAGAGCTGCGCGATAGTTTCCTTGGTCATCAAGTCGCGAACGACCACGTACCCATCGTTCCCGCACGTCGCCACGTGCACAGAAGAAGAAGAAGAAGTGTTCGTATCATTTTTGAAATTTGAAGGAGAGAGAACGACTTTCGCGACGGTGATGCCCGCGGAGTGTCCGAACTCAAACGTGGGCGCGTTGGCGGCATCAACGACGCGAACAACATCAGATGATGATTTTGGTGAAGAAGACATGATGATTGAATACTCGCTTTTGTTCTCTCTCTCTTTCTCTTTCGCGAGCAGCAAAGAAGAAGAAGAGACTTCTTTGTTTTCTTTGTGGAGAAGTCGATGGTTGATGAGTTTTTGAACTGCTTTGGTTCAAATTTTTTTTGAGCACCGAACAGAAGAAACCGAAACCAACCATCAGAGAAGGAAAAGTTTGTTGGTGGTTTTTAGGTTTTTTGATTTTTAGACCTCTTGCAGTTGTTCTTCTTGTTCTTGTTCTTGTTCTTGTTCTTCTTCTTCTTCATTTATTTCCCCCTCTTCATAGAAGAAGAAAAGAATGAGCGCGTTTTCATCGTTTTGCGCGACGACGACCAACAACGCTCGCGCGACGAGCGACATCTTCTTCTCTTCTTTTAACAACAACAGCACTATTAAGAGAAGCAGCAGAAGAACCAAAGTGGTCGTAGCCGCGTCATCATCAACAACAAAAGGGGTATCGAAGAATTCATCATCTTTTTTTGATGACAACAACGGACAGCAGCAGGGGGTACAACGACTACAACAAAAACCTTCTTCTTCTTCTTCTTCTTCCCATCAGGCTTCCAAAACGCAGACGAGAAGACGATCGTGCATCGTCGCCAACGCTTCTTCCTCTTCTTTTTCCAATAATAATAATAATAAAGAAAAGTTTGAGCGGTTGAAGGATATGCTCGATGCCGTTTCCGAGGCTTTGGACGTGTCCTCAAAGGTACAGCTCTCTTTAGACGAGGCGAACGGGAAAGTCGCTCGATTGGAGTCTAAAGTCAAAGAGAGAGATCGATTGTTATCGATCGTGAGAGGATTGGAGATTGAACTCGCGGACTCGTACACGCCTAAAGAAGTCGACGAATTAGTCAAGAACTTAAAACGAGAGAGAGAGAAAGAACTCGATCAGTTGAAGAAGGAGTTGGAGGAGACAAAGTCGTTGAGAGAAAAAGTTCAAGAGATGATGAGTTTGGAAAAAGAAAAAGAAACCGCGAAAAAAGAAGCTCTGGAAAACGGAGAGAAACTCATCAAAGCCGAAATACACTTGGAGAACTTGAAAAGAGAGAGTTCTATGCAATCCATGGAGCTGCAAGGGAAAATGGAAAGCGCAGAGAGAGAGGCGAAACAACTGAAGGCGGAGATCCGAAGACTGGAGACTCGCATGGCGGATATGGTGGACGTCGAGGAGACGGACGAAGAGATGGATCGATTGAAAGGAGAATTAGAAGATGCAAAAGTAAAAAGCGACACTGTACCAATATTGCAACAAGCCTTGAAAGAAATGACGACGGAGAGAGACGATTTACGAAAGTTATTGAGAGAAGTAGAAGCCGCGATGGCGGAGATGACCGAGAACAAGGAGTTTGTCGAGTTGATCAAGGAAAAGAACAACCTTTCAGTCAAGTCTCAAGTCGCAGACTTTCAATTGAAAACGAAAAAGAATGAACCCGCCACGCAAGACGTATCGAAGCAACCGTCGATGACCAAAGCAGAAACTGACAAATTATGGGTTGAGAACTGCATCGAACAAGAGTATTGCGAAGTCGAGGAAGGAGGTGAAAAAGAACAACAAGGAAAAACACTCTCCAAAGCGGAAACTGACAAATTATGGGTCGAGAACTGCGTCGAACAAGAGTATTGCGAAGTCGAAGAAGACAAACAAGAACAAGGAAAGAAGAAATCTTTCCAAAGAGCGCCGGCGGGAGATTTCACCATGAATAGAAAGATCGTCTCCGCGGAGAATGTTTCCAGCACAGAAGATTTCACCGCTCGAAAAGGTGCCTTTGAGCGAACTCCGGGTCAGTTTACTTTGCGTAAATTCGCGTTCGATTCTCCTTCAAAACGAAGAGTATCCGTTCCAGCCACCGCTTTTAAACGCACGGGTGAGTTTGAACTTCGAAGGTTCATCTTCACGAGCGACGAAGTTGATGTCGATGCCACGGAAACGGTCGCCGGCGGGTTCAAGAGAACTCCGGGATCGTTCACCTTGCGCAGATTTAACTTTCGCGACAGCAATGACAGCGAAGAAGAGAAGTCTTCCCCCTCGTCTACTCTCTTTAGATTTTAATATATAATGCCGGTCATTCCATATACCTGAAAGCGTTCATTCCATCGCACTCGATGAGTACTATACCTACTTAGCTAAAAAGCTATGTCAATCAAAGTAGTTCGGTTTTCCGTTTTTCCGTTTTTCCCCCTCTTCCAAGTGGACCAAATCCACGCTCTCTGCGTTATTATTATTTGTATATTATTATTACCACACATGTCGTCGGAATGGTTCAGATACGTACCTCCGAACGAGGATCCTCCTCCTCCTCCTCCTGAGCTGAAAGAATGGGCTCAGGGCACAGCGTACGGAATGCTGTTCGGAATGGCATACGGCGCGTACGTCAACTCACCCACGACTTCGTCAGAACAACAACAAGCAGTTAAAAGTAGTAGCAGCAATAGTAGCAGTAGTAGTAGTAGTAGCAATAATAATATGAACAAAACGACATCTTCTTCCTCAGCAACGGCAACCCCGTTGTTGAATTCCAAGCACAGAGTGGAGCGAATGATACGAGGCATCACCATGCACGGCGTTCGAATAGGATCTTTTGCGAGTTGTTTCACCGCCGTTCGCTTGTATTCCAAAGCCACTCGAGATATCGACGATTATTTGAACTACGTCTTCGCCGGTGGCTTAACGAGTGGCTTGACTGGCTTAGCAATTCCAGGAAGTCGAGCGAAAGGTTTGCTCTACGGCGTTGTATTCGGGAGCGGCGTGTGCTTGCCCATTGGGTACATGATGGAAGAGAGCAATAAATGGATGGTTGAAAATGGGCTGCAGAGCTCACACCAAGAGAAAAGACAAGAGTATGAAAAGTTGAAACAAAGCGTAGGGAAGAAAAGGGAAGACGACGTGACGATGAAAGTCATAGAAAGAATGGAAAGAGAATTGAACGAAAACGTAGACGGTAGAGGCGAGGAGAGATGGTGGAAGTTTTGGCGACGACGTGGTGCTTAAAAGACTGTTAGGTAACTCGTCGGCTTTACTTTGTGGGGCGTGTATGTGTATATTTTACAAAATGCTAGTCTATGTCAATTGATGCACACCCAGATGCAGTTATGCGATACAAAAATCGACTCAGAGCCGTTCGTGGACTTTTGACTACCCTCATCTCCCTCTTCCCGTCCGCTTTCCCGTCGATTGCGCCGCTCATACTTATGCGCACGTTGACGCAGTGGGCCCACTTCGTACCTAAAGCAGCAGCGACCTGACTATCTCGTGAAACCATATTAGCTTTCGCCGGGTCGTTGCTGTTGTGATAATTTGAATTTATATTCGTGTTCGTGGTCACTTGATTCGTAACCACGACAGCGACATTGAGTTGTTCCGCGTGTCGTTTCAAAGCCGCAGCGATTGAGCTCAAAATATTTTGTCGTTTTACCAGGCTTTCACTGCTCGACGAGCCGGCTCCGATCCCACCCTCTGCTCGCGCGAGTCTAGCCACAGAATCAATCACGATGAGCTTCGCATCAGACTGTGTCAATGCTGGTTTCAAATTTTCAATTCTGACTTTAAGTTCTTGAAGAGACTGCGGGGTGACAACGAATACCTTCTCCGCGAGTAGCTTCTCCAATCGCATTTCCGCATCTTTATCCATTCCTCCGAAATTCGAAACGCTATCGTTATTATTTCCATTCTTATAATAGTCTTTGTCGTAGATTTCTGGAAATCGCTTCTTTGCGATTTCCGCTAATCGATTGGAGCTAAATGTCTGTTCCGTATCGACAAACACGACGGAAGCGTCTAAACCGCCAAAATTTTTCGGCGCACACGTCTGCGCGACCAAGCCTAAACACATTTGCGTTTTCCCGCTCCCCGCTGGAGCGACAAATTCTGTAATCGTGCCAACCGGTACTCCTCCCAATAGCGCTTCATCGAGCGTTTTCACGCCCGTTTTAATAAAATTTCCCCCTTTCTGTCCAGCGCTCTTTTCTTTCATCTGGAAGGCATTAATTGGTTTTGGACACGCTCCTTTTGCAATCTGACGCAAAGCTTTGCTCGCTTTTTCGAGCGAGACGTCGATTAATTCGATCACATCTAATTCGCTCTTTTTCAAAGCTTCTTCTGCGGAGCGAACGCCTCTGGTTTCAAGCTTTGCTTTCACGTGTTTGTCGCAGTCGAGCGGCAACATTTTGTTGAAGAAACAAACACTTCTTCTTCTTCTGCTTTTGAATTTTGTAAATCCAACACTCTAGTCCAACAACAACGAAGCAAGCATCTTTTCTTCGGCACTCCCTGGTACTGCACTCGTGAGTGAGCAGTCAGAGCGGGTACGCGCGTGGCTAAAGATTGAGTAGCAGTAGTGTGTGTGTGTGTGTGTGTTTGAAGTGATGAGAGGGGAAAATCTGAAGAAGAAGAAGAAGAAGAAAAAAAAGAAGAAGGGAATCAGTATGAACAACAAGAAAAAATACTTATGTACATCTCGGTTCACTTGGGCATATCCGGCGGGGTCTCCTCGCCCTTGTACGTCCTCGTCGGCGCGGCGAACCCGCACGACTTCCCGTCCTTCTCCACCACCGTCTCCGCCCACGGCACCTCGTATTTTCCGGCGACCATGTCTGTCATGAACGTGTACGGACAGTCTCTCGCTCCCCCCGAGACAGCGACGTAACCTCTGTGTCCCAGTTGATACGGGTTATTCTCAACCCCCCACGTCGCCCGAGCCTCTCTGACGAGATCCGGACGTATCTCCGCCGTGATAATCTCGTTCGGTCGACCCGTTGTGCCGTGCGCTAAAACCTCGCCGTCGTAGTTGACTATCATCCCCTCGCCCATGCTGTCGAACGTGCCGTCAGAGCCGCACATGCACACGTTGACTGTCGCCATCAGGTTGCAAAAAGCGTTGGAACGGTTGGTGTACCTCCACGGCTCTCTGATTGGCGCCGTGTAACCCGCGGTTCGTATCATGATCTCCGCGCCTTTGTACGCGCATTCTCTCGCACACTCGGGAAACATGCCGTCGTGGCAGATGATGAGGGCGAGGATGCACCCTTTCGGTCCGACGCACGTGGGTATCCCCACGTTACCGGGCTCCCACGGCTCAACCGGGACCCAGGGGTGGAGCTTGCGATAATAGAGTTTGATGACGCCCTCAGCATCGATGACAACGCCGGTGTTGTACGGCATGCCCCCTGGGTTGAGCTCCATGATGGAGAAACATCCCCAGATGCTGTTGTCGACGCACGCTTTACGAAACGCTGCCATCTCGGGTCCGTCCAGCGAACACATGATTGCCGGGTTCGTGTCCATTGACAGACCGTGGAGGGAGTACTCGGGGAACACCACGAGGTCCATCGTCGGCAAATTTCGTCGCGCCTTGGCCACCAAGTCGACGATACATTGGGTTTGCACGGCGAGGTCGGTGGGAGTGACGACGTTGGGAAGCTGGAGCTGTACTACCCCGAAGACGACGCCGTTCGGGGACTTATTCAGGCCTCCAAGGCCACCGGTGGACATGATGCAGCAACTAAGCAAGCAACTTTCTTCGACACTCACTCGATCATACTGCGCGTGAGTTAGCAGTCAGTCCGAGTGGATATGATACACGTGCGTGCCTTGTTTTGATGAGATGGGAAATTCTGAAGAAGAAGAAGAAGAAGAGAGAGCAGAGTTCGTTGCTTTTGTGAGACACCTAAAGATAGAAATCTGCGCATCAATACAAACTATAGAGCTAAACTTTACTTTTATTATCGTCATACTACTAGTACTACTACTACTACTACTACTCATATACGTTTGCTCATATCATTACTCCCAAGGCAACGATACTCGCTGGATCATAGATTTTACCGAACCCGCCTTTTTCGATTTTGCACGCTTACACACCGACAGGGCACCTTGCATTTCCGGACATCTCGCTTCGTACGGAGCACCAACAGCGAATGGGTCTCTGAGTTTTCTCTTTTCAGATAACGGAGCTTCGCACCCGTACGCATCTTTCTCGAATAAGCTTCTGACCTTGACTTCTCCTTCCACGAACTGTTTCTTAAACGACATCACCTCGGGCGTTCCGACGAACGCAAACCTTACGCTTGGTATTTTTAACGCCTTGGCGTGAAGCTCTTCGAATCGCTCTCGCTTGAAGTCGTAGCCAACCACGGTCGTTTTCATCGGATACTTCCCCGTCAACTCGTAAAACCGACACATGGAAAACATCAAATTTTCAAAACTATCTCGAGCGTACTCCTCCGTAAACGCTCTCTTCTCTACGCTCATCTCCCCAAACCAGTTATACGCTCGCGAAACTTGCCAATAGGACGATCCTTCGCTCACTTGACCGCCTAACTTTCTCGTTTTACCACCACTAAACAATAAAATTGCCTTTCCATCTCGTGCGGCTGTTTCGACGCCGACTTTAATCTGTTCGACCAAAGCGTTTGCCGTTCCCGCGTGCATCTGATACTCTTCTAGAAACCACGAATTTTCCTCTCCAGCGCGCATGTAATCGCTCCCAGAGTACACGGAGTGTCCAGTGACTATCACTAAGTTATCGTACTCAGGAAATGGAAACATGTTATCCTCTCCGTCCAAGAGAGAGTGGTGGTATTTGTTCGTGTTCTTATTGTTGTTGCTATACCTTTTACCACCACCACCTGTTTTTGATGTCGACAATACACTACCCGGGTGATCCTCGTCCTCGTTCCCGTCCTCGAAGACGACTTTCACGACCAGCCATCGAAAGAACAAAGCGACGACGAAAAATCGCACCACCTCGAACGCCACTCTCGCTTTCTTTTGCGTGAAGAGAAATAAAAAAAGTTGCCGCATGTGCGTCCCTCCGGGGGGGAGGAAACTCTTCTCTTTCGTTCGATATTTATTTTCATCGTTATCGTCTATAAACGAGTGCGACAACCCACCACCACCAGACTCTGGATCGTTCGTCGTGAAATTATTCGCGTTCACACCACCACCTTGACCACTACCACCACCGATGTGCGTGGGAAGCATAGTAGTCTGACTCCTCCTACTCCTCCTCTTCACTACGTGATGTGATGATGATGACAAAAGCAGCTAAAAGAAATTCTGGCGAAAAAACGTGCATGCAATGGTTTTTGAGTTTTGAGTTTTGAGTTTTGACAAACAGACGAACACACACCACTCGCAGACAAAACGAACATTTCCACCACAACACATTTGTACACAAAACGAATGAAGAAGAAGAAGAAGAAGAAGAAGAAACGCAGCAAATACATATAAAAAACACACATATATTTATACACTACTGAAGATAACAACATCATCGTAATGGTATTCAGCGCGAAGAAAGGGTTCACTTCGCTCCAAGCGGCGGCGTTTAGCGCGCAACTCGTGTTGACATGTTCCGTCTCCCTTTTGACGCACGCGACGATATCTCCGAACGGGAAATACGCGTATAAGACGGTCACGATACCATTCTTCGCGGAAGTGACGAAGTTAGCCTTGTCTTCCACGTTCTTTTACAACGATTACGTCCAATCGAACGGGCAGTTACAAATCGAGAGGAGTTCGCAAACCGTGTTAACTGCGGCTGTCCCGGCGTTGTTGTACTTCGTCTCGAACAATCTGAACTTTATCATCATACGCGAGCTCGGAGCGACGAACTTTCAACTGTTGAACAACTTGAAAATATTATCGACGGCTATATTCTTTCGCATAATCATGAAAGTAGATTTGAATAAATTACAATGGAGAATGCTCGTGTTATTAACGATAGGATGCACGGTGTCGCAACTCGGCCAAGGCAAGGACGGACACGTCTTGGTCGGGAGCGCGCTAGGATACGGATTGAAAGTATGCAACGCGTGTTTAACCGCGATGAGTAGCGTTTTCTGCGAGAAGTTTCTGAAACACTTGCCGAACAACTTTCACTTTCAGAACGTGTTGTTATATTCGTGGGGGGTACTCTTTACGACCGTATCCGTGGTGTGGGACGGCGAGCTTTTCAGCAAAGGCGTGGAGGTGCTATTTAGAGGTCACACCGCGTTGACGTTTATGTTGATTTGTAATTACGCGTTCGTAGGCATAGCGACGAGTGGAGTTATGAAGTTTTTGGATAATATTGCAAAGACGTTTGCGGCGACCGGGGCGATGTTTATCGTCGCCACGTTATCCATCGTAAAATTTGGCGAGCCTTTTCGCATAGAGTTAGTCTTGGGTTGTTTAATCGCCGCCGTCGCGGTAGACGTGTATTATCACGGCGAGTTGCTCTTGGATAAGAAGAAAGACGACGACTTCCTCGACGACGAAGAGCTCGTCGTCGTTCAGGGGTCGTCCAGTACGAGTAGAGGGGAGGAAAAAAATGCGACGATATAAGTAACAAGTAGCGGAAGAGAAGAGAAGAGAAAAGTGCTTTTCGTTTTTTGAGAGAGATTTAGGTTTGAGTACGCGTAGAAAAGTTGTAAAATTTTTGACTTCACTCTCTTTTACTTCAAAGATTGCTGTTTGTTTGATATTTGATTTGATTGCGCGCGATACTTACTCACGAAAAAATCGGTGACATACACTCTCTTCCTCCTCCTCCTCCTCTGGTTTGCGTCGAGGAGTACTGAGAAACGCCTTTTGCGGGGTAACGTTCCCATAACACGGCAAAAAACACTTTAAAAGAGGGTAGAAAAAAATGAGCTTAAAATTCTCTTCTTTGGCTTATCGACAATATTCCGTTTGTTATTAAAAAGTTAGTTACGTTTGACTTGCTTCCGTAACTGTAAGAACAAATGTCGTCGGGAGGCAGCGATGTACGAACGACGACGTGCTTCGATAAGTATAACTTCGCATGCGTGAATACGAACGTTAAAGATGCGGACGTTATCACCGCGTTTGCGGTCTACATCCTTCTCGCGTTTCTCCTCCTCGCATCGTTCGGACTGCTGAGGCATAATATACCCATATACTCTGGGAGGTGCTATTTGAGTTCGCTGAACGTGGCTGGAAACGCGCCGCCGCCTTTGCCGAAACTTAAGCAGCGAAAAAAAGAAAACATACTGAAGTACTGGTTTGTGCACGTGTTCGGTTGGGTGTCTCACGTCATGAACGTTTCGGATACCGAGTTGGTGAACTCGAGCGGACTGGACGCCTTGGTATTTTTACGAGTCGCGCAGTTTGGAACGCAACTGTTTCTACCGATTACCGTTTTAGGACTCATTATGCTGTGTCCGATCCATATTTCTCAGTCGTTTTATATAGACTCGTTGAGAGAGACGTACGTGAATAGTACAGATGCGGTGAATTCAGGTGAAAATTATTTGATGGGGTTGACCATCGCAAATATAGAGCCTATGTCTGGTATATTTTGGGTGCACGTCCTGTTTTCCTGGCTCATCACGTTGTATACGCTATGGTTATTAAAGCATCACTATCGTTCTTACGAATTTTTGAGGCAAGTGTATGGAAGTTCCACGGGAGAGTGTAATGTATGGAGAACAATGCATTTGCCGCAAACGACTTTGCAACGTTTGTTGCAACAAGGAACGAACGAAACGGCGGAATTTGGAATCAACGTGCTCCAACCAATAGAAAAACAAGAAGAATACGACGTAGAAAATAGGATGAGTGGCGATCAAGGCGGTCTTGACAAAACAAGTAGTGGGGATGTAGGTGATGGATCTGTGAGAAAAGGAGTAACAAACCCATTTTTATCGACAGTGTCAAAAACGCTCGCTGAGATTGCAGATATCGTTTCCGGGCCCAGCGATTACGAAGAGAACGATTATAGTAAGTTTAGCGCAAGAAGTGATGGTCGTGGTGGTATTATTGATCAGTTGCAGACACAGCGTTCGGGAATGTCTAATTTTAGTACGGGAAGTGAGGGAAGAAGAAGTGCAGTCAAAAATAATAGCGCGAATGTTGCCGATGAATCGTGGCCTATCCTTTTAGAAGCAATGTTAGGTCCAGGTCTAAGTAGATCCGTGATATCGCCAAGAACTAGCGGAGGAGGTGATTTTCCTACTCCGATGTGTAGCGAAAATAGGTTCTCAACTCCAGTGGCATCAATTAATGCGGATCCAAATAATTTCAATCGAAGATCGTCACTCCCGACGTCGCCGACTGGTACCATGGTGGAAAATAGCGCACAAGAAAGAAGTCATCCTGAGAAAAATATCGACGACAGAGAGAACATCAGCAGCAAGCTAAATAGCCCTGAATCGAATGCAAGTCCTACATCGGTTTCCAGCGACGCATCCAGAGGAAGTGAAAACACGAAAAATAGCGGAGCAAAGTTCAACATGCCCAGAGCGTCTCTGGATTTGCGATTGTCAAATTACGTCACAACGCGGCCGAAAGGTTCTGACGTAGCGAGTCGGTATCATAAAAGTGAGAAACAGCACCTGACGAAAAGAGAAGAAAGAGAGAGACAAAAGAGGCAGCTTTTTCAGGAGAGACAAGAGTTAGCAAAAAGAGACGAAGAAAACGACAGCGATACTTACAGCACTAGAAAAAGAGTGATTCCGGCACCAATTGCGATTCCAAGACCAACTGGCCGCGAGTCAGGATCTGAAACGCCAGGTGAATTATCAACGGCGTCCTCGATGGGTCCGCTTTCGCCTTTGTCGCCACCCGATGCACTTGAGGCGACTCCAGATTCGTTTACATCGAAAAATGTGCACAATACTACTGCGTCAATCGGTGATTTACCGCTGAAATTGAGACGACCAGAATCGCCCAATCCGTTTCTGAGAATGCCATCAGCTGAAAATTTGAACGAAGGCATCATTCAAGGATTCAATAATACTAATAAAAGCGGGTCCTTTGAAAATTTAGAAAGTTCGGGTAATGTTGTGAGAACTGAACTGCAAGTTCTGCAAGAAAATATTTCTCAAATCGTTGAAGATTTCACTGATTACGATGAACTTGAGGATACGCATTCGATCGCGCATAACTGGTGGGTGGGATTAGATATTGCCGAAACAGTGTGGGCTAACAATAACAATGTGAAAAATAGTGAAAATTTATGGGATGATGTCGAATGTGGAACTTGCGGTCAAGATGGCGAGAATAATATCCCGTGCACACCAGCTCGAGCGCGCGGTGGAGGACTCATGCATAAATCGAGCTCAAAAGATATTGAACTGCAATATCTATCGCCTCATATTCGTTCTGATGATTCTTATGGACAAGATCTCTCAGATCTCGCAGAAAAAGCTATGATGAACGATAATGCTTCTTCCTCTCGAACGAGTCCACATCCTACGCCATCTAAGGGTATTTCTCATCACGTGGTCACTCCTACGAAAGGCGCCGAAGCTGCGAGCAATCTCTTATTTCCAAATCCGTCATCTGCTCAAAATACTCCTACTCGTAAGGCGCATAGAAGACGACCGAGTGGTATGGATTTCGAGAATGAAAAAGTAAAAACGCAAACGATGGAGGCAGCGGCGGGAGTTTATGATGATTCTTATCAGTTTGCGAAGTGCTGTCCAGTACCATCTGTTGACGACAGACGATTCGTATCGGCAGTGCATTTTGTTGACGCGGATGAATTAGAGGAAGAATTTGCGGGAGAAGGTGACTTTCAAAACAACGGAGACATTAATATTCAACAACAACGAGAAAGAATCGTGTCAGTACTCGTCCAAAATTATTGCGTGTTGATGACAGATGTTGGTGATTCGCAAGGTCGAGGGGATCCGTGGGATGATCTTCAACACGTAGAAAAGTTCTTTCGCGGATTGTTTGGGGCTGATTTTCTCAGAATCATTCCCTTGCACGACCACGAACGCGTCGATTATTTGCTCACCCTGCGCGATGAAATAAAAAACTCCCGAGATCGATTAATGATGACGCGGAGAATTGGAGACATGTACGAAAGAGCTGGGACCGGATCAAAAGCATCAAATCGACGCGAATTTCTCACGAAAAGGCTAAAAACGATAGATGCTGAAATATTGCGCGAGAGAAGAGCAGCCTTATTCAAAGGCCCTGGACCTTCGTGCGTGATTGCGTTTCGATCTCAATACGCTGCAGCATGCGCTGCACAGTGTAGAATTACTTCTCGAGGAGGATCCTTTCAAATCCAACCTGCGCCTGGACCGGATGATATCAATTGGCAAACTGTCTTACTGCGCAAAAAAGAGCGTAATCGCAGGTCATTATTCGTGCTACCTCTGATTGCGATTATTATTTTTATACCGATGGGAACGCTCGCCGGTGTTCTGAATACACTCTGCGCAAACGACGTGACATCATCAAGCGCATCAGAAGCAACGACGTTAGAATTTATGAACTGGTATTGCAAAAGTGAAGATGCAGGAGTCGTAAGAGTAATCGTGGGATCGATTTTACCGCCCATCTTGCTCACGCTATGGGAGACATTCATCATGAGTTTTGGATTACTTTATCTCGTCCAAGCGCAAACGACTCACGTTTCGTTATCAAAGACGGATCAGCAATTCACCAAGTTCTACTTTCTGTGGGCTTTTTTGAATATATTCCTCGGTACTGTTTCGGGGTTCGCGTTTGAACGTTACTTGACGGCGTTGCAAACCGAAGGTCCAGATGAAATGTTAACGTTGCTTGGCTCATCCTTACCTTTGACATCAAATTTCTTCCTCATTTGGATTTTATTTCGAGGAATTTATTTACCATCGCAACGCTTAATCTTCCCGCATCCTGGCGTACTGTGTATGGCGGTGAACAAGTTTTGCTGTTGTTTGGGTTGCGCGGTCACACCACGCGACCGGACGGTGAAGTACTCGCCAAGGTCAGTTAGAGCTGGAAGAGAAGTTGGCGTTTTCGTCATGGTGATGCTCATCGGTTTGGTTTTCGCTCCAGTTGCGCCGATGATCTCGCTACTTTCGACGATTTTCTTCGTCTTCAACTTTATAATTTGGCGTTATCACATCTTATACGTCTACGACAAGACGTATGAATCGAGTGGATCGATGTGGCAAACTGTTACGGACTTGACGATATATGCACTTTTGATCGCGCAAAGCTTTCTCTCTTTCGTCTTGCTATCAAAGAGAGCTTATGCCCCTTCTTTGGTTTTGTGGGTCACCTCAGTCCCAGTTTTAATGCAAAACAAAGCAAAATTTCGCATGCGTCACGAAAAGTTGAAGTGGGCAGTACCTTTACCGCACGCCGCGGTCGCTCCGAGAGTTGAGTTTGATCCGGTCGCATATCGGCATCCGGCGTTGAATGAAAACTCTTTCGGTTGGCATCCAGATGTCGGTAAAGTTTGGAGAGGATATAAAGACGTGACGAGCAAACGCGCGTTCGGTAGAAAGTTTCGTTACAATTACTACAATCCTCCTTCGTAATTGTATGATTTGTATTTATAGTTTCAATAATAGCCAATAGCTTCAATATACGTGTACGTCTAGCACAAACACGAGAGCAATTTGTAATTTGATTTGATATTTTGAAGATAAAGAACTCTCTCCAGAAAAAAAGATATCCATCGTCCTGTCTGTGACGAGGAGGTCGAGGACGATGACGACGACGATGTTGACTTCTCGCCTCGCGAGTCACTCTGTCTCCTCTTCGTCCTCTTCTCGAGTTGCTGCCGTCGCCGATAGAAGAGCAGCTCAACCAACGAGATACGATTCCAGTTGGAAACAACAACAACAACGACACCCATTTCCCCTCCGGCCATCGAGGAAGGCAAAGTTGCTCCTGAGTGGTAGCGATAGCAGCAAAATAGAAGTGAGAATACAAAGGAGAAGAGCATTTGTTCGTAGTACTACTAATGACGGTAGTAACAACCACCAACATCTTGAGGAGAAGGAGGAGCGGGAGGAGGATTTTGAAAAGAAAACGAGAGAAGAAGGAAAAGACTGGGAACGAAAACTCTTTAACGTGGACGATGGAAATGAAAGTATTACTATTGGAAAAATATGGGCAGTACCGTGGTCTCTGTCGCACGTCGTCGTGGTCATGATGCTCTGGATGATTTCATTTCTGTGGGTCGGACAGTCTTTTGTACCTTGGGCGACATTCCATATGGGTTTCGACGCAGAGGCGCTGACAAGTCGAGGCGTGGCGCTGTACTCTTTGTTTGCGGATATCGCAGCGTGTGTGGTTGGGATATTTTGCGTGTGGTTCGGGACGAGAAAGTATCAAGAAGAGTTGAAAAATACGAATTGGTTTCGGGTTACGTTTGAATCAGTCGAAGAGTTCAAACGGTGTTCGAAAGAGACTCTTTTGTTTGTGGCGACGTTTCCTCTCGTGAATCTCGTCGCGGAACTGAACTCAAAACTGTGCGATTATTTTGCAAACGGTGGAACAATTTTTAGCTTACGCGGCATCTTGACATCTTTATTCGGAGGTAATGGTTCCAGTACTCAACTGACAACCACTCCAGTGGTGGTAAATCCATCAAATTTTGAGCGCGTGGCTATGAGCGGAGACGGCGTCTCCGTATTATTCTACGCCGTCTTAGTCGCTGTGGTTGCCCCTATTTGGGAAGAGGTAATCTTTCGCGGCTTCCTCATGCCATCTTTGACGAAAAAGTGGCGCGTATCCACCTCCATATGTCTTTCTAGCTGTATATTTGCTCTGGCACACTTTTCGATGGACCGTTTCCTCCCACTCACGGCGCTTTCCGTGGCGCTCAGTATTCTTTACGTCCGAACTCGAAACGTCGTCGCACCTATCGTGCTTCACGCCTTGTGGAATGCTGCGGCTGTTTTAGAAGCCACGGACGCGTTTGATGTTTTGTTAGAGGGTTTGTTAGAAGCGTTGGGTGTTTTAGTTGGAGCTTAAGAGAAGAGAAGAGAAGAGAAGAGAAGAGAAGAGAAGAGAGTAATAGTAATAGTAATAGTAATAGAGTAGTACTGGTAGTAGTTGAGTTTTTGAGCAGACCATTTTTTTTTTAGACCAAAATTGCCCGCCAAAATTTTATAATTCTTCTCGACTGGAAGGAAACAAAAGAACCGATTCTTCACACCTCACTCATCTCCTCGAGTTCTTATAAAGAAAGAGAAATTAAAACATGGCAGGATATATCGGCGGAACGTTTTCGTTGATTAGTTCAACAGCCCGCGTTCGATACACTGGAATTTTAGCGGAAGTCAATCAGACCGACGGATCGATCATATTGAATAATGGTGCGTTTATTTATTCTTTCGTACGTAGTTGAAAATTCTTGGCCTGGATCGAGAGAGAATGAACGAATCGTCTCAAAGGAGAAGGAAGAATACACTACTACTACTACTACTACTACTACTAATAAATCGTCTCAAAGTTGCTGTTCTTTTTCTTTTTCTACTCTCTCTCTTTTCGCACTCACGCGTATCTCTTTTTCTCTGTTCACGATGTTACATACTAAAAACAGTGTTGAGTCACGGCACGGAAAACCGAAGAAGTTTGGGGAAACCGGCGATTCCGCCCTCTCAGGAGGTCCACATGGGGATTCGTTTTCTCCAAAACGAAATCGAAGATATTGTTCAGATTCAAGAAATGGAGAGATATACAACCAGACACGGCGTCCCGGATGATTTGAGTCAATCTCAACAGGGGGTATTCCAACAGCAACAACCACCGCCACAGCAGTATCAACAACAGCAATACGGTGGCTGGGGACAACCTCCCCCGCAACAACCACCGCCACAACAACAGTATCAGCAACAAGGATATCAACAACAGCAACCACCACAACAAGGATTCGGACAGGCACCGCCTCAAGCACAGCGGCAGCAGCCAGCTGGATTGGTACCGCCACCGGCGCGACCAGGAGCTGTTCCGGCGCAGTCAGCGCCGGCGCCGGCAAGAGTCATGGAAGCGGCGAAACCGGCATACGTGAAACCGACGAGTTTCGCTGCTGCCGCGCAAGCTGGTTTGCCAACATCGAAACCAAAGCCACCGCCACCAGATAGACCAGCACCCCCGCCAGGTGGTAGAGGTGCCGGGGGAAGAATCCCGCAACCAAGAGGTGCGGGTGGCAGAGGTGGCGGTCGATTTGGTAACGTATCGAACCAAAACTTGCCTCAAAGCGCGGTTGTTCCGACTGAAGCTTTTGATTTCGAAAGCATGCTTTCTAAATTTGACAAAGCTAGAGAACAAACGGCAAACGATCTCGGCGTCGCAAAATATGAAAAGGACGACTTCTTTGATACCATGTCCTCGGACGCGACGCAAAAAGAAAACAGAAGTGCGCACTTTCAAAGAATGGCGGAACAAAGAAAAGTTGATTCGGAGACTTTTGGAAGAGAAGGCGCGACGCATACGAGCGTTCACGGTCGCGGAAGAGGTCGTGGCAGAGGTCGAGGCCGAGGAGGCCGAGGAGGACGCTATTAGAAGATCAAAAATTATTTTTGTTCTGTGTTTGTGTTGTTTAAATATATATTACAAATACTGCCCTCCCGATCGATTCCAAACAATTTCTCTATTTTTCTGTGTGTATTAGTTAGTAGTAAGCTTCGGAGAGGGCAAAGCGATTAACGATACAAAGACTCGCTTTGCAAGTTCTTTGCAATTTCTTTTTCCCACTTGTCTCCATTCGCCAACAACTTTTCCTTATCGTACAAAAGCTCCTCGTGACTGTACGTCGCGTATTCAAAGTTTGGTCCTTCCACAATCGCGTCTACCGGACACGCCTCTTGGCAAAAACCGCAGTATATGCACTTGGTCATATCGATGTCGTACTTTGTCGTTCTTCGCGATCCATCTTCTCTTTCTTCCGCGTCTATGGTAATCGCTTGCGCCGGACAGATGGCTTCGCACAATTTACACGCGATACATCTCTCCTCCCCGGTTGGGTATCTTCTCAACGCGTGTTCCCCGCGAAACCTCGGCGAGAGAGGACCTTTTTCGAACGGGTAATTTATCGTCACCTTGGTATCAAAAAAGTATTTCAACGTTAAACTCATCCCTCGAAAAAGTTCGGTTAAGAACAACGTGTTCGCGGACGCGTCCACGATGGAGGTTAAATCCGTCGCCACTGGTTTGTCCGACAAAGCTTTCGTCTGTTCCGGCGTGACGATCTCACTATTATTTTTTTGATCGTTTTTCGACGACGACGACGGAGAGGACGAGAAATGTCTTCTCTTCTTCTCGTTACTCAAATTAGTGTTGGTATAAAGAAGACTCTTTTCGGAGGAGCTGCTGATCCACGATGACGAACACAACGACGACGTTGAGGACGACGACGCCGAAGCGTGGCTGGATAATCGTCTCAAAAGCGTCGATGATCGGAGCATTTTTTCTATCTATTTTTATTCTTTTATGACGAAAGAAAGACTTTTGGGTTTCAAAAGGTGAGAAACCCCACAAAATGCAGAAATTTCTGGATCGCCATAAGAGAGAGAGAGGAGAAAAATATTATGTACGAGTTTCGCGCGAGAAAGTATTTGTATTATTAGTATTAGTTTTATTACACGAAAACAAAACGCATCCCTGCATAAACAACAGGCAACACACCGCGAGGATTAACTTCCTACTTGTAACTTATCGATTAAGCTCGAGTGCATCTTTTCTAGCTTTTGTAACTGATCGTACACGGTTAAAATCTTTTGAGAGTTGATTTCCAAGACTAAACCGCCGACGACGGTTTCGTCCAAAACCGTGTACGCTTTCGGCGAGTTGAAAATCAAGTCTAACTCGCAGACGTTCTCAAACACTCTGTCCAAGGTTTCCACGTACACTTGAATCAAATCGAGCATGGCTAATTCAGATTCCGATCGGTCGGAGAGGATGCAAAAATACAAAGTCGCAAAGTGTCTGTAGACGAGCTTCGTATCCGGGCCGAAGGTATTGCTATCGTCCACGAACGAACACAAATGGTCTGGACGCGAGGTGACAATCTTATACACGGTTTGACACAGCTCGGATTGCTTATCGACAGCCTGTTTTTGTTTTTGTTTTTGTTGTTTAGAAGAGAAGAAGTGGATACATATATCAGTTCAGTCTCGCGCATAATTGGCGAACACAGAGAGAGAGAAAGAGAGAGAGAGAAGAGAGATTATAACACGTGTATACTAAAAGAGACGTACCAGCTGTTCGTAAAATCTGCACAGTCGAACCATCGCGTGGTTATTCACCACGATAAACGCTTTGATCATCTTTGACCAAACTCTTCTCTCTTTCTCTCGTTGTTTTTATTGCTCAATTTGTAAATTTATATGCGTGGAGCACGCGTGTACTCAATTCAATTTTCGATGATGCGCAAACTTTCTTCTTCTTCTTCTATCAAAAGAAAAGAGAATAAACTCTCTTCTAAACGACCACCACCGGTTTTGAAGAGGACTTCTTTAACTTCTTCTCGTATATGTATGTATATATAATCGAAAGAGAGAGAGAGAGAGAGAGAGAGAAGAGGGAAAGAGAGGAAAATTTTTTGCTCTGCAGAGAATGAAGCCAAACAGCGGCCCGAGACCAAAATGAATAAAAAGCAATCTTTCGACGACTTTCTCGGTGGTCGAGACAAAAACCGCACTCGTAAAAATATAAAGAGGTGAGACGGAAGAAAATGTTGGGAAGACTGATGACGGAATGGCTGACGAGCAGCGCGCAGTGCGAAGAAGCACCGGAAAAGGTACGACTTTTGAAGAGCGAGCGAGAAGACCGAGAGTTTTTGCTTTTCTTCTTCTCTCTTTCGACGCTACGAGAACGCGACTTTTTAAAGCGAGGAGGAAGCCATGATGGATGACTCCTCTCTGTCATTCTCACGCGTAGGGATGGATCCAAACGCTTCAACCTCTTCTCTCTTTTTTTATTCTTTCTTTTGAATGCATTTGATGAGAGAGAAGAAGCGCATCGATATCATCATCCAAACGCGTTCTCTCACGCGAAGACATCATCGCAGCACTTCTTCGTCCACGATGAGTAGAAAGGAGTGGTCTCTTTCTTTTGTTGCAAAGTAGAAAAGAGAAAGAGAGAAACGAATCCTCTCTCTTCTCCGCGAAGGGAAAGGAGGAATCGTGATTTTGGGCGAAAACAAGAAGAAGAAGAAGAAAGGGCTTCCTTCCTCCAAAAAGGAGAGAAAAATGCGATGCTTATTTTACTAACGCGATTTTTCAAACTCTCTCTCTCTCTAATATATAATACTATTCAAAAACAGAACGAAGAGGAACAAGTAGAAGAAGAACAAGTAGCAGCAGAGGAAGAGCCAGAACAAGAGGAAGAAGCATCGTCTGAAGATATTGTGGTTAAAACTACGCCGTTCGACCCGAGGTTCCCGCAGCAAAATCAAGCGAAGCATTGCTACACGCGATACAACGAGTATCACAAGTGCGCGGCTGAAAAGGGAGAAGAAGAGTGCGCTTCTATGGCGAGATTGTACAGATCTATTTGTCCGGGAGAATGGGTGGAGAAATGGAACGAAGAACGCGACAATGGAACGTGGCCGGGACGCTATTAAACACACGCACTTGTATCTACGAAAAACTATATCATCATCATCATCATCATCAAAATTTTCTATATTATCGCATCCACCTCCCGCTGGAAATCCATTTCATTTGCATGTACGCTCTTTCGTAGAACGCTTCGAGAGAATCCAGCGCTGGTCGAACGTCTACGTGCATTGCTATCGGTCCAACCTCGAGAGAGGAAGAATCGCCCTTTCCTTGCGGAGGAACTTTGGCGTTGTAAAAATCTATGACGTACCGAACGTCTTCACCGTTTCTATCGATTATCCAATCGTGTCTATCAAAAGGTAACTTATACCCGAGCGCGTTCAATAATCTCGCTTTCGGGGAGTAATCTCTTGGTTTCCCCTTAAACCGCAAAAGAGAAACAGACGCGTTGTTTGTTTCTTCCTCGCCTGGATCTCCTCCTCCTCCTCCTCCTCCGCTAAGCGTCTTCGGATGAAACTCTTTCTCCCACTTTAGAATTTCTTGCCAACACCTCTCGTTGACGACGTTGTGAATTTTAACTACGTTGTCGATGTCTGTTTCCGGTGGTTGCCACCCTTTCCGTTTAATCGCTTCGTAAAACATCTTCGGCGAAGGATACGTCCAATTTTTTGTTCTGCTCTTTTCATCTTGTTGGTGTTTGGGAAGGTCCGTCGCGCGCTGAGAAATTGGAATCGAACTCGTCTCTCTCAGCTTACTCAGTTTCGAAATTCCCGACGAGGACGACGAGAATGAAGATCTCCTTCTCGTTTCCTCTATCTTTTTCCTTCTGTCGTCATCGTCCTCGTCGACGCCGTCGTCCAAATTCTTCGGCATAAAGTTCGCCTCCGAAGTCGTTGTTTTCCCGTTGTCTCGTTCTCGCGCAGAAGAAGAAGAAGAAGAAGAAGAAGAAGAAGAACTGGCGACTTTGGCGAAAAGAGACGCCGCTCTTTGCTCCCTTCTTTCCAGAGACTCCTCTCCACGACGAGCTGGTTTAGAAGATTGGGCGCCCATGATGATGTATCTCTCCCCTTTAAAGGAAAATCTGAAGTGTGGGATTCTGTGTGTGTGTGTGTAACTAAAGCTCTTTTTTTCTATAACTTTGTCTTTCTAATAAGTTTCTATTTTATCGAAGAGAACCAGCAGCAGTTTCTTTGAAACGAAACCCTTTTGAAACGAGACGACTTTGGTACCACGAGCAAGAAGACGCGGGAACGACCGACGACGACGACGGCTTCGAGGAGGATTTCAAGACGATCCTCGCGAAGACGTTTCCTTTTACGTTTTTGCGCGTTCCTCTCCTTTCTTCTTTTTCTTCTGCTTCGAACAGGCCGTTGAGATTTCTCTTCATCGCGAAGCGATTGCTCAGTTCTGCTCTCAGTGCGTTCTTTTCATCATCGCTCTCATCGTCATTATCAGCGGCGTCTTCGTGTTTTAAAAATATCCAAATCTTTTGCGAAGTGCGCGAGGGATTCGTTCGCAAGCCGGCGACGTGCGGCATCACCGCTCTCACTATTCTATTCGCCGCCGATTTCGTCTTCTTTTCGCTCTGTGCTTCTTCTTCTTCTCCTCCTTCTCCTCTCGTCGCACTATATCTCACGTCTTCTAAATCGATGATGTACGTTTCAACCGGTCGATTCACAGTCGCGCCAAAACACACCGCCACTCGCTTCACCGGTTGTCTCGACGCGAACTCTTCTTCGCTCAGAGACTCCATCAAGCGCTCAATTTGCGCAATCTGATTAAATAACTTCTTCTCCGATCTCTTGCTGCTCTTTCTTTTCCTCTTCTTCTTCGTTTTCTCCTTTGCATTCTCTTCGTTTGGATCCTCCTCTTCTTCTTCTTTTTGTTCTACTCTCCGCAGCGACACCAAATCTGCATACATGAGCGGAATTTGGTTTCTGTTGAAGAGCAGAAACTTAACAATCTCTCGACAAATGTGTGCGACTGTTCTCGCCGTCAGCAGCGCATCCTCCTCCTCGAAATTCGGAATCCGGAACGGTCCTATTTCCGAGAGCGTTTCTCTCCCGTCGCTCTTTTTGCGCTTCTTCTTCTTTTTCTCTTCTTCTCCTTTTCCTTCTCGCTGTTGTTGTCCTCGTTTCTCCGTCGTGCTCGTTGATGTTTTTCTTCTTTTCATCTGAACTCCTTTTCGCTTTTGCTCGTCATCGTGTCGTCGTCAATAGTGGCGCTACACATTTTCTCTCTTCTTCGTCATAACATCATCCTCATCATCATCATCCTCATCTGTCTCTCTCTCTCTCTGTCTCTCTCTCTCTCTCTCTCTTTGTAAAAAGTTTGATGTTGTTTGTTCGTTATAAAAAAGAGGGGAACAGAAGAGAGAAAAATTTGAAGAACAACACAAAACAGAACAACAACACGAAACAGCAGAATTTTATTCTTCTTTATTCTTCACACAACAAACTGAATTAAGAGAGAGAATGCAAAGTGTCACTTCTCTTCTCACTACTCCTCGCGCTGCTTTGGTCGCATCAAGACGTCCTCTTTCAAAGAAGAAGAGTTGTTGCAGTAAAAGCAATAAAAGCAGCAGCGGCGTGGGGGGTATTCGAAGACGACAAAGGACCACTCGGAGTCAATTCGTACATTTTAATGTGGCTGCGGTTGCCGCCGAAAACGAGGAGGGGGAGGATGAGGACGATGAAGAAATGTTCGAAATAGACGAGGGAGAGTTTATCGTGGAAGCGTTCGATACGGAGGAAGAATTATCCGCGGCGTTGTGCTTGGAAGTGTTTGAAAACGCGAAAGCGTGCATCGAAGACAGAGGCGCGTTCTCGTTAGCCATACCAGGCGGGAGCGTGGCGAAAGCTTTGAAAGGATTGTGCGAATTGGAGGACGAAGGTTTGGATTGGAGCAAAATGCACGTGTTTTTCGTCAACGAGAGACCGGAGGAACAAAAGTGCTATAATTTGGCGAGAACAACGTGGGTGGATGAATTCATCGCGCAAGGGAAATTTAAATTGGAGAATTTACACAAAGTGATGGAAAACGCGGAGGATTTGGACGGAGTCGCCAAAGACTACGAGGCGCAAATGTTCGCGTTGGCCGAGGACGAAGTGTTGCCGAGAGACGAATACACGAAAGCGCCTGTGTTTGATTTGATTTTACTTGGGATGGGTGCCGATGGCCACGTGGGTTCTATTTATCCCAATTCTCCGCAAGCGAAAGACGAGAACATCTCCACGAACGTTTTCGCCGTGGACATGCCAGGGAAGCGAACGATTTCGATGAGTTTACACTTGATAAATCAAGCCGATCGCGTGGTCGTCGCGGCGACCGGCGCCGGGAAAGCCGAAACTGTAAAGAAAGCGTTGGAGGAAGATTTGGAGTTTGGTGAATTACCGGGAGCAATGGTGGACGCGTTTTCGACGATTTGGTTTTTGGATCTCGCCGCCGCTTCAAAGCTATCGAGCGTTCAGGACGACGAGTAGAAAGCGCTCGCTCGCGGTTTCGTCGTTGCTCGCGTTGCTCGTTTGCGTTGATTTCTATATACCAGTATATCATTACTCTACTTTATTATGTACCAGTGTTACTTTTTAATTTACAACAATCTTTCGCTTTCTTATTATACGCGGCGCTTTTTAAAATTGACCACTAATCGACGGCGCTTTATTCACCGCACCCATCATCGCGACAACTCTTTCTCTCAGTTGAGCGACGTCCCAATCCAAATCAGTAATCACGTGCTCGTAGATGTACCCAGCCTTGTCCAATTTGTATTCACTAATGCCGTCAAACTGCGCGACGTCGACTCCAATCGCCGCTCCGAGACGAATATGACCGCGTACGCTCCATCGCACGCGAATAGTTCGCTTCCCGGTCGTGCTTAATGGCGACCAAATTCTCGTCACTTTCACCGAACACGAACTGAATATGATGGCCGCAATCGTTCTGATGACTTTGAAAACTCTTTTATAATGATTCAAACCTCTGGCCATGACGTATCCTCCGTCTCCGCCGATCAAGCTGTCTGGATCTCGGTTTCGTCCAAAAGTACACGTCGCGTCGACTAATCCAACGTCTTCCCTGAATATCGAAAACCGTGGTTCTTTTGATAGAAAAAACGGATAGTCTTCGCGCAAGGTACGAATGGCTTCGCCCGACTGCGCGTAGAACTCGTCGTCTGGTTCTTTTTTGTTCTGGTTGCTCGATCTATCGCCGTTATCCGAGGACGATGCCGAGCGTCGCCCTCCGCTTTCGTTCGATTCTGGAGCCGAAACTACCGGGAGACAAATCAAAGGCGTCGTCAATGGGTTCATTGTCGTCGTCATTGCCGCTGCTGCTCCGCTACTCTTCGTACTGCTATTATTCCACGCTTTCCACGAGTGCGTATCTCGCTCCCTCTGTCGTCTCATGTTCTCTCGGTCCGTTTCTTCGTCGTCAATTTTCAAATCCAATGTCGCGCGTACGCCTTTACCGCCACCTCTGCAGCTTGGGCATATCGTTCGACACGTATAGTTGCACGTCCCGCACCCCTCTCCGTCGTTTGACCACTTTGTGCACGCGCACGTCGCGTATCCAGTCCCTTCGCACGTGGGGCAATCTTCCCGTCCTGACCCGAAAAAGTTCTTCGTTTGTCCGTTAGGAGATTTGTTGCTTCCCCCGACTAACGCTTTGATGCGGTCCCGAAAGAGAAAGGCACCCGCGGCGACGGCGGAAAGCGCGCCTTGTTCAACCAGCCACTGGGCACTCCCGAACGACGGTAACGAAGAATACACTTTCAAACTGTTCTTTCGACGACGTCCACCAGAGAGACGATGTTGTTGGTATTGTAATTTGCTCTCGTTAAAGTTGTTGACTTTATTCTCAGAAAGCCTCCTCTGAAAACTTCCATTTTGGGAAGAAAAAGAACACGACGCCGTTCGGTGCGAATTCGAGCGGTGCAAACACCGCGTCGTTGGTGTCGTCGATTCGGACGAGGAATTATTTTTCCTTCTTCGATTATTCGCAGGACTCAAACGTGCGACAACTGATGACGCGACTGGAACACCACACAAAGACTCCATTATTTGTGCACACAAATATCTTCTTCGCGCGGACTCTTTTTTTTAAGAGTCGGTTGTTTGCCCGAACGCAGAGTATATGTGGTGCGTGTGTTTATGCGCGCGAATACTATAATGAAGATGACGAGAGTGAGTGACGCTTCTTTTTTCTGACAAAAAATCTGAGGAGGAGAAAGGAGCTGTTGAATGGATTTTGCTTCATGCAAAAAAATTAAAAGCTCTGCTTCAAAATGCAAAAAAAAGCCACCCAAAAAAAAGAGGTTTTTGGCGACGTTTCGGAGCCTCTTTTTTCCGCGCCAGACGAAAGGGCAGATAAAAATGCCTTTTTTGTGTTCGGATTTTAATAATACATTTCACGAGACGACGAGGATGAGAAAAGGTTTTAGATCTGAGAGAAGAAGAAGATAATAATCTACTAATGAAAGAGAAGATACCACGGGGGAGACGGAGATCGTCGCGAAATGGCGCGTCGTTCGGTCCTGCGCGAAAGAAGAAGAAGAAGATGCATCTTCTTTCGTGTTTTTTTTGCGTCACATCGTGGGTGCATGTGTTCACTTCTCTCGCGACCCTTGGGGAAGAAGTTCTCGACGCTTCAACGTGTCCGATCAGCAACGGTACAGGCGACCAAGGGTACGCGGATACCTATCGCGGCTGGTACGACGCGAGTGGGTGCGGTATTTGCCAAGATTACTGCAGATGGGTTGGAGATTCAGGTTCTGGTGGCGACCCGAGCGTGAGAACGTCCTCTGGTGATTCGTTTTGGTCGTGCAGAAAAGCGGGCGGGAAAGCGTCTAATCCGGGTACGAATCAAAAAGATTTTTGTCCGGATCCATCCAACACGAACATTCGAAGTGTTGGCGGTTGCGGTACCGATGATTACTCCGCGAAAGGCTATTACGGCGACACTTTCACCTTTGAAAAGTGTTCAGGGCAAGGCGTTGAACTGAACCCAACACAGACGACGTCTACGGAGGAAGAGACGCAGCCTCGCGTCTCTGGATTAGTCGGGATTCAAAGAGGCCCAAAACGTACAGAGTATGCGAACGGCATTTTTAACGTAAACACGGGAGGGAAGAATGGTAAAGAGTTACAAATCAATTCGCATCGTGTCAAAACGAGCGCTGATTACCAATTTTGGGAAGACGTGCAGTGTCGAGAGACGTTATACATCGGAAACGACGAGGAAGGCAACAAAATCGAGGTTGGCGAACGATTGGAAACTATCTTTGCGAAAATGGAGAGTTTGACGAAAGAATTCTTAGACGAAAATGCGATCCTTCGAGCGGAGAACGCAAACCTCCGCGCGTCGTTCAACGCGTTGTACGCCAAGGTTGACACGGTATTTCAGCCACCAAATCCGCCTCCTCCTCCTCCGTCGCCTCCTCCTCCGTCGCCTGCTCCTCCACCGCCACCGAGTCCGATGCCTCCTCCTCCGTTGCCTCCTCCTCCGTCGCCTCCTCCTCCGTCGCCTGCTCCTCCACCGCCACCGAGTCCGATGCCTCCTCCTCCACCGCCTTCTCCTCCGTCGCCTCCTCCTCCCCCTTCACCACTGAGTTTGAAGCAGAAATACGACCACTGCATGAGTGCCTCATATAGTAGAAGAAGTAAAGGGAGTTTTACAGGAATAACGTGCGATGGTGCGACGTCTATGATTTCATCGGATCCAACGGAGTGCTTTCAGACGTGTTCGGAATGTGACGATTGCGCGAGTATCAATTACCGCACATCAAACGGCGA